>Ga0302140_10005320_pt1 | contig 16271 bp, 14 predicted proteins | sample I_Bog_E1_1_FD_202095 | JGI IMG/M metagenome (GOLD analysis project Ga0302140, IMG submission 202095) | Peat permafrost microbial communities from Stordalen Mire near Abisko, Sweden - I_Bog_E1_1 | ecosystem: Environmental > Terrestrial > Soil > Wetlands > Peat | place: Sweden: Abisko, Stordalen... | reverse complement strand
CCGCCGATGCTTTCTCGGTGCTGTGGGTACCGCCCCAGTCGGAGACCACGAAGCCGTGGAAGTTCCAGTCCTTTTTCAACACCTGGTTGAGCAGGTACTGGTTTTCGCAGGCGAAGTCGCCGTTGAGGCGGTTATAAGAGCACATGACCGCGGCGGGATGGCCCTTCTCTACGCCGATTTCAAAAGCCAGCAGATCGCTTTCGCGGGCGGCGCGATCGCCAATGAGCGCATTGACTGAGGTTCGACCGCTTTCCTGATCGTTGAAGGCGTAGTGCTTGATGTCGCCGATGACGTGTTCCGACTGTGTGCCTTCGATGAGCCTGGCCACCAGGGTTCCGGCCAGCACCGGGTCTTCGCCGAGATACTCGAAGGTGCGCCCATTGCGGGGCTCGCGAGTAATGTCCACACCGCCGCCGAGCGACATGTTGTAGCCCTGCGCGCGCAGTTCGCGGCCAATGAGGGCGCCATATTCAAATGCCGCGTCGGGGTCCCAGCTTGCCGCCGCCGCAACGTTGGCCGGCAGTGCGGTTGAGTAGCGCCCGTTTGCGCCGCTGGAGCGTACGCCATACGCGGCATCGCTCATATCGATGCCCGGAATCCCCAGCCGGGGAACGCCGACATCGTAACCAACGCCACGGTTCGAAGCTGCGTTTTCTGGAGTCACCGGTTCGTCCGTCGGCATGCCGACGCCGTGCAGCAGCGCGATTTTTTCGTCCAGGGTGAGCTCTTTCAGCACCAGGTCGGCGCGCTCGTCCGGCGAAAGGCTCGCATTCATCCATGGGCCTGTTGGCGGAGGCGGCAACTGGCGTCGTTGAGTGCAGCCCGGAACGGGTAATGACAGAAGGGACAAAAGTGCCAAAGTCTGAATGCCGAACGCGGCTCGGCCAAGAGACTGATTCATGGAACCCCCGAAGTGAATCGATTTTTTCAATTGCATTAATAGTATCAATGAACCCGCACTGCAGGCTCATTGCTGGTTTTTGGCTCAGAGCGGAACAGATATCCGTTGTAGCCCAAGGCATGTGCGATTATGGAGCTTTTCCAGGCGGCAACCAAACAGGAAACGCAATTTGTCGATTGGTGAAGAGTTATCGCTGTTGCAGCAGGCACCGCCATTCAATAGACGCGTTCGTAAGGCAGATAGACCGGTTCCCACATATAGGCGCGGAGTTGGTCGGTGAGGCTGGCTGGTTCTGCCAACTCGGCCACGCCATCCGCGATTGCCTGCCGGGCCACTGCTTCCGCCACGACCAGGCCGACCGTGCGGGAATCGGCGATGGGAGGAAGCAGGCGGGCATGCTTGTCCTGTTGCGCGGGAGACTGGCGCGCAAGCGCCTTGGCGGCGGCCATGATCATGTCATCGGTGACCCGGCGCGCTCGGGACACAAGGATGCCGAGCGCAAGACCGGGGAATATATACGAGTTGTTGGTCTGCGCAATCGGAATCAGTTTCCCGTCAAACTCCACCGGAGCAAAGGGACTGCCGGTGCCGACGATCGCGCGCCCAACCGTCCAGCGCAACAGATCTGCGGGTGTCGCCTCAGCGCAGGAGGTGGGGTTGGAGAGCGGGAAAATGATCGGGCGCGGCGTATGGCTTGCCATGGCGAGAACGATGTCTTCAGAAAACGCGCCAGCCTGGGCTGAGGTGCCCACCAGCGCGGTGATCCCGGCATTTTGAACGACGTCAAGCAGGGAGATGTCTTCGCCACCCGAGAGCTTCCAATCTTTCACATCCGATCGCGGGCGCACATAGGGCAATTGGCTGGCGCGAATTCCTCGCGCTCCTTCAACCAGCAGTCCGTACCGGTTGAAGGCATAGATGCGCCGACGAGCGCCGGCTTCGTCGAGTCCCTCTTCCTGCATTGCGGCCATCAACAGGTTGGCAATGCCGATGCCGGCTCCTCCAGAGCCAAATAGAGCGATGGTCTGCTCTTTGAGCGGAATGCCGGTGGCGTTCACCGCGGCCAGCAGCGTCGCGGTGGTCACAGCAGCTGTGCCCTGAATGTCGTCATTGAAAGTGCAAAGCCGATCGCGATAGCGCTCAAGAAGGGTTGCCGCATTGGTCCCCGCAAAGTCTTCCCATTGCAGAAGAATGTGTGGCCAGCGGCGCTCGACGGCCTTGACGAAAGCCTCGACGAATTCGTCGTACTCCTGGCCGCGAACGCGCTTGTGTTGCCAGCCGATATAGATGGGATCGTGGAGCAGAGCTTCGTTGTCGGTGCCGACATCCAGCAGAACGGGCAGGCAGTGTTCAGGAGGGATGCCGGCCAGCGCGGTGTAGAGCGCCATTTTGCCAATGGGAATCCCCATGCCCCCGGCACCCTGATCCCCCAGCCCGAGAATGCGCTCGCCGTCGCTGACCACAATGCAGCGCACGTCGTCATACCGGGGATCGGCGAGGATCTTCCCGATGCGGTCGCGATTGGGGTAGCTCAGAAAGAGGCCGCGGGGCTTGCGCCAGATCTCAGAGAAGCGCTGGCAGCCTTCGCCCACCGCGGGCGTGTACACGATGGGCAGCAGCTCTTCAATGTGCTTCTCGATGAGCGCGTAGAACAGGGTCTCGTTGGTGTCCTGAAGGTCGCGCATCAGGTGGTATTTGCCGAACGCCGTATCGCGATTGTCCAGCGCTTTTTTGCGCCGCTCGAGCTGGTCCTCCAAGTTTCCGATGTGGGGCGGCAGCAGCCCGTGAAGCCCGAAGGTGTCGCGCTCCTCTTCGGTGAACGCAGTGCCTTTGTTGAGGCGCGAATCCAGAAGGAGGTCGTAGCCCGAAAGATGAGTGCGCACGAGAGTCTGGTTCGCGTCCTTTGGCACAGGGGATGCTCCGTTCACTGAGAATTCTTCTCGAATTTGGATTGCGGGGAGATACGATTGCTACGGCTCTTCGATGATAGCGACGTCCCATGGCTTCAAGGTTAAGATTTCGGATTTGGGTAAGGGCTTCTCGTCGAGCAGATTGACACCGGCGGCGTAGGGGTAGGTTATTTTGACCTCGGCACTCGAATAGTTGAAGTAGTAATGCAGCCGCTTTCCGAGGCGGTTGATGCCGTGCGTGGCATGAACCGAGGGCGGGAGCTGCTGGTCTGGACCGGTCAGGCCGGCTTTCTCAAGGGCGCTTCGCAGCACGGCAGTTTGCAGCGCATCGGAGAGAAATGTGCCCTCATAAAGCAGCGTGCCGGAGCCGTAGTCATTCTCAGTGATGGCGGGCCAGCGGCCGAAGAAGGGGTGGTCGTAGTAGGCGATGGGCCGGGCCTGTTCCGGCATGAGGAACTCCGCCCAGTACTTGACCTCGTTGTTGGAACCGGCGTGGAAAGGATCGTCTTTGAGAGCCAGCGGGTGCTCGAGGTTCGAAAACTCCTGGTAACTGAATCCCGCCGCATCGCGCAGCGGTCCGGGTGCGCGGACCCAGCGGACGGCGGAGTTTTCATTGGCGAATCCGCTCTTGAAGGTCATGACCACATGGCCGCCGTTCTTCACGTAATCGGAAATGCGCTTGAGCAGGGCGTCGTCCGAGATGTAGAGGGCGGGGACGATCAGAACCTTGTACGGGGAGAAGTCCTGTGTTTCGGGAAAGACGAAGTCGGAGCCGATGTTCAGCTCATAAAGCGAATGATGCATCTGCTGGACCAGCGAGAGATAGCCATCCGGAGTGTGAGTCCAAGAGCGTGCGGGAACATCGCCGCCAAAGGGCATGAAGTCGATCGCGTTGGCCGAGTCGCGGCTCCAAAGAATGGCTACATCGCTGCGTTTCCTCAGTCCCACAATGTGCGGGCCAATGCGCTGCAACTCGTGCGCCGTACGCGCAACCTCTGCGTAGGCGCGGTTGGGCTCAAGGTCGTGGGAGAGAACGCCTTGCCAGTATGTTTCCTGGTTGGCCGCGATCGAGGCCCAGTGCCAGTACTCCACCATGTTCGCGCCATTTGAAATATGCGTATAGACATCCTCGCGCATCTGGCCGTCATAGGGCGGATACTGGCTGGCCGAGTCCCAGCCGATGGTCTGCGCATTGGTCTCGGTAACGAGAAAGTTGGTGTGCTTCAGCGAGCGCGAAAAGTCGCCCTGCAGAGATTGGAAGGAGCCGTCGAATTGGTCCTGCGTGCCGTGGTAGATGTTGTCCGCAACAATGTCGAGTGAGCCGGCAATCGCTTCTTCGTTTACGTCGCGGCGCATCATGCCGCCGTAGTCGGTGGTGACGAACTGGCTGGGCGAAGCGCATTCGCGAACCAGCGCGGCCTGCCATTGCAGAAAATCGGTGACGCGCATCTGGCTCCAGCGCGTCCACTCCAGCTTGTAGCCGGTGCTTTGGGCGCTGTCACGTGTGGGCAGGTCCTCCCACGTGTGCAGGTTCTGCCCCCAATAGTTAAGGAACCAGGCCTTGCTCAGCGCTTCAGGGGTGCCGAACTTCCTTTCGAGGTAATGCTGGAAGCCAATGAACACGTCAGGGTTGGCCGCATCGTAGCTGGAGGTTTCATTGTCGAGCTGCCAGCCGATGACGGTGGGGTTGTCTTTGTAGTGGGCGGCGATGTGGCGGATGAGGCGCTCGGCATAAAAGCGATATGCGGGAGAGTCGGTGTCCATGTTCTGGCGCATGCCGTAGGTGTTTTCGTGGCCACCGAGATTGCGGGCCAGAATCTCCGGGTGCTGATGGGCCATCCAGGCGGGAATCGAATAGGTAGGCGTGCCGAGAATGACCTTGATGCCGGCCTTGCCCATGGCGTCGACAATGCGGTCCATCCAGGCGTACTCGAAGTGGCCGTCTTCGGGCTCCCAGAGGCTCCAAGTGGATTCGCCCATGCGGACGACGTTGAGGCCGGCGTCCTTCATAAGGGCGACGTCTTTCGCGAGACGTACATCCTGGGCGTTGGGCGTGTCCTGAGGCATGTACTCGTTGTAGTAAGCAGCGCCGTAGAGGACGGTGGGGAAGTCTAGATTGGGAGTCGATGTGGGTTGTTGGGCGGTTGCCGGCAGGCCAGTGAGCGCGGCGGCGATCAGAATTCCAAGAAAGCGTTTGCCCGAAAACTGCATGGTAAATCCCCTTTTCAGTTGAAGGGAAAGTCTAAATCAAGCAGCGGCTTTCCGGAGCTTCTCAGTCTTCCCACGGATTGAGGAGGCCGACGCCAGTGGGCTCAAAGTGGCGTATATTGCGTGTCACCACCGTCAAGCCGCGGACCAGAGCGGTTGCCGCTATGAGAGAGTCGCGATAGTCGATCGGATTTGGGATACTCAGCCCAGCGCAGCATTGGACTATATCGAGATCGACGCCGAGAATGCGGCCATCGAAGCTGGGAAGCAGACCATTGCGCACCCATAAGAGGATCAGTTCAGCTTGTGCCGGGTCGCGTCGCCTGAGTAAATGGAAGCCGCGCTCCAATTCAAGAATGGAGACCACTGACAGATGCAGGTCCGACGGAGATGCGCTGGCGACCCACTTCTCAACACGACCGTCCATCCTCGGACTCGATTCCTTCATCCGCGAGGCCTTGCGCATCTCAGAGAGTACGTTGGTGTCAAGAAGGTACATTTAAGAGAAGTCTACGGACTGAATTGGTTCATCGCCCAAACGCGGCGGATCGAATTCGAAATCTCCTGCTCCCGGCGTGGCGATCATCTCGAGGATGTTCTTGCCCTTCTTCGTGATCTTCTGATACTCACTGAAGGACAGCAGCACGTGTGCGGGCCTGCCGCGGTCGGTAATGAATACGGGACCCTTGCTGGCGGCTCTCTTGGCCCGGCCTGTGTCCTGATTGAACTCACGGCTCGAAAGGGTAGTGATCGCCACAGGCGCCTCCAATGTAGCAACGTACCTACATTTTAGCACGGAACGCTTTTACTCGAAAGTGTGATCAAGACCATCTCCGAACAGGTGCCGACGCGCATCGGAGGACCCCAGGTTCCCGCGCCGTAGGAGGTGTACACCTGCAGGGCGCCGAACCGCTGCAAGCCATGAATGAACTTGCCGAAGGCGCGGCGGGTGAACCATGTGATTGGAAAGAGCTGGCCGCCGTGAGTGTGCCCCGAGAGTTGCAGGCTGACGCCGGCCTGCTCGACGATGGGCAGGCGATTGGGCACATGGTTGAGCAGAATGCTGGGCTGGCCGGGCTCAATGTGCAGGCTCTCCAGCGCAGAGCGCATCTGGAGCAAGTGCGTTGATTTCGCGTAGGAAACCCCGAGGATGGCCACACCATCGATGGTGACTTTTTCGTTGGCCAGAACGCGAATGCCATTTCTCTTGAGAGCCTCAATGTCATGCGGCATGTCACCGTATTCGTCGTGGTTGCCGGTGGAGAAGAAGATGCCGAGCGGCGGAGCGAAATCGCGAAACGGCCTGGTCATTCGATCGGGGTCGAGCCGCGTGCCGTCAAAGAAATCGCCGGGGATAAAAGCGATGTCTGGACGAAGCCGGGCGGCCATGCGCGCGATGCGACGGCTGAATCGGACGCCGTTGATGTTGCCCAGGTGAAGGTCGCTGATCAAAAGAGCCGTGCGGCCGCGCCAGGATGCGGGCAGGTTGGGGAGCTGGACGGCAACGCGCCGGACGCGAATCCAAAGGGCATTGAGCAGGCCATAGACGCCGGCCAGGAAGGCGAACCCAAAAAGCGCGGCGGCGATAAAAGGCCTGTCGTGCAGCCGGTCTGAAGCAAGCGGCGAAACCAGCTGCGCAAAGTTGGCAACCCAGCAGAGGCATGCCGCGTAAAAGACGAAGTTGAGAAATCCGAGCCAGACGGCGGCGATTCGGTAGATCGCAGTGATCAGCGGACTGGCGAAGCGGAAGCTCAGCAGGGCGGCGAAGATGAAACTGAATGCCAGCACGAAGAGTGTGGAACGCAATCCCTCGACCGCAGCCGGGCTCCGATCGCCCCAGAACGCGACGATGGTATGAAAAATGAACCAATGAGCAAGAAACAGAAGGGCTTGCATCACACTGATGGCTAAAACAGGCCAAGCCTTCAAACCGGGTCTCCTTCCCTCAATGATTGCATGGAAAAGGCAGGGACTAGGGACTAAGGGACTAAGGGACTAGAAATCCCCTAACCCACTGGCGTGGACGGTCCATGAAAGAATGGATTTGATGCCTGTTCACGATAGCGACACGCTCGGCCTCTACATTTCGATTCCGTTCTGCCGGTCAAAGTGCACCTATTGCAACTTCGCCTCGGGGGTGTACCCGGCAAGCGAGCATGTGCGCTACGTGGACCGGGTGATTCAGGATCTGGCCGCAGCCGGAGATTGGGCTGCTCGCATGGGCCTCGAGTTGCCGCGCACCGTAGACACGGTTTACCTCGGCGGCGGAACGCCCAGTCTGCTTGCGCCTGCATTGCTCACCCAGCTTTTTGCGGCGATTCGTGCCGAGTTCGATCTGGAGCCGGATGCGGAGATCACCGTGGAATGCGCGCCGGGGCAAATCCCGGGCGAGACGCTCGGCACGATGGCGGCCATCGGCGTGAATCGCGTGAGCATGGGCGTGCAGTCGTTCATCGACCGCGAGGCGCAGGTCAGCGGCCGTCTTCACAACCGCGCTGTGGTTGAGGAGGACGTGAGGCGGCTGCGCGCGGCGGGGATTCCCAACCTGAATCTGGATCTGATTGCCGGGCTGGCCGGGCAGACGCCGGCCTCGTGGGACGAGTCGCTGACGGCGCTGATTGAGAGCGGCGTGCCGCACGCCAGCATCTACATGCTGGAGGTGGATGAAGACTCGCGGCTGGGGCGCGAAATGCTCTCCGGTGGGTTGCGCTACTACGCGGAGAAGATCCCGCCGGACGATGCGATCGCCGAGATGTACGCGCGGGCCATCGAGCGGCTCGGGCAGGCGGGTCTGGCGCAGTACGAGATCTCGAATTTTTGCCGGCCCGGATTTTCCTCTCGTCACAACCTGCGCTATTGGAAGAGACGTCCATACCTGGGATTGGGGTTGGATGCGTCGTCCATGCTGCGCGAGGCGTTGCCGGCGGCAGACAGCGAGATCGGCCGAGGCTACGTTCTTCGCTCGACCACGACCGATGACCTTGGCGCATTTCTCCTTGCTCCTGAGCCGGGGCCCCCGCGGACAGGTCTTGGTCCGTGGGGTGGTGAGCCGTCGGAGACGGCGTGGCTCTCGCCGGCGCGACAGCACGAGGAAGCGTGGTTTCTCAGCTTGCGCCTCAACTCTGGTGTCGATGTGGAGGCTTTGAAGCGTGAGTTTGGCGCGGAGGCGGTTGCGCCGGCAATGGAGGTTGTTGAGCGGCTGGTGGACGATGAGCTGCTGACTTCAGCCGGCAAGCGGGTTCAATTGACGACGCGCGGCAGGCTGCTTTCGAACGATGTCTTTCAGGAGTTCCTGGGATTGCCGGCCGAAAAGAGCGCGATGAGCACCGCGGCGCATGCAGACTGATCGGATTTATTTTCTCGGTCTCAAAAGCGAGCCTTGGATCGATCGCCTTTATTTGGCGCGAAGCCCTTTGCTACCAGGCAAGCAATTCATCCCCCGAACTGGGTAATAGATAAGTGACGGGGGCAGCGGACGAGTCCGCGCAGCCGTTGAAGGATTGGATCGACTCAGGTCCGGCTGCCTTGGCCTCAATGAGGGCCTGCTCGGCCTCGCGCAGAACCACAACCGGGGAGCGGCCATTGCTGGCCGCGATGCCAAAGCATGCGGAGAGCCGCATCGATTCCCCCGCGACGTGGAAGGGCAAGCTGAACACGTCGACGCGGAGGCGTTCGGCCATCAGTATGGCGTTGGCCGGGACGCATCCGGGCAGCACGATGAGGAACTCATCCTTGCCGGGACGGCCGAGCAGATCGTAGCTGCGCAGCAGGCGGTTGGTGCGCGCGACCACCTGGCAGAGAAGTTCGTCGCATATGTCGGCGCCGAGCCGCGAGTTCCAATGGCCGAAGTCGTCGATGTCAAAGAGGATCAGGGACATCGAGCTTTGCATGCGCTGCACGCGGTCGGTTTCGCGAAACAGCATGGTGAGCAGAGTTTCGCGGTTGTAGACGCCGGTCAGTCGATCCGTCTGCGTGTGCAGCACCAGATCTTCGCGCAGGGTTTCGAGTTCGCGATTTGTGCCGGCGGCGCGCAGCGCCATCTCGATCCGCAGTCGCCAGTAAGAGGGTTCAGAGCAGCGCAGAACCAGATCGTCGACAACCCCTTCGGCCAGTCGGTCGAGCCATTCCGGCGCGACCCTGGGGGCAATCAGGACGATCGGAAGCCGCCTGACGCTGATGCTGGCGCGCACCGCGGTCAACAACCGGTCCGTATCCATGCCCTGGTCCGGGCTGGGCAGGTCGACGTCGAGCAGGGCAAGTGACGGCGGACGGTACGCAGTCATCGAGGCCAGGGCGGATTCCGCGGTGAGGACGATTTCAACGCGGGCCCCCATCGCAAGAAGAGCCGGCTCCATGGCGGCCAGCAGAGCAGGGTCGTGGGAAGCGAGCAGAAAGGTGGGCTGTTGATCGGCGAACATGCTTGAAATCCTCAATAGAGGATGCATCGGCAAGGATTAGAAATTATTTAGGAAGCATGCGGGTTTATGAGCGGTTTTCAATGACTTTCGAGCGGAAATCCCACCCCGAAGGTAATGGGCCTGATCTCAGTCGTTGTCTATGGTCCCAGCGCCCGTCCTTCGAAGGAAGCTTGCTCCAAGGATGGGCGCTCAGATTCTTGAAATCGAGGAGCCGATTCAGTCGACGAATTCAACCTGCGGGGCGATGGGGATAATGCCACGCTCGTGACCCAGTTCGAGGAGCTTGACGATGGCCTGGCGGCCGTCTGCGCCGTAGTCGAGCGTGCGGTCGTTCACATACATGCCGACAAAACGATCAGCGAGGCGGGAGTCGAGGTCGCGGGCAAACTGCATGGCGTATTCGAGGGCCTGCTCGCGGTGGTCGAGGGCGTGCTGAATGCTGTCTTTGACGGCCTTTGTGACAATGCGCATGGAGTCCTTGCCCAGCGAACGGCGGATGGCGTTGCCGCCGAGCGGAAGCACCAGGCCGGTGGTTTCACGCCACCAGACGCCGAGATCGAGCACCTTGTAGAGGCCGCTTGACGAGTAGGTGAGCTGGCCCTCGTGGATGATGAGCCCGGCGTCGAAGTTGCCTGCCAGAATCTCCGGGATGATGCGGTCGAAGGGGACGACGACGGTTTCGAGGGCGGGATTGAAGATCTTGAGCGCGAGATAGGCCGTGGTGAGGGTTCCGGGGACGGCGAGCTTGATTTTGCCGAGGTCTTCGGGGGCGAGGCGCTTGCTGGAGACGACCATGGGGCCGTAGCCCTCACCCACACTGCCGCCGCAGCCCATCAGCGCGTAGCTCTGCTGCAGGTAGGGGTAGGCGTGGAAGCTGATGGCCGTTACGTCGTAGAAGGCTTCGTTCTGGGCGCGCTGGTTGAGGGTCTCGATGTCGCACAGGGTATGGGTGAAGCGGTAGCCGGGGACGCGGACCTTGTTGGTGGCCAGTCCATAGAACATGAAGGCGTCGTCGGAGTCGGGACTATGGGCGATGGAAATATCGATAAGGGCAGGGCTCGCTACTTCGGATTGGGAACTCACCAGGGTACTTCCTTTCAAGGCGACAGACGGCAATGAATTTGGATGCGGTTATGCGGTTACTCGTGAGTCCGGCGCAGGCGACGAAATCCGGAGGCAAGCGCGGCGGCGGCGGTGACTTTGAGTGCGTCGCCGGCCAGGAAGGGCAGCACGGCGAGCATAAGGACGGACCGCACCGGAACGTGGGTTTCGACGGCCAGCCAGAGGGCTCCCCAGCAGAGGATGGTGAGGTCGCCTGCGGCCGCGCTGAAGGCGGCGGCGGTGAAACCGCGTCCGGTGCGGCGCCAGAGGGCGGAGGTCAGGAATGCAGCCAGCGGATAGGCGAGCAGGTAGCCACCGGTGGGTCCGAAGAGATGGGCGAGGCCAGCCATTGCCGGGGTCGGGGTAAAGACGGGCAGTCCCGCTGCGCCCTCGGCCAGGTAGGCGATCAGGGTGGCCGCGGCCAGGCGGGGCGATAGCAGCAGGCCCAGCAGCAGCACGGCGAAAGGCTGAACCGTCAACGGGACCGGCGTGAAGTAAAGAGGAATCGAGATGTGGGCACATGCGGCGACAAAGGCGCTGCCGGCCAGCACGATTCCCGTGATGCGGAGCCATGCGGGCGTCCGCGCGCTCGATACGGCGATCTGGTTCAGCGGTGCGGAGAGTTCCTTGCTCACGGCAATTCCTCCAAAGTTCCCATGGACAGGTTCTGGTCCGTGGTTGGCGTTGCGGAGTTCGAGATCATGGTTCAAGCTCGAGGTCGATATCGTCAACCGGGTCAACGACCGGGCCCGCGGAGAGATTCTTTCCATCCGGCGGCTTGCTTTGCAACCTGCCGCGCCGGAGCCAGATGTGACGAGCGACTCCCGCAGCCACAAACAGTAGCCCGCCGAGCGAGACGAGAAGGCCAATCATTAACCAGCGCATGGCGGCAAAGAGCGGTTTTCCAATTCATACGGTTGGTGCAAGGTGAACAGGAATTGGAAACCGGCTGAAGGCCAGAATATCAGACGGCGTGGTCATTGCCGGGGTCTCCAAGGCAGCCAAGAAGCCAGTCGAGGTAGGCGCGGCTGCCGGCTTCGACGGGCAGGACAAGGAATTCCGGCGTCTGGTAGCTGTGCAGCGCGTGCAGGCGGGCTTCGAGAGCGGGGATTTGGGCGGGGCCGGTCTTGAGCAGCAGCAGGGTCTCGGTCGCCGATTCAACCTGCCCCTGCCACCGGTAGATGGAGTGGACGGCGGGGATGAGTGTGGCGCAGGCGGCGAGGCGCTCCTCGACCAGGGTGCGGCCGAGGAGGGCGGCTTCGTCAGGCGTGGCGCAGGTGGTGAGAACGATCTTCGCTTGCGGCTCGGTTTCGGGCATGGGAGGTTCCATGGACAGTCTACGAGCAGGGGCGGCGCTTGACAGGAAATCTCTGGACTGGTGCCGGAGCTCCCGGTGCCTGGCAAATCGCTGCGGCTGCCCCTCCCCCCCACCCATTTTTGTAATATCCTTCTTTTCATGATGCTACGGGCAGACAAACTCCATCTATGACATAACAAAGGGGTTACTCGCAGTTGTAAGAAAACAAATGAGTTGTAGGCGAACTCTGAGCATCTTGTCTCACATTGCAAGATGTATCCCGCACTGCGGGATATTCCTTGTGTACTGCCAGGCTGAGAAATCGCCTAGTTTCATTGTGCGCCAAGTGGGGGAAATTATCGGCAAAACAGCGTCGAGTTTGGTGTATCTATTTTAGGGCGCCCGGCAATGGGGAAGACCACCTGCGGTGGGGCAGAGGCTGGCGGGAGGCTCGCACTGGGCATCGTGCGCGTCACGCTAGCTGCAGTGTCGGAGATGCGCCCGGTCTATTTCGTCGGAGATCCGCCCGGTTTATACCACCCCTGGGGTATACCCCTCCCCCCCCATCTCTGCAAGGAAGTACCTTGTTTTTCAATGGTATAGGGCATGGGCTGCGCTGTAAGCGGTTGATTGCAATGGAGTTCTTTGCAGATAATAGACAGCAAAGGACTTAACGGCGACGCGGATGGACGCTCGCGGAAGGCTCGCAGGGGCGAACTGCTTCTGGAGGACGCTATAAACCCATTGTGCGCCTAACGAGTGAAATTTTCGGCAAAATGGCTGCTGATTATTTTTGGGGCACGGATCATGCATTCTCCACAGCGCGGCAGGGGCGGGATGGAGTGCGGACGCTACCAAGGCAGGAGTCTTTTCCGGAACACAGGTTGGCCGGACTTTGAATGCGCATTGACCTCGATCTGCAGACTGACGCCCTTCGTGCCCCAGGTTGCGGCCGTTTCGTCGTCTCTTAGCGATTCTCCGGTTGATTTTATAAAGGCTTTTGAGAAGACGGCGTCCCCATTCTGACTGAGCCACCAGGTTCCCTGGGCATGTTTAGCAATACCACCATGGCTGACGGATTGTTCAAACGTCTGATCTGCCCTGATAATCAAGGTCGCGGGGACTCCCTCCTCATCGCCTGCGTAGGACCCATACAGGGATTGATCCTCGGAATTGGTGCCCTTGCCGTACCATTCCACGTCGTAATCTTTCAGAACCAGACTTGACGGGACCAGTCCGAGAGTTTTGTGGATCTCCCCATAAGACGTACCGTCGGCGCCGGGTTCCTGGCCGGTGAGCACAAGAAACTCTTTCGAAAACACAACGCCGCCCTCTCCAAGCTTGCGCCAGGTTCCTGACGCATGTTGGATCCTGCCAGAACCGCTCAACTCCTGCTGGTACGTGTGGTCTGGCTTGAGGGTCAGGATCGATCTTTCGTTGTCCTGAACGAGTTTGTAGGTTCCACAGAATACGCTGTCGCTGAAGTCAGAGGCGCTGATGAACCATAGAACAAACGAGAGCCAGATGAAAGCCAAAGCAACGAGCGCCATTATCGCGACGGGGAGTCCTTTCCTCCGCGCTGATTTCGTCATTGCGACTCTTCCATTTTTCCCACTCGCTAGGCTTTGGCGGCGAGGGTGGTTACGGCGTCTGCCATTTTGTCGAGGTCGCCAATGGTGGTGTAGACATGCGGAGTTACGCGGACGCAACTGATGTTCTCCCACACGATGCCGACGGTGTGAATCTTGTACTGGTCGAAGAGCGCGGAGGCTAGCTGGCCGGGTGTCATGCCGTCGATGCTGACACCGCAGATGGCGCAGGAGTAGCGCGGATCGAGCGAGGTGTGCAGTTTGACTTTGGCGACGGTTTGCACGCGGCTGGCCCAGTAATTCTTGAGGTAGTGGATGCGCTGCTGCTTGCGCGCGCTGCCGATGCCCTCGTGAAAATTGATGGCTTCACCGATGCCCTGCTCGATGGGGAAGCTACGCGTGCCCAGGTCTTCGAATTTGCGAATGTCGGACGAGTGCGGCGTGCCGTTGCAGACCAGCGGCCAGATCTTTTCGACCTTTTCGGCTTTGACCCACATCATGCCCGTGCCTATGGGCGCCGATAGAAACTTGTGCAGGCTGGTGCCGAAGTAGTCGCAGTGCAGGTCAGGGATTTTGAAGTCGAGCAGGCCGAAGGAATGCGCGCCGTCGGCGATGACTTCAATGTTGTGGGCATGGGCCATGTCGGCGATCTTGGCGACGGGCATGATCTGGCCGACCCAGTTGATCATGTGCGTGACGTGGATGAGGCGCGTGCGCGGAGTGATGGCCTGCTCGTAGGCTTTGACGATGGCCTCGTCGTCTTCAATGGGGAAGTCGAAGCTGATCTGTTTGTAGACGATGCCGTCGCGCTCGACGCGCTGGCGGTAGGCCTGGATCATGTGCGGGTAGTCCTGCCTGGTGCCGATGACTTCGTCGCCGGCCTTGAGCGGCAGGCCGAAGATGACGGTGTTGAGCGCTTCGGTCGAGTTGCGGTCGACTGCGATTTCGTCCGGCTTGACGCCGGCCAGGTGGGCGAGCTTCTGGCGCAGGGGTTCGCGGCCCTGGTCGAGGATCTGCCACATGTAATACGACGGGCCTTCGTTGGAGAGCTGGTTGTAGCGCTCGACGGCCTGCTGCACAACGATGGGCGCGGGCGAGACGCCGCCGTTGTTGAGATTGATGATGTCGGGGTTGACCGAGTAGGAGCGCTGGATGAGGCTCCAGAAGTCTTCATTCTGGGCGACGTCGGCGGGGCCCAGATGGGCGATGGCGCGCGAGGCGGCGTTGAAGTCGGCGGCGTGGGCCTGGTTGAAGAGGCTGCTGGCGGAGAAGGCACCGGCGAGAGTGGCTGCCTGGCGGAGGAAGGTGCGGCGGTCGCTGGGTTGCATAGAAAGAAATGTAGGCGCTTGGAGCGGCGGAAGCAACTCGAAAATGGTGGGAATGCGAAAGCCCAGGGCGCAGGTGGCTAGGAATTCCTGAGGCTGGGGAGATGACCGGCGGGGGGTGTCGCTATCCCTGGTCCCCAAGTGCGAGGGACCAGGGGCACCCGGCGTAGAATGGGCTGCTTATGAAGGAACTTTGCCGGAAGAGCTTTGAGTTGCTTCGAAGCGAATTGATCCTCTGGGTCCCGTGCACCTGTGCGGCGGTGCTCACGTTGATCCTCGGACGGCTCCAGAAGATGTGGATTCGCGGGATTTATCTCTGGTTGAGCACTGAGCATCATCATTCTGTGCTGGGCGGCGATGTTGTTACGTATAACGCGGGCGACTTCCAGCACCGAGCGGTGATCTATTCGATTCCGCTGAGTCTCGTCAAAGACGCTGTTGAAGTGGTTGCGTTTGTGCTGGCCTTGGCGGTTACAGCAAAGATGGTCGGGATGATCGTTGAGGAACAGCGGCCGGATCTGAGGGCGGCGCTGCGCGGGATTGCGACCCAATGGCGTGCGATCCTCCTGTTTTCAATCAAGTACATGGCGGGGTTGGGAGCGATGCTTGCGCTCGTGGCGCTTCTCTCAGCTTCCGCGACCAATTCTCTTAAATCCCTGGCGATCTTGGCTTCCAAGGAATTTCTTTATTCGTTTTCGATGGCGGCGGTGGGCTGCATTGCGTGGGTTCTGATGCCTTCTGCAATGCGTCTGTTGCAGGCACCGCGATTGGTGCCGGTTTCCGGCGAACACAGGATGTCGGGAGCGATCCTGATGGTGATCACGTCGGGGATCGCGCTGGCGGCAGGGGACATCCTTAACTGGGCGGAGGCTGGAGTGACCTTCGATAACCAAGTCGAGGTATTCGCGCTTTCGGTGGCGAACACTATCGTCGAGAATGTGCCGGAGGTGTTTCTGTTCATTGCATTGGCGCTGCTGGCGCGGCAAGGGCTGGCTGAAGCACTGAAACCGGCCAGTGCGGAAGACGTAGCGATCCCGCCGGAGCTCGCGCCCGAATAGGCTCTCAGCTTTTCCGCAGGCCCGTTTTCAAATCGAGCGCGAACGGGGTTTCCTTGTCGGTCATCAGATTCCAGCCGAGGCCGCGAAGGATGGGGCCGTCCATGTCTTCAAGAGTGACGCCTTCGTCGGAGAGCTTTTCCGATTGCCATGCCTGGCCGTCTGCGCCCCACGCGAGGATGGAGTGATGGCCGACGAAGAGGAGCAGGTTCTCGGCGGGGACTGGAAGGAGTTGCAGCACGGGCCGGTACTCAATCATGGTGAAGCGCTCAGGGGACGTCGTATCGATGATGTAGGCGTAGCCGCCGGAGACGGCGCAGATTTCGTCTGGATTGGGCGTGGACCAGAGGCCGGTGGGGACAGCAGGGTCGCGAAAACCCAATGCGCAAGTGGCAAGGAATTCCTGAGGTTGTGGAAGCGACGGACGAGGGGATCTGCTCTCCCAGGTCTCAAACGCGAGACCTGGG
>Ga0302140_10005314_pt1 | contig 16277 bp, 13 predicted proteins | sample I_Bog_E1_1_FD_202095 | JGI IMG/M metagenome (GOLD analysis project Ga0302140, IMG submission 202095) | Peat permafrost microbial communities from Stordalen Mire near Abisko, Sweden - I_Bog_E1_1 | ecosystem: Environmental > Terrestrial > Soil > Wetlands > Peat | place: Sweden: Abisko, Stordalen... | reverse complement strand
AGAGCCACGCCCGTGCGTTGTCTGGAGCAGCCTTAACCGTGATCCGGAACTGTTGTTCCGCTGCCGCATTCTCCCCGGCGTGGAATTCCAGGTAACCCAGCGCGTACTGCGCCACCACAAACTTAGCATCGGCCTTCACCGCCTGTTCCAGCGCGGCTCGCTCACCCGCGGCATCGCCCAGGCTGTTCAATACAAGGGACAGCCGATAAGCAAGCCTGGCGTCTTCAGGCTCAGCGGCGCAGGCCTCCCGATAAAGATCGGCAGCCTTGCTTTTATCTCCATCCTTGATAGCCTCTTCCGCCTGAGTCGCTTTCAGCACCGCCAGAGATTGGTCCGCATCCTCCTTCAGCTTCTGCTTGAACAACTCGAGTTGCTTCTGCGCTTCCTCCGTTTCTCCCAGCGTGCGAAGAACCTTGGCTAACTGAAATCGGACCTGTGACTCCGTTACGCCTAACTCGATCGCCTTTTCCAGTTGTACCTTAGCCCCCGCGGCATCGTTCAGTTGCACCAGCGCCAGCCCAAGATTCATGCGTGAGTTATAATCATTCGGATTTAGAGTTACAGCCTCCTCGAGATGTTTGCGAGCTGCGGAGTTATCGCCCGCCTTGTGCTCCAGAAATCCAACGAGATTCAGCAAATCGGCATCGTGCGGAGCCTGCGCCAGCAGCTTCGACCCCAACGGAGCCGCATCAAAGTAATCTCCGCTGATCACCAGCGTCCGAAATCGTATGCGCTGCGCCTCAAAGTCGTTGGGCTTCTGTTGCACTAACTCATCAGCCAGTTTCTGCGCCGCGTCAAAGTGCGATTGATGCACCTCCAGCGACACCAGTGCTGCCGTCAACGCGTCCGAATAGGGATAAGCCTTCAGCCCCTCCGTCAACACTCGCGCGGACTCCGAGAACATCTCCGCTTTCCTGTAAGCCAGCGACAGGTCGAGAATCAGGCTCTCATCCCGCGGCGCCTTAGGGAGCCGCCGAATCACCGCGTCGTAATCTCCGGCAGCAATCAGTGCCCGGGCCAGCCCATCGAGCGCCTTCGGAGAGGACGGCTCGATTGCGAGCCACGATTTGAACGACTCAACTGCGCATTCAGGTTGGGAGTTCTTGGCGAACCAGTTGCCCATCGCCGCATAAGCTTCGGCGCTGGGATGGTCGTGGATGCGACCCTCCAATGCAGGCGGTCCAATGCAGGTAGCGGCGGATGCGGATACGGATACTCCCATACAAGCCACAAGCATCAGCCAGCGCCCGGCGCGCTCCCTGGGTCTGTACCCACAATCGACGAAACCCTTATGACCTGTTAGTCCCCCACCGGTGGTATCGACCCGCAGCAGATGAAACTGTGCCCCATTCATCGGATGTTTTTGTCCGATGAGTGGGAGCCCGCAGAACACCATGGCGTCCTGTTTGGTTGAACGTGCATTTTTGTTTCTTCCTAGGCGCATGGCTATCAGTCCCCGAGCATACCCGAGCGCAAGTCGACCGCGCAACCAATCCTCACACCCGCCAAAGGCCGCCGAATCGAATGCTTATTCCGGCTCCCCTCGCCAGTCGCACACAATCTCGCGCCGCTGCTCCGAACTTTCCACGGCCCACTCCAGCAATCGTGCCACCCGCCACGCATCTCGGGCCGCCACCGGAGCAGGCCCCGTACCCAGAAGCGCATCGCGAACCCCAGCATAGTAAAGGCGGTAGTCACCTGGGATCGGCGCAACCGGCCGAGTCACCATTCCGCCGTCCACGTCCACGCTCAACGTGCCCCAGTTAGCCGCCGGTTCTTGACCCCAGTCCGCGTCCCTGATGCGGGTAACCTTGTTAAGCGCAGCCTCCTGCGGGTCGAGACCCAATTTCAAGTAATTGCCCCTGGCGCCGCGTAAATGAAAGCGAGGCCCGGGCGGTGACGAAAGGCTGTTGGCCCCTAGAACCACCGTGTATCCGGGATAGCGTAGCCGAATCGTGAACGCGTCGTTTGCGCGCGCCCACTCGCGTTCGCAGCGCACATCGGCGGCCATCGCCTCAGGCTTGCCGAACAGCGCCAGTGCCTGATCCGTAATGTGCGTCCCCAGATCCAGCAGAACGCCCCCGCCAACCGACGGGTCTTCCTTCCAAAGCCGGTCAGACGGGGGATTGGGTCGCCAACGGTCGAATCGTGACTCGAAGCTAACCAGGCGGCCCAGCGAGCCTTCGTGAAGTAGTTTCTGGATCGTCAGGAAATCGCTGTCCCATCTGCGGTTAAAGAAGGGAATCAGGTGAACATTCCGCGCCGCGGCGAGCGAGATCAACTGGGCGACTTCAGCCGACGTTGTGGACATAGGCTTATCCACCACCACGTCCTTGCCGGCCGCCAGAATCTGCCGCGCAACCTCGAAGTGGGTCCCGCTCGGGGTGGCCACAACAAACAGACCAAGCGACGAATCCCCCAGCATAGCTTCAAGCGAGCGGTAGGTTGTAATTCCCGGGTATCGCTGGATGGCGTTCGAGGAACTGCGCTCGACCACCGCCGCCAGCTCCAACCCCTCGACCGAAGAGAGCAGCGGCCCATGAAAGACCCGCCCCGCCATACCGAACCCCACCAAACCCACGCGAATCATAAGAAACTCTCCGACAGCCGCTTCAACTAACCCTAAAGTTTATACCGCGTCTCAGCCAGCCGGTAGAGCCGCCGCCATACCAGACAATTCATGGCAAACAGCGTCAGCAAGATAAAAATTGTCGCCAGCAGCAGGATGGAAAACGCCGGCTGTCGGCGGCGTCAATTTGCGTGCCCAGTCCAATGGTTTCGATCGCTCAGTCATCCGCGCTAATGCCCTAGAACCGATCCAACTCCGCAAACATCTCACTCAGCACCACGCGAATCGGCGTCTCCGGCACGGTTAGTTCGCCTGTGTGGACCTCTTCAAGTCCGGTGGAAGTATATTTATATGCGATCCGCGGGTTGGTATCGATGATCCAAATGTTCTCCGCACCGAAGAGACGATACTCGGCGGCCTTTTTCTCCATCGCGCCAAGCGAATCTTCAGGCGACAGAATCTCGACCGCAATCATAGGCGGCTGCGTGACATAGCGCTCGAATTTTTCTCCCGCCCGCACCACAAGCACATCGGGAACCCGGAAATTCCTGGCCTTGGTCTGCGTGCGAAGCTCGGGAAAAACCTCAACACCCCACTCCGCCCGCTTGATTGCGAAAAGCACCGTGAGATACCGCTGAAGGATGGAGTGATCTTTCTCGCCCAAGTTTCGCTCCTCGATCCGTCCATCCACGAGTTCGCGGTCCGGGCTCCAGCTCGTCCGGAGGTATTCCCGTACGGTCCAGAGTTCTTCGGGGTTGGGCAGAGTTGCCATGAACCGATTATCGGCGCGCGTCCCAGGTCTGGCAAGTTGAGAGTGGCGGCACGTGCATGGTACCGCTCTCTCCGAACGGTTTCTGCGAAATCCGCACGTAATCCATCTCTCGTTATCAACGGATCGACTCAACCGGACGGGTCTCACCCCTCAAGCTTGTACCGCGTCTCCGCCAGCCGGTAAAGCCGCCGCCATACCAGCCGATTCATGGTAACCACCATCAGCGAAATAAAGATCGTAGCGAGCAGAATGATCGGAAACCGCCCCGTGTCCGTCGCGGAGCTGATCTCAGAGCCCAGGCCAATGGTTTGCAGCGTGCTGTCTTTCAGGTGAGAGTATTCGGCGTAGACCGAGGCGTTCCAAGCTCCTCCGGATGCCGTGACCATTCCGGTGATGAGGTAGGGAAAGATTCCGGGAAGAATGAGTTTCGTCCATCGTTGCCACCGTGTGAAGTGAAACAGCGACGACACCTCACGCAGATCGGAGGGGATGGACATAGCTCCGGCAATAACGTTGAACAGGATGTACCATTGCGTGCCCAGCAGCATGAGCGCAATAGAACCAATCCCCAGTCCGCCGCCAATCTTGACCAGGCCAATCAGAATAATAGGGAAGAATGCCGTTGCAGGGATGGATGCCAGCACCTGAGCCGTGGGCTGCACAATGCGCGACAGACGCGGATTGAGGCCGATGGCGACGCCGACCGGAACGGTCCACAAAGCGGAGATGAGCAAGGCGGCATTGACACGCCCGAAGGTGGCGCCAGCGCCTTCGAGCAGCAGCTTCATGTCAGGCCAGGTAACCGTTTTGAGCATCACGATGGCCTGCAACGCTCCCCAGCCCACGACGCCGACTGCCGCGACGGCAAGCGCATACAGTGCGAAGGAGGGACGGTTGGATTTTTCCTCGTCGACGGGGTGGACCACCCGGCACTCCAGGGTGCGGGAAAGCCTGCGATAAATAGGCTCTTCAATGCCTGCCCAGCAACGGCTGGGAAGGGAACTGAGCAAGTTGGAACGCCGCAGTAGAGCCAGAATCGGCGAACTGACGCGATCGGCGGACTCCACCGATTCAAATTTGAACTTGTCGCTCCAGGCAATCAATGGGCGCCACACCAACTGATCGGTGGCGACCACGATCACGATCACCGTGCCGATGCCGAACATCAGTGCCCTGTAATCGCCGGAATTGGTGGCCACTTGGAGGTAGCTGCCAATCCCTGGGAGCTGGTAGGTGTAATTTGCGAAGGGGGAGATTTCGCAGGCGATCAGCGCGAACCATCCTCCAGCGACGGAGACGATCGAGTTCCATACAAGTCCGATCGCCGCGTACGGCATCTCAAGCTGCCAGAAGCGCTGCCAGGCGGAGTAACGGTAGATTCGCGAGGCCTCAACCATCTCCCGGGGGATCGACTTGAGTGAGGAATAGAAACTGAAGGCCAGGTTCCATACTTGTCCCGTAAAAATGAGCAGGATGACTGCCATCTCGATTCCCAACTGGTGCCCAGGAATCAGCGCGACCATGAAAAGGACGACTGGAGGCAAAAAGCTTAGCACGGGGATGGACTGCAGGATGTCGAGTACGGCCACCATCCAGGGTTCGATTCGCCGATTGTAGGCGGCAATATAGCCGTAGGCGATGGCGAAGATCAGGCTGAGCAGGTATGCAATTCCAATGCGCACGATCGAGTAGAAGGCGTAGACCGGCAGGGCGCTGATCGAGTGAGAGATATCGGCGATTGGCGCCGGCTTGCTCAACCAGTACTGGCCCGTGCTGACGATGGCAAAGAAGATTGCCAGGCCACATGCAGCAACGCCCAGGTCGATGAGAAATGGCCAGGTGCGGGTGGTGACGACCGTTCTCGCGAGAGGGTGCTGAAGGTTCACTGGCTATCCTCACTGTCAGCAATATCCTCTTCGGGCGCGTCCGGCAGCACGAAGCGGCGTCGCCCCGCGTCAAAGTCGAACAGCTCCGCGTAACGTCCCCAGGCCACCGCAGTCTCCATCTGCCGCAGGCTTTCTTCCTCGCTGAACTGCTCGTCGATCATGTCCAGGAAAAAGTCCTCTGGAACGGTGTGGTCGCTCTTCGATTCCAGCGCGCGCCTGATCTGACGCAGCAGCAGCACGTGCTCCACGGCGGCGTCGCGGAACAGCTCTTTCTGGCGGAGAATTTCGGAGTTGGCAAACTCTGTGCCGCTGGGCGTAATCGCCGCGTCGCCTTCGTCAATCTTCAGGAATCCAAGCAGTTGGGACGCATCCACAATGGGCAGCAGATCGTCGATCTCGAACGCCAGGTCGTCGGCCAAACGGTAAATATCGTCGCGTCCGCCCTTGTCCAGAAGCAATTCCAGCAAGCCGGCCATGCCGCCGGGGCGCGCATGCGGCAGCATCTGGTAGTGCATCTGCCGTTGATCGCGCACCCGGCGCTCTGGATGTTGATGACCCGGCGCGTCGGTGGGAGCCGTGTCAGGCTTGGTAAGCACTTTGTAGATGTAGTCCACAAGGCTTGTGAACGGTTCGGATTTGCGATCCCGCGGCTGCGCCAACTGCACCTTGAAGTCGGTGCGGATGTGCCCGGGGTTGCGTCCCAATACAATAATTCGGTCGGCCAGCAGCACTGCCTCTTCAATGTTGTGCGTAACAATAAACACGGCCTTCGTCGGCATGGTCTTGTTGGCCCACAACTCAAGAAGTTCGCTGCGCAGGTTCTCCGCAGTCAAAACGTCCAGCGCGCTGAAGGGCTCATCCATGAACAGCACTTCGGGTTCCACCACCAGCGCCCGGGCAAACCCGACCCGCTGCTTCATCCCGCCGGAAAGTTCCTTGGGATACGCGCCTTCAAACCCGTCCAGTCCAACCGTGTCCAGCATTTTCATGCTGCGTTCGCGGCGCTCGTTCGGGCTTACGCCGCGGGCCTGCAACGGGGCCTCCACGTTTTCCAGCACCGTAAGCCACGGAAACAACGCAAAACTCTGGAAGACGATCGAGACGTTGATCTCCGCATCGGCAATCGGCTTCTCGTGCCAGTAGACCTGTCCGGCCGACGGGGTGGAAAGCCCCGTCAACATGCGCAACATGGTTGACTTGCCTGACCCGGAAGGACCAAGCAATGCCAGAATCTCTCCCGGCACAACCGAAAGGTCGGTGGACGAAATGACCTGGATCCGGTTCGCGCTGGGCTGCGCATAATACTTTTCAATATGTTCGGCGCGTATGATTGCCTCGACAGTTGGGGCCGGGGCCGGAGTCTGGCCCGGTGTAGGGATAACCGCTTCCTGCATACGAGATTCTCCGGTTGGGGTCCGCTTGGGAAATTTTGCGGCCGGTTGTTGTTTTCAAGTGTATGATTGCCGGATTGCTGCCAGATGAATTCGTGCCGGCTGCAACCAGCTTGTGATCTTCTCAAAGGCAACTGCAATTGTCTCGCCGCACCTGGGTTCGCCCCTTGAACGCCGGTGCGCTAGTCTCCGAACCGAGCGTATCATCCCAGCAATACGGTGCGCCAGAAAAGCGCTGCGGCGGCCATTTGAGCTTTCTTCAAAGCCGCCAAGTCTCGTACACTATCCCTGCGGACAAAATGCAAGCGTCCTCCAGAAAATGCGTCCCTGAGAGTATGCCGGAAAAAAACGCCAAACCCAAGGTTCTTGTTGCCGACGACGAACGGGTGATCGCCGACACGCTGGCCATGATACTCAACCAAAGCGGCTTCAATGCCCGTGCCGTTTACTCCGGCGAAAAAGCAGTGGAACTTGCGTCCACTTTTGAGCCCGACATGCTCATCTCAGACGTCATCATGGACGATCTGAACGGAATCGACGCGGCAATCCGGATCAGGGAACTGCTGCCGCGAATCAAGATTCTGCTCTTTTCCGGGCAGGCCGCCACCGCCGATTTGCTTGAAAAGGCCCGCACCCAGGGCTATGAGTTCGAGATCCTGGCCAAACCCGTCCACCCCCAGGACCTGCTGACCAAACTGCGCGGCTAACGGAACACCGTCCCTCGAGTGCGAAATTCCTCTCCGGTTTCCCGTGCCCCATCTTTGCTGTCATCATGAGCATCTTGACCCGCCCCCAGCGGGTTACGCCTGAAATGAACATTCCGCACCTTAAAAAAACGCCCCGGAGGGGCCGAAGGATAATAGCCCAGGACAAGCGAAGCGCAGTCCTGGGTACAAGCCCAAAATCAGCCTCGAGCCCAGTAGGGGCGCGGTGAAATGGCCCGTGTTCCTCTGGAGGGAGCGAAGCGAGTCGAAGGACCTGCGTCTCGTCAACCTGTCGCAAACGTGGGATCGCAGTTCCTTCCTAAAGCTCCCGCCGCCCCTCCATCGCCCGCGCCATCGTCACTTCATCGGCATATTCAATGTCGCTGCCGGCAGGCACGCCCGTTGCAATTCGCGTAATCCGCACCCCAGCCTTCCGCAACGCCGCTGCCAGCCAATTAGCAGTAGCCTCGCCCTCCAGGGTGGGGCTGGTCGCCAGAATCACCTCATCCACCTCCCCACGCTCCACCCGCGCCACCAGCGTCCGGGTCCGAAGCTGGTCGGGACCAACCCCGTGTAATGGCGAGAGCGTGCCATGCAAAACGTGGTAGACCCCCTGGTAGCCACCCTGCGATCCTCTGCCACGCTCAACGGCGGCAATGCTGGTAGGCTCCTCCACTACGCAAACCAGGCGCTGATTGCGCGTTGGGCTGACGCAGTAAGCACAGGGATCGACGTCGGTAACGTTGTTGCAGATGGAGCAAAGACGCAAGGCAGCCTTCAGGCCGCGCACCGCGTCCGCCAACGCCTCCGCATCGTCGTCTGTCGAGCGCAGGATGTGAAACGCGAACCGCTGGGCGCTCTTCGAGCCCACTCCCGGCAGCTTCTTCAACTCTTCAATCAGCCGCGCCATCGGCTCGGCATAGCGTGACACGTTCCTGCCTCCCAAGTGTTGTGTTTCAGAGATTGCTCTATAACAAGCTGTCATCCTGAGCGAAAGGGGCCCCGAACGTTTCTCAGTTCGGGGGTGGTGAGTCGAAGGATCTGCTTCTTTGCCCTACACAGTTTTGATGAGAACTTCTGGGACGGGATACTAAAGCGTCCGATAGACGATCCCGGTAAACAGATCTCCCTGCATGAACCCTTTACCCCAAACACCATCGAACTCCGCCGTGGGCTTCTTCGCCACTGCCTCCTGCTCGCTGGCTCCTGCGGCCTTCAGCGCGGCTACCTTATCCCGTACACCCGCCAGCATGTCGTGGTACCTCTGCAGATCCGCTTTCCCTCCCAGCGGCCCGTGACCGGGAATGATCTTTGTGTCTTTATCCGCGATAGCCAACGCCTTTTCCGAGGCGGAAATCATCCCGCCAATCCGCCCGCCCGTGGCCTCGTCGATAAAAGGGAACCCATTGTTAAACCAGATATCGCCCACATGCAAAACGTTCGCGTTGTGAAATTGGATGTAGATATCGGTATCGGTATGCGCCGGATCGAAATGCACCAGGTCGAGCGAGTCCCCATTGTGCCAGGCATGCATCGCGTCGTCAAAGGTGATTGAAGGCAGCGCCGCCGTTGGGGAAGCTGGCATCACGATGTGAAAAAATGTAATCTCCTGCACCGTGGACATCCGTTCGCGAGTCTTGCGGTGGGCAATAATCTCGAAGCCTGCCGCGTGCAACGCCTCGTTACCATCCGTATGATCGTAGTGCCAATGGGTGTTGATGAGCTCATCGGGAGCGTCGTGGCTCACCTGAGCAATTGCCTCGCGAATCTTCGGCGCCGCCGTTGCAAAACTCGAATCGACCAGAATGTTGCCCTCAGGTCCAGTCTGCAGCGCCATATTCCCGCCTACGTTGTTACTCAGCAGGTACACATTGTCGTAAAGTTTGGTCGTTGTGATCGGCGCACTCAGCGCCGCGGCGCGTCCCCGCACCACCCGGTCCGGCTGCGACGAAGCCTGGCCATTCATCCACCGCGGCATCATAGCCGCCGCCCCAGCCGCCAAGCCCAGTTGCAGAAACTCCCTGCGATTCAATCCCTCAATCATCGCCTCGCATCCTCCACTCGACTTTGACTTTCTGATTCAATCTAAGAATGCCGGGTGCCCCAGGTCTCGCCTTTGAGACCTGGGAAACTACAACCCCATCCCAAACTGAGGGTGCCCCTGGTCTCGCCTTTGAGACCTGGGAAACCATGATTCCACCCGAAACTGAGGGTGCCCCAGGTCCCTCGCCTTTGGGGACCTGGGAAACTAACCCCCAAATCCGCCGCCCACGCCCCTACTCAAGCCCGGGCAACTTCAACCCCCCAAGCATTCCCTGAACGCTCGATTGAATAGCCTCATCTGCCTTCCGTCCGGCCTCATTCACGGCCCCCACGACCAGGTCCTCCAGCATCTCCACGTCCGGCTGGTTGCCGCCAAGCCCCACCACCGCCGAGGGATCGATCCGCAGCTTCAACAGCTGTTTCTTCCCATTCATGGTCGCAGTCACCGCGCCACCGCCACTCGACCCCTCCACAATGGTCTGGCCCAGTTTGCGCTGCACTTCCTCCTGCATCTCGTTGGCCTGCGAAAGCATCTCCTTGATCTTCAGCGGGTTAAACATATTCATTTCCTCATTCAATCAAATTCTACGGCTTGCGCAGATCAACCACGCTGCGCACCTCAGCCTTGAAAATCTCCCGCGCCCGCTGCACCAACGGATTGGCAAGCGCAGCCTCCTGAATGCTGCCCGCCACCGGCACAGCAACAGCGGCCGCTGCGGCATGCGCACCCGCCGCTCCATCGCCTGCAACCACCATAAACCGCGCCGGCGCGCCCAGCCGCTGCAACTCCTGCCTGATAATCTTCTCCGCCGCGGCATTCACCGTCAAAGCCAGCATCTTTTTGCCGATCCCTGGTATTTCAATGCGCAGGCTCGATCCCTCAATCGTCCATGCCGCCGAGCCAAGCAACTGCGCAGCCGAACTGTGCCCGCCCGCAACCAGCGCCGATCCCACGGCGTGACGCAGAGATTCGATGCTCGGCGCGCCACTAAGAGAGGCAGCAGCCTCAGGAGCCTTCGCCGAAGCGCCTTCCGTCACAACCTCGGTAGGCCCAAACCCCGCGCCCTCCGTTCCACTAACAGGGAAGGGCGACTCGCCCAAAAGCGGGCCTCCGTTCGCCGAAACCGGCGCAGCAGGCGCAGCCGCAACCCGCTCAAGCGAAGCCACCGATCCTGCCGCAGCGCTCGTCTTCACAGCAGGCCCGGCACTCCAGCCCGCGCCCCCAGCCCCAAACGGCGAAGCAACAGCAGCCCCTGTCGCCAATCCAGAAGCAGCCGCCGGCCGCGCCGAACCCGCAGTCCCCGCCACCGAGCTTGAAGTCAGCCCACCCGCCGGGCGAGCACCGGCAGCGCCACCCGTAATTCGAAACCCACCACCCCCAGCCACGCCGCTAAGCAGTTCTTCCAGCGGCAGCAACCGTTGCGCATGGATCAGCTTCAGCAGCCCCAACTCAAGATGAAAGCGCTGCTCCTGCCGGTAGTTCAGATCGTCGAAGGTGCGTAGCACAATCTGCAGATTTCGCGTCAACTCCTCTTCGCTAAACAGCAGCGCCGTCCGCGCAGCGCGAGCCCGCTCGTCACCCGAAATCTGCAGCAACTCCGTCTGTTCGCCGCCGAGTTTGCTCATCAGCGCGTTCCGCAGGTAGCGAACCATCTGCCGCGCCAGCGACGAAGGGCTATGCCCCGCATTCACCAACAGGTTCAGTTGCTCCATCAGTTCCGCGCTCTGCCCCGCGGCAACCGCCTCCAGCAGCCGCTCGAACACAGCATTCGGCACCGACCCCATCAGTTCGCGAATCTGCGCAGCGCTCAGCACCGCCCGTCCCGCCTCAAGGGGAGCGGAAGCAATGGCCTGGTCCATGATCGACAGCGCGTCCCTCATCGACCCGTCGCCGGCCTCGGCCAGCAGCGCCAGCGCATCCTCCTCCGCCCCAACCTCCTCTTTCTCCGCAATCATCTTCAACTGCGCCAGAATGTCTTCGAATTTCACGGCATGAAAGCTGAAGTGCTGGCAGCGCGAGCGAATCGTCTGAGGAATATCCTCCGGCTGCGTCGTCGCCATCATGAAGATCACGTGCGCCGGAGGCTCTTCCAGCGTCTTCAGCAGCGCATTGAAAGCCGCATCGGTAATCTGGTGCGCCTCATCCAGGATGTAAATCTTGTAGCGATCTCGCGACGGAGCGTATCGTGCCGCGTCCCTCAACTCGCGAATCTCATCAATTCCGCGATTAGTCGCCGCGTCAATCTCAATCACATCCACCGCGTTGCCCTGGCGAATCTCCGTGCAGGAGTCGCACACGCCGCAGGGTTCCGGCGTAGGCCTCGCCGCGCGCCCAATCTCAGTCCGGCAGTTCAGCGCCTGCGCCACAATCCGCGCAATCGTGGTCTTGCCAATGCCGCGATGCCCCGAGAAGATGTACCCATGCGCAATCCGGTTCTGCGCCAGCGCATTCATCAGCGTCCGGGTAACGTGATCCTGCCCAGCCACGTCGGCAAAGCGCTGCGGACGATATTTCCTGGCCAGAACCTGATAACCCATGGTGCAACGCTCTCCTAGACCGCCAGCCAAATCTCGGTACAGCCTGGATGCGATTGTATCGTTCCGGGGTAAACATCGCCGGGGTGGAAAACCGCATCTTCAGGATTCCGGCTGGTTTCCACACGTCGAGCGGTTAGACTACGGTATTGTCGATTTATTCTATGCTTGGTGTTGGGACTCGCGAGGGGTGAAAATGCTGACGAAATTGGTCATTCGAAACTTCAAGCGATTTGAAGATGTCGAGATTCCCCTTTCAAGTCCAGTGGTGTTCATTGGCCCTAACAACTCGGGGAAGACAACCGCTTTGCAAGCACTGGCCCTCTGGGAATTGGGTCTGCGAAGATGGCGGGAGAAACGATCTGCTGGTCAACCCGAGAAGCGCCCCGGAGTGAACATCAATCGGCGCGATCTGCTCATGGTCCCTGCCCCGGACGCAAAGCAGCTTTGGCGAAAACTGCACGTTCGCGACGTACAGAGATCGAACGGCAAGCAGGATACCAAGAACGTCAGGATCGACGTTCTCGTGGCTGGTACAACAGGCGATAAAAAATGGGAATGCGGCCTTGAATTCGATTTTGCCAACGATGAATCATTTGCATGTCGTCCACTCAGGATGGAAGATGCGAAAGCCCCTCGGAGGATGCCGGTCCCGGATGAAGCTTATGAAGTCGAAGTCGCATTTCTCCCCCCAATGTCAGGTCTGGCGTCGAATGAGACACGACTTGATAGCGGAGCAATAAATGTCCGCCTTGGGGAGGGGCGCACCGCTGAGGTGCTTCGAAACCTTTGTTTTGCGCTTCACGGGAAACTGGACGACAAAGGCCAACCCACCAGTTGGTCAAGGCTTGTTTCACACATGAAGGACTTGTTCAGAGTCACGCTCGATCCGCCTGTCTATGTCCCCGAACGCGGAGAAATACAAATGAGCTATCGCGACGAGCATGATATACAGCTTGACCTCGCATCGTCTGGTCGCGGGCTTCAACAGACCCTCCTTTTGCTGACTTACCTAGCCCTCCATCCGGGCGCAGTGTTGCTTCTCGACGAGCCGGACGCGCATCTGGAGATCCTGAGGCAAAGGGAAATCTATCTTAAGCTGAGGGAATCTGCCAGAGAGAGCGGGAGCCAACTCGTCATAGCGAGTCATTCCGAGGAGGTTCTTAACCAGGCAGCTTCTACTGAAGATGACGCAGTCGTTGCCTTTCTTGGTAAGCCTCATCTAATTCCGGGAAATCGTACCTCAGCAGTGAAGAGTGCTCTTAATGCGGTCCGCTACGATCAGTACTATCTTGCCGAGCAAGTCGGATGGGTACTCTATCTCGAGGACCACACAGATTTGAGTATTCTGAAGGCATTTGCTGAGCGGCTGCAACATCCGGCCGAACAATCGCTCCGTTCTCCTTTTCTCTTTGCAACAGGAAACCAGATAGGGGAAGGCCGCAGGCATTTTCATGCCTTGGTCGAGGCTAAGCCTGATCTTGTGGCGTTCTTATTGGTTGACAATGATGCCGGTCAACCCCAAACTATTCCATCGCGAACTGAGATGAAGTGGCAGCGCCGGGAGATTGAAAACTACATCTGCCAACCCGCAACGCTCGAGTCATTTGCTCAAGAGGTGGGGAAACGTTCCGCAGGAGGCCCGCTCCTGGAACAACCAACGATGGAACAGGCTGTTAACGCCATGAAAGCAGCAATAAGCGATCGTGCGATCCCTGCGGCGTTGAGGGATTCCAACGACCCATGGTGGCGAACGATGAAGGCGAGCGGCGAATTTCTCGATCTCGTTTTTCCGGACTTCTATCGACGTATGGGACTTTATATGGACATGAGGAAGGCCGATTATCATCGGTTGGTGGCTCACATTCCACTCGATCTAATAGATGACGAGGTTAAGGTGGCGCTCAACGCCGTTGTTGAGGTGTCTAATCGGGCCAATCCTGTAACAGATTAGTGCGCCTGATGCCCCCAGGCTTCGCTTCTGAGAACCGGCGTACATCAACCCTCGGCCAGACACTTTCACCGCGGTTGGGATCACCGGGGTGGAAACGTGCTTACTCGACAATCAGCTAGATAGCCCCGACCGCCTCTTTTCCAAAAACCGCCGAACAGCCGCATCCCGCTCCAGCCCAATCGCAATCTCATACGCCTTGCGAGCCTCCGCATCCGCTCCGCTGCGGCTCAACAGCTCAGCCCGCGCCGCCCAATACGGCTGATACTCCGCCAGACGAACATCTCCACCAGCGTCCGGCATAGCATCCAGCCCAGCTTCCGCCCCAAACACCTCAGCAATCGCCAAAGCGCGATTGATCGCAACCACCGGCGACCTGGCCAGCGCAAACAGCCCATCGTAAAGTTCCACCACCTCAACCCAGTTTTCGCGCCCCGTCCGGCAGCGTTCCACATGCGCAGACTGCACCGCCGCCTCCAACTGGAGGCGCCCAATCGAGCCCAATGCGCACGCACGCCGCAACAGTCCCTCCGCCTCGTCAATCTGCCGCGCATCCCACTGCACCGTATCCTGTTCGGCCAGCGGCACAAACTCGCCGTCAGCGCTTCGCCTGGCGCACCGCCGTGCATCCGCATAGAGTAGAAGCGCCAGCAGCCCAAGCGCCTCGGCCTCCTTCGGCAGCAATCCAGCCACCAGCCTGGCCAGAAAAATCGCCTCCTGAGTAAGATCGCGCCGCGCCGCATCCACCCCGCCCGGGTCGGTCCAGCCCTCGCTGAACGCCGCATAAATCGCGTTAAGTATGGAGTCAAGCCGAGCCGGAAGCTCCGCCCGCTCCGGAACCCGAAAGGGAATCGCCGTCTGCCGAATCTTCACCTTGGCGCGCACCAGCCGCTTGCTCATCGCTGCGGGAGACATCAGGAACGCAGATGCGATTCTCGCCGCATCCAGGCCCAGCACCGCCTGCAGAATCAGCGGCGCGCGAATCCCTGCTTCAATCGCCGGATGTGCGCACGCAAACATCATGGCCAGCCGTTCGTCGGGAATCTCAGCCTCCAGCGGAGCGGATTGCAGGATCGCCGCAGCCGCCTCAAACTCCTCAGACGCAGCCTCATGCCGCCGCTTTCCCCGCAGCACATCGATGCTTTTGCGCCGAGCCACAGTCAGCAGCCAGGCTTCAGGATTCTTGGGACATCCCTTCACCGGCCAATCGGTCAACGCCGCCGCAAATGCCTCAGACAGTGCGTCTTCCGCGGCCGCAACGTCTCCCGTGCGCACAGCGAGAAAGGCGACGAGCTTGCCATAGCTCTCTCGCGCGACCGCTTCCGCCGTCAAACGCGCCTGCTCGCCGCCTTCGCTCGGGTTCATCTCGTCAGGCACAAGAACCTGCCGCTACCCCATGCTCCATATCGGCCGCACCTCGACCACCCCGTGACTGGCGCCAGGGCACCGTGCCGCCCACGCCAACGCCGCATCCAGATCCGGCACGTCGATCAGGTAGTATCCCCCAAGCTCTTCCTTCGAGTCCGCAAAGGGCCCATCCAGCACCTGCGTCTTCCCGTCCACAATTCGCACCGTAGTGGAATCGGCAGCCGGCCGCAACCGGTTCGAGCCCAGCAGCGCGCCAGCCTCCTTCAGCGCCTGGCCATAAGCCCCGTAGGCCGCCATTCCCTGTTGTTGTTGTTCCGGCGTCATTTGGGCAAATTGAGCCTCGTCTGCGTGCAGCAGCAGTAGATATTGCATTTGAAACCTCCCTAATGTGTGGTGTGCGGCCAACAAGGTCCGCCACTACAATGACGCCCGGTCACCCGCGATTTGGACACCCGCCCCAAAGAAAAACAGAAATAAATGCGCCCTCAACCCGCATCCAGGTTGAAGCTGATGTCGTTCAGCCATTCCGCAATCAGGTCCTCGTCGCCCGGGTCAAGCACATACGCATCGTTCACCATCAGAATCGTAGCCCAATACACCAGGTCCCGTTCAGAAATCAGCCCTTCCCGTTTCCGATCCAGAGCGTTCGAAATATGCGATCTTGCAATCACAATCCCCGGCTCAGGCATGCGAAAATGACCGGCTGCGGTTCTCCGCCACGTAATGCCAATCTCAGTCTCCCGCCTGGGTTCCAATTCAATCTCAAACACTCCCCCCAGCGACCCAAGCAACTCCGCAACCCCAGCTTCAAACGAAGCAAACCGCCGCAACACATCGAGTTGCTCCTCGGTCAGACGCGGTAGTTCGGCCTCTTGCGTCATGCTTCTGCAGCCCGGAGCGCCTTCTTCGCGCCCTTCGTCCGCTTACCGCGTTTTCTCCCGGCGGCCTTCCTGGCCTTCAGGGCGGCTTTCTTTGCCGCCGCCTTGCGCTTGCGAATTTCATCCCGCGAGTACATGCTGCCACGGCATTTCGGTGCGCCGCAGTTGCAGATCGCCTCG
>Ga0302140_10005313_pt1 | contig 16278 bp, 12 predicted proteins | sample I_Bog_E1_1_FD_202095 | JGI IMG/M metagenome (GOLD analysis project Ga0302140, IMG submission 202095) | Peat permafrost microbial communities from Stordalen Mire near Abisko, Sweden - I_Bog_E1_1 | ecosystem: Environmental > Terrestrial > Soil > Wetlands > Peat | place: Sweden: Abisko, Stordalen... | reverse complement strand
TGGTTTAAAAAGAAAGAGATAAATGCTATGAGACCTTTTGCATATTATTGCTGGATTGCGGGTATTTTGATTTTAGGTTCAAAATTGATATTAAAATAAACAAAGATAGGTTATTTGTATTTATTTATAGATATCCTGTTTTATTTATTAGCAAGAATTGGTTTTAAATGAACTTATAAATCAATGCTAAGAAATCAAGATCCTAAATATAGGATACAGGAGATTCAATCAAACATTGATAGATTAACAAACAGAATAAATTCAAGTAAAATTTCTGATGATGAAAAACTGATGTACGAGGATAATATTAAAAGCTTAGAAGATGAGATTCAAAAAATAAAAGACAATCCTGTTCCTGTGCAGACTGATTGGAAAGAAAACTTAACAACAGATATACAAAACATTGAAAAAAACCTTCAAAGCACTACTTTATCTGCTAGGATGAAAGAACAAAATAGTAAACAGTTAACAATTGATAACTATCTATTAGATAATAACATTAAACCTATGGCGAATTATGCTTTTAATGGTGTGAATTATCTGCAGACATTATTTAAAACCCTGGGAGTGATATTTTTAGCTGTAGGCGTAGCAATTTTTTTATCAGATATGGTATCTGGAGAATATACTCCTCCAACAGCAAAATTTCTTCTTATACAACCGATATCTAGAGCAAAGATATTGTTTTCAAAGTACATAACATCAGTTATATCCGCTATTATCCTTATTTGTGGCATAGAATTAATTGCCTTTCTAGTAATGGGGGTATTTACTGGCTTTGGAAATATGAGTTATCCTGTTTTAGTTGGTGAGAGGTTTCAATACGATCTATCATACGTAAATCAATCTGGTGGACATGACCTCATATCAATTGCTGGTACAGCACACATGATACCAATGTATAAATATCTTATAGAAGCATTTCTTCTACAGATACTCTATATAATTGCATGCACTACTTTTGTTTTCATGATTTCAACTGTTTCAAAAAGCAGCATGATTTCAATGAGCGTAGGTATAGCAACTATAATTGCTATAAGTGCTGTACAGAACGTTGCTACTATTACAAAGGAACTTACATCTTATATTTTTATTATATACGGCGATGTAAATGCAGCATTGTCAGGTGGGGCTGCTATGAGTTTAGGTCTTACCTATCCTACAACTAGCTTTATTATTTTAATACTAATAATTTGGACAAGTGTAAGCTATCTAATTGCTCACGTTGTATTTGTAAAAAGAGATGTCCTAATTTAACGAAAATCAATTGAGTATTTTGAATGCCTATTATAAATATTTTAGATATAAGAAGGAGAATAATTCCTTTATATCTTTTCAAGACATTTTCAAACTAATTGTTAACTATAAAGTTAACAGAAATTGCAAGTGCTAAAGAAACAGAAATAATTGTAACAGAAGAACAAGTTAAAGTAATGTTTACTAAGTTTAAAGACTTTGTTCTAAAAAGAAATATTCCAGAATGTAAAAAGTTCATACACGACTTTGTCGATGAAGTTCTAAATTGTTTTAACTGTAATTTAATTAACAATTGTGCTATAATATGGAGTGAAATTTATATTATAGCCTTTAATGGCGGAAATGGAGATAAATTATTATGAAGCTTAAAGACAAAAATATATCTAAAGAATCAAGAAAATGGTCTATTTCAATTTTTCTGTATGTTGTTGCTTCAGTTGTAGCACTCGTTGGGGTTGCATTGTTAATTGATAATATCTATATATTTAGAAATACTGTTAATCAATATGCAACTAAGGGGTATCCTACTGGTACGGTTATTAAACAATTAATACCACAACTGCTTCCACAAATATTTGAACCAATCGCTGTATATGGAGGTATCGCATTTGTTCTATTTGGTGTGGGTAAGGTAAATAAAAAAGTTTCAAAATGCTTAATATTGTTAACTAAAGTTGATGATTGTGAGGATATTATTGGAGAAAGCACTTTAGAACCCAATATTGCTGATACAGAAATAACCAAACAAACAGAAACTGAAGATCTGTTAAAAAAGCCTGACTAAAATATAACGAAGGGATTTGTCTTATCATATATACTGAGGCAAGTCCTTTTTATATGCTCATACCAATAATTTTAATGTGCAATAATTTTAATGTGCAATAGTATTCTATACAATAGAATGATGTTTTGCAATACTCTTAATTTACGTAGAACTTAAAAAGTATCAAAACAGGGTATAAATATCGAGGATACGAAAATCGTGCTTCGGCTCCACCATGAAACCCACGACAATACTAATGTAAGTGTTGTTGTGGGTTATTTTGTTTCTAATATCCTTAGAGTATATTAAGGATATTAGAATTAGACGATTAAATCTAATTCTGCAATTCAAATGTATAATAATACACGTTATACTATTAGCAAAGGTGTTGAGTAATATAATTTTTTAATGATTCTATATTATCATTACTTTTATATAATGTATTTAAATATTCTAATGCGAGATTATATTTTCCTGCTATAGCTAAACAATTGCTTAAATTATAAGTTATATCTAGATCTCTAGGTTCTAGTGTATAAGCTTTTTCTAAAAGTGGTATTACATATTCTTTTAAATTATTATTAAGGCATTTAACTGCTATATAATTTAATATTTTTCCTTGAAATTTTGCTTTGTTTTCAACTGCTTGAATAATATAAGTGCAAGTTATATTTTCACATTTTATTAAACGGATAAGTTCAGTTAATAAACTATCATTTTTGAAATTTTTATCTAACTCTTTAACGAGAATATTAATTTCATTTTTTAGATTTTGTTTTTTTTCTATTTGAGGATTTGTCATATTAGTATTTTGAGCTTTAATATAATATTCATAATTAATAAGTTCATCTTTAATATTTTCATAATGTGATAATTCACTTATTTTATTTATAAATTCTTTATCTTCATTACTTTCTGGCATATTTGCCATTGAGGTAATGAAAATATTATTATACTTAGCATCTTTGAACATTTTTAATATGTCTTTATATGTAAAATTTTTCGACTGAGTATTATATAAAAATCCTTCATTTTCATAACTCCAATTACCATTAATTAAATCTTTTAATATTTTGAAATATAAAACATTAGTAATGCTTGCTACAATGTAACCATCATGTTTTAAATATTTTTTAATATTTTCTAGTGTTTTTAATGGATCCTTTAAGTATTGTAAAATATCAGCAAATATAATATAATCAAAAAAATCTTCTTTATAATTAAGGGAAGAAGTGTCTATATTTCCAGTGGTAACATTAGCAAAAGATTTTGCAACTTCAGCAGCATCACTATTTAATTCAAAACCATAAATATTAACATTAGGATATATATTTTTAATTTCCAGTAAAGTTGCTCCACAAGCACATCCAATCTCTAGAATATTAAGGTGTGCATCAATAGGCTCATCTATAAGTTCTAATACATCGTTACGTGCGCAGGATGCTTTTAGAGGATTAAATTTCCATTTCTTTTGAAATTTTGTATCATTAATATTTATTATTTGATAAAATCTTTTTAGGTTTTTCCCGAAACTTTTATGACCATAATGGTATATAAAACTATCTTTACAAAGTATATTTTTATAACCCAATTTTGTAATTCTTAAACCTATATCATCATCTTCATAATTGCCTGGAGTAAATTGCTCATCTAATAAACCAACTTTGTTTAAAACTGCTCTTTTTAGAAATAATGCAAACCCAATTAATTTGAGTCTACAATCATAACTGTTATCATTTGTGATATTGTTTTTTAGTGAATAATTTAAATATTGTGATACATTTTCAAATTTATCTTGTATTCTTTGATATGGGGCGGCATTACTTACAGAACTAGCTGCTCCAATTTTTTCCTCTGAATATAAACCCATTCTTAAATTAAAAATAGAATTTGGCATTATTACTGTATCATTATTTAAAAGAAAAATATCATTAGTTTCTTGCGCAAAATGTATTCCTTGATTACATCCAGCAGGAAAACCTTTATTTTCATCATTAAGTATATATTTAATATCTTTTTGTGCTTTTAACCATGCAGGTGTATCATCAGTGGAATTATTATCAATTACAATAATTTCGTGATTATTTAATGTATTATATTTTCTAATGCTTTCAATGCATTCTACTGTATATCTTAAATTATTGAATGTTAATATAATTATTGAATAATTATTAACTGATATTAGTTGTGATTCTTTTAGTTTATTCATTTCTAAAGCAATGCTATTTTTGCTTTTTTCATCTTTACAATATTGCAATGCATTTTCAAAACATAGGTATGCACAATCGTAATTTTTCTTATATTTATAAGTTAGTCCCATATAATAATATAAATCACTATCAAAGAGATCTATGGCAAGTCCTTCTCTTATAATTTGAAGTGCTGAGTCAAAAGAAGTGCTATTTATAAGGGTTAATATTGTATTTTTTAATTTTTCTAATTTCATAATAATCTCCTTGTTTATTACCTTATTATTTTCGTATTTGGAAGTGAATTTTAAATTTAATGTCACATGACAAAATGAGAGGAAAATTATATTGATAATCATAATTTACTACTTAAGGCACAATCAAATAAATAACAAGTCCATTTGCCAGCCTATTTTCCATCATGCTGCGTCGGCAAATTGACCTAATAGGTCCGCTATGAGGGCAATTCGTCTCCTTGCCTGATGAAAAATATTCATGGCAACTTTGGACCTGTTATTTATTTTCATGTGCCTAAAATAAAAAATTGTGCAGTTTCCTAAATAATTCAATACTTCTTTCTTTTTTTCTAGTGTTATAACATATTGTAGCATAATCACATATGTCTTATAAAGTAAATATGTAATTTAAATCTGCACGATTATAGTAATGAAGTGTTTCTTAAAAAACTTTTTTTAGTTAACTAAAATTTATTTAGGAAATTATACATATTAAATCGAGTATTTATCTAGGGTATTAACTTTTGACAGTACAGTATATAATGAATATATAAAATAAATAGAAAAGGAATAGTGATTATTTATAATGAGCATTAAAGTATCTATAATTGTACCTGTATATAATAGCAAAAAATATTTGCGTAAATGTCTGGATTCTCTTGTAAATCAATCGTTAGAAGAAATTGAGATAATATTAATTAATGATTGTTCTACAGATGAAAGTATAGATATTCTAAAAGAATATAAGGAAAAATATCTCAATAAAATAATTCTAATAGATTTAAAAGAAAATAAAGGACCGGGTGGTGCTAGAAATGAAGGAATGAATATTGCAAAAGGCGAATACATAGGGTTTGTTGATAGTGACGATTATGTAGAAAAAGAAATGTTTGAAGAACTATACAAATTAGCAAAGTTAGGAAATTACGACATGGTAGACTGTGGCTTTAACAATAGACACGCTGGAAAAATTGCAATATCAACAACTAAAAATACTTGGGGGCAGTTAGACCGGGAAAAAAGAGGATATCTTATTGCATATCCTGGATTTATATGGAGTAAAATAATAAAAAGGAGTATATTAATTGGTAACAATATAAAATTTAGAGAAAAAGTAACTTTTGAAGATGTTGATTTTTTGTCTGTTGTCAAATTATATTTAAAAAATGTTTATGCCTCTGATCGTGTTTTATATTACTATGAAAATAATTTAGAATCAGTTTCAAGTAGTTCCAATAACGATATTCAAATAAAAGATAGAATGAATGTCTCGAGAGTTTTAGTTAAAAAGTTCAAAGACCTTAATGCTTATGAAGATTATAAAGATGAAATTACATTCATAATCTATAATATGTATATATATATGCTTAAATTCTGTACGCTAAGTATAGATGAAAAGGAAGTAAATTATGAAGTGTATAGGGAACTTCAAGAATTTTTCTTTGAATTAGTAGATTACGATTATCATGATAACAAGTATATTCTTACATTGGATAAGAAAAAAAGAATGTACGCAGAGCTAAATAATTCAGATTATAAGCTGATTTTAGATACATGCCGTGAATAAGCAATTAAAAGACTATATATGAAATTATTAAAAGATATTTAATATAAATGTTGTTGGTATTTGAAATTTAGAAAGCATTAATAACTAAAAAAAGTTTTAGCAAGGAGAGCTTTGATTAATAAGAATGTGCAAAAATGATACATGCATTAATCAAGGCTGTTTTACTTAAACAAAATAATCTTTTACAATGTACTACTATGCTTTAGTATTTATTATTGAAGCTGATAAGGCACAATCAAAAAAATAACAAGTCCATTTGCCAGCCTATTTTCCATCATGCTGCGTCGGCAAATTGACCTAATAGGCGCGCTATGAGGGCAATTCGTCTCCTTGCCTGATGAAAAATATTCATGGCAACTTTGGACTTGTTATTTATTTTCATGTGCCTAAAAAATTATAGTATAGATTTAGTGGATTTAAAAGATCGTGCTTCGTCTCCACCAAGCATATCCTCGAAAATACTTAATGTAAGTGTTGTCGGGGATTTTTTGTGTTAGAAGGTAAATGGAGCATAGTGTGATCATTGTAATCACACTTATTACTAGGAGAAATATTTAGAATTAGATATGAAGAACCATATCATAAATAAATGCGAAAGTTACTAAGATTGGATAGCAAAATAGGGGTTAAGTCTTGAAGCACTAGTGGTTTAATATTAAATATAGTATTATAGAGATAGGATAGATAGTTTAATATGACTATCAATTCTAGCATAACATTTTAACACAACATATATATATTATAAGGGTTTAAATAATTATTCAGAAGTGATAAAATTAGTATAAAAAATTGATTGTAAATACAAGATATAAAGGAAAGATGGTGGTATATTGAAAAAAATTTTATTGTTATTATCTTTGGCACTATGTACAAATTTGTTAGGTTGTGGAGCTCAATCTACAAATCAAAATAATCAGAATCAAAATGGAGCTGCTGGAAAACAGATAACTGTGAATAATAGTTCTACTTCTGGGGGAAGCACTAATTCTAATTTAGATAAAGAAGCATTTAAGAATGGATATACACCTTTTTCATTAAAGGACTCAGCTATGTATACCTGTTTATTTCAAGTAAATGGAACTTCTATGGTTTTTCCAAACTGGGATGATAATAACAATCTCTCTGTCATAAAGGAGCCTTACCCTAAAGATGTAGCAAATACTTCTAATGTTAGTGACTTTTTTAATTATCCAGTTAATTCATTAGTAGTTATAAATAATATAGCTTATTTTTCTGATGGTGATAATAAAAGCACTCTATCATCAATAGATTTATCAAATAGAGCATATAATCCCAATTTAGCTAATGGAAAGATTTCTAATATGATAGGCGTAAATAATGTTATATATTTTGTTGATCAAAATGATGGAAATAAACTCCATGCTTTTGATACAACTAATAATGTAGATACGATTATATCTTCTGATAATGTTGGAAACTATTTAGTAGATGAAGATACTATTCTTTATGAAAATAAGAGTGATAAGTCAACTTTATATAAAATTAATGTAGATGGTACGCAAAAACAAAAGCTCTCTAATTTTTCAGTAAATAGCTTTGCACCTTACTCAGGACAGATATTAGCTATAAATTCTTCAGATAATAATAATCTTTATTCAATAAATTTAACTGATTTATCAACAAAAAGATTAGCAGTAATGAACGGGGAAGATATGAAGATTTTTAATGGAACAATATATTTTGTAAATGTAAGTAATAATAGGCATCTCTCAACAATGACAGTAGATTTAACTCAAGCAACTCCAACAGTAAATTTTAAGGATATTTCCGATTATGCAGTAAATGAATATTATCCAACTGATAAAGGTATATTTGCACAAAAAGGAGTTAATGTTAATAATAGCTACATATTCTTGCCAGCATAAAAATGTACTAGCAGTTGCAATATGCTATGATTCAAAAATGAAAAATCATAGCTGTAAAATAAAAGTTGTTAGCTCTTAAAAATAACATTTAAATTTTGTATTACAGAAAAACCGGAAAGTTTACTATTGAAGTAATCCTGTTCGGTTATTTTTGTGTGCCAGCATGGGTACGTGTTAGTTTTGAAGGTGATTTATATATGTCAAAAAACTTTAAAATCAATACAAGTAATTAGATTGACCAAGTAAAGAAATGAAAATAAAAATCGAAGATTTAGAAGATTATATATAATTATAAATTTAGAAAATGATAAAGTTGTTACAAATTGTAATCTATGCAAGAATGAGATATAATAAAGCCAAAATGTTATTACAGTTACATAAGGGATATTCTTTCATATCCCTAAGGTTATAGTGAATTATAAGAAAATAATTTGGAGGCATCAACATGGACAAGAAGGATTTTTCTGATTTAGAAGATCAAATTAAAGATACAGTGAAAAATGCATTCAATTCTATAGATTTTGCTAGCATAAAAAAAGATATTGGTGGTAAAGCTGATGATACTTTAAATGAAGTGAAAACAAAGTTGAAGAATAAGTCTCAGAAATTTAATGAAAAAATAGAAAATAAAATACAAAATCAATATACAAAGGTAGCTAAAGCAACTAAAAAAGATAAAAATAAAGCGCCTATGTATATTTGCAAAAGGCCAGTTGGAAGCATAGCAGGAATACTTTACACAATATTTGGATTTGTCGGAAGCGGAGTATTAGGTATTCTGTTAATTATATACTCAATATGGACTTCTTTTTTTGGTGAATTTTTAATAAATAATTTTATTGGTTTGGGAATTTTAATTACTTTTTTTGTATCTAGTATCGCTTTGGCTTTAAGAGGTACAAATTTAAGAAAAAGAGTAAGGCGTTTTAAGCAGTATGTAAGTTCCCTTGATGGCCATAGTTATTGTTCAATTAAAGAATTAGCTATTGCTGTTAGAAAGAAGGATAAATTTGTTGTTAAAGATTTAAGAAAAATGATTGAATTGGGTATGTTTAAAGAAGCACATATTGATGATAAACAGACCTATTTTATGCTTAGTAATGAAGTTTATGAGAATTATTTGAGGTCACAAGAGGCTTTGAAACAGCGTAATGAGGAAGAGTTAAGAAAACAAGAAAAATCAAATGAAGAAATAAATGATCCACAAAAAAGAGAATTAAGATTTACAATTGATATGGGGCAAAACTATATTAAGCAGATAAAAAGTGTAAATGATGCTATACCAGAAGAAGAAATCTCGAAAAAATTATATAGACTTGAAAATATTGTAACTCAAATACTAGATTATGTAGAGAATAATCCTAAAAAGTTACCAGAGGTTAATAAATTTACAAATCATTATCTTCCTATCACTTTAAAGTTAGTTAATGCGTATAAAGAGCTAAATGATCAGCCAGTTCAGGGAGATAATATAAAGAGTGCAAAAAATGAAATTGAAAAGAGCATTGATATTATAAATATTGCTTTTGAGAAGCTGTTAGATGATTTATTTGAAGAAATCGCTTTGGATATTTCTACAGATATCTCTGTCCTTGAGACACTGTTTACACAAGAAGGATTAACTAAAAAAGATTTTGAAAAGTAATCTAAAAAGGAGGATTTTAAAGTGAATAATGAATTTGAAGAAAATATTGATGTAATGCCGAACTTAACATTTGAGCCTTTTCAAGAGGAGGCTTCTATTACTAAAGTAAAAGAAGAAAAAAGAGAAGCAGAAGTACTTGATGATAGCTATTTAACAGAAGAAGAAAAAAAGATGGTGGATCAATTTGTAGATAAGATTGAGATAACTAATTCAAATTCAATTTTACAATATGGAGTAGGTGCTCAAAAGAAAATTGCGGATTTTTCTGAAACGGCTCTAAATAATGTAAAGACTAAGGAATTGGGAGAAATAGGGGAAATGCTTTCTAATGTAGTATGTGAGTTAAAGAGCTTTGAGACTCCAGATGAAAAAAAAGGTATTTTAGGTCTTTTTAAGAAAACTACAGAAAAATTTTCTGCGATGAGAGTAAAATATGATAAAGTGGAAGGCAATATAAATAAAATTTGTACTATGCTTGAAGTACATCAGATACAACTTTTAAAAGATATTGCTATGCTTGATAAAATGTATGAAATAAATAAGGTATATTTTAAAGAACTTTCAATGTATATTTTAGCAGGAAAAAAGAAGCTTTCAAAATTAGAAAAAGAAGAACTTCCTATCTTAGTAGAAAGAGCAAAAGCTAGTGGACTTCCAGAGGATGCACAGGAAACAAATGATTTTGTATCTCTTTGTAACCGCTTTGAGAAAAAGATTCACGATTTAGAGTTAACGAGAATGATTTCTCTTCAAATGGCGCCTCAAATTCGCTTAGTTCAAAATAATGATTCTTTAATGTCTGAGAAAATACAGTCTACCATTGTGAATACTATTCCTCTTTGGAAAAGTCAAATTGTGCTGGCTCTTGGAGTTGCTCATTCTAGTAATGCAGCTAAAGTTCAAAATGAAGTGACAAATATGACAAATGAGCTTCTACGTAAGAATGCAGAAACACTTAAAATGTCAACTATAGAAACTGCTAAAGAGTCTGAACGTGGAATTGTTGATATCGAAACTCTTCGTATGACAAATGAATCATTAATTTCAACTCTTGATGAAGTACTTCGTATACAAACAGAAGGTCGTCAAAAACGTAAAGATGCTGAAGTAGAATTACATAATATTGAAGAACAATTAAAAAATAGACTTTTAAATATTAGGTAATATATACATGAAGATCATAAATTTAGTAAGATGAGCTTTATATAAGGCTCATCTTTTAAAGCTGTAAACACTGAAAAAGGAGAGTTTTATGAAAAAATCAGAATCATTAAAAAGAGAGTTAGATAGAATCGATGGAAAAAGTTATAGATTGTATAAGGATTTAGAGGGAGAGTATGGTTTTGAAAATTATACACTTAGCATAGATTATGTTCAAGGTGATCCTTTTGCATCACCATCAAGAATTAGAGTAATAGTAAATCAGAACATTGCTAAGTTTCCAAAGGAACTTTTTGATAATAAAAACAAAAATATTGCAGTAGCAGATTATTTAACAAGAGAATTTTATTCTAATATAGATAAGTGCAACCAAAGAGTTTTTGGATCTGGAAAGAGTGGATTAATAGCTATAAGTAAATGTCCACAGGAAATATTAAATAGAACTTCAATAATTATAGATGAAGATAAAGTAGAAGCAAGATTTTATGTTGGATTTCCAGCGAGAGGAAGGAGTGTTTTATCAAGAGAATTGGAGAAAATCTTATATAATGTTATACCAAGCATTATTGAAAAGACTTTAATATATAAAAATATTGATAGTCAAAAATTAATAAGTAGAGTAAAACTTGTAGAAGATCAAGAACATATAAGAATGGAATTACATAATAGAGGACTAATCGCATTTGTAGCTAATGGATCAATGTTACCTAGAGAAAGTGGCATATCCACAAAAGTATTAAGAGGTGGTAAAGTATTTGTTTCACCAAAGGAATTAGAAGTAGAATTCAATACTCAGAGTAGAGGGATAATTAAAGGTATAGGTATTAAGAAAGGTATAACGCTTATAGTAGGTGGAGGATATCATGGTAAATCTACATTATTAAAAGCTTTAGAGCTTGGAGTTTATAATCACATTGAAGGTGATGGTAGGGAATTTGTTATAGCAGATAAATCAGCTTTAAAAGTAAGAGCAGAGGATAGTAGATGTGTAACTAAAACAGATATATCTTTATTTATAAATAACCTACCTAATGGGAAAGATACTGTAGAATTCTATACAGAAAATGCAAGCGGCAGCACTTCACAAGCAGCTAATATAATAGAGGGAATAGAAAGCAACTCTAAGGTATTTTTAATAGATGAAGATACTTCAGCTACTAATTTTATGATGAGAGATGACTTAATGCAAAAATTAGTTTCTAAGGAAAAAGAACCAATTACACCATTTATTGAAATAGTAAGACCTTTGTATGAACAAAAGGATATTTCAACAATAATAGTAGTAGGAAGCTGTGGAGATTTTTTTGATATAGCAGATTGTGTAATACAAATAGATAATTATGAGACTAAAGATGTGACGAAAGAAGCTAAAGAGCTAAGTAAAGGTCATATTATAAAAAGAATTAATGATAAAAATTTTAAAATAGATATTGCATTTAACAGAGTAGTTAAAGCTGGGAATATTCAAGTGGGAGAAAAGGGAATTAAAATAAAAACAATAGGTTTAGATACAATAAGTATAAACAAAGAAGAGATAAATTTAAGGTCTGTGGAACAAATAGTTGATAATGAACAATTAAATGCTATAGGTTCAATTATGAAATGGGCAGAGGCTAATATTATGAATAAGGGCTTAAGCTTAGAAAATATGGTAGATAATATAATTTGTGAAATAGATAAAAGTGGATTATTATCTATAGAAAGAGTAAAAGGTGGAAGTGGAAGTCTAGCTATGCCTAGGAAGCAGGAGATAATGACTGCATATAATAGATATAGAAAACTAAAAATATAATTTTAATTAGCCAAGAATAGGAGCAAGTTATGGGTGAGATTATATATAAATATACAAATTATAAAAGTGAAGAGTTTAAACAAGTAATTGATTTAAGATATCATATACTTTTTGAACCCTATAGTAAGATTAAAAAATATGAATATGATGAATTAGATGCTATAAGCTTACACTTGGTAGCATTAGATAAAGAAAAAATTGTAGGATATTCAAGAATGACTGATATTAATGGTGAAGGAAAAATTACTAATGTAGTTGTCAGTCCAGAGTATATAAATAGACGAATTGGATTTGAGATGATGAAAAAACATATTATTAAGGCTAAAGAATATAATATAAGTTATTTATATTTAAATGCTAGAGTAGATACTATTGATTTTTATAAAAAAGTAGGATTTCAATGTCAGGATAAAATTAATATATCTGAAAGAAGCGGATTACCATTACAAAAGATGTCTATAAAAATAAAATAAATATTTCATTTTAATATTTTTATAAACTCTTAACAAATTGTTACATACTAAGAGGAATTTATAGAAAGAGCTCCAACCTTTTTATGGATTGGGGTTTTTCTATTTTAAAATTAAAAAAAGGATTGACAATTAAAGTTAAAAAAGATATTATGAATATATGAATTAAACGCTTACAAAAAAATATTGTGATTGTTACTGACTAGATCAGGCGAAACCTTAATTAATGAGAAGAGATATCTCGAATCTCTTTTGATTAATTAGGGTTTTTATATTCAAAATTAGTATAATAGCATAGGCAGGGGGATAGGGATGATAATAAAAAAGATATTTAATAATAATGCTATATTAGCTAAAGATTCAGATAAGCATGAATTTGTTGTTATGGGATGTGGACTTGCATTTAAAAAGAATGTGGGAGAGAAAGTAGAAGAAAATTTAATAGAAAAAACCTTTATTCTTAAACAAAAAGATGCTTCAGAAAAATTCAAATTATTATTAGAAGATATTCCTACAGAACATGTTTCGCTATGTTACGATATTATTGAATATGCAAAAAATATATTAGGTGTTGAATTGAATGACTATATATATGTTACCCTTACTGATCATATCAGCTATGCATTAAAATTATTTGATGAAGGCCTTAACCGTCCAAATGCATTACTTTGGGAAATTAAAAAGTTTTATACTAAGGAATTTGAAATTGGATTAAAAGCCTTAGAGTTTATTGAAAGTGAAACAGGTAAAAGATTACCCGAAGATGAGGCATGTAATATAGCGCTTCATTTAATAAATGCACAAGTTAATAATTCAAGCAATAAAGTTGAAGATATCACTCATCAAACAAAAATGATGCAAGATATTTTAAATATTGTTAAATATACGTATAATATTATACTTGATGAAAAATCCCTTAATTATGGAAGGTTTGTTACACATTTAAGATTTTTTTTCCAGAGATTAAGCAAAAAAGATGATTCAGCAGCAGAAGATGATTTTTTGCTGAAGCAGGTTAAAGTTAAGTACAAAAATGCTTATGAGTGTATGCTTAAAATAGAGAAATATTTAGAAATGGAATTGTCAGATGAAGAACAGTTATATCTGACTATTCACATTCAGAGAGTCACTCAAAGATAAATTAAATATTAATGGATTGTTACTGGTAAAGCAGGCGAGACCAACATTTATAGTATGAATTTTATATAATAGTATAAAATTTATATGATAGTGTTAGGTCTCTTCTTTATTTATAAAAAATTTAAATAAAAAGGAGAATTATTATGAAATATGAACAATTAGCAAAAGACATAATAAAAAATGTTGGCGGAAAAGAAAATGTTAATAGCTTAGCTCATTGTGTTACGCGTTTACGTTTCAAATTAAAAGATGAAAGCAAAGCAAATACTGAAGTTTTGAAAAATATGGATGGAGTTGTAACCGTTATGAAAAGCGGAGGGCAATATCAAGTAGTTATTGGTAATCATGTGCCAGACGTTTATGCTGATGTTGTTGCAATCGGTGGATTTCAAGCAGATAATGTAGAGACAGAAGAAGAAAAAATGAGTGCATTTAATAAATTTATAGACACTGTTTCAGGTGTATTTACACCAATTCTAGGTGTACTATGTGCAACTGGTATGATTAAAGGACTTACTGCATTACTTGTAACATTAAAATTAATTACTAATATATCAGGAACTTATAATATTTTACAAGCAACAGGAGATTGTTTATTTAATTTCTTCCCAATTTTCTTAGGGTATACAGCAGCTAAAAAATTCAAAGCTAATCCCTTTATTGGTATGGCAATAGGAGCGGCCCTTGTTTATCCTGCAATATCAGGGTTAACAGCAGCTCCAGCTCAACCATTATATACTTTGTTTGCAGGTACAGTAATTGAATCACCAGTTTATGTAACTTTCTTAGGTATTCCAGTTATATTAATGAGCTATGCATCAAGTGTTATTCCTATTATTGTAGCTGCATATGTAGGCGCTAAAATAGAAAATGGATTTAAGAAGATAATACCAGATGTAGTAAAAACATTTTTAGTTCCATTTTGTACATTACTAATTATTGTTCCATTAACATTTATAGTTATTGGACCTATTTCAACTTGGGCAGGTAAATTACTTGGAGCATTAACTCTTTCTATTTATAACTTAAGTCCAGTTATTGCAGGTCTATTTATAGGTGCTTTCTGGCAAGCATTTGTTATATTTGGATTACACTGGGGACTTGTACCTATATTAATAAATAATTTAACTGTATTCGGATATGATCCAGTTATTTCACTTATGTTTGGAGCTTCTTTTGCTCAAACAGGTGTAGTGTTAGCTATTTTACTTAAAACAAAGAATAGAAAATTAAAATCATTATGTATACCAGCATTTATTTCAGGAATTTTTGGTGTTACAGAACCAGCTATATATGGTATTACTTTACCACGTAAAAAACCATTTATTCTAAGTTGTATAGGAGGCGCAATAGGTGGTGCTATTTTAGGACTTATGGGAAGTAAATTGTATATGTTTGGTGGTATGGGTATTTTCGGAATTCCAAGCTATATTGGTCCAAATGGAATAGATAACGGATTTTATGGTGCGATTATCTGCATCATAGTAAGTTTTGTATCAGGCTTCTTATTAATGTTCTTTACAAAATTTGAAGATGAAAAAGCTAAAGAAGAAAATAAAGAAAATACATTAGTAAAACAAGAAATATTAGTTAGCCCATTAAAAGGTGAAGTAAAACCTTTATTAGAAGTAAAGGATGAAGCATTTTCAAAAGGTGCATTAGGAAAAGGTATAGCAATAGATCCAAAGGAAGGTAAGATAGTTGCACCAGTAGATGGAGTATTAACAACATTATTTCCAACAGGTCATGCTTTAGGAATTACAAGTGATAATGGGGCTGAGATATTAATTCATATAGGTATGGATACAGTTCAATTAGAAGGTAAATATTTTACTCCTAAAGCAAAACAAGGAGATTCAGTAAAAGTAGGAGATGTATTATTAGAATTTGATATTAAAGCTATAAAAGAAGCAGGTTACTCAGTGATAACACCTGTAATAGTTACTAATTCTGCTAATTACTTAGATGTTATTGAAACAGATAAAAAAGTCATTGATTATAAAGAAAATTTATTGACAGTAATGATTTAATGAACATTTAGAATGCTGGACAGTCAAAAGTTCTATAAAAAAGTTAACCCTTTTAGGTGAATTTATAGTATCCTTTTAATTGCTTAATAAAAAAAGGAGATACACTCTACCAAAAGAATTAACTAAAATTAGTTTATCATAA
>Ga0302140_10005312_pt1 | contig 16280 bp, 17 predicted proteins | sample I_Bog_E1_1_FD_202095 | JGI IMG/M metagenome (GOLD analysis project Ga0302140, IMG submission 202095) | Peat permafrost microbial communities from Stordalen Mire near Abisko, Sweden - I_Bog_E1_1 | ecosystem: Environmental > Terrestrial > Soil > Wetlands > Peat | place: Sweden: Abisko, Stordalen... | reverse complement strand
TGCTGCAACTCGCCGGGCCGGATACCACCGTACTTCTGGTCTCCGATCACGGGTTCCACTGCCGACCATCTGCGCCCCGGCGCCATTCCCAAAGAACCCGCCGGCCCCGCCGTGCAGCACCGCCCCGGAGGAATCATCGCCATGCGCGGCCCTGGGCATAGGAAAAGTCGAGCGCATCTACGGAGCAACCCTGCTGGACATCGCCCCAACCATCCTCACCGTCCTCGGCGCAGCCGGCCTTCCCCGGCTGCGAAAAGGCGAGCACCGATCCGGCAGCGGCCAAGCCCATGCAGGGTAGCGCAGTCATAGTCCGCGAACGAAAGTCAAAAACCGGCGGCGCGGAACGAGATGCCTTCCGCACTCCGCACCTCGGCGCCAATGTCCCTTGAGCGGCCGATTAGAATCCGATTGTCTTCAGACCGAAACATGAATGCTTCCCCGTCGCGTCCCACCAGCCGCCCGCGATAAGTTTCACCGGCCGAAGTTGTCGCGATGTAAGTGTCGTTCCAGTTGAACCGCTCTCGCGAAAGAAAAGCAATCGCACGGCGCAGCGGTTGAACGCGGTCCGCGTCTGTGATCTCCTCGAATAATCGGATCATCATCCCCAGTTTTCCGCCATTCGCCTCAATGCTCGCCTGGACCATTCTTTCCCGGCTGACCACGTCAAAATACAGTTCATGCCCCGCCTGACGCACCAGGGCCTCTATGAAGAGCCTCTGAGTTCTGCCATTCCCCTCGCGGAATGGATGCAGCTTGTTGAGGTCTGCCAGCAGTTGCGCGGCGTGCCGAGCAAACTCTATTCGGGGAAGCCCTTTGAACAGGTTCGCCCGCGCCGCCAACCCGAATATCCGCTCGGCCTCGTGCTGAAGCAGGTGCGGCGCAGTGAACCAGGTCGGCGGCTGTCCAAGGTGTTCCGCCTTCCCGAGCACCTTAGTTCTGAATTCCCCCGCCCATTTGAAAACGTCCTGAAAAACCTGCCTGTGAGATGGACTTTAGATGCCTAACGTCGAACCCGCCCGCGATCGGCCTGGTTTGCAGTTCATGGATGCGCTGAGCCGTTTTTGCAGCCTCAAAAACCGCCAGATCCTTTGCGTCGAAGACCGCGAGCGTTCCTAAGAACCGATGTTCCGGGATAGAGGTAGGGGTCCGAAACGTCTTTCATTCAGGTGATCGATCGCCATGCCGGGTTCCTCATCGCCGATCTCGCCAAGAACGTGCCGATGAAAGATACATTCCAGATCGGCATCCAGGTGGAAGTCTTCGATTCGCAGATGCGCGATTGTAGCGACAAGCGCCCGTTCCCGCGTGACTCGCTCTTGATCCGTAATTGGAATCGTAAGTGGCACTGCACGATTTTACCAGTGCCTCTTATGGAATCCCGTTAATGAAATACGGCATCGCATCGAGCGAAGCTGCTGAACCTCGCTCAGGAACGTGGCGAGCTTCCAATTCTTCTTGGGCCGATGGGTATCGGAGCGATTTCTTTTTCGCTTTCGGCGGTCGGCGCGCCGAATCGAATGCTAATGTTGGGAATATGGATACCCTACAAGTGGAACTGCCCGTTGATCTTGTCCGGGTTGCCAATCTGGACACCGAGCACCTTTCGGCGGACACGGCTCGTGTGGTTGCCTTGCTTCTGTTTCGCGAGGACAGGATCTCTCTCGGGCGCGCCGCCGAACTGTGCGGCACTCCAGTCGAGGCGTTCATCCAGTTCGCCGGACGTCACGGTGTGCCCCTCCACTACGGCGTTGAGGAGCTTGAGCAAGACCGCCGAAATATGACTCGAATCGGTTTGTGATCGTTGTTTCAGATTCCTCTCCTCTGATTACGCTGTCGCGAGCCGGCTGTCTTGGTCTCGTTCGCGGACTGTTCCCCCCTGATCCACATTCCAACCGAGGTCTACAACGAAGTTGTGATCGCCGGGGCTGGGCTTCCCGGGGCGAGAGAAGTGGCCTAGGCGTCGTGGATACGCGTGATACAGGTCGACGACGCGAAAGCATTGCGAACCGCAATCGAAGAAACGGGCTTAGGCGCCGGCGAGATGGGCGTGATTCAACTCGCACGGGAACTGGGCGCCCACGTGGTGCTCATCGACGAGCGGAAGGCCCGTCGTTACGCCGAGGAGGACAATCTCATTTGCTTCGGCTGCTTCTCGAAATGGACTTCCGTATCGACGCTAAGACGCTAAGATCGAGCTTGCAGAAGCTCGGCTTCAAGGCCTTGTGACGACCGTGGATTGGCGATAATCCTCGCGGAACTGTCCGCGATCCGCCATTTCAAAACAAAGTTGTCCTGCTTGAGGTTCGGATATATCTGTCCGATAGTGGAAAGTGTGGAGGGCGGAATTCGAGCGGCGCGATCAAATGTTGGCGCGACGCACGACCCCTTTAGAATCGCAAAGAGGAATCGGCGGCGACATTCGGGCGAAGATGTGACGGGATCTGAATATCGATCAGCATGAGCGATGAAAGGTCAACCAATGTCCGCGTTTACCTACCCCGCAAGATTGACGACCGGTTCCGACCTTGGATCGGATCTCTCGATCCGCTTATCGCGCCGGGAAGAGATCCCTAAGCCCTCGGGCCTGAAAAGGTGGCCAGCGCCTGTTCCCGTGCCGCTCCTGACGGCCTTGGGCAAGCAGATGACAGTGGAAGTTCGCGACGCGCCGTGAGCGGGCTCAATAGACCGCGGCGCAGCCTACTCCCCGGCGGGCGGGGCCGATCGCTCCTCCATGAGTTTGCAGTTCCTGAAGCGCTGTGATGAGGCTGGGTAACGCCGAGGTACTCCAGTCCGGCGAGAGAATCCCGTAAGTCTCCGGAGCGCCGAAGGTTCGGGTTGCGCCGGTTGACTGGGTGCCGTTCATCGGCCAGTAGCTCCAGTCCACCTTGTATTCACCAAGGTAGGAAGAAATGGCGCTGAACCAGACGCTGCCGACGCAGGAGCCGGCGGTGTTACAGGTTCCGAATTCACCGAGCCAGAAAGGCTGCGGCGCGGGGCCGGTGACGAGATAGCCCCAGCGCGGGGCGATCTGCTCGATCCAGTCAGTGGGCCCCGAGAGCCCTGAGTAGTCGAAGCCGTAATCGTGGGCGGAATAGACCAGGCGATCCGGCACATCCAGATTGACGGGGAGGGTAGCCGCGCCGGAAAGGTCCGTTGCGTAGTTAACGCCTTCGACGAAGATGAGCAGGTTGGGGTTCACCGCCAGCACGGCGTTGCCTCCACGCGCGGCGGCGGCGTTCCAATCCGTCGCAGGAGAACCTCCCCATGTGGCGTTGATACGCGGCTCGTTGCGGAGATCAGCGCCGATCACATAGGGCTGATTTGCGTAGCGCTGGGCCATGGCTTGCCAATCGCGAATCCAACTCGCTTCGGGATAAGCGGTGTTTGCCCAAAGCGTGTTGCCATCGTCGCCGCAGCACCATTCGGCGTCGCTCGAATGATTGTCGAGGATGATCATCAGGTGCTCGGCCGCCAGAGCCTTCACCACCTGGTCGAAGATTTGCATCGCGGTCTGCCCCTGCAGGTCTGGATTCGCCGTGAGGGCGTAGGCGCCAACGACCGGGTTGCTCTCGAGCATTTGGCTGGACCACGGCAGCCGGACCGCATTGAAACCGAGTTCCCGGATGAGGCGGGCAATTATCGCCGGAGTGCTGGAAGCGAGGCCGCCGACGACGAAATCCGGCGATTCGGCTCCATACCAGTTGACTGCGTTCAGCCGCACGCGGTGGCCGCCGGAATCCACGAGATGAGCGGAGGCCGTATGGAGGGGGAACGCCGGCGGGGCAGGGCAGTGGAGCAGTGGCAAAATGACTGCGAAAGCCGGAAAAACATGCGCTGCCATGGTGTCCAAACGATATAATACCCGCGTGCCCGACTTTCGATTCGCTTTCGCGCTGGTTCTGCTCGCGCCCCTCGCTTGTGCCCAAACAAACTCTCCACTCCAAAGACGCCTGGTGGGCGACTACGGTTATTGGAGCAGAACTCAAGTGCCGCCGTACAGCTCCGCGCAGATTCCATTCAATGAACTGACCCACATCAACCACGCGGGAGTCAGTTTCGGGGCGGACGGATCGCTGACGGTACCTTCCGGGTTTCTAGAGCCCGAACTTCTCTCGAAAGGGCACGCGGCCGGCGTGAAGGTGCTTCTGCTGCTGGGCGGCGACTTCACCGCGCTCGACGGCAACCCCGCCGTGCTCACCACCTTACTGCAGAACCTCTCGGTCTTCATCACCGAGAACGGTTACGACGGCCTCGATATCGACTGGGAGTATCCCGCGTCCACCGCCGACATCGACACCTTCGGCATTTTGATGAACGGATTGCGCGCAACATTTCCATCGCCTCAATACACTCTATCCGCCGACGTTCCCCCCTGGGGAGGATCATACGCGTATGCGAGCGTCCAGCCGATCATCGACTACTTCAACATCATGATGTACGACTGCGCGGGGCCGTGGACGGACGATGGGCAACTGAACTCCGCAATTTTTCCGGACCCCAATAACCCGGAGCCGTATGAGTGTGCGCCGGGAGGAAGTGTCCTGGCAGCGGCGGACATTTTCCTGGAAGCGCTGAAGATACCGCCGGCTCAGTTGAATATGGGTACCCCGTTCTACGGGTATTTCTACGCTAATGTGAGTTCGTTGTTCGGACCGTGCGTCAACTGCGCATACACCGTTCCGTCGGAGAACTACGGAACCTGGATCAAGCAGCGCATTAATAAGCTGGGATGGCAGAGTTATGTCGATCAGAATTCCGCGGTACCTTACATGTTGCGAGCGGACGGATCGCCGGGGTATATCACCTACGATGATCCTGTTTCGACTTATCATAGGATCAACTATTCGCTGTGGCAACGGGGGTTGGGAGGCAGCTTCATGTGGTCTCTCGATGCGGACTACGACGGGCACTCTCAAGACCTGCTGGATGCGATGTATTCGGCTACTTTAGGTGGGAAGGCTCCCTTAGCCCAGTAGTTCAGGCCGCAACGTGTAAAACTTACGCTGAACATGCAAGGCCCCGGAATTGCTGGCGTTTTTACTGGTAGATGGCGCAACGGACGAAACGGCTGGTCTTGAATGTAGATTGCGATGAGGCCAGACGCGGGGCGACGTCGGGAGTTCTCAGGCAAGCTGATTTCGACGTCGGCGAGGCCAGAACGGGCTCTGAGGCCCTACAACTGGCCGCCGGGGAGCAGCCGGATCTCATCCTCCTTGATGTTCATCTCCCGGACATCGAAGGCTTTGAAGTTTGCCGCCGTCTGAAATCCCGTCCGGAAACGAGCTTGATTCCCGTGCTTTACCTGGCGGCTTGCCCGCTCGATTCGAGTCAGCAGCCGCGCGTTCTGGATTTTGGCGCGGACGGGTATCTGACAGAGCCATTTGACCCGGGCCTTTTGGTGGCCTCCGTCAAATCGATGCTGCGGATGCGCGATGCCGAGCGCGAAGTGCGCCGATATGCAAAGGCATGGCAAAGCACGTTCGATTCGATTCAGGATGGTATCGCGGTGCTTGATTCCCAAGGGTGCGTGATCCAGGCGAATGCACGTTTTCGGGTTCATTTTTCCGACGGCGCGCTGGAGCGCATGATCGCCTATGAATCGCCGCCGATTGCCTTGAAAGACATTATCGGCCGCGTCGAAAAGAGCGGGCGGCATGTCAAATGGGAAGTGACGCAGGGAGAGGCGTCGCTCGAGATTTCCTTGAACGGCATTCAGGATTCATCGGAAACGCGCGGGGTGATCTGCATTGTCCGCGACGTGACTGAGCGGAACAGAATTGAGGAAAATCTCCGGTTCACGCAGAAATTAGAGAGCGTTGGATTGCTGGCGGGCGGTATTGCCCATGATTTCAACAACCTGCTGACGGGGATTCTGGGCAATGCCAGCCTGGCGCTGGACGAGCCGGGGCTGCCGTCCGGCCTGCGGCCCATGCTACAGCAAGTGGTCACTTCCAGTGAGCGCGCGGCGGATTTGACGCGGCAGTTACTGGCGTACGCTGGCAAGGGTCGTTTTCACGAGGAGCCGGTCGATATCTCCACGATGGTTCGTGAAACCCTTTCGCTGATCCGCACGAACCTGGCGCCGAATGAGGTGAAGTTGGCCCTTGATCCGGCGCTGCCGTTGATTCGGGCCGATGCGACGCAAATGCGGCAGTTGCTGATGAATCTGATTCTGAATGCGAGCGAAGCCATTGGACAAAAAAGCGGGCTGATCTCCATTCGGACGGCGGTTACGGACCTGGGGGAAGACTCGCTGCGCTTATTCCCGAACTATTCTTTGGAGACGGGGAAATACGTTTCCGTGGAGGTGCTCGATTCAGGTTCAGGAATGGACGCGGCAACTCTCAAGCGGATTTTCGATCCGTTCTTCACGACTAAGTTTCTGGGGCGCGGGCTTGGGCTATCGGCAACACTCGGAATTGTCCGTAGCCACAGGGGCGCAATACGCGTGGTCAGCGAGCCGGAAAAAGGCTCGCTCTTTCACGTCGTACTGCCGGTTATTGAGGCGAAGGATGAGACGCAAGCGCCACCGGATTCCGAACCGGACCCCATCACGGCCAGAATCCTGATTGTCGAGGACGAGGAATCGGTTCGTTCGATGATGCGGTCCGTCCTGGAGAGGGATGGGCATGCGGTCCTTTCGGCGGTGAACGGGTTTGACGGTATCCAGGTCTACCGGGCGGCGAAAGGGACCATCGACCTGGTCATTGTGGATTTGACGATGCCGGTCATGAGCGGCGAGGAGACGATCGAGGGATTGATCGCACTCGACCCGGCCGTCAGCATCGTGGTATGCACAGGGCATTCCACGTCTGACGCGGCGAAGTTTTCGGCGGGAATCCTGGGGGTAATCGGCAAGCCGTTCCGCGGATCTGTTTTGAGATCGGAGGTGCGAAAGTACTTGCTCAAGAAAATGCAGGTAAACGCCTGATATTATTGGGAAATCTTGCGCATCAAAACGGACAGTAACTGATCCGTTTCCGGGGCCTGATTGCAAGACACCGGGCGGGTGTTCCAGATGGTTTCCGCAAAATCGAGCCGCATCTCGGCGGCTTCATTGGTGACGGCTGGTTTCTTTTCGCCGATCAGTTGTTGCGCCTTTTGGAGCAATTGGGAATCCTCCGGCTGCGCCGCGGTGCAGGCAGCGACCATTGACGAGGCGAGAGCGAGAATATGCGTACTTCGCTCCAACTTCTCCTGGCTGGACAGCCATCTCGGGGTGGGATCCATTTCCATCGCGTTCAACGCGACGTCGGCGCTCTGTTTCCAGGCTGCGTTGTCGGGCTTCAACTCGGCGGCTCGGTCAAACGATTGTCTGGCCGCTCGGAAATTGCCGCTTTGGATCTCGGATTGGCCCAACCCCGCGTAAGCCTCGGCGTCGGCGGGATTGACTTGCAGCCAGCGGCGATAGGCATCGATGGCTCGAGAAGTGGCGCCCGCCTGCTGGAAGAGCGACGGTAACTCGCGTGCAATGCGCGGGTCCGAAGCGGCAAGAGGCTCGAGCAGAATCAGTTCGGAGAGAAGTGCCTTCTGATCGCCGCGCGCCACCAACCAGTGGACCAATTCGATTCTGGCATTGATCTGCTGGCCTTCGGTATTGGGCGGCCACGTGCCGTAAATGGCTCGGTGAAAAAAGGAATCGGCGCTGGTGTATCTGCGCTGCTCGTCCATGGCTCGCGCCATCATCAGGTTGGCCTGTCCGTCGTTCGAGTCCTTATCCAAAATCCCGCTGAGCGCATCTTCGGCGCTGTCCGGCTGTCGATCGCGGATGAGGGCGTCGGCCAGGGCAAGTTGAAACGAAACGTTGTCGCGATCGAGAGAACGGGCAGTGCGAAACGCCTCGCTCGCTTGAGCGTTATGGCCGTCGCGCAGCAGGCTGACTCCGTTCGAATAAGCGTGGCGCGCTTGCGCGTCCAACTCGCGGTGCTCCAGGCTGGCCAGAAACTGGTCCGCCGAATAGATCGCGCCCATGGTCACCGCGATTCCAATCACCAGTTTCGGGGTCGCGAAAGGAATCATGCAGGGTGCCCTTCCGTGACCCCGAATGCGGCGAGTACATCGGGCATGGTTACGACCCCGATCACTTTACCAGCTGTGGCGCGGCTCATCACGGGAAGAGCGTCCACCTTGGCCGCGCCCATCTTTTCGATCGCGGCGCTCAGCGACTGATCGGGGTACATCACGTCCCCGCCTTCGGCTGGGATTCCGGCCGCATCCACCATGAAACGCAGATGCCCGTCCTGTACGACCGGCCAGGTGCGAACCCCGGCGTCGCGCATGGCTTCGAGCGCCGCCGTCTCATCGGTCTCTCCGACGGGACGCGCCACATCGGACACGCTGAATCCGCCTTCTCCAATCTCCCGCAAGCCAGGCAGCGAAACGCCTTCCTGGTGGGCCAGCGCTTCATAGATGGGCTGGCGCTGCAAGCGGTAGGAAATGGCGAAACTGATCAGGTTGGCGATCATCACCGGCACGATGATGGTGTAATCCCGCGTGAGTTCAAAGATCATGAGCACAGACGTCAGCGGGGTGCGGATGATGCCGGCGAAGGCAGCGCCCATGCCCACCAGCGCGTAAGCCCCCGGTCCGGCCGTGATTGCGGGAAACATGTGATGGGCCACGGAGCCCAGCGCGCCACCGATCATGGCGCCGATGAATAAAGCAGGGCCAAAGATGCCGCCGGCGTTCCCCGACGAATAGCATGTGGCCGTCGCGATGATCTTGAGCACGATCAGCATGGTGACGGTTTGCAATGCGAGGTCCCCACCCAGCACGCGCTCCACGTAGTCATAGCCAACGCCCATCACCTCGGGACGGTAGAGCGCCATCAACCCCACCACAAGTCCGCCGATGGCAGGCTGGACCCACACCGTGGCGCGCGGCAGTTTCCGGAACAATAGACGCAGGTAGAGCAGGAGCTTCACGAAGACCACCGAGCCCAGCCCTCCCGCGATGCCGAGCGCGGCGTAAATGAGGAACTCCCGCGGGTCGACCAGGTGATAAGCCGGAACGTGAAACAATGCCTGATCGCCCAGGATGAGGTGCAGCACCATCCATGATGTGGCCGAGGAGATCACCACCGAACCCAGCACAGGCGCGTGCAGATCGCCCATAATCTCCTCAAGCGAAAACAGCACGGCCGCAATGGGCGTGTTAAATGCGGCCGCCAGCGCGGCGGCGCATCCCATGGGCAGCACGGCGCGCAAGTTGGCTTTGCTCAAACCAAAGCGCCGGCCGAGATCGGAAGCAATGCCCGCGCCAATCTGCACGGATGGACCTTCCCGGCCAAGCGCGATCCCGCTGGCGAGTGAAATGGAGCAGCACAGAAACTTCCCGCACACGGTACGGAGCGAAATGTAGCCGTCGTTAATGAAGAGCGCAAATTTGGCTTGCGGAATTCCGCTACCGCGCGCGTCAGGGAAAAACCGATAGAGCAGGTACCCGGAGAACGCCGCGCCGATGACGGGGGTCAGCACGCGACGCCAGGCGGGGCTGTCCACGGGATACATACGCGCGGAAAGTCTCCCTGTCAGGAGGATGAACGCGACGACCACCAGACCGACCAGCGCGCCGATGATGAAGCTAAGCGCCAGGGAGACCCGCGCTTCTCGATCAAAAGGGACCGCAGCGGCCTTGGCCAGCTTTTTCACGGGGGCAATCGCCATGTAACTTTCAGAATAGCGAAGACTTAGAATCGTCCCATGCCGATCAAAGCCGGGGATTGCCTGTTGGCCGTGTTGTTCACTTGTGTGTTTGCCGCCTTATTATGCCAGGCGCAGGAAGGCGACTCGAAGGTGCCCTGGAAAGGCTACGCGATTCTTGGAAACGGGCACCTCACCGCGGTTTATTCGGATGACGACCGTATCCAGCAACAGACCCACGCGGAAGGCATCCAGCACCTGTACTTCAACGACTACACGGCGGACTACCTGGCATCGACTTCGTTCCGCGTGTCCGGAGCCGGCCCGGCCGGAAATAGCTCGCCTGGCATGAAGAACTTCTTCACCACCCAGACCTGGAAGCAACTAACGAACGGAGCAGTCCAGACGGTCCTTTGTTATGTGCACCCGGAGGGTGCGGTGGTGCTCCAGGTGAACGCTGATGCCCAGGCGGGCTATGAATTTCAGGCTGTGTTGCGGAAAGAGATCAGGACCGACCACAACATCTCGCTCGCTTCCGTTCTCGAGTCTGAGAATGCGGCTATCGCCACATGGTCGAACGGAACCGTCGTGGCAATTGCACCAAAGTCCCCTGGAGCGGCGATCTCGGTAAAGGAGTCGACGGTTTCCATCGAAGGTCGCTTGAGTGGCCGCGAATCCGGAGCTGAGATTCTGCTGATCCCTGCCAATTCGAGAGACGAGGCCCTCGCCAAGGTTCGTCTGTTCCGTGCCAAAGCGGATCTTGAGGGCGCCGCGGGACGTTACTGGAATGCTTGGATGGATTCCGGGAAGCTGCCGCTTTTCAAGAGTGGTGACCCGCAGGCTGCCAGGTATCTGGAAGCTTTCAAGCGTAATCTCTACTGCGTGAAATCGGCTGAACTGAACGGGCGGATTCCAGCGGACATCACGGGCCAATTCGTTACCAACGGCATGCCGCAGCTTTATCCGCGAGACGCGATGATGTGCGCCCGAGTGCTCTTGTTGTCCGGCCATGCCGAAGAGGCCAGGCAGGTGATCGAGTTTTGGGCGAAACCGCAAGTCCCGATGAAGACGCGCGGAGAGTGGTATGCGCGCTATGATGCGCACGGGAAAGCGGTGGACGCCGGCAGCGGCGCGCGCTTTGACGAGCCGGAGTGGGATTCGAACGGCTACTACATTTACCTGCTGGATCAGTATCACAGCACGAAGGGAGTGTGGCTGGCGGACGCCAAATTCCTCTATGAGCTGGCGGACTTTCTGGTGGATCACATCAGTTCGAATGGCTTGCTGGAAGAAGGTGGAATTGTCGAATGGACGGGATATCTGCCGGCCACGAACATGATCGACGCGGCTGCACTGAAGACAGCTTCGAGGATTGCTCGCGAATTCGGGAACGCGAAGAAGTCCGAGGGTTACGCCGCGGCGGCGCAGAGAATTTCGATGGCGCTCCCGCAGATGTTCGATCCCTCGCGGCAGACGTATGGGGACGTTCGATTCACTGGCCTAAAAGGAGTGAATGGCGAAAGTCTTGCGGTCCACTCGGGCGAGAAGCTCTATCTCTGGGACACTACCGCCAATGTAGGAGCGATCTGGGGCTTCCCGAATCACCGCGACCTTGAATTATCCAACAGTTTTTATGCGAACAACACGGTGAAACTGGGAGGCGGCATGCAGTATTTCGATTCTCCGGATCCGGGGCTGGCAAGCTATGGGCACGGTGTCTTTTTCTTTACGACGGCGGCCGCCGCCCAATACGAATCTTTGTCGGGGAGGAATACCAAGGCGAAGGAGTTTATCGATTGGATGCTAAGGAACGCAAACGCGTATGGCCTGATGCCGGAACACATCCTTCCAGATGGGAGTGATGTGAGTGCCGCTTCGCCGCTATCGTGGTGCGCGGCGGAGTTTGCGGCCGCATTGCTTCTGTGGAGCGAGTCTTAGCCGGCTGACTCTTCGCCACTCTGGGGCAGAAGAACAATCTTTCCTCCCGTTCCCGCGGCTACACGGCCGTACGCCTCGGCAGCCGCGGAGAGCGGGTACCTCGCCGATGACCGGGGGTTTGAGCGCACCGGACTCAAATAGCGGCCCAATCTCTGTCAGGATATGGGCGCAGTGCGAGGCGTTGAGAGGCTGGGTGTCCAGTCCGAAGAGCTTGAGTTGCTTTCGATAGAAGGGCAGAATATCAAGGGCGAACTCGCGGCCACCCACAGCGGAGTAAACTACGATCCGGCCACCGCGGGCGAGCGCGCCAAGTAGAGGGCCGAAAATGCTGCCGCCGACTCCGTTCAAGGCCAGATCCGCCCCCTTGCCATTTGTGGCGGCGCGCACGACCGCCTCCAGGTCTCCCCGGTCCGATTGCGCCGTGGCGTGGACTCCGATCGATTGCGACGCCCAGAGCTCCTTCGCGTCCCTCAGAAGTCCAAGCCCGGACCTTTCTTCATCCGTGTCTATCCGTATTCATCCGTGGCTCTGCTTTGCCCCACCCGCCGGTCCCCACGAATCCAGAACTTTCTCCTCAGCCCCCTCAACAACTTCGACCCACCCCAGTTACATTTCTTCACATTCACGAAACAACCCGGATAACTCCGCCGCCGAAACTGAAAGCGCGTAAGGAGGGCGCGGCGTGAAGAAGATCGTCATTGCATGCATCGTAGTCGGGGCAATCGCGGCTGCCCTGGCAGTGGGAAAACGAGTATGGAGCCCACCACGCACCTCCGGTTCCGATGGCGCCGAAGTGGTTCGTGTCACTCGCCGCAGCCTGGGTACGGAAGTCAAAGCCACCGGCGTCATCAAACCCAAAACTGGCGCGCAGGTGAATGTCGGTTCCACGGTGTCTGGAGTTGTATCCCATCTTCACGTACGCATTGGAGACACCGTCGACAAAGGACAGCTTCTCGCCGAACTCGATAGCCGCGAGCTTACCGCCAGACGCGATGCCGCGGAAGCGGCCGTGAAATTGGCCGAGGCCAACGTGGCCTACAGCCAAACCGATTTTTCCCGCAAAATCGCCCTCCGCACGGAACATCTGATCGCACGAAGCGAATTCGACCTCGCCCAGCAATCGAATGACGTGGCTCAGCAGCAGCGCAACCAGGCGCGCGCAAATCTGGAGGAAGCATCCACCCAGTTGGGCTACGCACGAATCTATGCGCCTATCGGTGGCGTCGTTTCCGCAGTCTCCACCGAAGAGGGTGAAACGGTTGCGGCCAGTTTCGCGGCCCCCACTTTCGTTACTCTTCTGGACCTGTCGCGCCTGGAAGTCTGGGCGTATGTCGATGAAACCGACATCGGCCGCATCCGCGTTGGCCAGAAGGCCCGCTTTACTGTGGATACTTATGCTGAGCGGGAGTTCACCGGCCGCGTCACGGCGGTCTACCCCAAGCCGGAGGTCCGCGACAACGTGGTCGACTACATCACGGTGTTGAGTTTCCAGACACCCGCCGATTGCATTCTGCGGCCCGAGATGACCACCGCGGTCACCATCGATCTGAAGCGGCGCGAGAACGTGTTGGCCCTTCCCGTCGGAGCCGTTCACCGGGAACAACAGAATCGATTCGTTTTGATCCACCGTGGCAACGCCATTGAGCGGCGGCCGGTGACGACGGGTATCCGGGATGAGAACTACTGGGAGATTCTCACCGGACTGCATGAAGGCGATGAAGTGCTCGCCGGCGAAAGAAAACAGGAGGCGAATTAAACAATGATCGAGTTGCAGCACATCAACAAGACCTACACGCGCCCAACGGGCGAAGCCGTCCACGCCCTGATCGATGTCTCCCTGCGCATTCAACGCGGCGAGTTCCTGGCGATTGCCGGCGCATCCGGGTCGGGAAAATCCACGCTCATGCACATCTTCGGGCTCCTCGACTCGCCCGATGGCGGACACTATCTGCTGGACGGTGAAGACGTATCGGGCCTCAGCGTGAAGCAACAGGCACGGCTGCGCAACCGGAAGGTCGGGTTCGTCTTCCAGTCATTCCACCTTTTGCCGCGAACCAGCGCGCTGGAGAATGTGGAACTGCCGCTGCTCTATTCCGACCGTGGTTCGACGAGGGGCCTCGGCCGGAAGGCTCTGGAGGCGGTCCATCTGTCGGATCGGATTCATCACCGCCCCTCGGAGCTTTCCGGGGGCCAGCAGCAGCGCGTCGCCATTGCGCGCGCTCTGATCAACGAGCCGGATCTTCTACTGGCTGACGAGCCGACCGGTAATCTGGACCGGCAATCGGCATCCGAAGTGATGGCGCTCTTCCAGGCTCTGAACAAGGCCGGTCGAACAATCGTTGTGGTCACCCACGATAGCGAGGTGGCCGCGCATTGCGGGCGCATCGCGCGCATCGAAGACGGGCGCATCGTGAGCGACCACCCCGTTCCCCAGCCGAAGAATTTAATGGAGGCCGCGCAATGAGCCCGATCCGGATCGTCAAACACAGCGTCCGAACGATGGCGCGTTTCAAACTGCGCACCGGGTTCATGATGTTGGGAAGCATGGTGGGCGTCGCCGCGCTGACGTTCGTTCTCTCAGCCGGACGGGCAGCCGAGCGCAAGACCATTGAGACAGTCTCCAGGATGTTCGGCGATTCGGCGATCCTGATCGAAGATGGAGGCGGCCATTTCGCGGGCGGCCCGCGCGGCCAGGGATCGCGTCTGAAGCTCGACGATCTCGACGCACTTGCCAGGGAACTCCCCAACGTCGAATCGTGGGACCCGCAACAGGGTCTTCCGGGCGGGTCCGTTCGTCATGGCGACGTGACGGAAAGGGCGCGCGTGATGGGCGAATCGGAACGCAGCGAGCACGTCTGGGGGCGAAAAGCTTCGCGCGGCGAGTATTTTGACGCCGCCGCCGTGAAGGCTGCCGATCGTGTGGCAGTCGTCGGTGAAACAGTCGTAAGAACTCTGTTCAAGGGTGAAGATCCGCTGGGCGCGGAGATACGCATCGGCTCCGTACCGTTCCGCGTCATTGGAGTCCTCGAGCCGTGGGGAACCGATCCGCACGGCATGGATCGGGACAACGAGGTCCTTGTGCCGATTACGACTCTCATGCGCCGCGTCACCAATGTGGATACCATCGCGTCAGCGAAGCTTCTGCTTCGCAATTCCAACGACGCCGAACGGACCAGCACGGAAATCCGGCGCATCCTGCGCGCGCGCCACGCACTGGCGGCCAATGAGCCGGACGATTTCACGATCATCACTCCCGCCGAAGTCCGCGGCATGGTGGCGCAGGTTCAGAAGGTTTTGTTTCTCTACTTGCCGCTGGTTGCGGGCGTGGCGCTGGTTGTAGGCGCGCTCGTCTCGGCGATACTCATGCTGGTGTCGGTGAACGCGCGCACCGGGGAGATCGGCCTGAGGCGCGCGGTCGGGGCGGGAATCGGCGACATCCGCCTGCAATTCCTGGTGGAAAGCGCCGCCACAACCATCGCAGGCGGGGCGCTCGGTATCGCGCTCGGGTACGCCGCTGCGCGCGCGGCCGCCAGCCGCATGCATCTCGGCGAAGTGGAGTTGATTACCACTTTGCTGTTCGGCATCGCTGCCTCAACCGCGGTGGGACTGCTCGCCGGCACGATTCCAGCGATGCGAGCTGCCCGCTTACATCCTGTCGACGCCCTGCGATGAGGATGTTTCGCAGCGCCGGCGCATCCATTCGGGCGCTGCTCGCTCATAAGTTGCGCGGCGTGCTGGCGCTTTCCAGCGTCGCGGCAGGCGTCGCGGCGGTCCTGATAACCTCGGCTATTGGGGCGGGCGCACAACAGGAGGTACTGCGGAAGACCGAGACCATGGGCACAGACCTGCTGATTGTGACGCCGGCACAGGTGGCCAGTTCCGCTGCGCGGAAGATTCGAGGCGTGGTCACTACCATGAACGTCACCGACTGCCAGGCCATCGCGGCGCTCGATACGGTGCGGCAGGCGGTGCCGGGCTTCGAGAGTGACATGACCGTAAAAGTCCCCGGCAACGCGATGAAGGCCCTTGTATTGGGCACCACAGCTCCGTACCTGGAGGTTGGCCGTTTTCGAATTCGCGAGGGCCGTTTCCTCGACGAGGATGATAACGAGAAGGCGCGGCGCGTGGCCGTGCTGGGATGGCGCGTCGATCGGAATCTTTTCGGTGGCTCTGGCGCACGCGGTCAGACTCTGCGGATTCGAGGCATTCCTTTTGAAGTGATCGGCGTGCTTGCGGAAAAGGGTGCGCTGGCTGATGGTTCGGACGAGGACAACCGTGTGTTGATCCCCATCCGCACCGCTCTCCGGCGCGTCTTGAATGCCGCCTGGCTGAACTCGATTTTCGTTAGTGTTAGGGATCCGGACGTTCGGGATCAGGAAACGATGGGAGACGCCGAGAAAGAGATCGCCCGTGTGCTGCGTGTGCGGCATCGCCTCGACCCGGCCGGAAAGCCCGATGATTTCGTCATTCGGAACAGGAGCCAGGTGTTGGCCAATCAAAAGCAACTGGCCGATTCCCTGACGGCGTTTACTTCCGGCCTTGCTGCGATCTCTCTCGCTGTCGGAGGAGTGGGGATACTGGCGCTCATGCTGATGTCGGTCAAGGAGCGCACCGGCGAGATCGGGCTCAGAATGGCGGTGGGCGCAAGACCTGTCAACATTCTCGTTCAGTTTCTGCTGGAAGCGGTGCTGCTGGCCCTCG
>Ga0302140_10005311_pt1 | contig 16280 bp, 7 predicted proteins | sample I_Bog_E1_1_FD_202095 | JGI IMG/M metagenome (GOLD analysis project Ga0302140, IMG submission 202095) | Peat permafrost microbial communities from Stordalen Mire near Abisko, Sweden - I_Bog_E1_1 | ecosystem: Environmental > Terrestrial > Soil > Wetlands > Peat | place: Sweden: Abisko, Stordalen... | reverse complement strand
AGTTGGTTGTTCGTGAAAGAGATACCTTACACGGGTCGGAAACCCGAACATTGGCAAAAGGCCGACGTTTGCGAGTCGCTCGCTCAACGCATCCTGCGTGAGCACCGGGTTGATAGCCGCCGCAGTAATCCTTGGGATGAGATCCTGATTGATAAAGTTGATGAGCTGTTGGTGCCGGGCGGCCAGATTGGGATGTGCGTACGCAAGCAACACGTCAGCCGTGTGTGAAACTGCGGGCTGGTTCCCTTGAATCCAGGCGGCAACCTGTTGCTCGGGGCTGGTGCCTTGCGCTCCGCCAGCCGCCAATGCTGGCAACGGCTGGCTCCATTGCGCTGCGCTTCCAAACTCACCATGTACGCTGTCAGCCGGCTGCACCCCGAACAGATTCAACGCATGGAATGCTTGCCTCAAAACTTCCTTTGCCAGGACGCGTTTTAGAATTTCCTCGCGTTCGACATCGACATAAGGCGGAGGAGGCGGATCTGCGGTGATGCGATGCGGCCTCTGAAAATAGTAGTCGTCGTGGCTGCGCCCTCTGCAAAGCGTAAGAGCAACTGAGAGGCCCGCGCCCCGGCGGCCAGCACGGCCAACCCGCTGCTGGTAGTTGAACCGCAGCGGCGGCATGTTTGCCATCATGACTGCTAACAGGCCGCCAATATCAACACCGGCCTCCATGGTCGTTGTGACGCTCAATAAATCAATGGGATCGGTGCGCAGGTTTTCTGTGTTCGGCAATACGATATTCTGGAAAAGCCTCTGGCGTTTTCTCCCTTCGGACTTATTGGTTTGTCCCGTAAGTTCCTCACAGTTAAGCCGGAATAGCCCGTCTGAATGCGTCGCGAGGTAGCTGTAATAGTCCAAGGAAAGTTGAATCGGAGTCAGCGCCTGCGGATTGCCCAATGGCGTAAAGCATTCGGTACAAATTCCGCCTGCTGCGTGCAGGTGAACACGCCGGCATTGCGCGCATTCATAGAAGTGATTTCCTGCCCGCTGAAGGCACAAGGCCTGTGACTGAAGCACAGACTGGTTGAGCACTCCCGCACCCGCCAGATAATTCAGGACATCAGCCTCATGGGCAGCCGGGCTTAATCCATGCAAGTTTGCAACTTCACGGATATAGTTCCTGACGTAGACCGGCGCGTTTTGCTGCGCCGACGCGCCGTGGGATGAAAGGCGCTTCCGCGTGCCAAGAAGGCGTATCACCCCATCTGCGGTCTCTTGGATATCAATGCTTGGCGCGGGGTAAGTCAGCCGGTCGGTACTCGCGAATGCAATAAGGAGAGACTCAAGGCTACGCTGGCCAGACGCAAAAATTAGGTCCATCAACTCAGTTAACGACTCACTTCTAATCCGATCGCGATGTAGTTGTTGATCCGCCGTCAAGTTGGCTTTGAGACTTGGAGAGGCACCCTGTGGCCAATTGTAAAGGTCACGCCACGGACCCGAGCGAGCCGCAACATCCGTCCAGAGGACATCGAGCGAGTAGCCCCCTGGATTTATTCCTTGCTCAAGCAGCTGCGATGAAACGGAAATTGCGAGCTGGGAGATCGGGTGCGGGCCCTGAGCCGCGCGAAGCTGAATCCGCTGGGCCGCTTGTTGATTTGTAAGCGAAGGTATTGCGGCCGATGGCTGATTTGCCAATGCCCCATTCGCCATAGACAAAGTTAATGCCTCTGCCGGATGATTTGCTGCGTAAGCATTCGCGATAGCCTGATCGGAAGCACTGAGAACCTGGCCGCTCAGCTGCGCAATAAACGCGAGCGGCCCTGCTCCCTGATTGTCCAAGGCGCCTGCTACGGATTGACGGACTGAATCGAGGTAATGGGCAAACCGCATTCCGGCTGACAACTTTGCTGCATCCTGCCGGCTGTCAGAAAAGACAACCAGCTTGCGTCCGTCCGGATTCTCACTTCCGACCTCGCGCAAAAGCGCGTCAGAAAGGACCTGCGCGAGTTTCTGGAAACCTGTCCGCTGCGTCCGCACTGGGGACCCGATACCGCGACGCGCCCAATTCGTGTCACACCGCGGGCAGCGGGACGGATAAACATTCGATGCGCTTGAGTCGAGCGCTTGCGGAGGAGGGTCAAGGATGTTTCCGCCCGGCCCATGCATCTGCCGGACTCGATACAAATAGCCGCGGACCGCTTGAGCATTGCTTCCATGGGCAACCCGCCCCTCGGCTGGAACGAAGTGCGCCAGCTGCCATTCGCGTTGAACGCCCTTCTGGGTCCATTGCTGCGTGACTGGTTGCATGCCGTTCGGTGCAGGCCAGAATACCGCGTAGTTGGCGTAGCCGCGGTCAAGTGAAGCTATTTCTGGCGATGCTTCCAAATCCGGATGGTCGGGACTTAGGAACCACTCATTCGGATTTTGACTTAGCGATCTGTATCCGCCGAGGAAGACTTCTCCGCATGCTTCACAATAGAGCAGCTCAACAATTCTTGACCCGCAATTGCAGGCGAAGACGGGAGTGTAATGAAGTTGGCCAATGGGACAAGGAGCCGTTCGGGGCGGAGCAGCCTGGCATTGGGGATCGGAACAGGCCCAAAGACCCTGGAGGTTTCTGAAGAATAAATGCGCACGCACCGGAAGCAACGCAACGCCATGCGCATCCCGTGCTGCGCTGATGCCGCCAACAAGCCCCCCAACGGCCTCCTCCCGTTCCATCGCCGGAAGCGACGGGAAAAGTTGGTTTCCAATTTCCTCCGGGAAACGCGGCATCGGACTTGATCCCGGCCCTGCCGGCATGCATCCAATGCGCAAACCATCCGCCGCTTGTATATGTTGAAGGCCCGCGAAGAGGACTTCCTCGGCTGCCGCTCCGGGTGCCAATGGCGGTGCCCCGACTGCAGCATTGAAGGACTGGGCCGCGGCTGGACTAATCTCCGGGGAAGCGGAGAGATTCTGCCCCAATTGACGTAAGGCTGCTGTGTGAGGCGCGAGGGCTTGTACCGCTGCCGGATTCGGATTTACGGTATTCCCGCCAATGATCCGGAACCGGTTGCGGTCCCTTCCGAAGAACGCTTCTAGATAATCGAGCCCTGATGCGTCATCTGACAACGAGGCGCTTGATGCAATAATGCGCAACTGGCCGGAGTCTGGCTGCAGGCCTAAACGGTCGAGCAGTACCCGAATTAGATAGCCCACTTCCGTTCCCGGAGTGCCGCGGTACGTATGCAGTTCGTCCACCACAAGATAAATTACGTGAGAGTGATCCGCTGCCAGCCACTGCCGGGTTAAGTCGAAAATCGGCATCTCCACGCTTCGCATCAGCATGATGTTCAACATGGAATAGTTCGTAATGAGAATGTCAGGCGGATAGTCTTGCATATCCCACCGAGACCACATCTCTCCGCCGTCAACACGTGGGAAAAAACGTTCTGCAGCTGATCCGGCTACTTGCTGCGCCTCTTGTTGAATGCTGCGAAGCTCTTCGCGAAGCCTCCTCGTCCTCGCAGAATTCCGTGCTCCTGAGACTGGCGTCCGGCTGGTATATCTACCGAAGTAAAAGCGGTTGCCGGCCCGCCTCATCTGGAGCCAATTACGCGCATTGGCACTGTCTAGCGCCGTCCGCATGCGCCCAAGCTGATCTTCGACAAGAGCATTCAGGGGGTAAAGAATGATCGCGCGCATCGCGGCAGGACGTGCAGCGGTGTTTTCGTGGATTCGCTGAGGAATACGCGGCAAGCCTTGGTTGGAGGTTGGACTTGCCTGATGATTCCACCAATCCCACTGCGGGTCGAGATTACCTGGCTGTCCCCACGCTGCTGACTCGCGCACAAGCGAAGCGAGGATCGGCAGGAAGAAGCATTCCGTCTTTCCCGAGCCAGTGCCGGTTGTGACAACGACGTCCCTTCCGTTGACGACCGATTCCTCAAATACTTGTTCTTGATGGGTATATGGAATCCGGTTCGGCGGAAATAGTTCGAGCGACACGAAATCAGCGAAGTCGGCGATCTCAGCTTGGCTCCAGGCGGGAGAAAGAAGCGAGTGAGCCAAACCATGGAAAGGCTGGCCGATCTGTTGATAGGCTGGCGTCGGCTCAATCAAAGGCGGACGAAAAATCCGGCCATCCAGGTTAAGAAGCGCGCGGCGCTCTGTCACCAGGTCTGGATACCGCAAATCGAAAGGGCTATCCAAATAGCGGAGGTACATCTCGCGAAGGTCGTCAAAAAGCGCAATCGGGTTGCTCATCTTAAATCCTGTCCCAAAACTTCGGCAGTTAGTCCGGCAACTTCTTCCGGGATGTCACGGTACGTCAACCTTGGACGCCCATACGCAACACTAAGTGAAGGAGGCATTCCAGAACAAAGGATCAAAGCCCTTTCTGTGAGTAGCGGCGGCCGGAAAAGAGCTGGTACGCTGAGACTCCGGTCTTGGCGGTTGTATCTCAGCACACGCCGCTTGTAGCGGAAAAGGATTAGGTATTTTCCTATTGCGCCGGGCAGTTTGATTGTCTCCCGGCCCTCGCGTAAGAAGTATTCTGGCGTCTGGAAGCGTGAGAACCGGAACAGTCCTTCCGCATCCGGAGCATTCGCTTCCTTGGGCGTCACTGTCCGCCACTTTATGTTCCTGCGTTCGATGATCAGCTGCTTTACTTCCCAATCTTTACCGCCGGCTGGAAGGGCTTGGCGCGGCCACTTTTTCACATGACTGACTGGCGGCAACCCCGAGAGCAACGCTTCGGGCGCGTCGGGCTGGCAGAGCAGTCCCTCCCGCCGCCCTAATTCTTCGAGATCTTGCGCATTCGCCGATTCGATGCGGATGATATCCGGGCAGTCCGGGAAAGGGATCTGGTCTATTTGCATACCGCCTGCGGACGTTTCAATCCGTTTGAGGAGAGGAAGGCTGCGCGCTCCGCACAAAACCGCAGTCACAACGGCATCATGCTGACAGAGCGCCAAGGCAGGCGGAACCACCCGCCATCCGTTCTCGCACTCTTCGGTATCGAATTCCACGTGCCCGAGCCGCTCCAGACCGAAACGCACCCGCTGGTGAAGAGGCAGCGAGGTATCCTCCCCTGCTTCACCGGAACTATCTTCCAAGCCGAGATTCTCGACTGCTCCGCGGAATTGCGGCCAAGACCCTTTTTTCCGCGCCGAAAGCCACATCAGAAGTTCATTCGGCGTCATCGTCTTGTCCTCTGCAGCTTCCGCGCCGCGTTCCTATATTCCCGCCAGCGAACAGAGGAGTCCGAATAATCAGATTCGATCCGAAGCCCCTTCCGCGACGCATCAAGGATAGCGTTACACCAGCTCACTGCCCGCTTCGTCTCTAGGTTCACCGGCGCGATCGGCTTGTCGGCGAATTGAATGATCCGCGCAGTTCTCTTATCACTTGTGAACGGTTGCGCTGGCAAAGCCCAAACAACATCGAATGGTACGAAGCCCCTCCATCTTCCAACGCTCCGCGCTGAGCACTGGAATATCTGTCCGGGCTCAGATCCAACAAGGACTGGGTTGGACATCGGAATTGTAATCGGCTTCGAAACTACACCTTTTGACTCCAGCTGAACGAGGGGACCGCAGACGCTGGCACGTTCGAAGCGGTATGAAGTCCACCGGTCCCAAGAGTCCGGCGGGGCCTCCACCGAGTAAGTGCGGGACCGAGACTGTCCCTCACAATAGACGGAATGATCGCCAACCTGATCGTAGCCATCCGCAATCAATGACCCTTCTGCTGAACCTTCCGCTTCCTTTCCGTCAATGAGAATTCTCCCGGCGCTGTTCGTTTGCCCATACAGTTTGATTTGCGGAGGATAACCGGCAAGCCAGATTGAGTTCCGCAAGCGAATGCCGCCTTCGAAATCAATCTCGATGTCCGGTGCAGGTTTCAATGCGTACAGCTGATCAACCTCAGAATCCAGGGAGAGAGCTTTCGTAGGCAAAACCCCGCGAAATCCAACCCACCCTGCGGGCACGCCTAGAGACTCTCCGATCTTCGTGTATCCCTCGCATCCAGCAGCGGCCAGCACAGATTCGACCTCGGAAGCCATCTCGTTAATGCACAACACAACATCGGTGCGTCCCAAGAGTAACCGGGGCGTGGACAGGTATCCGCTGGCACGCGGATGACCTGCAAGCACGCAAAAATCACGGCCCTTCAATTGCCACCGGACAGGACGCTGATCTGCACTCATGGCCCTGAGCTCGATGCCATAACGCAACCGGTCACCCATATCTTCTGGCTGAATGTCTTGATACCAATCCTCTTGCGCCAGAAGCCGCCAAGCCTCCTTCCCGCTCATGGCATCAACTTCCTCGCCTAATTCAGGCGCCAGCTTCGGCAAGAATCCGATCGTACAGAAGGATGACCGGTCGAAGGTCAAATGCACGAATATATCGAGCGCAGATTCCGACGATCTTTTTCCGTTCGGCTCTTCACTTCGTGTCCTTGTACTTGCGGTCCGCGGTGATTTTTGGGTCGGAGGGCGGTAACGCTGAGCTGGCCTTCCAGCTTCGTTTTCAGGAGATTTCAGGAACTGTTGAGCGGCTGATTCCTCCATAGGCTCGCGGTTTGGTTCTTCAAATACATGGATTGACGAAGCCGTTGTGAGTTCCGGTTCGCCGGAGCCGGCTTCTGTGGGCGGAGGGCGGTGACGCTGCGCGGGCCTTCCAGTTTCGTTTTCAGAAGATTTCAGGAACTGTTGAGCGGCTGATTCCTCCATAGGCTCGCGGTTTGGTTCTTCAAATACATGGATTGACGAAGCCGTTGTGAGTTCCGGTTCGCCGGAGCCGGCTTCTGCGAGCACCGTGCGTGAATTGTTCGTTATTTCTACGGTGGCCGTCATTGAAGAATTGGCGGTACTTTCCGCGGAATGGACCGTGTGACTATCTGGCTGCGAGGTTTCTGTCCCAACTTGTTTGTCTGTGAAGGGACTCTCACCTGAAATCGCGAAAGTAGGGTCTGTTTGAAATGCCGGCTCAACGAGGTGCAATTGATCGCTTGCAGGAGCCTCAACACCATTCAAAGCATTGGAAATGTCACTTCCGATTTCTTCTTTTTCTAGTGGAGATCGCTGGAGTTCAATGACATTCTCCGCCTCGTCTGATGCGCGTCGCCGGGTTGCCTCCGCATCACCGTGGGCGTCACTTTGCAGCACCTCAAGATGTGGGGACTCGATCTTGGATTGCTCGATTGCAATGAGCACGTTAGCGGTTGGCGGTGGTTTAAGAGCCTGCCGTGATGCGCGGGGCTTTGTCCTCTGCCGGTAAAGCCAATAAGCGGCCAGCACTACGAGCAAGACGATGAGAAACGGTGCCATCCCCGCCTTCTTTTCTGCTTTAACGTAGCCTGCAGCTTTATCTCGCAATCGTCTTCCTGGCGATTCCAGAAAATCCGCGGCTCACAGCGCAATTAACTCTCAAAGTGCAAGTATCACGATTTTAACCGCCTTATCAGCCGATCCTCGCTTCTCTAGAACCGGAACGGATCAAAAAATCGGTTTTCGATGAGGAAGTTCAACCGGTCCCGGACCCGGTCCTCAAAGTGTTTATCCCGCTCTCCTGAATCGTTGTCCCGATGAGATCGATTTCAGAGCGGCCAAATCACGCCGCCACTTGCTTTCCATGACGCTGTTTTGGCTCCCACCTGCCCGTCACGGGCCTCAAAAGAGCTATGACAGCCGCGCTCGTTTGTGCTGTCCGAAATGCCTCTTTCACCCCCACCATCAGTGACAATTCCCAGGGAAAGAGGCGAAAAATGACGACTTCACCAGCGAAAACAATCCTGCATATGCATTGAATAGCCGACGCTAAAGCAAAGGCCGATCCGGCAATTTATTTTCGGCGCATTGCACCAGCAGCTAGAGCTGAATTCTCTTTGATCGTCGATCTTAGCTCTGGCTTCCGTTCTAAGGAATCCCGAGAAATGCTGACGCCAACCGACCCCTTAAATCCGAACTGGAGGAAACCATGAGACTTCGCCCCAATCAACTGTGCCCAATTCACCGCTCCCAATTCTGTTGCGGCAGAGAAGCGATCCCGAGAGAAAGACGCCAGCGCCAGCTGGGAGTCCGCCGGATAGATGATCCCCATCACCCTCGAGGTTTTCGGGAGATCCGCTCAAACGCGGAAATGCGAAGGCTGCTGGACCAGAAGATTGCCGCGCAAAATTGCATCTGCGCCCTCTGCAAGGAACTGTTCACCGACTACGGTGACATCGTGCCGGACCACATTAGCCCGCGGGGTATGGGCGGCGCGTGGAGGGACGATCATCCCGACAACATCCAGGCTGTTCACTGGTGGTGTAACGGGGAAAAGGGATCGAGCAGAGGGTGATCTCTGGCCAGTGCGCTATATTTCTCTCGCTCCATGACCGGATAGATCCTGAAATCCGCAAACGTGTTCCACATCACGCTAGGATAAGAAGTTGCCTTCGGCGTTGACAGGGAGTAATTCCGCGACGTGCGCGCAACCTGCTCTTAATTAGTGATTTAGCCTATTGGCAACAGTTGACAGTTTACGCTGAGGAAAGCTTGCATTCTGCATCTCCTGCTGCAGCGGACGGCTAAACTCACCGAGCGCCGGTAAGTGAGCAATCGAAGCAACATAATCCCGTAGTCTTGCCAGAGCGGCACCATACCCCAAATCCCGTAGAAGCTGATTGAGCAGATTGGCGACTAGAATATCCGGCAGAGCCTAGACACTTGCCGGCTCGTTGTATTGCCGATCGATAGCGCTCGGAGAAAAGGCTCCGCGTGGACCTTTATTGCTTCCTGCATAAATAATGCAATAATAGATATTGAGGGAATTAATCCGTATGCCCAGACTGAAGGGAAGCGCCGATCTTCTTGAGGATCGGCGCCGGCGCGCTTTGGCGTTGTTGGATGAAGGACTCTCTCTCAACGAGGTTGGACGGCAGATCGGATGCAATCCTAGTTCTGTGATGCGCTGGCGAGATGCGCGCCGACGCGGCGGGATGGAGGCATTGCAGGTGCGCTTTTCTCCGGGGCGTCCGTTGAAGCTGGTTGCAGCGCAGAGAAAGCGGCTTGTCCGCCTTCTGCTCAAGGGACCGACGGCACAGGGCTATCGAACTAATCTTTGGACCACGCCACGCATTGCCGAGATGGTCGAACGCGAGTTTGGCGTGCGCTATCACCCGGACCATATCGGCCGCTTGATGCACAGCCTGGGATGGACTCCACAAAAGCCGGAACGGCGTGCACTGGAGCGGAATGAAGAGGAGATCGAACGCTGGAAGCGCGAGGAGTGGCCGCGCATAAAAAAAACGCTGCAAGGCTGGGTGCCCACATCGTCTTTGCAGACGAATCGGGCTTCATGCTGATTCCCAATGTGGTCAGGACCTGGGCTCCGCAAGGACAGACTCCCATTCATCGTCACCGCCAGGGACGGCGAGACAAAATCTCCGTCATTTCTGGAATTTCCGTAAGCCCCAGCCGACATCGCCTGGGGCTTTACTATTTGCTCTTCTATGACAACATCGGGCAGGATGAGGTTTGCGCATTTTTGCGCGAGTTGCTCCGCCATCTGCGCGGGCCGGTAATCGTTCTGCTCGACAACTCCTCCACGCACAAGGGAAAGCCGATCGAACAAATTCTTGGCCGGCATCGCCGCCTGCGCATCGAATACTTTCCTTCCTATGCTCCGCAACTCAATCCCGATGAAGGCGTCTGGGCATTGGCCAAACAGACGCTGGCAAACAGTTGCCCCAACGATGCGGATGAACTGATGGAAGATATCCTCGGTTCAATCGAAGCAATTCGCAGCTCTTCGGAAAAACTGCGCGGCTGTATCACCCACTCCGAGCTGCCTTTTTCTTTGCGTTAAATCATTGCATTATTTATGCAGCGCTCAATAAGATGTGCTCGGCGGACTGCGTGAGGGTCTCTCGCGAGGAATCCCGCCCGCGCACCTGGATTTCACTGGAAGATGACAGGATGCCTCTTCTCGTCAGGGACTTACACTGATTGTCATGGCATCGAAAGTCCGTAACAAGGCGGCTAAGAAGCCGACAAAGAAAACTGGGAAGAAGACGGCTGTCCGGAAAGCTGTGAACAGGGCTGTCTCGAATGCCCCCCAAAAGGCTGCGAAGAAGGCAGTCAAGAGAGTGGCGAAAAAAGCGGTGAAAAAAGCCGCGAAGAAAACACCCCAAAAGGGCGCTCCTGGAAATCTGCTCGCCAAAGGCGGTGGCGCCGCACCTGCAGCCGGCGTCACGTTCCAAGGCTTTGTCGGGGGACTTTCTGCTGCGATTGGATTGACTCGGGATCCAGTGGACCAGAGGCTCCAACTCGGAGCAGAGACTGTCACTGAGTTCCGTTTCGAGACTGCAGCGCCGATCGATGACCTGATGATTTACACGACTGCGCCGGGGCGGCTCTTCGTGCAGGCAAAGACCAACCTGAGTATGGCCCAGGCTCACTCCGGCGACATGGTGAAGACCCTCGACCAGATGGTCCGGCAGTGGCGTCTGTGCAGTGAGGGGAAGAGAAAACTTGATTGGGATTACGCGCTCGACAAGGACCATGACCGTTTTGTGATCGCGGTGAGTCCAGAGAGCCCGGATACGGTTGCGGTTCACCTAGCCAAGGCTCTGGCACGCCGTCGCGAAGGCAGAGGCGTCCATCCCACGCCGCAGACTCAGAAGAGTGCCCTGGACACATTTACCACGATGCTGAAGGAAGCGTGGAAGCGGCTCTACGGAACTGCTCCAACGAAGCGGCAGATCGACGACATTCTGGACCTCGTCGTGGTTGCGAAGTTCGACTTCGACGGCGGCGACTTTGGCTTTGGCGCGCAGCTGGTCAAGAGCGAGCTCGTTCGGAAAGGGATTGCAAGGTCGGCCTTCAAGACGCTGGCGCACGAATGCGAAGAGCGGATGAAACGGAGGACTGGGTTCACAGTCCGGGAGGTCCGCCGGGTACTCGAGCGTAACGGCATCGAGCTTCTTGCACCGGAGGATTACCGGCAGGGCGTGGCGAAGCTGCAGGACAGGAGTGGGAAAACACAGAAGCTCCTGGGCGCTTCAACAAAGATCGATCTCGGCAATGCGGCACCGATTCCTATACCCCGGGCCGTGGTGAATGTCGCAAAGGTCGCCGCGAAGGAGGGCTCTTTCCTGGTCGTCGGTGAGCCGGGCTCCGGTAAGACTGGCGTTGTTGTGAACCTTGCCGAGCAGCTCACGGCCGAGGGCCGCGTAGTCCTGCTACTGAAGGTCAGCCCCTCCGGTCTGACGGGGCTGAAGTCCGATCTCGGCCTCGCTCATTCGCTGCCGGAGATCCTTGAAAACTGGCCTGGCACGGCCCCTGCCTACCTGCTGATCGACGGTCTCGATGAGGCGAGAGGCGGCACGGCGCTCACCGAATACCGAGATTTCATCGCCGATATCCTTGCACTGCCCGACAGGCGCTGGACCGTCATCGCATCCGTGCGTTCCTTCGATCTACGAGCCGGTATTGAGTTCAAGACGCTGTTCAAAGGGACTCCGCCGAATCCTGACTACGCCGCTCCCGGTCTAGACTTCTCCAACGTCCGGCATATTGAGGTGCGGCCCTGGTCGGAAACGGAGTTTAAGGATCTGTTGAAGAAGGCACCGAAGCTTCAGAAGGCAGTTCGGGCCGGTGGGCAGAGACTCCGTGAGATTGCTCTCGTTCCTTTCAATACGCAGCTTCTCGCGGAGGTTATATCGTCCGGGATCACGGACCAGGAACTGGGCCTAATTCGTAACCAGAACGATCTGCTTGCGCGCTACTGGGCGCATCGCGTGGACCCCCTTGGGGCAGCCGGCAAAGCCTGCCTCACCGCGACGGTAGACGGGATGGTCGAGGCGCGCGGCCTTGAAGTCGATTCGGCACCGCTCGAGGCCGGACATGGTAATGCATTCGATCGGCTCCAGCAGCGTGGTGTACTGGTGCCCCGGAGGAATCGCCGTCAGATCGCCTTTCGCCACAACATTCTTTTTGATTACGCGGCGAGCAAGCTCTACCTCGATCCTTTCAATCCCGGACATCTCCAGGAGTTGCTGCTCCGCGACAGGGGGCTCGGCCTGATCCTGGGCCCGGCCCTCGGATACGCTCTCCAGGAGCTATGGAGCGATGAGGTGGACCATGCGCTTTTCTGGGACCTCGTCATCCTGCTCGTCTCCGACAAGAATATCGATCCGATCGCCCGCGGCCTCGCGGCTCGGCGAACTGGCGAGTTCACAAAGACGGTAGCCGACATCCAACAGCTCGCCGAGAAACTGACGGACACGCAGCAGTCTGCCAGCCTTGTCAGCTCCCTAGTCGGGGCGTACACGATTCTGCTCGAAGATTCGCCGGAACTCGCGGAAACCGCGCCTTGGGCGTACCTCGCAGAGAAAATCAGCACAAAAGTGTGCCTTGTCGGATCGCTGCCCTACTTGATCGACAAGCTGCTCAAACGGCAGCTCGAACCGGAACCGTTCAATAGGCTCGGAAAAGCCGCACGGAATCTCCTCGGCTATGCTTTGTCCGCGATTGCCAACCCTAACTTCGTTGCAGTGTGTATTCCGCTGGTTGCCGACACCTATTCGACGGACCCGGCTGCGTCGCGGGCTCTGCTCGAGAGGGTTTTCGACCCAGAACGATTGGAGAAGTTTGCGTATATCGAGGTTCCGGCATTAGCGCGGAAGATTGCCGAAATCGCAAAGCAGGATACGGAGTTTGCCGTGTCCATCTACGCCCGGACGTTCGCCCACCGGGTTGACTCCGAGAGAACGAGGTCTTTTAACCGCGAGCAGATCATGCCCATGTCAGGCCGTGAATCCGACATGTACGGCACTGCGAGTTACAGCTTGGCGCAGCATTTTCCGAAGTTCTTCGAGGATTCTCCCGCCGCAGCGACCGAGGCCGTTGTCGCAATCATCGAAGGACATGTCGCGACGCGCCACGCGATTGCGGAAAGTGTGGAAGAAAAGAGTCTCCAGATCGGCGGGACAACGGCGAAGCTGATTGACGACGGAAGCCGGTACTGGAGCTGGGAGATCGACCTTGCGCACCCCGATGCGACGGGGATGATCCTCCTCCAGCACATGACGAACCTCCAAAGCGCCGATGAGGAAAAGGCAAGACAAATTCTGTCCGTTCTCCTTGCAAAGAACCGGACTGCATTCCTGTGGTCTAGGCTTTTCGAAGCCGGAGCGCAGAGGCCGGAACTCTACGCGTCGCTCCTGTGGGAACTCGTCACTCATGAAGAAATGCTCTTCTGCAATGGCACGAGACAGCACGCCATCGAGGCCATTGCCGCGTTCTATCCATCGCGTTCCGAGGATAGGCGCAAGGCATTTGAGGAAAAAGTCCTCGCACACGGCGAAGACGATCCGGTGGACGGTACGGACCGCAATGGGACCCTTAACATATTGTTCCAGACAATCGGTGAGCAGCACCTGGAGACCGACGCGGCTCGCGCGCTGTCCGTACCGGAGCCAGGCGAGCTGCCGGCAGTGAATGGCCCCGCCATTTCGATCCGGGGAGGGGCCTTTGAGTATGGGCTGAAGGATCACCTGATGGATCAAGGGGTTGATCTCGAAGTTCCAGAACACTCTGCGCTGCTCGTGTTAATCGACGAAATCAAGGCAAAGCTGAGGCTCAACGAACCTTCGAGACCGCCTATCGAAGACATTTCGGGCGCTGTCGCCGAATTGCGCAGGCTGGCGACTGCGATTACTGAGGCGGAGGGGCATCAGGCGGACGCGAACATCGTTCGTGCTGCCCGGGAACTGCTCGGAACCGTCAATCTCTCTATCCTCGACTCGGCCCAGAAGAGCCGTGCCGCCATCGCCGATGGGGATCTGTCGACGATTCGGGAACTGGCCCTGGCACTCTCGAATCAAAACGGTCCCGGCTATAACGAAGCGTTGCGGCAGAACGCGGTCTCTCAGCTTTATTGTTTGAGCCGGTATCCAGCTACAAGCGCGGCAGCCGTCAAGCGCCTTGTGGAATTGGCGTCCGATTCCTCTCTGGCGGTAAGACACTCGATTGTGCAGCACCTTTGGGTTCTTAACGACTCTGCACCTGCAAAGATGTGGAAGCTCGCTGAGTTCTTCGCGAAGAATGAATTGGCACCCCCCGTCCTAGCGCAACTTGTCGCTTCTACTTTGCGCATGCTTCGCAACCATGATCCTGGCCGGATTGAGTCGATGGTATTGCGTATCCGTGAGCGGTTCCCATACGAGATCGTCTCAGGGAGTCGAGGTGCCAGAGAGCCGTTGTGGGAGCACACCGCACAGGTTATGGCGGCGCTCTATGTATGGAACGACAGAACGAAATCACGCGACCAGGTTTTCGACTGGGCCGTCAATCCAGTGACGTACGTTGACCAGATCAGGAACGCTGTCTTTGAAGTTCGGCAAGCGGTAACTCAGGGCTATGACGCTGACACTCCCGAGTTCCAGGCTGCGCGCGAACGTATTCACGCTCTGCTGGCCAAGGTGGTGGATTATTCAGCCACAGCGCTCGAAGCCTACCATGCCCTCAGCGCGGAAGTGCAGAACGAAAAGCAGGCTGAGGCAAGGGCATTCGCGCACGCTCTCGAGTATGCGTGCGCTCCTCTGTTTTTTGCCTCCGGCGCCCACAACGAGAAAAATCTGGTTCACGCGTCCCCGATCCTTACCGATGCCGGTAAAGGGAGATTCGTGAAGGACGTTCAGCGGATGCTTCGCCGTCTCGGCGACATTGCGATCCCGCACACGGTGTATGAGCTCGTGCAGATACTTGATTACCTCCTCCCGGGCGAGCCCGCGCTCTGCTTCGATCTCTTCGCCCATGCGCTCACCGTGAGCGGGCAGAAGTATGGGTTTCAGTGGGAGTCCATCGGCGTCGACGTGCTGGTCAGGGTTGTGAGTCGCTCTCTGGCGGATTACGACTACATCTTCAGCGACAGGGCGAGAAGAGAAAAGCTCATCGCCTGTCTTGACATTTTTATCGAGGCCGGCTGGCCGAATGCCTTGCGATTACTGTATCGGCTGCCGGATTCACTGCGATGAGAGATGGGGCTTGGCACGCATGAGCATGATCTTCTATTCCTGGCAGAGCGATAGGCCGACAGGTACTTGCCGCAACTTCATTGAGCGGGCCCTTCAGTCCGCAGTCGATCGGCTGAAAGCGGATGCTGAGATCGAGCCTTCGCTCAGGGAAGAAATGGAGGTCGACAAGGACACGAAGAACGTTCCCGGCTCCCCTGCGGTTTTCGATACGATCATGGCGAAAATCGCTTCTGCCAGTATCTTCGTTCCTGATCTTACGTTTGTTGGCCAGCGTGCAGATGACAGGCCAATCTCGAATCCCAACGTTCTGATTGAGTATGGTCATGCGCTCCACAAACCTGGGCCCTTGCGAATCGTAGCAGTCATGAACGACTTCTATGGCAAGCCGACTGCTCAGAGTCTTCCATTCAACCAGGCACACCGAAGGTTTGCAATCACATATACGCTGGCCGAACATGCAGACGAAGAGGAGCGTAAAGCAGCGCGTAAGGCACTGACCGAAAGGTTCGAGTCAGCGCTTCGGACGATCTTCGAGAGTGCAGAATATACACAGGAACAGGCGTCTCTTGCTCCATCAGCTCTCGACGTCGCCGCCTTGTACCAAAAAGACCTGGACTACGAGGCAGCGCTTTCATCACTCCGCTATGGAGACGGGGCAAGGCAGGTTAGAGAGAATGTCGGTCGGCTCTTTGAAGCTATCAAGACAAGATGCGACGAAATTGCGAAGAGGTACGATTTCGGAATCGGATGCGGCTGGGAACTCAAGGCGCGCGAGAGGTTCCAATCCTGCGTCCTGAGAACTCTGTATCGTGGGATAGATGTTGGTTGGGACCAACCGCTCCTTGACTCGATCGAAAACGCTAAGCTCGCCGTCCGCGGGTTTAAAGGGCGGTTGTACCTTCCGGGTGAGTTTCAGGGTGGTGTGCACATACAGCCGCCGAAGATGGTAAGCGAAAAGTTCTATACGCCTACGCTTTCGAGAGACCATGAGCTTGGCTGGGTGAAGGCCGGCAGATCACGGCAGGAGCCTGCATTCATCTCAAATCAGGAACTGGCCGAGGAGTGCGTGACTCAATTTATAAATTTGCTTCGCCGCTCGGATTAGCGGATAGACACGGCAGCGACTCGCTATGTTCACTCAACGACTCCAGTCATCGAGTGGCACATGCCAGATCGGATTTTCAAACAAGGCACCGCGGTCAATCCATCGATAGGCGACAAATCCGGCAAGCACCAGCACTGCCAGCAAGACGCTGCCGCAGATTGTATTTGCAACGATTTCCCACATCGAGATTGGGTCCTCAGTCAGTATCGTGCCG
>Ga0302140_10005307_pt1 | contig 16283 bp, 14 predicted proteins | sample I_Bog_E1_1_FD_202095 | JGI IMG/M metagenome (GOLD analysis project Ga0302140, IMG submission 202095) | Peat permafrost microbial communities from Stordalen Mire near Abisko, Sweden - I_Bog_E1_1 | ecosystem: Environmental > Terrestrial > Soil > Wetlands > Peat | place: Sweden: Abisko, Stordalen... | reverse complement strand
GGCGCGCCTCGACGCAAAGGAGATTGAGTTACATCCCAAACCCGTGGGCGTGGAGCCGATTATCGACGATGTGGTTGCTGCGATCCGGCCGCGTTTGGAAAACAGGAGAGTCGTAGTCGATCTTGAAGATGACAGTCTTGTGCTCCGTTGCGATCGCCAGTTGATCCTTCTGCTACTCAGTCAATACCTCGACAATGCATGTAAATATGCCGATCCTCGAACTTCGATTACGATTCGTGCCGTCGATAAAGGTTCAAAAGTGATCTTTTCAGTTCACAACATCGGCCCCGTTATTTCAAAGGCAGATCTTGAGGGTATTTTTGATTACTACTCTCTGCCCTCGTCCCTTGTTGGGCGGACGGAGAACAAGGGATTCGGCCTCTCGGTGGCCAAGCGGATTGCGTCTTTTCATGGCGGAAGTGTATGGGCAACGAGCAGCGAGTCGGCAGGCACCACGTTTTATGCGGATATTCCGACTTCGCTGAAAAGGAGATCGAACTGATGAGCCAGCGTGCTATTCGCGTACTGATCGTAGATGACGAACCGGCCATCCGCAGGGCTCTGCGGCCACCGCTCACCGAACTTGGCTTTGAGGTTTCTGAAGCGATACGCGGTGAAGAAGCGCTGCAAATGCTCCGCACCGCGGTATTCGACGCAATCCTGCTGGACATCAACATGCCCGGCCTGGGCGGAATCGAGACGCTACGCCGTATCCGTTCGCTTCATTCCAGGCTTCCCATTCTAATGCTTACCGTACTCGATGGAGAAAACGAGAAGGTGCAAGCCCTTGAGCTGGGAGCCGACGATTATGTCACCAAGCCGTTCAGTACCAGGGAGTTGATTGCGCGCATTCGCACCGCTGTTCGCAGAATCCACGCGCCGGTTCGCGCGGAGACCGCTCCAATTGAGATTGGCGAATTCCGTCTCGAGCCCGTCAAGCGAACGGTGACCAAGCGAGGCGTACCGTTGCATCTCACACGCAAGGAATTCGACATACTGCACTGTCTTATGAGCCGCGCCGGTCGCGTCGTAACCAACTCCAAGCTGCTGACCGCGGTGTGGGGCGCAAACTGCAGCGAGGAGATTCAGTACATTCGCGTTTACGTCAATCAATTGCGCAAGAAGATTGAAGACGATCCCGCTAACCCGGTGTATCTGCTGACCGATATTTACGTTGGATATCGGTTTGCAGACCCTCAGGTAGATGAAGGGGACGCTGCAAGAGTGAACGCCAGATTGAATACAGTGCCATCGGAAGATAGAAGCGCTCTCTTGGTTTAAGGACGCTTCCATCAAAGATTGCGAACCTGCTCAGTTCGTGAAACCGTAGATGAATACTTTTCTTATTCTGCCGCTTGCTGTTCGCTGAAACGATAACCTATATATGGGTCGGTCAACAGATACACCGGGTTAGCGGGATCGTCTTCAATCTTCTTGCGCAGCAAGCGGACAAAAGTTCGAAGATACTCCAATTCGCGTCCATATTCCGGACCCCACACCGACTTCAGTAGCCGCGCGTGAGGAATGGGCTCGCCGGCGTGCATCATCAAGTAATGAAGCACTTCAAACTCCTTCGGCGTCAGGTGAATCGAACGTCCATCCTTTTGCACCCTGTATTTCACCGGATCCAGTTCGAGCTGGCCGTGCCGGATCGGTGCATCCCGGTTGACATCCTGAGTATTCCGTCTTCGCACCGCCGAACGCAGGCGAGCTGTGAGTTCGCGCAACTGAAAAGGCTTTGTGATGTAATCGTCCGCTCCGGCATCCAACGCCAGCACCTTGTCTTCTTCGCTGTCCATCACCGTGAGCATCAGGATCGGCAGTCGTGGAACAGCACGCCGGATACCGCGGCAGGCTTCCACTCCTCCCATGCCTGGCATATCCACGTCCAGCAGCACGGCATCAAAGCGGGTCGCGCGCACCAGGGAAAGCGCCTCTTCTCCGCGGGCCGCCTCCACAACAACGAAGCCCAGCCCGGAAAGCGTCACGCGCAATGCTCGTCGCGTCGATGCATCGTCGTCAACGACAAGTATCCTGCCTCCGTCCGCTGGAGAATTTTGCGTGGTCAATCCTTCCTCCTTAGACTTGCCGGAAGGGAGAAAGATTGGATTTTTCTCCTTGCGGTGGCCGATCACACACAACGCTCGCGGCGCAAGCGCCATACCGGACGCGACGAGGTACTTAGAGGCCGCAGCTTTCGCGACCAATTCGCTCTTCTCACAAAATGCGGATGAACAGTCGGAATTGGGTTCTAAGTTGTCAGTGCTGCGGACTGCTGGATCAAGCGTATCCGGGCAAACATAAATAAGCCATAAAAATCACATATAGAAAAGACATGGCGTAGAGGAGAATCAAATGCTTGATCTCCGCTACGCCATCGATGCTTCAGTTCAGGACTGCTGAGTCTCTTACATGCGCTGCTGGGTAGCCGCGCCCGACGGTTCAGCTAACTGCGCGTATTTTGCCGAAAGCGCCCCAGCTTCAGACGCCTTCTCGACATAGTATTCGTAAAGGTACTTTGCCTCGTCCGCAGGCTTCGGATACTTGGCATAAAGGCTGACCGTGATCTGGCTGCGCCTGATCCACTCCTGCTTTTCGTCGGCCGCTTGTTTCAGGTAATCCTTCTGTTGGATATCGTACGAAACAGCAAGGGCCTTGTACTGCTCCGGAGTATGCGCTTCGTGGGCCATCTTTTTCAATTGAGCAGGGCTGGTATGTGCCTCGCCCCCGCCAGAAGCAACCGCACCGTATGCCGTTCCAACACCCGCAAAAGCCAAAGTCAAAATGCCCGTTGCAATGAGACGTCCATTCATTTGTTTCCCCTCCATGACTGAGTATTGGCCGGGTGCCGTAAAGGAGGCATGAAGAGAACGAAAGATGATTGTAAGCACGGGAAGGCAATGTCGTTGGAGCGAAGCCAGGCAGCGCGGGCTGGGCATTGGCGCGCCAGTGCTCAACGGACGTGTAGATCGGTTTCTCCAGTGTGCCGTCATCCGGCGAAGTTGTGACAGCCGCTACACAATCTCACAATGGTTGTTCCGTTTTGGTCCGGCCTCCTGCTTTGGAATGGCTCATACGCCATGACCAAATTCGACCAGATTTCAGTTTGAGGAGGCCAGCCTTTGGCGCGCTAATAGGAATGTCACCATTCGGGCGTATCTCTTCCGCGCCTAAGCACGCACCGCGCACTTCTCGCCGCCCCGCGAATCCCAGCCGTAGAAATAATCACGGGACTCGACTCTGGAAAAGCAGCACGAAAGGAAAGGACCCATGGCACTCGTCAAGAAGGCTGCCGTACAGGCAACATCTGTCTCTGAAGGAAGGCTCTCGGCTGTAACCACCCGCGAAGCGGAAGCACAGCGCAAGAAGGCAAGAACCCTCGCCAAGCAGCAACAGGCAGCCGAACGCATTGCTGCTGCCACAGGACAATTGGCCTCCGGAATCGCCGAGGCATCGTCAGCAGCCGAGGAACTGAAGCGCGCGAGCGACCAAATCGCAGCGGGCGCTGAAGAAGCATCAAGTGCTGCGCAGGAATCTTTGGCCGCGTTCCAGCAGGTGGGGGTCTCCATTACACGTCAGCTGCAGAATGCCGAACTCAGCCGGGGCAAGGGCGAAGTATGCCAGACATTGATCGTCCGAACCAGCGCTGACGTGGCCGGCCTGATCACGAATGTGGCAGTGGCCGCGCAGCGGCAAGTCGCTTCGGTGAAGATGGTCACAGAGCTTGAGACACAGGCGGCCAATATCGGCGACATCGTGAAGGCTGTGGCTCGGATTGCCGACCAGACCAATCTGTTGGCGCTGAATGCCGCCATCGAAGCGGCTCGGGCCGGTAAGCACGGCAAAGGTTTCGCAGTCGTCGCCGACGAGGTTCGCACGCTGGCTGAAACTTCGGAAAAGAGCGCGAAGCAAATTCAGGAACTTGTCGGGCAGATCCAGCAAGAAGTCAAGGTCATTGCCGGCGGCATCAATACATCCGCAAAGACTATGGAAGACGAAGTTGAGAAGGGAAAGCTGGTAACCGCGCAACTGGAGCAGATTCGCCTTGATGCGGTTGAAATCGTGAAGGGCATCGTTGAGATCGCAGCGAACGCGAGTCAGTCCAATGTCGCATCCCAACAGGCGTTGAAAGGGTCGCAGGATATCGCGGCTGCCGCCGAGGAACAGTCCGCTGCCGCCGAAGAGGCAGGCAAGACGGTGTCTGAGCAGACGCAAGCACTGGGCGAATGCGAGCAGGCGGCGCAGTCGTTATCGGAACTGGCAGAGGATCTGAAGAACTCGACCGACGTGGCCAAGAGCGCTGAGCAAGTGGCTTCCGCAGCCGAGGAGCTTTCCTCCGCAGTGCAGGAGATCAGCCGGTCCGGCGGACAGATCACGATCGCTCTCGGACAGATTCGCAAGGGCGCAGAGGTGCAGTCTTCAGCATCTGAAGAGGCAGCCGCGGCGAGCAACCAGATCGAGAGGGGCCTTGCAATTGCCCAGAAGCGCGCCACCGCGAGTGCCGACAAGGTAGTCGCGATCAAGAGCCTGCTCGCCGACAACAAGACGGCCGTCAATGGTTTGATTACAGGTCTCTCCACTTCAGCGGACGCGTCCCGCGGCAGCATCAAACAGATGAATGATCTGGAACTCGTTTCCCGGCGCATCGACAAAATCGTCGAGGCCATCAGCACAGTGTCGATACAGACCAACATGCTGGCCGTGAACGGCGCCATTGAAGCCGCGCGAGCCGGCGAGTTTGGCAAGGGTTTCGTAGTAGTGGCCACCGACATCCGCAACCTGGCCCACGATTCGTCGGAAAACGCCGACCGTATCAAGGACCTGGTGAAGGCTGTCCAGGATCAGATTGGTATCGTAGGCCGGGACTTGAACGAGATTGTTGCATCGGCTGTATCGGAAGTTCTGAAGGCAAAGGCCACGACTGCCGACCTGGTCTTGATTGAGAGCGAAATTCTTGGGGTTGAAAAGGGCGCCCAGGAAATCCTGTCGGCATCCGACGAAATCGCGTCCGCCATCGCCCAGGTCAAGAAGGGCATCGAGCAAATCTCTGCTGCGGCAACTGAAGCCGACAAGGCAGCCACAGAAGCAGCCGGTGCGGCCCAGCAACAAGCCAAGGGTGCCGAGGACCTTGCCGCCGCCATCGAAGAGATTTCTTCTCTGGCTGACGAACTTCAGAGTGCAGCGTAAGGGGACGCCACCATGACGACAAGATCATCGAAGCAGCACACCAATGGGACGGCGCTTCTTGAGGAGAGCACCCTCGACAAGCGCGCCCCCAACAAACAACCGGCGAAATTGGCGGTCGAAGAAAGTCAAATCGACGAGGGCGTCTATGCCGTGCAATCGGCCGAGGCGGACGCCGAAGAGAACCAGACAGAAGACCGAGGCGCCAAGACGCAACAGGGCACGCAGCAATTTGTCACGTTCATCGCCGGCGACGAAGTCTTCGCAGCGGACATGGTGCCGGTGAAGGAGATCATCCGGGTTCCTGAGGTGGTGAGAGTACCTTTGGCGCCGGCCGCATTGGAAGGTTTGGCCAACCTGCGCGGAAAGGTATTGCCCATCATCTCGCTGCGCCGGTTGTTCGGATTTCCGGAGGTGCCCCATGACGACTCGACGCGCGCACTGGTTGTGGATGTAGGGCAGCCGCTGGGCTTCGTGGTGGACCGTGTCTCGAGCGTAGTCGGCGTTGATGTCAGCCACATTGAAGACGTGGGCTCAATTCGCACCACGGTGAATACCGAAGTGCTTTCCAGCCTGATCAAGGACGTGGGCGGCCACGCCATGATCATGGTGCTGGACTTTGCCAAGCTCATCGAGAAGGAGTTCTCGCAGATTGCGGCAATCTCAAAAAGCACAGGCGCTGCTGGCGCCGTTCAGACCAGTGCGCAGAACGAGGAAGAGGACTCAACCGATGAATTGCAACTGGTCAGCTTCGATGTCGACGGCCAGGAGTACGCCATCGCCATCGAAGATGTGCAGGAGATTGTGCAGGTGCCGGAAGCGGTAATTCATGTGCCGCATTCGGAGTCTCACGTTCTGGGTGTGATGACCTTGCGCAGCCGCTTGCTGCCGCTGGTCAACTTGCGCAGCATGTTCGCGCTGCCGCACCGCGATCTGGACGAGAAGAGCCGCATCGTCGTGCTCACGTTGAACGGAGTCTCGGTAGGCGTGGTCGTGGATGCGGTCAGCGAGGTGTTACGAGTCTCAAAGTCCGGAGTCGACGCGCTCCCCGCTATGCTGGCACGCGAAGGAAACCTTGCCGAGGTTACCTCGATCTGCCGGCTGGATAATGGAAAGCGCCTGGTGGCGATTGTGACCGCGCGCAATCTCTTCGGCCATTCCGTTATCAAGGAGGCACTGATCACCGTGAACGAGAGCGAGTTGGAAAGCGACCACCGCGACACGAAGCAGGACGACGGCATGGACGACGACGAGCAGGTTGTCATCTTTCGCCTGGACAAGGAGGAGTTCGGCGCGCCGATCGCCAGCGTGCAGGAGATTGTCCGGGTGCCGGAGGAGCTGGTCCGGGTCCCCAAGGCTCCATCGTTTGTCGAGGGAGTCATCAATCTGCGCGGAACGGTTCTGCCGGTGATCGATCTTCGCCTGCGCCTCGGTCTGAAGCAGGTGGAGCGCACCGATCGCCAGCGGATCATGGTGTTTCTCATCTCCGATATACGCACCGGCTTCATTGTCGACCAGGTGGCTGAGGTCTTGAGAATTCCCAAGTCCGCAATCGAACCGGCGCCGCAACTGTCCGCGGAGCAGAGCCGGCTCTTGAGCCGCATGGCCAACCTCGAAAGGCAGAAGCGAATGATACAGCTCATCGATCCGCCCCACTTGATGGCGAAGAGGGAACTGGCGGCGTTGGCCGCGGTCACTGGATAACGCCATGATCAAACTGCTCATCGTGGACGACTCGGCGCTGATGCGTCGCCAGTTGATGACTCTGTTTCAGGCCGAGGGGGACTTCGAAATCCGCCAGGCCAGAAACGGCGAAGAAGCCGTGAGGGAAAATCGGGAGTTCCAACCGAATGTTGTGACGCTGGACATCAACATGCCGGAGATGGATGGATTGACCGCACTTTCCCTCATCATGGCCGAAAGGCCGGTTGCAGTGGTGATGGTTTCTTCGCTTACCGAGCAGGGGGCGCTGGCAACATTCGAAGCTCTGAACCTGGGCGCGGTTGACTATGTCTCGAAGCCCGGCGGAACCATTTCTCTGTCCATCGACAAGATTACGGCGCAACTGGTTGCCAAAGTGCGCGGCGCCGCACGAGCGCGGCCAAGGGGTAAGGGATTTGATGCGGCCGGGGTTGTGCGGCGCATGCAGGAGGAGCGCAAGAAGACGGTTCGAGAGTCTTCTGCGCTAAAAGGCCCTGCAATCGCGACAGGCGGATTGCTGGTGATTGGCGCGTCTACCGGCGGCCCGCGGGCGCTCGAGATTGTTTTGTCGGGATTGCCGGCAACATTTCCCTGGCCAGTGCTGGTCGCGCAACATATGCCGGCCGCGTTTACCAGGGCCTTTGCGGATCGACTTAATCAGTGTTGCGCTCTTGAAGTTGTCGAGGCAGGCAGCGCCCTGGCTGTCGAGGCCGGAAGGGTCTATATCGGACGAGGTGGAGCGGACATGCTGCTGGCAATGCGGTCTGGCCGGCTGACCATTCTGCCTGCGCCGGAGAATCCGGGATATCTTTGGCACCCCTCAGTCGAGTTACTTGGGCGATCGGCTCTCGAACACTACGATCCAAAGCGAACAACGGCGGTGCTGCTAACCGGAATGGGCCACGATGGATCGGATGCATTCACGGAAATCAAGAAACGAGGCGGACGCACAATTGCGGAATCGGAAGACTCGGCGGTGGTGTATGGCATGCCCGCGGAACTGGTGAAAAAGGGTGGGGCGAGCATAATCCTGGCCGCCGAAAAAATCGCTGCGCAGCTCACGAAATGGGCAGGCCGGTAACCAACAATTCCCCGAGCAAGGTTCAATCTTGCCGGCAGATCAGGAAGTGAATCATGGGCCTTGTGAAACAGAAGATCGTCAAGCTATCCGTACGCGGCAAGCCGCAGCCTGAACGGGGTTGCGACGAACTTGCAGCTGCCCTGGAGGACGCGGATGCGGCCAGACGGCGACAGGCCGCGCGGGAGATCGCTCAATGCCCAGAAGCCGCCGCAGCGCTGGTGAGCCGCCTGAAGTGCGAGCAGGATGGGGCTGTTCGTGAGGTAATCCTCTCAGCCTTGATTCACCTGCACGATCCCTCGGCACTCAGCGGGTTGGTCGACTGCCTTCGCAGCGAGGACGTAGCCCTGCGCAACGAAGTGATCGAGACTTTCAAGCGCTTGAACAACGAAGTCGCGCCCATTCTGCGATCGCTGCTCGCCGACCCCGATCCAGATATACGCATCTTCGCCGTCAATATTCTCGATTCCGAGCGGCATCCGGAGGCTGAGACTTTGCTGATCGATGTAATCGAACGGGATAGGCACCTGAACGTCTGCGCCACCGCAGTGGATCAGCTTTGTGAAGTAGGCACGGAGGCGGCCATTGATCCGCTTGCCCGTCTCAAGGTCCGGTTTCCGTCCGAACCTTACATCCAATTTGCCGCCGATCTGGCGCTCAAGCGCATTCGCGAGGTCTGAACCTATCATGCCCTCCCATGTGTCGCTTCCGAAGTCCGGGCCAACCATCACGACCGAAGACTTCCTTAAGTTCAAGGAGTTCTTCTATCGCCGGACCGGCATCAGCTTCGAACCGACCAAGCGCTACTTCGTCGACAAACGCCTGGTCGAGCGGATCGAGGCCACGGGCACGGTCAATTTTCGCGGCTATTTCACCATGTTGCGTTTCCAGGCTTCGGGCGAAGAGCTGCAGCAGCTCACCAACCTGATGACAGTGAACGAAACCTACTTTCTGCGCGAGGAATATCAATTCAAGTGCCTGGTCGATTCGATTCTTCCGGAGATTGTCCGGCACAGGAAGGGCTCAGACGCGATTCGGATCTGGTGCATACCCTCCTCTTCCGGGGAGGAGCCGTATTCAATCGCCATGTGCCTGCTGGAACGCTGGAATGGAATTCGTGAGTGGGATGTGGAAATCATCTCGTCTGACATAGACACTGGCATCCTGCGCCGTGCACGAGCCGGCCGCTACTCTTCCCGCTCCGTGCAGAATGTGCCTGCATCGTGGCTGCTGAAGTATTTCAAGAAGAGCGGAGATGAGTACCAACTCTGTAACGACATCCGGGAGGCAGTTGAATTCACGCGCGTCAATCTGTCCGAACCATCGGAGACTCTCGCGTACCGCAACTTCGATATCATCTTCTGCCGAAATCTGCTGATCTATTTTGACGATCTGTCCAGGACGACAGCGGCCGAAACCTTCTACGAAGCATTGAAGCCGGGCGGCTTTATCTGCCTGGGTCACTCCGAATCCATGAGCCGCATCTCCTCGTTGTTCAGGGTGCGCAAATTTCCCGACGCGATTGTTTATCAGAAAGGCATGGAATCTCGATGAAACGCATCCTGATCGTCGACGATGCAGCCACCGTGCGCATGTATCACCGTGGCATTCTCGAATCCGCCGGTTACCAGGTGGAAGAGGCATGGAACGGAATCGAGGCCCTGGAGAAAGCTCTGGCAGCGCCATTCGATCTCTACGTTGTGGACATCAACATGCCCAGGCTCGACGGGTACGGCTTTTTGCGCGAACTGCGCCAGCAGGAGATTGCCCAACAGCCGGCCGTCATGGTATCCACCGAAGCCGCCGCGGGCGATGAAAGGAAGGCCTATCAGGCCGGCGCCAGCTGCTATCTCGTCAAGCCCGTCGCGCAGTCGCAGCTCCTTTCGCATGTCCGTCTTCTGCTGGGGGAGGCAAACCAATGAGCCGCCCACCCATGAATCCCTTGTCGCAGAGCTCGTTGCTCCCCAACCCATTATTGGAGCAGTTCTTATCCGAGTCCCACGATCTGATTGAAGCCACCGGCAAGAAGCTGATGCAATTGGAAGACGCGCCCAGCGATCAGGGGATACTGAACGAACTTTTTCGTTGCGTTCACACGTTAAAGGGCAACAGCGGTCTGTTCACCTTTCCGGAGATGACGCGGGTGCTGCATGCCGGAGAAGACCTGCTGGGCCTGGTGAGAAGCGGACACGCAATCTATTCCCGGGAGCTGGCAGACCGCTTGCTGGACGCGATGGATTATGTCGGACTCCTGCTGGGCGAAATCGAAACGACGGGACAGATCGACGCCTCGCGGGCATTGGAATCGCAGCACCAGGCGGAAGCGTTGAGGAGGCTTATGCCGAGCGCGCTGCCGGACGAAGATAAGGCTGCTGCTGCAAACGACGACACGCTCATGACCACCATCCCGCGGGCCTCGCTGGTCGATGATTCGGTAACCGGGTTGCCTCACTTTTCCAGCATCCCTGAAGCGGCGCGCAGGTCGATTCTTGAGCAGGATGAGCATGGAGACCAACTGCATTGGATTGCCTACCGGCCGCAGCGGGAATGCTTCTTCCATGGAGACGATCCTCTTAATAGCGCGCGGCAGACTCCGGGACTCATGTGGGGTCGTGTCCTGGCGACTGCGCCGCTGCCTTCGCTAGCCGAATTGGACACATACAGCTGCATGCTTGGATTCGACTTGCTTACCAACGCACCACGCGAGGAGCTTGACCAGTATTACCGCTATCTACCCGATCAAGTGGAAATCACTGCTATCCCCCCGTCGTGGTTTGCGAAGGGGCAAGACGGCGAGAAGGTGCCAGGCGAAGCGTCACCGGCAGCGAATCCGGCCCGATCCCCCTCGGAGGATGAAGAGGCCGCTTTCAGCAAGATTCTCTCGGCGCAGCGCGAGATTCTTCTTCTCGACGATCGTCTGCCATGGCACGCTGGCCGGCTCAAGGCCGTTGCAGTGGTGCTGGCCAATCTGAGCCAGGGGGATGGAGAAGAATCTTCCCAAACCGATATTCAGGCGGCGCTTGCTGACGCGCTGAGCACGGGGCACAACACGCTGCTGCTGGCATGGCTGGATGCATGCCTTGCCGCGTACAAAGCCGTGGGGCCAGAGGCCAATCTCTCGCGAACGTCTGGCAGAAACGACAAAGCCGTCACCGCCCGGTCCGCAGCGAGTGGGGACACCGGTCCTGCAATTGAAAACGAGCCCGGCAAGGTTCCATCGGATGAAGGAATCAAATTTGGCCGTCGCGCCGAAGACTCTAATGGCGGGCCAAGAAGCCTCAAAGTCGATCAAGCAAAAATCGACCGGCTGATGAACCTGATTGGCGAACTCGTGGTCTCTAAGAACGCGCTGCCTTATCTAGCCGAGCGGGCGGAATCTCAATTTGGCGTGCGTGAGCTTTCGCGTGAAATCAAGGGCCAGTACTCGATTATCAACCGCATAGCCGATGAGATGCAGGATGCCATTATGCAAGTCCGTATGATGGCGGTTTCTTTCGTCTTCCAGCGCTTCCCGCGCCTGGTGCGCGACATCTCCCGCAAACTCGGCAAGGAAGTTCAACTTGTGCTCGAAGGGGAGCATACCGAAGCCGACAAGAACATCATCGAATCGCTCGCTGATCCATTGATCCACATCGTTCGTAACAGTCTCGATCACGGACTGGAGACCCCGGAGGTCCGGCTGGCCGCCGGCAAGCCGGCAATCGGGAAGCTGACGATCCGAGCCGCGCAGGAAGCGGACCGCGTCGTGATCGAGATCGTCGACGATGGCAAGGGCATTGATCCTGCAATAATCAAACAGAAGGCCTACGAAAAAGGAATCATCGACGAAGCGACTCTCGAGCGCATCGGCGACCAGGAGGCGATCAATCTGATCTTCGCCGCCGGCCTGTCCACTGCTGCGGTCATCTCCGACCTCTCCGGCCGCGGGGTGGGCATGGATGTGGTTCGCTCCGCCGTAGAGAAGATCAACGGCGCCGTCGTAATTGAGAGCGAATTGGGTAAGGGCACCTCGATCAGAATCTCGCTGCCCCTTTCAATGGCTGTAACGCAGGTCATGGTTATCGAGTCCGACGGGCAATTATTTGGTGTGCCCATGGATCATGTGGTCGAAACCGTGCGCGTTCCCAGAAGTTCAATCCATGCCTTCAAACAGAGCCAGACGGCCGTACTGCGCGGTCGCATTGTTCCGTTGAAGGCGCTCAACACACTCCTGGGAATTGCCGCTATCCCTCAAGCGAATTCTGACGATGAACTAGCTGTACTGCTGGTTCAGGCGGGGAACACGGAGTTGGGTCTGCTTGTGGATGGATTTCAGGAAACGATGGGTGTCATTCAGAAGCCATTCAATGGATTTCTTTCCGGCCTTTCCGCATATTCAGGTTCGGCTCTGATGGGGGATGGGTCGGTGCTCATGATTCTCAATATTCGGGAGATTATCTGATGCCGATTGAATTCAAGAAGAACCGTGCAATCTTTCGTGACGAAGTGAGCGTGGAGGAAGCCGAAGGTTTGCTCGAGTGGCTGCAGACGAGGCCCACGGCAAGGGCGGATCTCTCCGCCTGCAATCACATGCACACCGCCAATCTGCAAGTGCTGATGACGGCCAAAGCCGGCATATCGAGTTGGCCGAAGAATGCAGAGCTGCGTGCGTGGCTCGAACCGGCGTTGAAACCTGGGGAATAAGGGATTCACATGGCAAAGAAAATCCTGGTTGTCGACGATTCAGTGACCATGGTCATGAGCCTCAAGAGCACTCTGTCGATGGCCGGCTTCCAAGTGGAATCCGCCAACAACGGCCAGCTTGCTCTGGACAAATTGAAGACCGGATTCAAGCCCGACCTGATCCTCACCGATATCAACATGCCGGTGATGGGAGGGTTCGAATTGATTGAGAAAGTTCGCACGCTGCCGGGCTGCAGATTCTTTCCGATTCTGACGCTGACCACAGAGAGCGAGACTGCCAAGCGCGACGAGGGCAGGCGTCTCGGCGCCACCGGTTGGCTGGTGAAGCCGATATCGGGCAACGACCTGATCAAGGTCATAAAACAAATCTTGCCGGGAGCATAGGGTCGTCTTGTTTATATCCTCTATAGAGTTGGAAGGGATTCTTCACATTCCTGGTCATCGCATCGTGATAAAGGAGCCCAAGTCGCGACCGGCCGTCCCGTGTCTCCCGGCATCTCTCTCTTCTTTCCAGTCGAAACATTTGTGTAACCCAAACCAAAAAACTCATTTTGAGCATTCCCTGTCCAACCTCCGAATGCGATGAGCAAACTGGACCAGCATTTGTCCTGCACGGGTGACATGCTTTCAGGATGAGTGATCATATTAGTAAAGGTCATGAAGACCTCCTTGAGAGTTTGGTTGGCGGCAAACTGCCGCGCAATCTGAGTTGGAGCGCAGTCGTTGACCTCATCGGAAAGATTGGCGAGGTGCAGCCGCACGGGAACGACGAGTTTGCGTTTGTAGTGGGTTCCCAGAAGGGATTCTTCAAGCGTCCCAGTACTCATAATCTCGAAGTCGAAGAGATTTCCAGGCTGCGCAGGTTTCTAAAAGAAGCTGGCGTCCTTGGGAGAACCGCGAAAGCACATCAGACCGGTCGAATCGTTGTGGTCATCGACCATCAGGCAGCCCATATTTATCACGATCTCGGCGGTAGCCGGCCTGAAGATGAAGTCACCGTCAAGCCGTATGATCCTTTTGGATTCCAGCACCATTTGATCCACCGCAAAGAAGCGCATTACAAGGGCGATCATGTCCCTGAGGAGGACTCCTACTACGAGGAGATAGCCACAGATCTTGTCCATGCCGAAGCGATCATCCTCATCGGCCATGCAACGGGCAAGAGCAGCGCGGTCACCTTCCTGAATGAGTATTTGAAGTCGCATCATCCTGAGACGTTTCGGCGGGTTATTGCCACCGAGACGGCGGATCTCTCTGCCCTGACCGAGCCACAAATCGAGGAGGTCGCGAAGAAGCATATTCGGGGGGCCGCTATACCCGTTTGAGGAAAGTTTCGCGCCCGCGTGCGGAGAGCTGTATTCGTGGGACAGGTCGCCAGGATTGGTGCGATGAGCTGAAATTTATGCGCAATGAGACCCGATGGGAATGATGGTTAATTGAGACTCAATCGAATTTCACAACGCCTGCATAGAGTTCAAGTGCTTTCACGTTGGATATGATTAGCGTGGAACCTCTCGACTTGAGCAAATCCTGGCACTTGAAGTCGCTAAAGATGCGGGTGACCGTTTCGCGCGATGCACCGATGAACTCCCCAATCTCACCGTGAGTGAACGCGCAGGAAAACCGGGTTCCTTGCTTGGTTTTCTGGCCATCGTCGCACCATTCCAGCAAAAGTCGCGCGAGCTTTGCCGGTGCTGTTGTTGCCAGGCCAAAGGTGCGCAGCTGTTCATGTGCCCGTGCACGATCACGACATAACTCGCGGACCACGTTCTTATACGCGGCAGGGTACTTCTCAAGAAGCTCAAGGAACGTCTCACGGCCAATGGATGCGAGCTTGCTAGGACTGACTGTTTCCGCTGTCTTGTCATACCTGTCGCCGGAAATAGCAGCGGCGAGCCCCAATGTGTCTCCGGGTTGAGCGATGCCAAGGATGAGGCGCCTGCCAGAACTGGAGTTCATTGAGAGCTTCACCCGTCCTTCAAGCAGGTAAAAAACCGAAGATGGCAATTCGTCTTCGCGGAATAGGACGGTGAGTTCAGCGCAGTTGAAAATCCTCTTCAGGGAGTCGAACTCTGTCTGAACTTCGGCAGAGGGCGGTTCAATCGACGAATACGGCCCAGCGGCAGCGCGGGAATGGTTAAGAGCAGTCTCACTCACAATTCTCATTTTGTCCTTCCATATTCGCGCGACTTCTTGCATCGCCATCCAACGGAAGTATGCGATTAAGATGCATTCCCTTACTGATCACTCTCGCTCATACATGACTCAGATGGTGTTTAAGAAGCAGACGGAGCGAAGAAGAAATCATGGGAATGAGCATTATTGGTCAGTTTTCGCCCGCCCGCGTTGGGTAAGCTGACCGCGTCTGCCGGAAGTCTACGTGAGTAAGACGCAACGAATTCTGATGGGCAATGGGTGCAAGGCCAGATCAAGTGCTTCTTACACCAATTGGAAAAGGCTCCGGCAAAAGATGCTCAATTCTCTATTTGCTTCGGCGACTGCACTTGAGACCATCGACGAACGCATGCTTCGCTGCGGCATCAGCCGCCGCTCCTTTCTCGTGTTCTGCTCAAGTCTGATGATTGCAGCGCCGTACGGCTTGGCCATTACGGATAAACAAACACCGGAAGAAGTCGCTGCCGGGCTTGGAAAAGTCATTCGGCCGCCAATCATCTGGCTTCATTTTCAGGATTGCACCGGATGCACGGAGTCGCTCCTTCAGACTTCGCATCCGGATTTCGATGACCTCATCCTCAACGTCATCTCCCTCGAATATCACGAGACTCTCATGGCCGGGTCCGGACTGCAGGCACGCCAGGCGCTGGATGAAGCAGTGCAGAAACACGCGGGCAAATTCATCCTCGTTGTCGAAGGATCGATCCCCACAAAAGATCAGGGAATTTATATGAAGCTGGCTGGCCGCCCTGCCCTGGATGTATTGGCCGACATTGGTGGCAAGGCTGCAGCGATCATCGCCATCGGATCCTGCGCTTCGTGGGGCGGCATCCCTTCGGCAGACCCCGACCCAACCGGAGCTGTAGGCGTAGCCGACTTGCTGCCAAACCATTCCATCATTAACATCCCCGGGTGTCCGCCAAACCCTTACACGCTACTTGGTGTTGTGCTGCAATATGCTGCGGACGGAACACTCCCCGAGACCGATAATCAACGCCGTCCGAAATTCGCATTCGATCGCGATATCCACGAACACTGCCCGCGACGTGCGCACTTTGATGCGGGGAACTTCGTGAAGCAGTACGGCGACGCGGGGCACCGTGAAGGTTGGTGCCTCTATGAAATGGGCTGCAAAGGTCCTGACACGCACGCTGGTTGTTCGACCCGTCACTTCAATGAGATTCCGGACGTTTGGCCCATCGGCATTGGTGCGCCCTGCATAGGCTGCACTGAAAAGAGCGTCGCATTCAAGGTGCCCATGTTTGAAGTGGTGAAGCTTCACACCATCGCCGCGCCGCCTACATCTTATGCGCCGATCACCACGACCAGGGGAACCATCAGTCCGCTCGCGACCGGCCTTGTCGGTATCGGTATAGGTGCGCTGGCAGGTGCCGGATATGTGGCTTCGCGCAAGTTCTCCAAGGTTGAAGACGATGAGAGCGCGCCCGGTTCCAAACCGCCT
>Ga0302140_10005301_pt1 | contig 16305 bp, 20 predicted proteins | sample I_Bog_E1_1_FD_202095 | JGI IMG/M metagenome (GOLD analysis project Ga0302140, IMG submission 202095) | Peat permafrost microbial communities from Stordalen Mire near Abisko, Sweden - I_Bog_E1_1 | ecosystem: Environmental > Terrestrial > Soil > Wetlands > Peat | place: Sweden: Abisko, Stordalen... | reverse complement strand
GTTTTACCGGATTCGCCGGAATGTGGTTCTTGGCCAGCTGAGCCTCGTAAGCCAGAACTTCATTCGCGGCCAGAGTCAGCATCTGGTTGCGACGCTCTTCTTCTTCGCCCGTTTTCCAGAAAAATTTGTACGATCTCGGCTCCGGCCCTCCGGAGTCGGAAATCGCTGGGATGAGGCGGATCGTCCCCGAGTTGCTTGCCGATGCGCCCGGCGTCGACGCCGTAGCCGCCCCGGTGCTCACCGGTTTTGCCACGACTTCGTCTTTATTTTCTGGCGCATCCTGTGTCGGCTTTCCTCTTCGCAAGGTGGGCCGATAATAATTATCGGAGGACTGATCTTTAGAGGACTCATCTTTAGAAGTCGCTCCTCCCGCAGAAGTCGGAGCAGATGGCCCGGAGGGGGCTTGCACAGTGGACGATGGGTTCGCGGCGCCCGAAGGCTTATCGGAAGAGGTTTTGTCGGAGCCAGCGTTCGCCGTGGGCGAGGCCGTCGCCGGACTCTTGTCAGCAGACTTGTCGGAATTCGGTTGCGTCGATGACGTTTGCGTAGAAGGCGGAGCGCTTGCCGATGATCCGGGATCGGACTTCGCCGCCGGCGCGGAAGAAGGTTTCTTAGTTAACCGCGGCGGCTCGTCCCCACTGCTGTCGATTCCCACCGGCACATCTTCTGCCTTTCGTGTCGTCTTCGGGAGTTCGGTTCCCTGCGGCAGAAAAGCCCCGGTGCCCACCCATGGAGTTGCACTCGCGGAACTCCCGCGCAGCACTCCGCTCACCGTGAAAAGGCCTTGCGAATCGCCCCCCTGCTCCGCCTCATACACCGTCCCTGACTCTAGCGCCATCGGTACTGGGTCCGCCTTATAAGCGCTCGCGTCATAAAAATGCCCGTCGATCAGGATCGCCACCGGAATCAGAGATCCCTTGCCATCGCTGTTGAGCTGCAAAATTCCCACCGCCCGCGGCCCTTTCACTTTCTTCTTTTTGGGCTCGGGAGGCTTTTCCTCGGGAGCTTCATTCCGACGTTTCAGTTGCGGTTGTTGCGCCAAGCCTGACAGATTCGCGGCTGCCAAGAAAAGAGCCAGAATGACGAACGACCCTGAAATGCGGTATAAGAAATTCTTAGACGGAACTCGTCGCGGCTCTGCCTTTCTGCGCAGTGCTCGTGCGCCAGCCGCTTTCGATTTCGATTCCTTTGGAAATGAGATACCCATGAACACCGCCCCAAACATCAATGATAAGGCTCCCGAGTTCACTTTGCAGGACGAGAACGGAAAAGAACTTTCGCTCAAAGGCCTGCGCGGCAAAGTGGTTGTCCTGTATTTCTATCCTCGCGCGGACACGCCGGGATGCACCGTGGAAGCCTGCGCCTTCCGCGACACTTACAAGCAGATTCAAAAAACCGGCGCCGTCCTGCTGGGCATTTCCCCAGACACGGCAAAAGCCCAGAAAAAATTTCAAGACAAGTTTCAGCTGCCGTTTTCGCTTCTGGCCGATGCCGACAAGAAAGTGGCGGAAGCCTACGGCGTGGTGCAGGAAAAAAATATGTACGGCAAGAAAGTGATGGGCATCGCCCGCACGACTTTTATCATCGGCCCTGAAGGCAAGATCCAACACATCTTTCCGAAAGTAAAGCCGGAAGGCCATGCGGCTGAGGTTTTGGCTTACCTGAAAGAGTCGGCCAAGGGCGCTGCATAAACAAGCGAGCCCGATTACGATTCGTATCGAGGCTGATTTCCGCGCCGCATTTCGAGGTATGCCTCGCGGCGACTCGCCAGTTGCCGGGGCGCCTCGGCCCATGTTTTTGGAGTCGTTGTTCTGGATTTATTTCCTGATTCGATTATCCCTTGGCTCAGTCGCCGCCACTTCGAACGATTCGCCCACTCGCTCGCGCCTTCTTCGCTCGCACTCCGCGCCGCGTCGCCCGCGAATTGCTGGGCAAGGTGCTCGTTCGCGATGTCGCCGATTCGCGCCTGATAGGCCGCATCGTAGAGGTCGAAGCCTATCTCGGAGAATCCGATCCCGCCGCTCACGCTTTCGCTGGCAACACCGCGCGCACCTCAGTCCTCTTCGGACCGCCCGGCTTCGCCTACGTTTATTTCATCTACGGGAACCATTACTGCCTAAACGTTTCTTGTGAGCGTCAAGGAAAAGCCGGCTCAGTCTTGTTCCGCGCTCTTGAACCTTTGCTAGGCATCGAAGAAATGGCGCGGGCGCGAAACATCGCGCTCCCGCTTGCACGTCGCGATCTGGTTAAACTCACCAGCGGCCCAGGACGCCTTGCCCAAGCCTTCGGCATCACTCGCGCCCGCGATAATGGAATAGATCTCACTTCGCCCGGTTCCAGCTTGTGGATTGGAGAAGACGGCTTCCGCGCTCGAAACATTTGCATTACTCCTCGCATCGGCATCAGCAAAGCCGCCGACCAGCTTCTACGCTACGTTCTCGATGGAAATGCGTTCGTGTCACCTCCCCGGCCGTTTAAGGTGATAGGGCTAAAGTAATCGGTAGGATCGCCGCTTGACGATGGGTGTAAAATTCTCGGCGGGTGTCGTACGCGAAGCCGCACGGGTTAAGCCGTTCAGGGGATTTCTCTAAACGCGAAAGTGAGGCCGCGCCGTATTTTGTGACATCCGGCCGTCGCGCCGAATCATCTTAGGGGTATGAGTGTGGGCTGGTTCCTTCCATTTCGTTTGGCCGTAATTGTCCCCGTGATGCTGGCAGCAGCTTTACCGGTATCAGCAAGAGCCAGCGACACCGCGGTGGTCCCAAGCGAGAATCCTTCCAACATCGTCGTTGGATTCGTGGGTGGGTTCGTCGATCATAACAACCCTCACCATGGTCCGGTGCAACTCGCCCAGCATTTCCGTCAAACGCTGCCCAAGGGCACGTATGTGCGCGTATTCGAAAATCGACACAGAAGGGTCGCTTACAAAGCCGTGATGCAATTGCTGGACGTCAATCACGATGGCGTCCTTTCGCCCGAGGAAAGGGACCGGGCCCGCATCGTGATCTTCGGACATAGTTGGGGCGGCGCGGCCGCAGTGTTGCTGGCGCGCGATCTTCGCCGCCAATCCGTTCCCGTTTTATTGACAGTACAAGTGGATAGCGTTGCCAAATTGTGGCAGAACGACTCCGTAATTCCCGACAATGTTGCCGAGGCGGTGAATTTTTATCAGACCGAAGGCATCATTCATGGACGCCGCCAGATTGCCGCTGCCGATCCGGCGAAAACCGAGATCCTTGGGAATTATCTTCTGGATTACAAAAAGCATCCCATTGCATGTCCGCAAGCATCGTTGTGGGACCGCATCCTTACCCCCGGCCATATGCAGAGCGAGTGCGATCCCCAGGTTTTGTCGCAGATCGAAAGCATGGTGGAGCAGCGGTTCTCGCCGCAATCGGGCGGCGCGGCCGTGTCGCAAGCCCAAGGCCCGAAGCCTATCCATTAGAGTTCAAAGAAGAATATTGTCGATGAGGCGAGTTGTACCGGCGAAGGCGGCGACGGCCACCAGACTCCCTTTGACGGCGCTATCGATAGGTTCGAGAGTGTCCGGGTTTGCAATTTCAAAGTAATCGAGACGCACTGATTTCTCGGCGGCAATTTCTTCCCGGCCGGCGGCGATAAGTTTTTCCGCGGAATGTTCGCCCTGCTCCCACAACCGTTGCGCCCGCATCAGCGAGCGATACAGAACCAGCGCCTGTCCTCGCTGCTGTCGGTCGAGGTATGCGTTGCGTGAACTCATGGCCAGTCCGTCGGGCTCACGCACAATCGGGCAAACCACAATTCGCACGGCGAAATTCAAGTCGCGCACCATGCGCCGAATGATCGCCACTTGCACCGCATCCTTCTGTCCGAAAAATGCGGCGTCGGGCTCGACAATATGAAACAGCTTGGCCACGACTGTGCTCACCCCGCGAAAGTGTCCCGGCCGGGAACGCCCGTCCAGCCTCTCGCTCAAGCCTTCGACGTCGATCCAGGTCGTAGCCTGCGAAGGATACATTTCCTCTACCGCAGGTGCGAAGAGTAATCCAACTCCCTCTTTTTCCATCAGTTCGCAATCGCGTTCGACAGTCCGGGGATACTTGGAGAAGTCCTCCGAAGGTCCGAATTGCGTGGGGTTCACAAAGATCGACGCCGCAACCACATCGCAGGAAGCTCGAGCCGTACGCACGAGCGACAAATGTCCTTCGTGCAATGCACCCATGGTGGGCACAAATCCTAAGGGTTTGCCTCCGCGTCGCGCCTCGCGGCAAGACGCCCGCATTTCTTCAATCGTGTTGCAAATTTTCATTCGGCTGAGCGATTCAGGAGGAGGGAATCCAGTGGATGGCAACATGCGCGCTCTGCAACTCACCCGCAACCAGGCCGCGATTCCGGCGAAGCGCAATCTTGTCCTGCTCGGAAGTGGTGGGCTTCGCGTCCACCAGAACCGCGACCGCCCGCCCGTAAGGCCAAGCTGTTGACGGCAACTGCGCTAGCGCTTTTAGAACCTCTTCCGGCTTGAGAATCTGCTCTTCGTTGGCATCAACTCCACTTAACAATCCCACGGTCGCCGGCCGAATTACGAGGTAAGGATTGCTCCAGTGCGTACCCGCCTGCAGATCGGAAATCTTTGCGGGATCGGCGGGCGTGACCGACTGCAGCAGGGAAGAGGCATCCGGCGTCGCCTGTGCCTTGTCCCGCGTGCAGGACACGACTAGGACGCTCGCCGCTAAAGCCAACAATACGAAAGCCGCCTGAGGGACCCGCCCAAAATTTCTGGAGACTGCGCAATCGCTCACCGCACCACCATGGGAGCATCCGTTTTCACCGCCCAAACCAACGCGACAATCCATCCAATGACGGTCCAGCCCAGCAAAATGTTCAGCAACAAAATCGAAGCGATATCCCGTTTGCTTCGGGCCAGAGCGATGATGGACGGTAGAAAGTACATCAGAAAGGGCAAGCCGAGAAACGGGAAGAAAAACGCTGGGAGCAACATGAGAACCTCCTCGCTATAGGCTAGCACCACCGGGGGCCGGCTATGCCGAGTCGCTGAATTTATTTGCCAACGTCGCTGGCCAACGTCAGCCGATTGGCTCGGCCTGCGCAAATCCACGCATAAGACGCTAATGCCGCATGGCGCGCTTTCGCGCCAGCACCGTATCCAAGCCGGCTCTGGTTTCCTTGCTCAGATGATACGACTCTGCATCGGACGGATACTGCAGCGACCGCACGTCCGCGCGAAAAGCCTGCACCGCATGGGTGATCAGTCCGGCAGCGTCGCCATACCGGCGCACAAATTTTGCCGGTGGAGCGAACGTCAGATTCATGATGTCGTGAAATACCAAAACCTGCCCGTCGCACTCCGGACCGGCTCCAATTCCGATCGTCGGAGTCTCCACTTCGGCCGTGATCATGGCCCCCACTTCGCGCGGAATACCTTCCAGGAATAAACAAGCCACGCCCGCGCGGTCGAGCGCTACGGCGTCGCGCATGAGATGCTCGATGCCGCTGAGATCCTTGCCTTGTACTTTGTATCCGCCCATCACATTCAACGACTGCGGGGTGAGCCCGATGTGCCCGGCTACGGGAATTTCCGCGTCGATGATGCGCCGAATCAAGTCAGTCCGCTTTTCGCCGCCTTCGATCTTCACCACTTCCGCTCCGCCTTCTTTCACGAATCGCGTGGCATTGCGAACCGCTTCGCTGGCGTCGACCTGATAGGACCCGTAAGGCATATCCGCCAGCAGCAGCGCGTTCTTCACCCCTCGGCGCACCGCCTTGACGTGGTGCAACATTTCATCCACTGTGATCGATAGGGTGTTCTCGTAGCCCAGCATGGTTTGGGCAAGGGAATCGCCCACCAGAATCATTTCGATTCCAGCCTCATCGACCAGGCGTGCCGTAGCGTAATCGTAAGCGGTAAGGCAAGTGACCGGTTGGCGGTGAAGTTTTCGTTCCCGCAGAGACGTGACGGTGATTTTCGAGTGCGATTCGTCGAGACGACGTGCGCTGATCGGCGTGAGACTCACTGTGTCCTCCAGTGCCCCTCCGGCTCGGCCGGATAGAGCCTGTCCGCATCTTCGAGGATGCTGATGGCTATTGTAGCGGGAAACGGAGAGCGCGTCGAGCTACTCGATGCCGTTAGGGTAAGACGCTTGCATCGTCATCTTACTTACTAGTAAGATGGATCATGGGGGTTTTCCGCACCACCATCAGCTCCAAGGGCCAAGTTGTCATACCAGCCGAACTGCGCCAACAATTTGGCCTGGAAAAGGGAACGCCCGCAATCTGGAGGGAAGAACAAGGCCGGCTCATTTTGACGCCGATCACCGCGCAGCGCATTCGAGAGGCCCGAGGATTTCTGAAACCCAAGCCGGGCGAGCCCTCAATGTTTGACGAGTTATTCGCCGAGCGGGAACGCGAGCGCAGACGAGAAAAGTAGTGACCCCGGCCCCATCTCGCGCCAAGTCTCGAAGATATGTGCTGGATGCCAACGCGTTGATCGGGCTGATCGAGAATCGTGAGGGTGTGGCGGCTAAAGTCGAGCGTCTGCTGGAACTCGCACTGGAACAGGAGACGCCGCTCCTGATGTCTTCCATCAACTGGGGAGAAGTTTTTTATATCGCTTGGCGGCGGCACGGCGAAGCCAACGCACTCCAAGTCGAGGCCCGCGTTCAGCAGTTGCCAATTTTAATGGTGGGCGTGGACAGAGAACGCGCAACACGAGCCGCAAGCCTCAAACAACGACATTCCTTAAGCTATGCCGATGCGTTTGCCGCGGAGCTGGCGATCGAGCGCGGAGCCTGGCTGGTCACGGCGGATCCAGAATTCTCCAAGGTTGGAAAGGCTTTGTCGATTTACTCGCTGCCGCGCTACGAGAAGTAGGCCACAACGGAACTGCGATCTCACGATGACGCGGTGCCTACGCCCCCACCGCTTCCTGCCCGCCCAGCGGCAAAAAGTATTGCGTCCCTTTGATCGGCTCCGTCACTTTGCGTAGCAACTCCTGCAAGTCTTCATTTCGATCGACGAAATCAATGTCCGACGTATTCACGATTAACAGATCCGACGACGTGTAATGAAAAAAGAAGTGCTCATAGGCCTTCACCACTTCTTCAAGGTATTCGTCGCTGACCGCGCGCTCGCCGGGCGCATTCTTTTTCTTGAGCCGTTTTTTTAATACCTCCGGAGTCGCCTGCAAATAAATAACGAGGTCCGGCGTGGGCAGCTTTTCGCGGAAGAGATTGTAGTAACGATTGTAGGTGTCGAGTTCCTGGTCGGTGAGGTTGAGGCAGGCGAAGAGTTTATCCTTTTCAATAATGTAGTCGGCGACCACGGTTTTCTGCGCGCCGCCGCCCAGATCGAGCGCCTGCAACTGCTGGAATCGTTGTACCAAAAACGTAAACTGCGCCTGAAATGCCGCCCCCCGCTCGCCTTCATAAAAAGCGCTGAGAAAAGGATTCGACTCGGGTTCGATGACCCGTTGCGCATTCAGGCGCTCGGCCAGAATGCGGGCTAGAGTACTCTTGCCGACCCGGATGGGTCCCTCCACAGCAATGTAACGCGGCAGCTCGAAAAGATTCGCCATGATCTCGCAATATTTCGGAACTGGCAGAATAGCTCGGATAACGCCCAGTGGCAATTGCGGGAAGAGTTAACAGAGCGATTGGGTGATTAATGCACTTCTGCGATTGCAAATTAAGAGCGTCGAAATTAATGACCGCAATACTTCATGAGCCGTTCGCTGATTTGGCCGTTACAATCGCAGCATGCTGGGATGGGCCCTGACAACTTGTGCGGCAGCTTCCGCCGCAGGCGCGGCTGGTTATGAGTCCATGGCGCCGACCGCGAAATGGTACGGGAAAACTTTTACCGGAGTCCCTCCCGCTACGCGCCAGATTGCACTGACCTACGACGACGGACCCAACGATGCCTGCACCATGCGACTTCTAGAGACGCTGGCCAAGCATGAAGTCCACGCAACTTTTTTTCTGATCGGCCGCTATGTCGAACAGCGTCCAGACATCGTCCGCGAAATTGTCCAGGCGGGTCATATTGTCGGCAATCACACTCTTACCCATCCCCTGCTCATTTTTCAAAGCGAACCCGAAATCAAAAGGCAAATCACCACCTGCCAAGCGGCATTACACGAAGCTATTGGCCAACCATCCAACCTGTTTCGTCCACCCTTCGGTGGCCGGCGCCCCGCTGTTTTGCGCATCGCTCGAGAACTCGGCTTGCAACCGGTCATGTGGAACGTCACCGGATATGACTGGAATGCCCCGCCCGCTGCGGCAATCGAGCGCAAGGTCGCCGGACAAATTCGTGGCGGCGACGTGATACTGCTGCACGATGGCGGGCACAAAGAAATGGGCGCGGACCGTTCTCAAACCGTGATCGCCACCGATCATCTGATTGTTCGCTATAAATCGGAAGGATACGAGTTTGTGACCATTCCGCGGATGATGGCGCAGTTGGCGTCGACTAAGGCTGGGTAGGTTGAAACCTCTCCGCTTAAAATGTTTTGGAGCCGAATCGCATCACACCCGCACCGCTGCAAACGCCTGCTTCGCCGCTGCGATCGTCTGTTGCACATCTTCAGAAGAGTGCGCCGCGCCGAGAAACGCCGCTTCATATTGCGACGGCGGCAAGTAAACTCCGCCATCCAGCATAGCCCGAAAGAATTTTCCAAACGCAACCGTATCCGATTTCGAAGCGGAATCCCAGTCCGTCACCGGCCCCGGCGTGAAGAACCATGTAAACATGGAGCCCACGCGGTTGTAACACAACGGCACGCCGGCGTCCTTCGCCGCCGCGGCTACACCTTCCACTAACTCACCGCTCAACCGATCGATCCGCGGATATATTTCCTGCTTGTGATCGCGAAGGTGCTTTAGCATCGCGCATCCCGCCGCCATCGCCAGCGGATTTCCCGAGAGCGTCCCCGCCTGGTACATCGGCCCTAACGGCGCGACCAGGTTCATAATCTCGCTCGGTCCTCCGTATGCGCCCACCGGCAGCCCACCGCCGATAATCTTCCCCATGGTCGTCAGGTCCGGACGAATGCTGTAAAGCTCCTGCGCTCCGCCAAAGGCCACGCGAAATCCGGTCATCACTTCATCGAAAATCAATACGGATTTTTCGCGCTCCGTAATCAGACGCAGCGCCACCAGATAATCATCCGCGCCCGGCACGCAGCCCATATTTCCCACGACGGGTTCCACAATTACGCAAGCAATCTGGTGCCTGAATTTTTGAAAGGCGTACTCCACGGCCTTGATATCGTTGAAAGGCAACGCCAAAGTGAATTGCGTGAACTCCTCGGGAACGCCCGCCGATCCTGGGATTCCAAGGGTTGCCACGCCCGATCCAGCCTTCACCAGCAACGAATCGGAATGCCCGTGGTAGCAGCCTTCAAATTTCACAATATATTTGCGCTTGGTATACGCTCGCGCCAGCCGGATCGCCGACATCGTGGCTTCCGTTCCCGAGCTCACAAAGCGGATCTTCTGCACATGAGGAAACGCGGAAATCACCAGTTCGGCAAGATCGGCTTCCGCCGGTGTCGAAGCTCCAAAGCTGGTGCCATTGCAAGCCGCGCTCACAATCGCATCGAGAACATCCGGCGCCGCATGTCCCAGGATGAGCGGCCCCCACGATCCTACGTAGTCGATGAATTCGTTTTCATCGGCGTCCCAAATGTGCGATCCCTTGCCGCGCACGATAAACGGCGGATCGCCTCCCACCGAACCGAACGCGCGGACCGGCGAATTCACTCCGCCAGGAATCATGCTCTCTGCACGCTGCTGCAAACGGCGCGACTGTTCTACCTTTCGAGACGTAGTGGATGGCATCGTGGCTCCCACTGCAGGAAAATCTCAACCCCGCACTGCGCGCAACCGAATACTATAGCAGCGCCGGGCTGAACTCACCCCTACGAATTAACAAGATATTCATGCGGCTGCCATCGTTGTGCAACATGGCTTCGGTAATTTGAACTCATCAAGTGCCCTTCTAACCGGGAGGGTTTTAAGGACGGCTTCGGGGGCTCCGGGCTGTCCTTTTTTACTGTTGCCGAAGGCAGACTTCCTCCCGCTTGGTTACGTCCTGCTTTCCGGGCCCGAGCGTACAACCGAGGAAGTCCCGCCCATTCGTAATAATCGCTCAGGCCAACCCATATTAACTGTAGTTAACTTCCTCGTGTATACTTTCGTTCATCCTATATGCGGACTGAATGCTTGTGGCAAAGTAGCAAGCGTGATTAGAGTCAGAACGAGGCTGGCACCAGGTGGGTAGTTTTATCCGTCTTCGATTCGCGACTAAACATGAGAATCAAGTTTCATTGCAGGGATGACAACTCGGACCTCGCCGCGGCACTGGGTTTGATCTTCGCCCTGGCGATTCTTTTTGTAAGCGCAATCCCGGCGCCCGCCCAGCAGCCCGACGCTCCCTCCACCGCCAAGCCGGATACTTCAACGCAATCCGACGCATCCAACCCTGCCGATCCGCCCCCCGACGACTCCCCCGAAACCATGCTCCCCCATTTCAAGAACCCCCGCTTCTGGCTCTCCGGGCAGGCAAACTTCATTTTCCAGACTCACCCACCCTTCGACGCGCTCTACAGTGGCTCGCACAGTCTGAGTCCAAACTATGACAAGGCCACATCCCGTGTGATGACCCTATATACCGGCGTGCGGCTCGACGATTCCACGGAATTATTAGTCGATATCGAAGAGGCTGGCGGATCCGCGCTCACCGAGGGCTTTGGCCTGGCGGGCAACACGGATCTCGATATCGTGAGAAATCCACTGCTGAGCAAAGCCCCTTACCTGGGCCGGGCCACGATTCACAAAGTCTTTGCGTTAAGCAAAGACAAGGTCGAAAACGAGCGCAGCTTTCTCTCGCTTTTCGAAGATCTTCCGCGCCGCCGCCTGGAAATCCGCTTCGGCAAATTCACTCTGCCGGATTTCTTCGACATAAATTCGGTAGGCACCGATACGCACCTGCACTTCATCAATTGGACCACCGACAACAACGGCGCATGGGATTATGCCGCCGACACTCGCGGCTATACCATCGGAGCCACCGCCGACTACGAAGATCGCAACTGGGGCTTTCGCTTCGCCGAAGCTCTGATGCCGGAAATCGCCAACGGAATCAACCTCGTCTATCGGCCCTGGCAGGTCCACGCGGAAGATTACGAATACGAACTACGTCATGGAATGATCCCGAAGAAAGCCGGAGTCGTCCGCCTCCTGGCTTACACCAATTACGCCAATATGGGTATCTATCGCGACGCCGTCGTCCAGTTCGAGGATCATTCCGCGCCCACGCCCGAGCTCGTGCCCGATATCACGAATCACCCCTGGCACATTACGCGCAAATATGGATTCGGCATTAACGTGGAGCAGAATCTCACGCAATACCTCACCGCCTTCGCCCGCTTCGGATGGGATAACGGCAAGACGGAATCTTTCGCCTACACCGAAGTCGATCAAACTTTTGCCGAAGGGCTGGGAGCGGACGGCGCATGGTGGCATCGCAAGCATGACCTCGCAGGCATCGCCTTTGTGTCGAATGCCATCAAGAAGGATCACCAGACTTATCTGGCGGATGGCGGCCTGGGATTTCTGCTCGGCGATGGCGGGCTCAATTACGGTCGGGAAAATATTATTGAAACCTATTACACAGCCCACGTCTGGCGGGGCATCTACCTGGCGCCGGGCCTGCAGCACATCAACAACCCGGGTTACAATCGCGACCGCGGACCCGTCCTTGTGCCCACTTTCCGCGCCCACGTGGAGTTTTAAGGTCTCGCAGACGCAGCGATCTTGGGCATGTGACGGCCACCCTTCTTATAGAAAAGAATCCAGCACTCCTGTCTCAAATTCGTTGACCCGAGAAAAAGCCGGATCATTTGTGATTAAGCCGGTCGCATTCTCCCGAATCGCTGTGGCTGCCTGCAGAGCATCGGGCGTCCGCAAGCGCTGCTCGGCACGCAGTCGTGCCGCTATGTCTGCGATGTGCAGATCTGGCGCGATCCATCGCAGGTTGGGATAAGTAGAGAGGAAAGGATAGAACTCGTCGACTCTGCAATCGTCGCTTTCGCGGTACGGCAGAACCAGAAGTTCAGTCATCGTGATGGTCGAAGTAATTGCCTCGTGCCCAGTCTGCTCAATCCACGAAAATACGAGATCGCTGAGACCAACGTACTTGGGATTCTCGTTCATCTGATAAATGAACAGGCTGGTATCGAGAGCAAGACGGCGATGACGACGCAAAAACCGCCGCAGCCGCTCTACTCCCAACTCTGACGTTCTTTCTTAAGATGGCTCGACGGGTAATAACTTTTCGCCATGCCTCGAATGGCCGCGCGGTAAGAGTGCGGCTTTTGCAAAACCAACACCCTTGCCCCGCGGACTACCACCAGCACCTTATCGCCGGCCCGAAGACCGAGTGCCTTGCGCGCTTCGAGAGGAATCACAATCTGGTTCTTGGAAGAAACTGTTGCTTCCGCCATGCTTTACATTTTACCATCAGGTAAAGCGGAACCCGCAACCCCGACACTTTCTTCCTGACGCTGAAACTGGAGCGTCTACTTCTCCACCTTCACGCCCTTCCAGAACGCGACGTACCCCTTGATCTGTTTGGCCGCATCCTTCGGCTCAGGGTAATACCAAGCTGCTCCAGCGTTTCTCTTGCCGTTAACTTCCACGTCGTAATAGCTCGCTGTGCCCTTCCACGGACACACGGTGTGCGTATCGCTTGGTTTAAAATGTGTTTTTTGGATTGCTTCAGGCGGAAAATATTGATTGCCTTCCACTTCGATCGTTTTGTTGCTTTCGGCCAACACCGCGCCTTCCCACGTTGCTTTTGCCATAATGCCCATATAGATTCCTGAAATACGCCGCAGGTTCAGAAAGCTTACAACGAATGTTGGACACAAAATCGAAAACCCATTGCAACGGTCATTCGATGGTCGGCCCTCTGGAGCGCGTGCTGCTCTGTTCCCCCGCTACCGCCGGATGGAACCAACCCGAGCCAGCGGATTGTTGGAAGGAACTCGGGTTCCGCCGTCGGCCCGATTTCTTTGCTGCCCAAGCGCAACATGAAAAGCTTTGTCGAGAACTGGAAGCCGCCGGAGCCGAACTTCTCGATCTGGGATCGGCTCCCGATTTATCCCTCGATGCCGTTTACACTCACGACGCTTCATTCCCCACCGACTTCGGGATGATCATCATGCGTCCCGGCAAACCCAACCGCGTCTCCGAGGGATCGCATCACGCTTCGTTTTGTGCGAGCCAGGAGATCGCCGTCCTCGGCGCGATCACCACCCCCGGCACCACCGAAGCCGGAGACATGCTGTGGCTGGACGCTCAAACTTTGCTCATCGGTCACGGATATCGCACCAACTGCGCCGGCATTCAGCAAATGCGCGAGTTACTTGCGCCCCACGAAATCGATGTTATCTCCGCTCCTCTGCCGCATGGTGCCGGCCCATCCGAATGTCTCCATCTCATGTCCCTCATCAGTCTGCTCGATGAACACACTGCTCTCGTCGATCTGCCCTGGCTCGCCGTCGAGACCGTCGAACTGCTAAACGATCGCGGATTCAGGTTCATCGAAATCGATCCCGCCGAGCGCGATAGCCTTGCCTGCAACGTGCTGGCGCTGGGAAACAATCGCCTGTTGGCCATCGCAGAAAATCGCAACACCAATGCCCGCCTCCTCCAGGCCGGATTCGATCTCCGCACCTTCCCCGGCGCCGAACTCTGCCTGAATGGCAGCGGCGGTCCCACCTGCCTGACGCGGCCTCTGTTGCGCCAATGATTGGTCAGTTCTCAGTTCCCGGTTTTCTGTTCCCGGTTTTCTGCTCTTGCGCTTGGTTCTTCGTTAAGCTAGGTTCATGGGTACGAAAAAGAAGTTCCCAGCTCTCCCGTTTGGCGATCTCAGCGCGTAATAGCCAAAACGAGCGCGCCTCTTTCCCGAGAACCGAGAACCGAGAACCGAGAACCGAGAACCGAATCCAAATGATCAGCTTCTTCCAATCCGTTCGCGAGGATGTTAGGGCCGTTCTCGAGTCCGACCCCGCGGCTCGTTCCGCTCTTGAAGTGGTTCTCTTCTATCCCGGATTGCAAGCCGTGTGGGCGCATCACTTGAGCCACTGGCTCTGGCTGCATGACATGCGTTTCCTGGCAAGGTACGTGTCGCAGGTTACCCGATTTTTCACCGGAATCGAGATCCATCCCGGCGCCGTGATCGGACGCCGCCTGTTCATCGACCACGGCGCCGGCACGGTCATCGGCGAAACCGCCATCGTCGGCGACGATGTCACCATCTATCAGGGTGTAACCCTCGGCGGCACCGGCAAAGAAAAAGGGAAGCGTCATCCAACATTGGGCAACAATATCGCGGTCGGCTCCGGCGCCAAAATCCTTGGCAATATCACCATCGGCGACAACACTCGAGTGGGGGCTGGATCGGTGGTCCTACGCAGCGTGCCGGAAAATTCTACGATCGTCGGCGTCCCCGGCCATATCGTCCTGCGCGATGGCAAACGCGTCGTCATCACCGATCCCAAAGATATCCGCGATCCACTCTCCGACGTCATCATCAAACTGGCCACGGAACTCCACGAATTGCGGGAGCGCTTTCAAAAACACACCCACGAAATGCTGGGGAAAGCACCTACCGTCACGACCGAAACCGAGCCGTCGATCCCGAATATCTCTCCCGACGATCTCTTCCAGGACGATTATCAAATCTAACCAGTAATCGGCGATCGCCGACAATGGCTCCGACCTTGCTTTCGCTCTTTTACTATCCACTATCCACTACCCACTAACCACTGCTACTGCCTCAGCCCCATCCAGCTTTCCGAAACCACCAGCGAGTTCCCGGGATTATGCGGATCGTACTTGACCGACGTGGGCAGCCCCAGCCGGCAGGAATGCAGATTGATCCACTGGCGCAGATAAGTGACGTCCTGCGAGCACTCATACGATACGCCTGCCACGTCATACTTGTAGATGAGTAATACCGCAGCATGGTGCCCATTATTGGGAGCCAGTTCCTGCACATCGATGACCGTGCCATCCGTGATGCGCCCCACACCTTCGAGTAAAGTGCGCCGCTCCCGTTCGAGGTCAGCGGGACTTTTTGGCTTGCGCCGAAAAACCGCATAGGCGCCAACAGCGGAGACGCCACCCACCACGATCAGAGAATAGAGACGAAGGGAATCCATACCAGCCCGGCAGCCGAATGAGTGTTCTCGTTATCCAGAATAAGGCGGAAGCGCCGCGAGCGGAAGTGGTCTGGAGGTTACCGAGGTGCCACCCTGTGGAAAACTAAAAAGAAGTGGTCAGTGGTTAGTGATTAGTCGTCAGTGATAACCCTGCCGTCTTAAGAATTGTCTACAAAACGAAACTGGCCCCTATCTAACCACTAACCACTACCCACTACCCACTACCCACTGCTTTTCTTCACTTTTGCCCGCAAACATAATCGCGAGCCATCTCCCCAAAATTGCCTTCGGAAATTTGGCCAAACTGATCGTCCCTGCGAGCTTTCTTGCTGACCACAAGTTTTCCGCCACGGTCGCGCGAGTACAGCCACTCGGAGTTCGGCACCGCGCTGCCGCTTGCGCAATTAAAACGCACGCGCGCCCGCAGTTCCACAAACGGTCCTCCCTGCGCCAATGGGATCGGTTGCTTATATTCCACGCGAATCCATGCCGTTCGCAGGCCGTTCTTCTGCGCCGCTACCGAGCTCACAGAAACTCGATCGCCGCCGGAGGTCGTGCCAATCTGCCGCCAGTCTCCCGCAGCGAACGCAACCACTCCCACCAGCACCATCGGTGCCAACACCACGGCCGCGGCAACTAGCAGGCCTCTCTTCATCGGGAACGGGGACACGCCCATAATTTCGCCGCACACACTCTGGGCGAAAAACCGCTTCCTGTCAACTGCAGGAGGTGCCGAAGTCGAGATGTCCGCCGCTCGCCCGCTCTCAGATACAGGCCATGTGGGGACAGCCGCCCCCGGCTGTCCGGTCGAGCGAAGCTCGACTAGTCTCTCCACGAGGACGAGACAATCTCTGAACGCAATTCCCGGCGCGCGCGCCAGCCTGACGCGAGACGAACCTAGACCTTCTCCGCCACCGACTTCGCCTGCGTGAACAAATACAAGTAATCCGGCCCACCAGACTTGGAATCCGTCCCCGACATATTGAACCCGCCGAACGGATGCGCCCCCACCATCGCCCCCGTGCACTTGCGGTTGATATAGAGATTGCCGACGTGAAAATCGCGAATCGCCCGCTCAA
>Ga0302140_10005299_pt1 | contig 16308 bp, 15 predicted proteins | sample I_Bog_E1_1_FD_202095 | JGI IMG/M metagenome (GOLD analysis project Ga0302140, IMG submission 202095) | Peat permafrost microbial communities from Stordalen Mire near Abisko, Sweden - I_Bog_E1_1 | ecosystem: Environmental > Terrestrial > Soil > Wetlands > Peat | place: Sweden: Abisko, Stordalen... | reverse complement strand
TCCTGTTGTCGATTCCAGTGCTACTGTGATGCCGGTCTCTCCCTCCAATACATCGATGGACGTCGTGGCCATAGACAACCAGCCCTTATCGTACTCCCATCCAGCCCACGACCATGACGGAAACATAGTTCGCCTTCTAGCGGAGCCCCAAAGATTCCAGCACAGCGCCACTAGGAAACCGTCGGACAGGCTTCTAGCTAAGGGTTTCACCCCTTCACCTTGCGCTTCTCCCGTTGGCACGGGAGGCAGTATCGGCATGCCGAACAAGTTATAGATGGGATGCTCACCCTGCTCAAAAAAGCGCAGAATGCCCTGCAGCCCATCGAGGACGTCAGCCGGGTTGCCGAACCGCCGCTTAGAGTACTCAGACAGCCTCTCAGTGAAGTCCTGTGCGTTGCGCCCAACCGTGTGCAGCGGATACAGATAAACCCAGTGCAGACGTTCTGTCTTGTGCGTGATGCGCAGTGGCACGTCGCTCGCCTCGCAGCAGTACATGGTGCCGCACTCGAAGTAGACCTGGCGGTCTGAAAAGGCGAGCCGGCGGCGCGAGAGCAGGGCCTCTTGGTAGGTCCAGCCGCGAGTGCTCCAGGCAGCCTTCTCGATAGGCTCTTTTGGGTCGCCCAGGTCCCAGCGGAGGGTGCGGCCACCGGCGACGGTGGCTCGCGGCTGGGGCTTGCGGTGCCGCCGGCCGACCCCCGGGAGGCCGTACGAAGGGTCTGTCCCGGCGGCAGCTATGAGCGTCACCTGTGCGAGGCCGTAGATGAGCCCCATCAGCGGGATCTGGCGCGCCTTATCGGCTGGGTCGTCCTGCCGGATGCAGTAGCGGTCGACCCAGAGAAAACGGTAGCGTAGCTTCTTTGTGACCTTAATGGCGTCCTCGATGGTGTCCGGTAGGAGACTGGGCAGCAGATCATAGCCAGGGGCAGAAGACGGGATTTGGCTCTGCTGCTGCTGCGGATGCGCCAACGTCGGAGCGCTGCCCCAGACGTAACTCAAGGCCACGAAGGGCATGCAACTGCTACCCAGGCGCGCGGACACAATGCATCGCGCGTGGCAGTCGATGAGGCGGATGTTGCCGCCGGTCGTGGTATGGCGATCGACGTCGAAGACGACGGCGCAGGTCTGCGTGTGCTGCTGGCAGCACCGGCGCACCCACCGCCGAAGGATGCCATAGTCGATGCGATCCGGCTCCACAGCACGTACACCCGCTTGGAAATGAGATGTAGTGACAGCAGTGCGGGCTTCGGCGGCGCAGCCCAGCCTCATGACGCTCGGTGGGATGTTGTCGAGCAGCAAGTCCATGTCGTCCTCTGACTCCTGGCAAATGGTGAGGATAGGGCAGTCGAAGCCGCGCGGGGCGAGAAAGTGGCCGCTTCCAAAGATGAGATCCAGCGGTGTAGTTGTTAGCTTGCCTTGGTACCACGGCGCCAGCAGATGCCAGAGTAGGTCGCAGAGCGGGCATGACGGGTTGTGCGCGACGGTGAAGTCGTCCCAGAGGCGAAACACCTTGCGCCAAGAGCGGTCTTTCAGCGCTTGGGTGAAAATCCAGTCGAAGTCGATCGTTTGGCAGCCCGCACAGAGTTTTAAGTTGTTCGAACTGGCTCTTGATTTGGCGTGGTGCTGGCTCAGCCCACCAAGTTTGGTAGAGGAAGCTTGCCTAATAGACTCCCAATTCTTGCTACAAAACGGACACCGAAGTTTTAGCTAACTCGTGGCATGTTTGAAAGAAGAATGTTAACCCATAAAGACCAGCAAAAGAAATAATGGCTACCATTTGCAGGAACAATAAGTATAGAACAAAAATTGCCACAACTGATGATAAAGGACAAAGTCGGAGGGAAAATTTATTTATGAAAATCAGAACGAGAAATAAAGTTCACCTTGTCCAGGTATGAAATCTCAGCTGCTTTATCTCTTGTCTTACGGCTTCGAATTCGAATGCCCGTATGCTCTTAACGTGACTCGGCGAGAGTTCAACGTTCCGCTCCGCCATGGTAGAGTGAGGTATTTTAAGTTGAAGCACGAGGTGATGCAGTATACTCGAAGACAAGAAAACGCAGGAATTTCTTAGAAAGAATATGCGACCAGTTGTGCGGAGTGGATGCTGGGAGCAAAAAAGAAAATGGCGATAGCTGCGGTGGGGGGGGGAAGGCTGATTATTTGCCAACGCATCGCTATACTCGCTCATGAATCACTAGCGTGCTAGCTAGACGGACAGGCTACCACGAAGATGATCAATGCACTTGCAGTAAATATATATAGAGAGAGTGTGTGTTATAATATAGCCTTTAATATTATGTTAAAAATTGGTGATTTTCTTGTATATTGAAAATTCTTAGAAAATAATAGACATAACGAAAGGGTATTTTATTAAAAAGAAATTATTTTGAAAATTCGTAAACTGGTCTTATTCTTGCAACTCTACATATATACGTATCGCCCTCCGCAGGCTTAAGCTTAATCCTATATTGACCCCTATACAATAAGGGACCCGAATATGATTCAATTTGGCAGCTATTTTCAGTGACGGCGCGTCACGTGCTCGGCTGGTATAGGGGGCTTCTTGACTGGGCTTAGCTTCAAGGACTGCGGCCGCCAGCTTATTAGCTCTCCTTTCGGCTTCTCTCTCCTTCTCTTCTGTAATATTCTCTCTTTCTTTCGTAGGATCAATTTTCCCTTCCGCTATTTCTGTTTTAGTCCGCGGCTGTAAAGGGTGACAGTAAGGAGCCTCGTGACATATGAAGAGAGAGATTCGTGGAATTGAAACTTTCCTAGTTAAGAAAGTGAGCTGGTAAGGCCAATTGAACGGATTACGAAAATAGAGGTTCATCAAAGAGTTTCGTGTACGAAGATATAAATAGAGATCAAAAAGGAATTATACGCGTTAAGAACGTAAACATAGTTGCTACCCTATGATAATAGACAGGCTTTTTCTCATTTAGTTTCTAAAGAGCTTTCAAATTAGATCATTTCATTCGTAAAGCAATTCTAAGTCAATAGCGTAAATCATAAGTCTATGTTTGAACGACAGGCTTCCTTCCATAAACCACAAGGCTGTGAGTGCTGGTCAGTAAAACCCCATTTTCTGTAAGGGAACACTCACAAAGGGATATAAAGATGCAACTTCTTGTTCTTGATATCCTCCCTAACAGCAGGCAAAAAAGCCCTGACCTCCTCAGCCGACCAGCCCATCGCCCCCATGATTTTGAGACTCATCCCCTCAATACCATTCAGAAGGTTCCTTTGCGAATACACGCTCAGTTCCTTGTAATACTTTCCCTTGGCCCACGCACTCAACGGGAAATAGTAGTCTTTTTTTGTCACGTCTTCAAAGCCAACCTCTTCGAACCATTGCTTGTAGTACTGCACGTTATGCCAAGGCCGTCCAAGCTTAGTAGATCCCTCGTCAATGATCTGCATCCACTTGCAAATTGCCGAATCTGTGGGTAAATCTCCAATAGACTCGAGGGGAAACACGGCGTCTTGCATCTCGAAATAGCCTCCTGGAGTCAAGGCATCAAATGCTTTTTGGAAGACCGATTTTGGGTCTGTAAAACAAGACAAGAGGGCTCGGCCGTGGATGTAGTCAAATGGCTCGTTGAACATCCATTCCTCTTCTGCATCATCGATCAGGAATCGGCAGTTCGTTGGGATGCTTTGATAATCAGAATCTGAAGCTGGATCGTGGTGGTCAGAGAATAGCTTACTCGAGTGGTTGAATTGCACTAAGATCCGTTCCAAGCACTTGAGCTGATGGATATTGCTGCGCTATGGAGCATTAGTTGAACTTCAACAAACGTACTTGGGTGCGCGGGCTCACCGAAATCAATGGCCCAAGTCCCTGTACCTGATCGCGAGGTTAGATCATATAAATTTTAAAGTATCTATTTCCAAACCTGTCCCCAGATCAAGAACGTTTTTGGGATCTGGGCCGATTGGAGCTAGATTAAGCTTGCGAAGCGCCATGCCAAGTAAGTAGTGTTGCAAATCTGTAATTCTGCTTAGTTAAGGGTTCAAATTCTCCAAGAGTAGCATTTACCAAGCCTTTCTTGCTCTTGCTACGATTCTGTCAGTCCAGATTCGGTGTGCGCCGAGTTTCGTCACTCACCTCGTCGTTCGGCATTATATATTCTGTGAAGTTAGTAGGATACATTGAGGATTTAAGGAGAACTTACTGCCTTTCTTATAGCGATGATATGTACGCCCATTTTCTTCAACATTTTCGTATATACTCGAGCGCAAGGAGGTGGTGGTTGACCTGATCAAGTGTCAGTTATTAGCCTCCGTTAGCGCCTTGCCTGAGCACAAACATGTCGCTCAATCCATCTATAGCAGAATCCGTGTCGGCCTGAAAAAGTATAGGTCAGAAATTGCCTCTTAGGTTCGCTACGGACCCTTGAAATAGTCGCTTACATGGCTATCTTGATCGTCCACCGAGGGTATCGATGGAGGAGCAGTATCGCTCGTCCAAGATGGCGCCGGCCGCACGGAGCCTGAATGTTGGCCTCCCGCCTCAGCTGGCGCAGATCTCTGGTCGCTATTGTCTTCAGCCATGGTGGGTACAAAGAATTTGTGACTTGTGGGCCGATCAGATCTTAGAATGCGGAAGCGCAAAGTTGAGAAACGTGAGATGCAGGAAGAGTGGTACGGCGGGTTATCTGGGTGGCGTGGGGTATTTGTCACGCTAACTGCAGTTGAATCTGCAGAGGGTTGCTGCCCTGTGCCGCCTGGAACCTCCCAATCATACTGCTTGCCCAGACGAACATGGCTTATTTAGGACTCTGGCACGAGTCAAGATGCGCCATTCACGAACACGCTTCATATATGGCAAGAAGCATTAGAAATCGACGTTGGTCCGATGCTGATGACCTTTTGGATGAGGAGCAATGCCTAGGCGTGCCGGAGCTCTTGAGTTCCGAAGTCAGGCTGAGAACCGAGAGGAGTCCGTACAGATTATTGCTACGGGCGGATAAGATGAGCACTCTTACAGTCTTGACTCTTGCGTGAAACCTTTCTACCTACTTATATCTGTGCATTTCTGATGCCCAACTCACAATTCGTGAAGAATACTAGACCTTTCAAATGAAATCTACTCCGGGAAATTGGAATGGAGATGGAGTTTTAGATCTTCTTGTAGGGTTTGGTTTCTTCCCTATCATTTGATGAATATAGCAAACGTGGAGAGAAGACGTTTGCGTAGAATAATTGGGAAGTTTTCTTGTAGGAAAATACTTTTACATTTTTAATTTATGGGCCTTTAAGTAAGAATCGATATATACTCCAATATTTTACCATCTTACCATCTTACTCAAGCCACTATTCAAGTGATTTTTCGGCCTTCGCGCTTAAATTTGATAAGTTTCTGTTACTCGTTGTCTCATGAGCCCACAGCATAACATTCCTACGATCTGCTTTTCCGCTATCGCGATTTTGGGGTTGAAAATTCTATATTCGCAGGCGGTACGAGTCGCAAGTCGGTCTGGAAAGGGGTTGAAATGTATGCATGCGACCTCTTGTTTCCTCACAGTTGTAGATAAGAAAAAAGCAAAGAGAGACAAAAGGACCTAAATCAAACTCTCATAGACTTCTTCTCGCTCTTAGAATTAAAATCAGATGTAAGAGCATATAGCCACATCACTATCGAGTACACATCTAGACATTCCACTCGAGACCGCTAGTCATAAGGACATTGAGGAGTGGAAAGAATAACCCAGGACTCAAGTTTGAAGGTGTCTAGATTTCTTGGACGCACTACGCCCCTTGGGGTGACGAGAAATTAGATCTTCATCGTGGTGAATGGGCTGTGCATCGCTTCGATATTGTCACAAGCGAAGTTCGCTCCAGAGAGGAGAATGAGGAAGATTCGAAGGGTATCACTGATAGTGTTGCCATGAAGCTGGCGCTACTGAGGAAAAAACCCCGGCGCTGACACTGGACAACGTTTTTCGTCTGTGGACTGTGCTGGGACTGATTGTGGAACAGGTTCAATACAGACTTCAATTAATACACACAAGCAAGTCTCTGATCAACTTGTCCGTTCTACTAACCACTGCTCCTTCCCTTTGCGCATGACTCAACACGGATTGAACCCACCTTATTGGGTGAGATTATGGCTTGTTAAAGTCGACAACAATACGACTAGTACTGGTCAGCCAGTTTGCATGCAAACAAAATCAGCAAGAGACTTACCCTGCAACTTGCCCGTTCCTCAACTTTTGAACCGACTCATTAAACTGAGAAAGGCCAACAACGGTTGGTTCAAGCTTCAATAAACCTGGGGCTTCACATTAGTCAAGAATCAACTAGAACCATAGTTGAAGACATTACCTCTCCTTGCAAAATCCAAAGTCTCATCAATGTCACCCAGTCCTGCAACTAAGGTGCCTTTCACAGATTGATTCTTGAATACGAGCTGGGAAGGGTTCAGGTCTATATTGAATTGGCCAGTAGGTGGAAGGCCGATACTGTGAAGTGTCAGCAACGCCATCAAACTCATTTTGCGGATACTTACCACATGACTTGACCGCCAATGCGACCACCAAGATACGCCAGAGCCGTTGGATATGACTGTACGGCTGCATATAGTTAGTTCAATATCTTCGATAAGACAGAGAAATCCACCTGTAACAAAAACTGCATGAGCTCCTCCGTTGGTCAACTTGACCACCTCCTCAGCCGTGTTTTCAACTTCTTTGAAATCAACAAAATGCTCTGCTCCATATTTCTTGCCAAGAGCCTGTCTCTCAGCTCCGGTATCGACAATCAATACCCTCAAACCCATCGCTACAGCCAATTGAACGCCCTGGATCCCAACTCCTCCGCCACCGCCTGGGAAAACAGCCCATTGTCCAGGTCGCAAACCTGACTCCTTGATCGAGCTGTACGCGGTGGAAGCAGAGCACATGATAGGGCCAGCAATATAATCTGACACTCCGTCCGGAATCAATGATGTGTATCTCTCAGGAGACACAACGTACTGCTTGTACGAACCTGTTCCTGTTAGCTCCATCCAGCTTACAGGAGGCCAAGAATTTACCATCGGCCATCAATCCAGTGAAGATTGCGCTGGGGCAATAAGTCTCTTTTCCATTCCTGCAAGCATCACAAGTGTGGCACACATCCACAATAGGTTTGAAGCCCGCCCTCTGGCCAACCTTCAAATGCTTCACTCGCTCCCCGACCTGCACAATCACGCCAGCACCCTCGTGACCTGCACAACGAGTTCCGAATTGAGACATTGGGGGAAGTGCCCAGTCATTCACCATGAAGTGGATGTCGCTCATGCAGAGGCCAGTGGCGTTGAGCTTGATGAGCACATCTTCGGGTCCTGGGGTGGGAACGTCTACATCTTGGACCTCCTAGAAAGAAACCAATCAGTACGACGACATAGAAGACTTCGAAGCAGGTTAGACTTACGACACGAAAGTCAGGGCCTTCGTTCACAACAACACCTGCCTTGCATTGCTTCGGGACCTGGAAGGAGGAAAGCGTATGAGTTGTGGTCTCGGTTGCTGTTTGAGACATAATGGATAGCTGATCTTAATATCGAAGTTTATTGAACACCTTGATTGATGGGCAGCACCGCAATATTTATACGTGAGCCTGTCATCGAACCCCGCATTCAGACTATCCAAGCTATCCCCGCACTTCAAGTAGCACCCAACCGTGCTGGTGGAACGATCGCTTTCGGAGAGGTGACCAATCACTTCAAAGTGGGAGCACATTAGACCGAGATCATAGAACCTTGTATCGCGGTCCGTATTTATTGACCTATTAGTGGATAGGAATAGACCTGTAGAAGAACGGCACAGAGGCTAGGAATCGTTAGTTGTTTGCTGCCGTGCGGGGTAGATCCGGATCACCGAACGTCATGGCAAGCTGCATAATTACTACCGACCCCTCAGCAGAGATTTTGTCATGGTAGAAGCTATTTGACCTTGTAAGTAGCACTGAGCATTGGAGAAACACGTTCAGTGATGTCTTATACCTCGGGTATACAGGTTACCCTGAACTCCAATAATTTCAGGTTCCCTAGGCTAAGTGGCCCTTGCTCGCTAGATCTCATATCTCCATTCCTGAGTAACTATGAAGAAAGAAGGTACTGAATGGGATGAAGTTTCGTGGTTGAGGTTATCTGCGGCCGAGGTAAGAAAGTGACTTGGCGAGCTCCTTTGCTCGGAAAGGGGGCGGGGTAGACGTCCCACTTAAACACGTGAGGAGATGTTCCATGCGCGTCTCATTGTTGCTCTCGAACGCGTCCAATAGTTCGCGTTCCCTTCTTCCTCTTACTCTCCTTCCAAACACCAGTACCAAGGAACATCAGCCCAACCCCCGCGTTATCCAAGATGTCTCTCAACAGTCCCGCAAGACAGGCATTGGCTCCCACATCCATCAATGCCATCCTCAACCCCGTCGTTGATCAATCTACCCAATTGAAGCCTGGCGCGGTATGCCACCTCATTTCAGCCTGAATCACCCTGCTAACATATGCTGCAGCCCACCAAACGCAAGGCTGACGAAATCAACGAAATTGACAGCGAGGACGACCGCCTGCAATACATCACAGACAACTGCGACCAAGTTAGACGAAAGATCCGAACCTTCCTCAACTCCGGCGAGATGAAAGTGACTGAGTTCCAGCGAGTCCTCGGCGTCAACAGCAATGCTTATGGACGGTTCATGGGCTACACTGGAAAGGACAAGGGTAGTGCGTCAAATACCTATGTCGAGGCATATAAGTTCTTCAAGAAACGCGAGCTACAGGGCATCAAGGTGCCAAAGAAGAAGGCCAAGACCGCAGAGGAGGACGCGAAGAGCGACGTCTCTGCTATCACTCTGGAAGGAGAGGCGACAAACGAAGTTCTTGTCTTCGATACGTGTGATGAGGTCCGCAAGAAGATCAGAGCTTACCTCGCCCAGCCTGGCGTCACTCAAGCGGCCTTCCTCCGCGAGATCGCGAAGACATATGGCGATGGCAGGAAGATCCAGTCGAAGGTTCTCAACGACTTCCTCGGAAAGCGCGGTGCCAGTGCTGGAAACACCAGCTCGGTGTTCTACTCTTCGTATGTCTTCTTCGAGAAATTGCGGATCAAGGACGGGAAGCCCAAGTCAAAGCACCGCCAGGAAATGGAGAAACAGTACGCCGGCGAAGGATTTGACACCAAGAGCAGAAATGATAGAGGATTCTACTGTTTTGTAGGTGAGACTCCTGTTGAGGATAAGTACGGCAAGATACATTTTCTTAAGGGGTAGTTCATTGGTGAGGAGTGGTTCATTGGTGAGGAGTGGTTCATTGGTGAGGAGTGGTTCATTAGTATGCTTTGTTAGAGCGTGTCTCACGACTAGATGAGTTTTCTGTTTGACTGTTGGGGTGGTTGTTATGCTTCGTTGACTGTATCAATTTGCTCCGCGTTGTACTATTGTCGTATTCCTATTTCAATCCCAAGTTGCTTTTAATACTCAGTGCAAAGTCGGATCTCCTAGGAAGAAAATGACTTCACAACATCAATCGGAAGAGCCCTTCTTGCTCGGCCAATCTGCTTCGTGATGAGCAATGGCCTTTTCCCAACCAGCCGATTTCGCAGTGCTGAACCTCTGAGTCACGAACCATATTCACAGTCTGCTTCACGACGGTATGAAATTGGGAGAGCCGTGCTGAATTGGGTAGCTCCCATTCAAGAACCTTTCCTATCACATCCTCGACTTTCGAATTGCCAAATGTCCCAATTCTGAGGCACGCGATAGGGAATTTGGGTGTCTGATTTGAACAGATCGAGGGAGGATTTCCTCCAGGACAAACGGTGTGTCGCTTTGTCTCGTCTTGGGATCATTTTCCTAATCCTGTGTAATATGATCTTCTTGCCAATTTTCGGTCCCTTCGACTTTTAACAACACTGGGTCAGCTTCAGTCACATGCTCGAGAGAGCTCTTTGATGGGAGCGGCTTCTAATTGGTTCGTCTCAGAACCCCTTACATGACTATCCGTTTCTGATCACGACTGGTAGGAGTCGACTTATCAACAAAAGTGATCAGTTCGGAAGTCCCAATTCCAACCACCCAGCCAGCAGTATCATTGAGTCTTCGTGTTCATGATTGTGGCATACCGATGGTTGTTCCGAAAGGCCTTCGTGGCGTCGCCGACGGCCACGACTTTCCCTCGCCTATCATTGCCCCTATCGGAACGGTCTCTTCTCCAGGGCCACTTGGAGTCCGCGATAGGGCTTTTCGATGGCTTTTACACTTGAAGGAGAGAGACAGGCTGCCTAAGTATCTGAATGGCAAACATTTGTGGGCCTGAGTCCGAGCTTTAGCATTGATGTGGATCATAATGAAAAGGAGATCACAAGGCAAGACTAAGACGATTTGTGGTACGTTCCGTCCCCCATCGTATCTTCCATGATGTAGAATTCGTTCCAACTTGGAGCAAGATACATACCTCCTCCGGATCTCGTCTAACTAGGTGTTTGCGTTATGCTGTCTAGCTCCGAGGACCAGCGTCTGCTGCTTCACATCTATCTCATCTTTTTCGGTATCTCTTATCCAAGTTCTTATCATTCCAGCTGCTCAAGGGTGCCTGCACACGCTCCTTATCCCGCGCATCCTTGCTTTTTTCCCCACAATCTGCAAAGAACAAGCTTTGATAAGCTTCGGTCCCCGCCGATTGGTCATCCTCGAACACCCCCACAAATTTGATCGTGTTCAGGAGCCTGGCCCAGGAAATTCCCCATACACAGATTTTCTCTCTATTTCATCCACATTGTCAATGTATCTCCAATCGTTGTATTTTCATTAAGACAGTGCAGGACCAGGATGGCGGCGCCGGCGAAAAACTCGGATGAGAAGTCAATGCGAGCAGCCTCAACAGAACCCCCAAGTCCCGAAATAGAACAGGCATCTGTAGAAATTGCTCCTACGGAGGGAAGCGATGTCGCCAACGACGATGTTGAAGGTTTAGAAAACAGTGAAGTTGACGTTTGGGAGGCTGAGAAGGCGGGCGAAGGATACTTTATGCCCATACGTGTTTGGTGTGCATCAGTCCTATTTCCGCTATGTGCTGGCTGCTTTGGTCCTCTGGCTTCTGCGTTCGGGATCTGCGCTATGGTAGGTAGTTGGAGAGTCCAGGACTTGACCAAAGCGTCCGACAATATGTATGTGGGGACATATGTGACCGAACCTGAATGGTAAGTCGCTCTATGGAACTCAACTTCAATTGTTTAGTTCCAATATCCTGTTCGCCCTTGACAGGACAGCGCCTCAAGTTCTCAGCTGACCCATCCCAGGCTTGTGGTGTCTAAGGGACTCTCCCTAGCACTATCACTCCTGGCGAACCTTTCCTTACTTCTGTCCATGGCCAACCGTCTCCCCTTCACCATAGCTCAACTTGTTTCCGTTGTATCCTTCTTCGGCTCTTCTATCATTTTTATCGTCATCACCAGCCTGGCAAACAGCCATTACTGGGAAGTCGCCCAAGGATCCAGCCTCTCAGCATCGTTCTACTTTGCATGCATCTCTGCTGGCATCTCCCTCACCAACTGCCTTCTTCTCAGCTTTACATTCTATTACGCAGAGGTTCTACACGAAATTCCCACGGATCTCACTATGACTCTTACGCTTCCTCAGCGTACACTCATGGTACAATCTCTAGGCTTCATCGTCTACATCATGTCTGGCTCAGCGATCTTTTCTCACGTCGAGGGCTGGAGATTTACAGACGCCATCTACTGGGCAACAGTCACTCTTCTCACCATCGGATTCGGCGACATGGCGCCAACGACACATACTGGAAGAAGTCTCATTATTCCCTTCGCCACCTCAGGAATAGTCATGATAGGATTGGTCATTGGTTCCATTGGAACCCTGGTTCTCGATCGTGGAGCCAAGAAAATGTTCGCCCGGATGACAGTTAATTCCAGAGAGAAGAAAATCCGTCTGGCGACTGAGAAGATGGCCGCGGATCAGACTATCTCAGCCGTGACAACCCAATCTCAGTTTGACCCATCTTCGCCTGATGCGACTGAACATCCACACATTCTAAATGAGAAAGCAGAGTTCAGTCTCATGCGCGAGGTCCAGGCAGATGTGTCTCGGTCTCAACATTTTCGCCTATTCCTGATTGCGACAGCTGCCATTTTCGCGCTCTGGCTACTCGGTGGCCTCGTTTTCTGGAAAACAGAGGAAGCTACACAGTCTTGGTCGTAAGCATGAATTCTTTCTAGAACTACCTGGGCAAGAGATTAGCTCACAACTCACAGGTACTTCAACGGACTCTACTTTTGCTTCATCGCACTCATGACTATCGGGTACGGAGATCTCGAGGTCCAATCAGCAGCAGGAAAAGCCGCATTCGTTTACTGGGCCTTCCTTGCAGTACCTACTATGACGATCCTCGTTGCATCCATGGGTGCGACCTTTTTAATAGCTGTCAAAGCAATCATTCACAAAATTGATGACTTCGTGGTACTCCCACATGAAGGCCGTAAAGATTCGTACCTGAACAAAATGCACAAGATGGGGAAGTTGAAGGTTAAGGCGAAGTGGGGGCACCGATGGGGATGGACCGAACATAAAGATGGACATGAGCGCCACTGGCATGAAGAGCACGGAGAGGGGATCAGAAACCCAGATACTGGTGGTAAGTGTTCAAACTCTGTCTAATACCCATCATTGAACGATATTTGAACAACGCGAAATACTGACATCTAATGATTCTTCAGTCGTTCATCACGACCACCGTAAAATCCACCAGAGTCTATCACACGAAGACAAGTGGACTCATGCCGATCTACTCTATCAATTATCACGCGAGATCCGCGAGCTTCTTCCCAAACTCTCTGATTCGAAAGGAAGGAAGTATACTTACGAGGAGTGGACGAAATTCATTCACCTACTCAATCATGACGCGTCGAAGAAGGACCACATTTCTACTGCAAGTTGGTCATGGCTTGATGATTCATCTCCCTTGTTTAGGCATAGGAATGAGACGGCATGGATCTTGGAGCGTTTGAGCATGAGATTGGAGAATGAGCTGAAGAAAGACACAAACGGGAGGGATGAAGGGAAGGGGATCACGGAAGAATGAGACCAGCGTGGCTATTTGATGTCTATCTATGTTTGATTGCAATACCCCACTGCTCGCAGCTTACATGTTCAGTATTTGATGTTTCATTTGTATACGAGTTCTATCCAAATCTACAACACTTCATGCTCGTTCCACACTTATATCTTCCACGGTTCACAATTCTTGCCAACCTCGAAGTCCGCTGCAGTCTTCTCTTTTATCTCATCTATGCTCGACTTCGGATCATACTTCCTCAACGTCAATCCCTTCTCGTGATCAATATCGAATACAGCCAAGTCAGTAACGATTGTATGAACACATTTTGCTCCCGTGATGGGCAAATCGCATTTCTTCTTGATCTTTGACTTCCCGTATTTGTCGACATGAGTTTGTACAACGAGCACCTTTGTCTTCTCGGGATTGGAGACAAGATCCTACCACATGTCAGATGGATCGATTAGCAAGTAGCTGAGCACCCTTCTTATCATTGCCCCACCCTTTCCCTTTACCATCTTCCCCGGTATCATGAAGTTAGCTATATCGCCATATTGACTGCATTCCAGTACCTGCACATATCAGCATATCAGCATAGCCTCCTATTCAGGTGAAAAAATTCACCTACCCCTAGGACCGTCAAATCCAAATGACCACCACGAATCTGACCAAAGCTCTCATCACTCCCAAAAGTACTTGCACCAGGAAGGGCAGTCACAGTCTCCTTCCCAGCATTAATCCAATCCGAATCCTCCTTCCCCTTCTCTGGATATGGTCCACATCCAGTCATCCCATTCTCACTTTGCAAAAACACATGCGTGCCAGTACTGGCAGCAAAGCCAGCTGCCATCGTGGGAATGCCTACACCGAGATTGCAGTTCATGCCAGTTTTGAACTCCTGCGCTGCCATCTGGGCAATCATTTCCCGCGGGTCTTCTAATGCCTTATTAGCCCCCAGCCCTTTGTTAGAGGTGTCATGTTCAGCGGTCTTCAGTATCTCGATCTTGTGCTCAAATTTCTCGCCCTTGAATAATCGGTTGACGTAAAGACCTGGCAAGTGTACATATTCGGGTGCGATTTCCCCAATCTCAACAATCTCCTCGGCTTCCACAATGACAGTCTTTGCAGCCTCTGTCACAAATTAGCATATCCCAACGCCTAGATTCAGGGTTACTTACTAGCCATGATAGCATTGAAATTGTAACTCGTCCCTTTAAACACACAATTTCCCATCTTATCAGCCTTCGTTGCCTTAATCCACGCGAAATCCGCTTGCTCGAACGCTTCCTCAAGCAAGTACGTCTTTCCACCAAACTCTCTCGTTTCTCGTTTCTTATTGTATGCAGCAACGCTTCCGTCGGAGTTATACTTTGTAGGTAATTTTCCTTCTGCATAAAGCGTGTGCAATCCCGTCACTGAATAGAATGCCGGGATACCGACGCCACAGCATCGAACTTTCTCTGCGAGCTATGAAATTAAGCACATGAAAGTTCATATTGGTTTATGAAACCCACCGTTCCCTGCGGAATGAGCTCCAACTCCGTCTTCCCCGTCAAGTAAGCTTGTTCCGTCACTTTGCAGCGCCAGATGTAGCTCGCCCACTGCTTTAAGATCTTGTCCTTCTTGTACAGTCTCCCGAGTCCCCAGTTGTCTTCACCAGCTTCGGTTGAGATGATTTTGAGGCCCGAAATTTCTGGTTGTTTGCGCACGTACTCGATAATGTTCTCTGGGATGCCAGAAAGCCCGAAGCCCCTGATCAGAAGTCAGTAAATCGCACTGTTAGGAAGTGCTTTGGCTCTCGTACCCGACCATGATCGTGGCTCCCTTTCCGCATCCTTGCAGAGTATCCGCAACAGAGTCGCAGAGCCTGAAGTTCTGACTTGTTGGCGGCATTGTGCTTTAGTTGCTGTTTAAGGTTATTCCTGAAAGTATATCGACTTCAGGACAGAAAGCATAAAATATGAAGACGAGACTCCGAACTTCCGAAGTCCACGACGTATTTGGAATCTATTAAACAGTAGGCGTCATATCAGGGTTCCGTCATGTACCTATCAGCCAGTTGCCGGAGCTAGAGTCCTACTAGACGTTGTACAGGGCAGCCTAGAAGCACTAAAACGGCCCCTGAAAGCTTAGTTTTTCATAAAACCACAGGGACATCAGCACCATCAACCGATCTTTCCAGGCCGTACAAAGAGAAGTCAATCATCTTTAGGTTTCTAAAAAAAACAGATTCATAATTTACAGACTGAATTTTGCTGTCTATATTCTTAAAAAATGGCTCCAGTAGACTTTCACTCCACGCTGTCTCCATTTGTTTCGGGCAATCTCGCCTCTACTGAAAATTCGATATGGCTCGTCTACGCCGCTGTCATTATCGAAACGGTTTCCTCACCGAATTATATTACCGAACTCTGGAAGTCCATCACTACTGAAGTAAAGGATGATGAAGAGCAGTTGAAGATTGCAAGGAGACTGAGAGAAGGGCTACTGAAAACAAGTTCTCTCGCAGGATTCCCCAGAGTTGATAGCACCTAGATCAGTGAAGTACCAACTGCTCACGAATCCAGGGTATCAACTGCCTGGCTGCCCTCCGAACAGCCGTAAATAAATCCTCTCCCACGATCGGAAAGAAGCTTGAATCCGACAAATCCTTTCGTGCCGACCACTCAGCAACTGAGCTTGAGAAGCGCGGCCACGACTTCTTCGCCAGAGTGTACTCAAAAGTGGCTGATCGAGTTCAGCAAAACATGGCGTTATCCTCTGGAGGAGATTTGGATCAATTTGCCATGTTGAGCATATATGGAGAATTGATGGCGGAGGAGAGGATCCTAAATGCAAAGGAGACTGGGTTGCTGGAGTTCATTGTTTGCTATGTCTCATCTGCGGCCCCACAAGCGAAGGGGTACGTGCAATTGCTGTAATTTTTAGGAATCTACTAACGGGTCAGCAGTCATATGTACGGCAGTAGAAATTTGGGAAACGGGAAGGTCGAGATCCAGAAAGCTATCAAGCTGGCTCAATGTCTTGCTACTGAACTAGGAGTGAGGTTAATACTGAGAGTCAACAGTTTGTCTTCAAAGTTGAGAATTGGTAATATTGTTCTTAGGTAAATTAATACAGCGCCACCAACAATGACAAAATACGGAGTAACAATTGTTGATGTTCGCAATGTGGACTGGGTACAGAGTAGACGGCTTTCAGGGGTTTCGCCAAGAGATATCTCAACCTCCTCCTCGAACTCGAGAAGTTGCGGGAAA
>Ga0302140_10005297_pt1 | contig 16309 bp, 15 predicted proteins | sample I_Bog_E1_1_FD_202095 | JGI IMG/M metagenome (GOLD analysis project Ga0302140, IMG submission 202095) | Peat permafrost microbial communities from Stordalen Mire near Abisko, Sweden - I_Bog_E1_1 | ecosystem: Environmental > Terrestrial > Soil > Wetlands > Peat | place: Sweden: Abisko, Stordalen... | reverse complement strand
GAAGACGAGCAGGGCCGCGCGCGCCTGCTGGCGGTGATGGACCAGTTGAACAAGAAGTACGGGCTCAGCACGCTGGCTCCGGCAACCATGCTTACGGCCTACAAGTCCGCTCCCACGCGCATCGCATTTCATAGCATTCCAGAGTTATTTTGAAATAGTGAGCTGCTACTTGATCCCCACCGCCATCGAATCCGGCCCCACCAGGTGTTCCACACGGACCTCCTTGAAGCCCGCCTCCCTCATCCAGCCAATGCAATCCGCGCCGGTGTAATCGAAACCTCCGGGAGTCTCCACCAGCATGTTCAAACTCATCAGCAGGCCGAAGGCATTCGTTGAACGGTTGTCGTCGATCATCGAGTCGTAGGCCAGCAGTGCGCCGCCTTCGGGTAATGCCTCATAGGCCTTGGCGATAAGCATGCGCTTCTCTTCAAGATTCCAATCGTGCAGAATGTGCCCCATCATGATGACATCCGTTTTGGGCAGCGGGTCGGTAAAGAAACTGCCGCCTTTGAACTGCACGCGCGACGACAGGCCATTCTGCTCCATGTAGTCTTCGAAAATCGGCCCCACCTCCGGCAGGTCGAAACCAATCCCCGAGAGGTGCGGATTCTTGAGCGCTACCTGCGCCAGCAAGTCGCCTTGCGCCGGGCCCATGTCCGCGACGGTCTTGTAGTCGGCCCAGGAAAACTTCGCTGCGATGGCCATATTCGCCCCGCGGCTCACGCCCGTCATGGCACGCAGGAATACTTTCAGCCGCTCTGGATCCGCGTAGAGCGCCGCAAAGGTATGTTCCCCGTCCGGTCCTGCCTCGGCCTGCGGCTGGCCGGTGCGCAATGCCGTGGTCAGCTTGTTCCAGTGCAGAAAGAGCCGGCGGTTTGCCATCTCCAGAATTCCGCCAATGTACGACGGCTTGTGCTTGTCCAGGAACAGGTCCGTCGACGGCGTATTCGAGTAAACGCCATCGTTCCGTTCCAGGAATCCGAGGGCCACCAGCGCATCCAGGAAATCGCGCGAACTTCGTGGGTGCAGCCCGAGTCGCCCGGTCAGTGTCTCAAGGTCCTCGGGGTGCCTGGCCAGCTCAGTGAACACTTCCATTTCAACTGCGCTTAGCAATGTCTTTGAGGCGAAGAACCCCATGCCAACCTGCAGAATCTTTTCGGGCGTAGGTGCGGACGAACTCATAGCGATCTCCTTGAATATCAAGTATGGCCGGCTGTATTGAGGGGCAGAATTCGCTTCGAGCCAGCGGCCGGGGAACGGCGCGGAAACGAATCTTTTGGAGTGTACTCGAACAGAGATTGATTTGAAACCGAATTTCGTGCCGCGACGATTGCGGGAGTATCAAAATGGCAATCAAGTTTTGTGCAGACTGGAGTAGCTAAGTTGATGTAATCTTTCGGCCTGGAGAGAAGCTAGAGTGAGCTTCGCACGGAACCCAGGAACAACCGGTATCCTGCTGGCTGCCATCATCGGCGGTTCCGGGATAGCCTTTGCCGCTTGCACCGGACCCTCTGCAATGATGGCGAAGCTTCAGGCTGAACCCACCACGGAAAATGCCATCATTCTGGGCAGCTGGTTTGCCGCCAACAAGCAATTCGATTGCGCAATCGACACGTTCCGCTCCGCTCAAAAGGCCGACCCGCAATCGGCCGACTTGCACTATCTTGAAGGGCTCGCGCTCGTGGGTGCGGGGCAGCCTGCAGCCGCGATTCAACCCTTGCAGGACGCAATCCACTTGAAACCGGACGCAATCGATCCCCACCTTCTTCTTGCCGATCTTTACGATCAGTCAGGGCTAAGAACCGAAACGGACGAGCAATGGAAGGCGGCCCTCGCCATCGATCCCGCGTCGGAGACCGCGCTCGATGGCTATAGTAGGTCCCTTGCCGCGCGCAGAGACTTTATCAGCGTCATCGGCCTGTTGCAGCACGCCCCTCGAACCGAGTCACTCGCCATTCGCCTGGCGCAGGCCTATGGGTTGCTGAATTACCTCGACGATGCCAGCCGCGTGCTGCATGAAGCGCTGAAACTTGCGCCTGATTCCGTCGCTCTTGCCGGTGCGGAATCCGTGGTCCTGATCAAGCAAGGCAACTACGACGAAGCCTTGACGCTTCTGGAGTATGCGCACGAACACAATCCCGACAACCGCGATGCGGATCTTGAGTACCTGCGCATCCTGGTGCGGACGGAGCATCGTGACCGCGCCCGTCCGCTTGCCCTGAAGCTGCTGGCGCAAACCCCTCACGATCCGGAAGTCTTGTATCTGAACGGCGTTCTGGATCACGAGGTTGGGGATGATGCCACGGCCAAAGCCCATTTGGAAGAGGCTGTGGCCCAGGTTCCGGATTTTTCCTACTCTCGCTACCATCTCGGCGTAGTGCTTGTGTCGCTGCATGAGTGGAAGGAAGCGAAGGAGAATCTGGAGAAGTCGATTGCGCTTGGGGCCGCCGATCCAAAGGCACACTACGAGTTGGGGAAAACCCTTCACGCACTGGGAGAGAACAACCGCGCGGGCGAAGAATTCAAGCAGTATCAGGACCTGAGGAAGATTGAGGATGACAGGCTTGCGGCCGTGGCACGTGCGGCACAGGCCGATAAAGCGCTGGACGCGGGTGAGTTGCAAGAGGCCATCGCGGAGTACCGCATGGCCTGCGAACTGGCGCCCGGCAGCGCCATAGATAAATTCAAATTAGCCACAGCACTTCACAAGGCAGGCGATGTGGAGGGCGAGCGCACGCAACTGGAGCAGGCAGTCAAGCTCGATCCGAAACTTGCCGGCGCGCAGCAGCGGTTGGCAATTTTACTGGCGCGTATGGGCGACTCCCCCGGCGCGGTCGAACATTTTCAACTGGCGGTTTACGCAGCTCCAGGCTGGGTAGAGGCCTGGATCGATTTGGCTGCGGAATTGGCGGTCGAAGCGCATTTCTCCGATGCCCGTGAGGCGGCATCCATGGCGCTTCGTCTCGATCCCACCAACGCCAAAGCACGGAAACTAAGCGATCAACTGGCCCGCGATCCCGCCGCACAGCAGAGCCAACCCTAATCGGCAGAGCCAACCCTGGCCCGCTCAAGTCGGTCCCAGCCCCAATTTACATCCCCGCCCGCTCCACCTCGAGCTCCGAACTTTTTTTGCCCCATCGCGTACTCTCTGCATCCCCGTGCGGGGATTCTTGCGGATAAGGGAGTAGCAGCGAAACTTATGGCCCACGACTGGCAGCCGGATTTCGAACAACTCGTGGACGAACACCAGTCGATGGTGTTTTCGCTGGCAGCGCGGATGACCGGCGACCGCGGCCTGGCCGAAGAGATTGCGCAGGATGTTTTTCTTGAACTGGATCGGCACCTGGGCAGGATGGAATCGGCAGCCCACACCTGCTACTGGCTGCGGCGCGTCACGATGAGCCGTTCGGCGGACGCGCTGCGGCGTCGGCGGGTGCGGTGCATGGATTTGTGGATCGAGATTAAGGAAGCACACGGCGCAAGTGCGGAAGAAAAGGAATCTCCGCTGGGCGCGCGGCTTGAGCAAATGCTCGCAACGCTGCCGGAACCGCAGAGGGCAGCGCTGGTATTGCGGTATCAGGAAGACTTGACGCCGGAAGAGATCGCGAAGACGCTGGATGCGCCGCTCGCCACGGTGAAGAGCCAATTGCAGCGTGGATTGAAGCTGTTGCGGGCCAAGGCGCAAAGCCACTTGAAAGAGTTTGTCCGTGCAAAGGGGTAAAGACGTGGGACAGGAACCGATAGACGAGTTTGAGCGCGAACTGCGGCAGGCATTGGAACGCAGGCCAGCGCCCCCGGGACTGAAGCGCAAGGTGATGGCTGAGCGAGGTCGTCTGCGCACGGAACGCATTCGTAGTCGGACCGTAATTTGGCAGCGTCTCGCAGCTTCCCTGGCGCTTGCGGCGGTGGTCGGCGGCGGGTTCGCGTGGCGGGAGCGGGAAGAAGAGCGCAAAGGCGAAGAGGCGCGCCGGCAGGTCATGATCGCGCTGCGGATTACAGGGCATGCACTTAACCAGATGAAGACTCAACTCGCGGCTCATCACCGCGCCAACGGGGATTAAGGAGAAACCATGAAAAACCGATTGACGACTTTCATTTTGGCTATGGGTGCCCTGGCATCGACGTCGTGGGCACAGACCCAGACCTCACCCTTACCGCTGCCTCCAGCGGTAGAAAAAGAACTGGCCGCGCGCGCTTCCGATGTCACCGAAGTGACCCTGGGAAAGAACATGCTGACCTTCGCCTCAAAGTTCATGAATGGGAAAGATCAGGACGAAGCGGCGACAAAAGAACTCATCACCGGGCTCGACGGAATCTACGTTCGCGAGTACGAGTTCGATAAGGAAGGGCAGTACTCGATGGACGAGATTGAGCAACTGCGCAAATACTTCGAGACCAGCGAGTGGTCGCCAATGATCCGGGAACGGGAACGCAAGTCGGGAGAAACCACAGACATAATGGTGAAACTGGTCAATGGCGAATCGCACGGAATGTTCATCCTGTCGACGGAGCCAAAGGAGTTGACGATCGTCCTCATCCTGGGGCCAATCAAAATGGAAGACCTGGGCAAATTGAAGGGGCTGAGCGGACTTGGGTCACTCGGAGATATCAACGTGAGCGTCAAGGACAAGGATAAAAGCAAAGACAAGGACAAAACCAAATCCAAAGAAACCCGCGAAGACAAAAAGGACGGTGGGCAATGAAGCGACTCATTCTGATCCCCCTGGGAATTGTGGCCCTTGCGGTTCCAGTCACGGTGCTCGCAGGCAGCGGCGAGAGCGGGTTTAATGGCGTGGTTCACTCCATCGAGAGCCGATACCACGTCAAGGCCACGCACATTCCGTTCCTTGGTCTGGTTAGCCTGGTCTCCCGCAAGGCGACCCATGGCGGCGTAAGCAGCCTACGCGTTGCAGAGATCGAGTCGTTCACAGAGCATGTAGACGGCGAAGAACTCAACCAGATGGTCGTGGAAAAGCTGGGTCCGGGATGGGAACCGTTCATCCGCGAGACCAGCAAAAAGAACAATGAGCAGACGCTCATCTTCATCCACCCTGAAGGCCAGCGGATGGGCCTGTTCATCGTGGATAAGGACGCGAACGAGATGGATGTGGTGCAGGTCTCCGTCGACCCCGATCATCTGGATGACGACATCGGGCGCTACCGGCATCATCATGACGACAACAACGATTCGCCCGATAGTGAATCAACGAAGGGGGCTTCGAACTAGAGCCCGTTAGCCCTCATTCTTGGAGCACCCGCGACACGGCTCCGGGTGTACTGCTCCGCCCGTAACTGGCTAAACTGATATGCAGCATGGCCCGTACCAATCAACTGTCTGCTTCGGGATATCGGGGCAGGCTCGCGCCGTCTCCTACGGGCTATCTGCACGTGGGCCACGCGCGCACATTCTGGACCGCATATCAGCGCGCGCGCGACGCCAGCGGCACGCTGGTCATGCGGATGGAAGACCTCGATCCCGACCGTAGCCGCGCCGCATACGCCGATGCCGCAATTGAGGACTTGCGATGGCTGGGTATCCGCTGGCAGGAGGGTCCGGACAACGGTGGCCCCTTTGCACCCTACGTACAGAGCCGCCGCCACGAGGTTTACCTAAATGCATGGAGAAAGCTGCTGCGGCATGGTTATCTCTACCCTTGCCGTTGCTCGCGCAAAGATCTTCAAACCGCGCCGGCCGCGCCCCATGAAAGTGGACCTGCAACTGCGGCTCATCCATCGCAGAGCCCGCTTGACGATGAGCCCATGTACCCCGGCACCTGCCGCCCGCCATTGAGAGCGCCCCTCATCACCAACGAGGCAGACATAAAGGAAGGCGTGAACTGGCGCTTCCGTGTGCCCGACGGCGAGAAGGTCTGGTTCAAGGATCACAACCTGGGCGTCCAGCGCTTTTTTGCCGGACGCGACTTCGGGGACTTTGTGGTCTGGCGACGAGATGGCGTTCCAAGCTATCAGCTCGCCTGCGTTGCCGACGATGCGGCAATGGGCATCACGGAAGTGGTGCGCGGGGCAGATCTGCTGAAATCGACGGCGCGGCAAATTCTTCTCAACCGGGCACTCGATTTCGAGGATCCCGCATGGTTCCACTGCCGGCTGATTCTTGACCAGAATGGGCAGCGGCTGGCAAAGCGGCACGATGCGCTCAGCCTCCGCGCGCTACGCCAGCAGGGCCTGACGCCGATGAACATTCTCTCCGCAGAGTTGCCGGTGGAGTTGTGATGGCCGCTGATCCCGGATCCTTAGGCTGCGCTGAATTCCAGGACCAGTTACCAGAACTGATCAGTGCTGGCGAAACAGTCTTTTTACATCCCCAACTACAGAGTTGTGAAATGTGCCGCGCTCTGATTATCGACCTCGAAATGATTGCAGAGGCATCGCGGGGCAAGGGGAGAAACGAAGGCGGCGGTCCAGGTTGAGGCCGCCGCCTTCCGTCTTACTTGTGGTGGATGAACTTCCCACTCTGCAACTCGCTCATCGCTGTCCGCAATTCCGCCTGCGTGTTCATCACAATCGGCCCGTACCAGGCAACCGGCTCTTCCAACGGTCTCCCGGAAACAAGCAGGAAACGAATCCCCTCCGGCCCCGCCTGCACCACGATCTCATCCCCGCGATCGAACAGCACGAGCGAGTGATTCTTCGCGTCGTAGACCGGCGCCGCGTTCGGGTCTGCGCCCGACTCGGTCAGAACAGCCTGCGGATTGGAAGCATCACGAAATGTCCCAGCGCCTGCAAAGACATAAGCGAATGCGTTCCGCGTAGTCTCCACCTTGATCCGCTTCCGCTTGAACGGCGGCACGGAGATGTCAACGTAACGCGCAGCCACATTGGATTCAGTAGCTACACCCTCCACCGGCCCCTGCTTGCCCCAGAACTCGCCGCAGATGACGCGCGCATGGGTGCCATCGTCCTCGGTAACCTCTGGAATCGCGCTGGCAGGAATGTCCTGGTAGCGCGGGTCGGTCATCTTCAGCGCCGCCGGCAGGTTCGCCCAAAGCTGGAATCCGTGCATCCGCCCATTCGCGTCGCCCTTGGGCATCTCCTGGTGCAGAATCCCGCTGCCGGCCGTCATCCACTGCACATCGCCCGCCGTCATCAGGCCCTTGTTGCCCAGGCTGTCGCCGTGCGCCACTTCCCCAGCCAGCACATACGTAATCGTTTCAATTCCGCGATGCGGATGCCAGGGGAAACCCGCCAGATAGTCCGCCGGATTCTCGTTGCGGAAGTCATCCAGCAACAAGAACGGATCGAATTCCTTGGTCTTGCCGAACCCAAAAGCCCGTTGCAACTTAACGCCGGCCCCCTCAACGGTTGGGGTGGTTTGAATGATCTCTTTCACTGGTCGAAGCGACATGGTTGACCTCCTGTTACCTTCAATCGTGCTCTTTTTGCCTTACATAACGTTGGATTCACGAGATCGATATTCGTTGCAACAAGTAATTTCAGATGACAGGTTACAGAATACAGATGACAGTCGGGAAAAGTCAGAGATCCTGGCTGTCATCTGTAACCTGTCATCTGTTTTTAGGCCTTGATAAACTGCACTTCGAGCGTAATCGTCACATCTTCGCCCACCAGCACCCCGCCGGTCTCAAGTGCCGCATTCCATCCCAAACCGAAATCCTTGCGATTGATCTTAGTGGTTGCGGAAAGCCCAATCCGCTGGTTTCCCCAAGGATCCTTGGTCGGAGTGCTCAGGTCCTCCACCTTAAAGATCACCGGCTTGGTAACGCCGCGAATAGTCAGGTCGCCAGTCGCTTCATAGTCAGGGCCGCCAGTCGAGTCGATATTCGTGGATTTAAACGTGATCGTGGGGAATTTCTCCGCATCGAAGAAGTCCGCGCTCTTCAGGTGCCCATCGCGCTGAGCATCACCGGTATTGATCGTGGCCACGTCAATCGAAGCCTCGACAGTAGAGTGAGTGCGGTCGGTTTCGTCGAGCTGAAGGGTGCCGGAAAGTCCGGTAAATGTGCCCTTCACGTTCGAAATCATCATGTGTTTCACTTTGAATTCGGCCACCGAATGGGCCGGATCGAGTTTCCAGGTGGTAACGGTGCCTGGGGCTGGGCTGGTTGTAGTCATGGTTGTATTGCTCCTCTCGTTTCTTTGGATGCGGCAAGAAGATATTCGTTGCAACAGGTATTTTGACGGACCTTCTATCCCCACCGCGATCCGGCGCGGGCTCTCTAGCTGTCTTTGCGGTAAAGCAGGTCGCGGATCGCTTTTCGGCGAGCCTCGTTTGCCTCAGCCTCAGCCTTACGCTCCTCAGCGGACAGGGCACGGCCTGTCGAAGCTTCCGCAGCTTCCGGATCGCTGCATTCCGGGCACCGGTTCGCGAACCCCGGCTTGCCAGGCCTCAGCTCGAATTCCTCACCGCAAGCAACACATGTTTTAATCGGGAACGCCATTTCTCTTCCATGATAAAACGCTGCGTGCCCCGAGGCGAAATCAACCCATATTTGCACAAATGCGCGCAGTACCCCACGGCCTTATCCTCAACAGAGAACTCATGTCCGACTTCGCCCAAACCGTAAAGCAGCAGGCCGATATCGTCCGGGTCATTGAGGGCTACATCCGCCTGCGCAAGGCCGGCGCGGAACGGTACACCGGTCTTTGCCCGTTCCACAAGGAAAAATCCGGGTCATTCAGCGTTCAGGCCGTCAAGCAGTTCTATTACTGCTTCGGCTGCCAGGCTTCCGGCGACGTATTCAGCTTCGTCGCCAAGATTGAGAACGTCAGCTTTCCAGAAGCCGTCAAGATCGTCGCCCAGAAGTGCGGCATTCCCCTGCCCAAGCGCGAATTCTCCTCGCCGGAAGAAGCAGCCGAAGCGCGCCTCCGCGGCAAGCTGCTCGATTTGCATGAAGCGGCAACAGCCTGGTTCGAAGAGCAGCTTCGCGCCCCCGAAGGCGCAATCGCCCGCGAATATCTGGCCGGACGCGGCCTTACCCCCGACGGCATCAAGGCCTTCCGCGTGGGCTACGCGCCCGACAGTTTCAATGCCCTGCGCGACCGCCTCCGCCCCATGGCCGACGACGAAACCCTCCGCGCCAGCGGCCTCTTCAGCGCAAAAGAACAGGGCGACGGCACCCTCGGCCCCATCTACGACCGCTTCCGCAAGCGAGTCATGTTCCCCATCGCAAACGAGGGCGGCCGCGTCATCGCCTTTACCGCGCGGACCCTCGAGACCGGCGACAAGGCGGGGGCAAAGTACATCAACTCGCCGGAGACGCCGCTTTATTCCAAGGGCTCCGTCCTCTTCAATCTCGACAAGGCAAAAACCTCCATCCGCAAGCACGAGTTCGCCCTGCTGGTGGAAGGCCAGATGGATTGCATCAGCGTGTTTCTGCGCGGCATCCAGAACGTCATCGCCACCAGCGGCACCGCTTTTACTGAGCAGCAGGTCGGCCTCCTCAAGCGCCATACCTCGCAGGTCGTGGTCAACTTCGATCCCGACGCCGCCGGAAGCAATGCGGCGGAGAAGTCGATTGCCCTGCTCACCGAGGAGGGGTTCACCATCAAAATCGTCACCCTCGACGGCGGTCTCGACCCGGACCGGTTCGTCCGCGAGCGCGGCGTCGAGGCCTACATGGCAGCGCTTAAGGGCGCCCGGCGCCAAGCCGACTACCTCATCGAGCGGGCTCGCACGGCATTCCCCGGCGCTAGCGCGGAGCAGAAGGTAAAGGCCATGAACTTCCTCCTTCCGCACATTCGCCGCATGCCTGAAAAGCTGGCGCGTGATCAGTTTGCAGCCGACGCAGCCCAGAAGCTAGGCATCGATTCTGCCGTGCTACGCGAGGAACTCCGCCAGGCAGCCCTCAAACGACGCGACCACATCGAAGTACGCGCCGCGGTCCTCACCGAAGTGGAGCGGGTTCTGCTCCGGGCATTGGCCATCACCGATCCTGACTTCGAGCGCGGCCGGCGTCTGGCAATAGATGCCATTCTGATGCAACCAGCATGGTTTGAGCCACTTGGCACGTTTGCGGCAATGCAGGCCCTGGCCACGCGCCAGGCCGCCGCCCCCATGGATGTGGTAGAGAACGAGGCGCAGCGCGCTCTTCTGGCCGAAGCGCTCCTCGCCGAGGTCAAGCCTCCGGAGGAGAGCGAAATCCAGAGCGCAATCCAGGAAATCCAGGAACGTGCCATCGCCACCCGCCTGCGCGATCTGCGGAGCCTGATTGCCGAAGCGGAGCGTCGCGGAGATTTTGCGGAACTCGCCCTCCTCACCCAGCAAAAGCTGGAGCTGGACCGCGCCCTGCGAAATCTGCACAACCACAGGCCCCCGCAACCGTCATAGGCCTTCAAATCACTTTGATACCCGTGCATCAAACCGCCCCTCCCTTGCGTCTAATCAACAAGAGCTAAAGACCGGCAAGTTTTAGGATTTGCCCGGCATGGTTGCTAGAAGAACTGAGATTACCGCGGCTGTAACGCCAAAATGTATTGTTGAAGCCGGCTCGGATCGTGGTATTCTATTCATCTCTGTGAGGATGCGCGCCCCTCTGCCCCAAAAATGAGCTACGGCTCGTGGGCGATCCAGGCGAAAACCTGAAGCGCTAGTCATCCTGCTCCGAGCAACCACCTGAAACCGCTTGATGCGGGTTACCGCAGGTTCGTCTCTGTATGCGCCTGGATTTCCACTTTTTTGTTTGGAAATCTTTTTTCGCGTGCGGATGCGACCCACGCCGTTTGCGCAACCGGCGCTGAATCTGTCTTGCGCATGAGAGTAGGAGCAATTTGGCTATTGACGATAAATTCGAACACGACATTGACAGCCTGATCGAAGTCGGTAAAGAGAAGGGCTATCTCACCTACGGCGACGTAAACGACATGTTGCCTGAAGAGATTGGCTCCGCCGATGATCTGGACGATCTGATTACCACCATCGGAACCCAGGGCATTGACCTGCTCGATGGACCGAAATTCGGCGGCGACAAGGACTTCGAGCTCGAAGAGGGCGAAGACGTTGAACTGGATCTCACGCCCGGTACCCTCGAAAAGACCAACGACCCGGTCCGCATGTACCTGCGCGAAATGGGCACCGTTCCCTTGCTCACCCGCGAAGGCGAAGTAGAGATTGCCAAGCGAATTGAACGCGGCCAGCTTCGCGTGCTCAAAGCGATTTCACGTTCTCCCATCGTGATCCGCGAGATCGTGGCCCTGGGCGAAGACCTCAAGCGCGGCGTGCGCAATGTCAAGGAAGTCGTAGTCTTCGACGAAGAAGAACTCACCGAGGAAGTAGTGCAGACGCGCGTCAAGGCCACCGTAGTCCGCATTGACCTGCTCATCAAGCACCAGAAAAAGATTCAGGCCATCGAAGAGAAACTGGTCGCAGCCGCGGCTGCCCCGAGCAAGGCCAAGGTCAAGGAACAGCGCCATGCCAAGTGGCTCATCGCCCGCGAGAAGGTTCTGATTTCGCGTATTGTGCGCGAGCTCAAGTACACCGCTCTCGAGCGCAAGCGCCTGCTCGACAAGGTCAACAAGACCGTTGACACCATGCGCACGCTTGAGCGCCAGATCCGATCGCTCGATCAGAAGTTCGACGCCTCCAAGAGCGAGGAGCTCAAGAAGGAATACCGCCGCCAGCAGAAGAATTGCCGTGTCGACCTCGAGAAGATTGAAGGCGACGCCGGTGTCTCCATCGTCGAGCTCAAGCGCACGCAGCGCGAAATGATCCAGGGCGACATGGACGCCGAGCAGGCCAAGCGCGAGCTGATTGAAGCCAACCTTCGTCTCGTGGTCTCCATCGCCAAGAAGTACACCAACCGCGGTCTCCAGTTCCTCGACCTCATTCAGGAGGGCAACATCGGCCTCATGAAGGCCGTCGACAAGTTCGAATACCGCCGTGGCTACAAGTTCTCCACGTACGCCACCTGGTGGATCCGCCAGGCCATCACGCGCGCTATTGCGGACCAGGCAAGAACCATCCGCATCCCGGTGCACATGATCGAAACCCTCAACAAGCTCATCCGTACCAGCCGCCAGCTTGTGCAGGAGCTCGGACGCGAGCCCAGTAGCGAAGAGATCGCCCGCCGCATGGACATTCCGGTCGCGAAGGTCCGCAAGGTCCTCAAAATTGCGCAGGAGCCCATCTCGCTCGAGACGCCCATCGGTGAAGAGGAAGATTCGCACCTTGGAGACTTCATCGAAGATCGCCAGGCCGTGTCACCTTCTGAAGCGGTCATCAGCGTCAACTTGAAAGAGTACACATCGCAGGTCCTGCGCACCCTCACGCCGCGCGAAGAGCGTGTCATCAAGATGCGGTTTGGTCTCGAAGACGGTTCCGAGCACACCTTGGAAGAAGTGGGACAAAGCTTCCAGGTCACGCGCGAGCGCATCCGGCAAATTGAAGCCAAGGCGCTCCGCAAGCTGCGCCATCCTTCGCGCAGCCGCAAGTTGAAGGCGTTTGTCGAAGGCGTAAAAGAGATGTAGGTAGGTCCGGGCTTCATCCCGGACAAAAAGCCGTAACCTTGGAAGGGGTTGCGGCTTTCTTGTTTCTTGAGAGGGTTTCTACATGGACGTGATGGACTACCTGATCGACCTTGAGGGCAAGGACTGGCAAGTCCTTCTCCTGGGCTGGCGATTCCTGCTGCCGGAGTCCTTCAACGTTTGGCTCGTGAATCGCGTGGGCGACGTGTTCGTGGTGTTTGAAGATGGTTCGGTGCACATGCTCAACGTGGGCCGTGGCACCATTGAACGCGTAGCGGACAACTGCGAAAGTTTTGTCACCCGCATGGATAAGGACAACCACGTCAACACGTGGATGCAGGCGACCCTCGTAAACCATTGCGTCAAAGCCGGCCTGCGGCTACGCGACGGGCAGTGCTACGGATTCAAACTTCCTCCTATGCTCGGCGGGACCTATGAAGTCGAGAATGTCGTTCTGATGGAATTACAGCAGCACTATTCGCTTCTGGCAGACCTGTGCGAGCAAACCGTAGAGCTTCCCGACGGAACCAAGGTCAGACTCGCGATTGGCAAGAAGCCTTAGTCGGAACTGGCTACAGTGTTATGCAGCCACCCAGTACAGCGGCAGCTGCCACTGGGCTCGGCAACCCTCGGTGCGCTGTCAATGTGCATTCGTTGGCGGTGCCGGAGTGTCCGTCTCCTCAGTCTCGTCGAATCCAGGCAGAATGCGGGCTTCTCCCCCATACTTGTGGTACCCGCCAAACGTCACGTCGTTGATCATGGTTTCGAAGTAGCCGTAGAGGCTGAAGTCCATGCCCCACTCGTGGAGTATGCGCACGGAACGGCCGCGGGAGATGTCCAGGCTTCGCAGAGGGCAGATATAGGTCTTGCCGCCCAGTTCCTGGGGACCGTACTCGACCATGATTTGCGAGCGGATGAGGGGTACGTCAGGGTCCCGTTCTTCATCGAGATCGTCATTGATCACGATGCGCATGATGGCCCCGGTGTCGGGATTTAGCGCAAATTCGCCGAAGGCCTCGGTCTTCTTTTGGTAGACCGTGGCCCCATCGCCCTTGGGAAGGCAGCAATAGGTGAGATCGTGCTTGATATTCGGAACGGCAATTCGGTAGGAGAACACGGCCAGATCTCCTTCCTTGCCGCGCTCCCAGCGCTTCCAACCCAGGGTGCTCGGACTGGTAGCGGCGGCCGTCAGCACGTAGGCAAGAATGGGACCGAATGTGCCCTTTGTTTCAAGACCGCGTGCTCGACCCGCGACGAGTTTGCGTTTGCCAAGTTTCTGTTTTTTCTCAACCACCTCGTGTCCATTTCGATAGAGAACAGTAGCGTGCTCCGAGGCGGCAAAGTGCAGAGTTTGATCCTCATGTGGCATCTTCCACTTCTCTTCGTTACGTGTAGCAGGCTCTTCGAATCGGACCGTATTTCTCAGGGCATATAAGCTGGGCAATTGGGGAATCGCATTTTTCAGGTAGTCGAATGCGCGCCCCAGAATTGCACGCTCCTCTTCAAGCGGAGGCGGCGGGCGATTCACAATTTCGTCGGCCGGCGGCGTCAGCCCCATCGACAAATCGGCATCCGCCGTCAGAGCCTGGCGTTCCCGTTCGTTGTGAACCGCGCTCAAAAGCGCATCGAGCCGGGGCGTGCTTAGCCGTTCGGTGAGTTCCAGATTCTCGAGCTTTCGCTGCAGGTCAGTCTGCGCATGCACCCAATCTTCAAGCTGCGCCACGCTGACCTTTTCCATCCCCGGCCTTGGACTGTCGAAATACACCGGCTCGTTGTAGTAGCCCATAAGAGAGCGGACCGTCAGTCTAGGACGATTCACCTGCACACGGATGTCGCGGTATTCGTCCATCTTGTCGGTGTGCGGGGGATTGAAGGTGAGCGTGAAATAACTCCGCTCCCGCTCGACACAGCGCTCGATATCTCGATCAAGTTCTCTCGATGAATCCAGCACCAGGCCACCTGTGCGCGTCGCGATCACCTGGAGTGCCAGTTTGGGTGGTCGCATGTCCCTTTGCGAGAGGGGCGCTTGGAGGTCCTGAGGATTGAAGGACCGGTCGGGATTCGGCCACACGTTCACGTTGTCCAGCGTGATTCGCGCTTCCCGCAAGCGGGTGGACAATTCCGTCGCATCGTCGAAGCTGGCGCTGCCAGCATTCACTGGCCAGGCCGGACCGATCCACACCACGACTTTGCGGCCCGCAATGTCCCTCTGATCGATGGCAATGGAGCCGAGTGCCCGCAGATCGGGCGGACCGGACTGTGAACTCCGCTCAAAGGAAAAGAGTGAGTTGGATACATCAGCCCCACCCGATCTCCCCACGATCCGCGGCGACCTGTTCTGCTCCACCTCACTGGCCAGCAGATTCCCATCCCGCGTAGACATCGAAGACGAGGACAACCCACTCCGTGTAAGCCGGTAGAGGAAACACGCGGCTTCCAGACGGCCGTTGTTCCGGCGCAGGAAACGAGCAACCGCGCTTTCGGTTTGAGTGAGCTGCTGGGGCGGCAGATTGATGCCGTCAAGGACGAAGATCAGCTCAGGCGCAGGCTCTGAAGCCGCCAGAGAGTTATGCAGAGTGCGAATCTTTGCCGGTTGGCCGTTGTCGAGAAGAGTGAAATTCTCGGGCTCCAGGTCCGAAACCGGGTTCCCTGCCGAGTCCGCTACAACCACGTCGATGCTGAAGAGACCCTCCCGCACAACACGATCGGTGGCGCTCAGGGGTGCAAAGGTCTTCTGCGCAACGGAAGGATCTCGCAAAGGCGGGGTTTGCCCGACTACCCCGCAAGTCCAGAGAATCATCAGGCTCGCCAGAATGGCCGTGCTCTGCGAGTTGGGTTGATTCACCACGATTCCAAGTGCCCGAAGACTTGCGGCGAGCATAGCACGGAACGCGAGCCCGAGCCGAAGGCGTCCCGAAGGGACAGCACGAAAGTAGCCGCGTGGTGAAGTCCGCCGGAGCGGACGAAACCCGGGGGACCCGATCAAGCGGAGAGAATTAGGCGTCCCGAAGGGCCGCCGCGACGCAATTGCAACTCGAATTTCGCGCGCAATTGCACTGTAAACAAAATCAAAATAAACAACACATAATCAATCACTTACGCCACTAAATCGTGCAAAATCAGCGCATTTTCAGAAAACGTGGCTAATTCTAAACAACCCTTTGCCTCGTTTAGTTCAATTCTCTGTCACTGAAACATCTCGAAAAGGCTGCCCGCAAGGTACAGGTCTCCGCGACTCGGAACCTATCAAGCGACCCTTTCGCATGTTTTGTAACCACTCAAGCAGCCATTTCAGCTATGTAGCGCAACCCTTTAAGCAGCCATTTGCCCCATCAAAAACCGCTCGCGGCCTCCAACTCGGCCATCTCTTTCGCACCGAGGCGAAGCCCTGCCGCAGCCACATTCTCCTCCAAATGCGCCACCTTTGACGTCCCCGGAATCGGCACCATGACCGGCGACTTATGCAGCAGCCACGCCAGCGAAAGTTGAGCCACTGTAGCCGAGTGCCGCGTAGCCACCTGGGCCATCACGGTCGCCAATGGATGGTCCGCCTTGAGCTGTTTCCCCCCGGCCATCGGATACCAGGGGAGAAACGCTATGCCGTTTGTTTCGCAGTATTTAAGAGTACCCTCATGCCGCCGATCCCCAAGACTGTAGCGATTCTGGACACTCACGACCTCCACAATCTTGCGCGCCTCCTCAATCTGATCCGGAGTCACTTCACTCATCCCGATATGCCGAATCTTCCCCTGTTCCTGCATGCGCTTGAGCGCCCCAAGCGACTCTTCGAGCGGCGTACGCGGATCAATGCGGTGAAGCTGGTAAAGCGAAATGCAATCAAGCTTCAGTCGACGCAAACTCATCTCTA
>Ga0302140_10005296_pt1 | contig 16311 bp, 15 predicted proteins | sample I_Bog_E1_1_FD_202095 | JGI IMG/M metagenome (GOLD analysis project Ga0302140, IMG submission 202095) | Peat permafrost microbial communities from Stordalen Mire near Abisko, Sweden - I_Bog_E1_1 | ecosystem: Environmental > Terrestrial > Soil > Wetlands > Peat | place: Sweden: Abisko, Stordalen... | reverse complement strand
CTGGGATTCCAATTCCGGCCGGATGGATTCTTCACCCAAAGTCCGGCCATGGATGTGCCTCCACCCCCTGCGAAGTCGTGCTGCCACTGAGCGCGTGCAGTTTAGGACGAACATGAAAACATTACTCTCAACGCTTGTCTTATTGGCCTCGCTTAGCAGAGCGGGCACGCTGTACCTCCCCGCCTATCCCTCTTCCGTCTTGGTCATTGACGAATCCAGCTTCCAGATTTTGGATCGAATTCCGTTGCTGACTGGAACGCCCATGTCGATGCGTTTATCCCCTGATCACACGAAACTCTATGTGACAACCATTGACCACAACGGCTTTGAGATAGTTGATCTGGCAACTCGTAAAGTAACCACTCACTTTATACTCGACACACCGACCAAGCGCTATCGCATGCGTAGCGGCGTGGTGGACCCGGAAGGTAAGTTCTTTTATACCGTGAGCAAGGAGATTGATCAGCTCCCGGATCATTTCGAAATTTCCCGGCCGAAGCTCACGACAGTGGATCTCACCACGCAGAAGATCGTCAAAACCGCGGATATGTCGAAAGGTGATGAGCTCGCTTACCGGCCGGCCTTTGAGATTTCGCCGGATGGAAAGTACCTTTATCAGTTCGGGTCAAAAATCGCGGTAATCCAAACGTCGGATCTAAAGGTGATTGATCACCTCGATCTGGCCGCACCGGACTCGGCAGGCATGGAAAACGTCCGCCTGGGCGCTGAACTCGGGCTCATTAGCCAACCTGGCCTGCGGATGTCGCTTTTTACTTCGACTGACCCGATTGTCCACAACAGAGTTTTCGGATTGGCGCGCATGGACCTTGAATCTCGGAAGGTAGACTACAATCCCATTGGCCCCGCACCCACTGGCATGGCTGGTTTGCAGGTAACTCCCGACAAAAAATTCGCCTATACCGTTGTCACCAACGGTATCCTCGGAAATAAGCGCTGCGAGTTCTGGGCGTTTGATTTAAGTAATGATCGCCTTACTCAGAAGGCTGAAGTAGCTTGCCGCGCCCGATTCAGCCTCGGAATGTCGAGCGACGGCAAGAAGCTATATTTTTACGGCGCCGGCTTCGAAGTGGAAGTCTACGACGCAGCCACTTTCAAACTCGAAAAAACGTGGGATCTGAACAACGACATCACCATGGCTGGCATCGCCGCCCTGCCATAGCTTGCGCATCGCCATCATAGACAGCGGTATTCATCCTGCGCACCCGCACGTTGGAGAAGTTGCGGGCGGCGTTGAGTTGTCGGCGAACGGTGAAGGTGGAGACTATATTGACCGGCTCGGACATGGTACCGCCGTAGCCGGGGCCATTCTGGAGAAATTTCCTGACGCTCAATTGTTTGCTGTTAAGGTATTTGACCAGAGGCTGACCGCGACTATCGGCGTCATTCTCCAGGCTCTTCAGTGGTGTCGCGCGCATCGAATTGATCTGGTGAATCTGAGCCTCGGCACCGCGAACCCAGCACATCGCGATGGTTTTCTTCAGGTCCTGGGAGAAGATTTACTGGTCGTAAGTGCCGCTTCTGCACTGCCCGGCAGTTTACCGCAAGTGATCGGCGTCAACGCCGACCCAGATTGCCCGCGCGACGAATTCCGCTATCGCGATGGCGCATTCCACGCCTCGCCGTATCCGCGTCCGGTTCCCGGTGTTCCCATCGCTCACAATCTGCAGGGGACCAGCTTTGCGGTCGCAAATATGACGGGCCTGGTTGCCCGCGTGTTGCACAGCAATGGGCGAGCAGGTATTCGCGACGCTCTTATTGCAGGAGCCCGCGGTCACGCACCATAGCGAGCGTGTCATCCAGTGCGAGTGAAAACCGTTCCAGCATTACGTCGATCTCGGATTCCTTGATGATCAAGGGAGGGCAGAACGCAATGCTATCTCCCAAGGCGCGCAGAATCACTCCATGGTGATGGCCCCGGTTCACCAGGAAGCTACCTATGCCGGCGGCCGAGTTAAATGCGGCTTTCGTGTGCTTCTTGGCAACGAGTTCAACCGCGCCAATCAAGCCTGTTCCTCGCACCTCTCCCACGATCAAATGATTCTCAAATTCCCGTAGCCCCGCCTGCATTCTCGGAGCAACACTTCGCACATGAGCAAGCATGCCGTCATCTTCATAGATCTTTAAAGTTTCCAGCGCCACAGCGGCGCTCACCGGATGCCCGCTATAAGTGAACCCATGGCTAAACATGCCGATTTTCTCGGACTGCTTCGCCAAGGCCTCGTATATTTTGCCGGACACCATCACCGCGCCGATAGGCAGATAACCGGAGGACAAAGCTTTCGCGCAGGTAATTATGTCCGGATCTAGACAGTAGGTAATCGTTCCCCACATTTCTCCCGTGCGGCCAAAGGCGCAAATCACCTCATCGGCAATCAGCAGTACATCGTATTTTTTGAGGACAGCCTGAATTTTCTCCCAATAGCTGGCCGGGGGCAAGATGACTCCGCCCGCGCCCATCAGTGGCTCGCCAATCATCGCGGCCACTGTCTCGGGGCCTTCGCTCAAAATCCGCTTCTCCAACGAATCAGCCAAGCGGCCGGCAAACGCTTCCTCACTCTCACCCGGCAACCCGAAGCGATAGTAATGAGGACATTCCACATGCAAGACAGTGCTGAGCGGCAGATCGAAATCCCGATGATTGTTCGGCAAGCCCGTCAAGCTGGCGCTGGCCACGGTGACCCCGTGATAAGCCTTGTGGCGGCTGATAATCTTCTTCTTGGCCGGACGGCCGAGGGCGTTGTTGTAGTACCAAACCAGCTTTACTACTGTGTCGTTGGCCTCCGAGCCGGAGTTGACAAAAAACACCTTGGACATGGGAACCGGCGCGACACTGAGCAACTTTTCGGCCAGCGCAATGCCGGTGTCAGTCGCTTTATGCGCAAAGGAGTGATAGAAAGGAAGTTTCAACATCTGGCGGTAAGCGGCTTCCGCCAGACGGCGTTCGGAAAAGCCCAGGCTGACGCACCAGAGGCCCGATAGACCCTCCAAGTAAGTCTTGCCGTCTTCTCCCTTCACGAAGACACCGTTGCCTTCCGTAATAACCAAAGGTCCTTCTGCTTCGTGAAGCTTCAGGTTCGTATAGGGATGGATAGTAGTCGCTATATCTCGGCTCGAAGAAGTTTTCTCCATCAGCATCTTGCTAACGAGCGTAACATCACCGCGCTACCGGCGCGAGAATTGTTGAACGGTGTGTATGATCTTGCCTGCGTGCAGTGTATCCGCTTCGCTGGTGAGATTTTTCCCATCGGCAGAAACGATCAACTTTCCGGCCGTGTCGAGGCGATTTGGGCGTTTCAGCAACAGCTTGTATTGCGAGGGCCCATCGGCGGCCATCTCTATCGTTCCCAGCTTTTGGCCCTGTGCGTCTTTCACGTCCGCGTCGGTGCCGTCTAGCTTCACTTCGTAGGTCATACTCACGGTATTGACATCCTTCACCAACAACGAAAAGGAAAAGGCGAGTTTGCCCTCCGCCTCCGAAACCTTCATCGTCATAGGTTGCGCGGATTCGATCTTCTCGCCATTCACTTCCTGCTTATCCAGATGCCAGGTACCCACAATCGGCTCGGCAGCGCAGGCGCAAACTGACGTAAGAACGGCAACCAGTAGTCGATGAGTCACAAACGGTTACGGAAGAACGGCAATACCGGCGTAGGTGATGTCGGTATGCAGATCCCACGTCTTCTCGTACTTCAACGTGGCGGCGTCATAGACTTCAATCTCGAAGCCCGCCCCGTAAATATAGAGCTTCTTTCCGTTCGCCGATATTCCGAGGGTGAAACGCGTACGGCAGGGCACCTCGGCCTTTTGAGTAATCCGGTCGCTCGACAGATCGAACGTCCAGAACTCGCAGCGTTTGGTTCCGTGAATACCGGTTGAAACGACCGTATACGCAGTCTTCTTGTCGGGGGTTACTTCCAGGCCCGCCATGCCTTGTGGAGCAGGCCCAATCGGATTGAAGTCCATCCTTCTGGTGCTCAAGTCGAAACGCGCCAAGCCAAACAGATGATTGTGAACAATGGGATCGGAGGAAACGAACATGGCCGTATGCTCACCCGGTTCGTTGATCAGATCCAGGTCCCCACCATAGCGGATGTTCTCCATGCCGGCGGTATCCGGTCTCGCCAGATCGATATGATCAAGAACCTTAAAATCGGACGCCTGAAGAATAGTGATCTTGTCGCCGAATTGATAGAGAAGCTTACCATCGGGTGAGATCTCCAAAGCTCCGACGCCCCAATCTCCCTGATTGAGCGCTTCTTCCTCTTTGGTAATCTCCACTGTCTTGACGATCTTCTGTTGCTCCAAATCAATGAGCGTGTATTTGGGCTTGCTGACTTCGAAGTGCTCAGGAAACTGGGTGATTTCCTTCGTGACCGCGTAGTAGAACTTTCCTTCAGGATCGGCCGTGCCGGAGAAAATCCGGTATTGCTTGTTGGGCGTGTTCAGCACAAAGTGATTAATCACCTTACGCGTCGCTACATCGATTACCTCAATGCCGTTATGATCGATCGTCGTTATATAGAGACGTTTGTGATCGGGAGACAAACGGATTCCCATGGGAATCCCAGTCGTCAGCGGGATTTTGTCGATGACTTCGGCCTTGTCTTCGTCGAAGACAAGAATGGAAGCCGGGTAAGCCGGAAGATAAAGAGTGCCCGGGGTTGCGAGCGCGGCAAAGGCCGTGATCCCCAAAACGAGTCGCCAAATCATGGGAAGATGATATCGAGATTGCGCCAATCTTTGGTGGCGGTGGCGCACTTGGCGGTCCAATCGGTCGCGTTGTTCAAGTGATCGGGAACTTGCGCCGGCCAGTAGCAGCTCACGAAACAATCGTAAATATCGCGTTCCACAGGTTGGCAGAGACCCGCCGTGCCGCCGGCCGCATCAACCTCCCAACCGGGAGAGAACATCAAAGCGCAGCCCATGGGTACGTGGGGACGCTGCGCGCCGTGGTCCTGCATCGCAACGACATCTTCGTTGCGCGAAGAAACGTAATTATCAATACGGGCGGCCTTCTTGTTCAGAGCTCGCATGTGTTTCATTGTGCAGCTTTCCTTTCAGCAAATTGTTGCAAAAAACCAGGATTCTTCACGGCAATCGCGCCATAAATCTCGAGGCACTTATTCGTCCAATCGCGGATCCAATCGCAATAATGGAGATTCGGATGCCCGGTATCGCCATAACGTACGAACGCTTCATGATGGCAACCGCCAGCGCACAGCGGACGCGCCCAGCAGGTGTGGCAATCGTATTTCGAGTCGATGTGTCCGCGGTTCAGAAAGTCGGCCTGTTTCTCTTTATCGATACCAGTGGCGATGTTTCCCAACGAATGCTGATCCGAGTCAACAAAGCGATGACACGGAGCAATATCGCCCGACGGTCCCACACCCATGAGTCCGAGACCCGCTCCGCACGGATGAGACTTGTTCACGCCTTGGCACAACTCGGCCAGTGTGTCACTCACGTTTGAAAAACCGTGAGCTTCACCACGGACGGCATATTCCAGATATTCGTCGGCGAGCTCATGAAACTGCTCGAGCATCCCGTCCATGCCCTTTTGCCCGATCGAATACAGCTGATTGGGAGAGGACGTAACAGGCGCGAAGCCTACTTCGTGAAATCCGAGATCTTGTTTGAGATGACGAAAAATTTTGATGACGTCGGAAGAAACGCCCGAAGTAAGCGTGACGCGCGCGGTAATCGGCCGCGTACGGTGATTCTCAATCAATGCCCGCACTCTCGGCTCTATGATGTCGTAGCTACCCTTGCCATTGGCGAACACACGAAGCTGATCGTGCATTTCCTTGGGTCCGTCCATGCTCACCGTAACGCCAATGTGGTTTTCCGATAAGAACTGAATAATGGTGGGCGTTAATAAGGTAGCGTTGGTGGTGAGGCTGAAGTCGATGTTGCGGCCATTTTCCTTGGCTTTGTGGTTCGCGTAGGTAACGACTTCCTTCAGCAACGGGAAATTCATTAGAGTCTCGCCGCCGAAGAAAGTGATGTGAATCGTGCGCCGGTCGCCCGATTCAGCCAACAGGAAATCCACCGAGGCTTTCGCCGTCGGGAGGTCCATGAACTTCGGCTTGCCTTCTGGAGTTGCCACCTTGTCTGCGCCGAACTCATAGCAGTATTGGCAAGAAAGGTTGCACTGGTTGGTCAGGTTCATGACCAGCGTCTGAATGGGAAAGTCGTCGGGTAAGGGCTGCGGCTTCTCGGGAACCGAACCGGCCGCCACGATCACATTGGCGTGGTACATCTCGGAGACTAACTCCTCGGCATCGCCGATGGTGAGTCCATGGTCAGTTAGGGCAGCGACCAGTTGTTCGTGATCCAACTGGCCCCCGCGCAAGCTCTCGATTAGCGCGCTCACCGCTTCATCCACCGCGAAAATCGCACCGGCCGGCACAAGATACAAAAACTCCGAACCTTGCGCTTCAAAGCGATGAAATTCGCCTAAGCGATAGAGGCGCGCCTCAGTCGCCGTCACTGGCCGACCTCCGGCTGATCCCAACGGATATAAGCGGGAACAGTGACGACAAGATAGGACTTGCCCGCCAAAGGCTTGCCTTCCTTATCTTTCTCGTCTTTCGATGTGGCCACAACCCAGATATCACCATAATTGTTCCGACTGAACTTTCTTTGAGGATTCGGTCCATCGGACGCAGGTGTAAAAAATCCAGTGGAACTGAGAGAGCCGACGAATTCCTTGTCGTCATCTCCATAGACTGAGTAAAATTCCTCGATAGTCCACTTCACATCGTCAAGCGGCCCGAGTTCGACATCGTCGGCGGTATGCATCTTGCCGTCGGCGCCGCGCTGGTAGCCAACAGCCTCGAACTGCTGGAAGCCCTTGGGGTGACGTTCACTACCCAACCGCGCCAAGGTGGATTCGGGCGTCACCTTGATGTAATCTAAATGATCGTAAACCGCAATGGCGCTAGGCAAAACCGACCGTCGGAAGGCGATATCACGCTTGCCGGAAACGGCGTCGGCCGCCACATCCACTTCCGCGATAATTTCGGTCGCGCTGTGCGAAATGATTTTGCGGACCTTCACGCCGCTGCCAAAATCCAAGTCGTCGAGAGAGATTTGCGCAGGCAGACTTTCCGCGACCAGCTTGACCTTGTTTGCGCTTGTGCCGGTCTTCAGCGCGGATTTATCAACCGTGATCAACATTGGATCGGCGGAGGCGCGCTGCATTTTCACATCGAATCCGAATTCCTGGTATTCGCCCCAGAACCAGCGCCCTTCGGCCATGGATTGATCCGGGGAGACCCACATGACTTCGCGCATCTCGCTGGCGAGATCGTCAGGTGCGGCGTTCGCGGCCAGCGTGCCTTTGGAACGGCCACGCCATGCGTAGCCTGCATAGACAACGCTGCGGCCGGTGTGAGTCAGAGTTGAGCCATCCTTTAGCGAGGTCAGTTTGACGCGAGTGGTAAATTCATCGTCGGTTCCCGGCTTGGGTTCGACAATCATTTCGCCATAGAACTTGCCATGCCCAGTGATGCGAGCCGACACGACCCAACGGCCTGCCAGCTTGGGCGCGCGCATTCTCGCGCGCCATTCTGCCCATTCCGGAGTTTCGAGCGGGGCGGCTTTACTCAAATAAGCAAGCGCGGTCTCGAGGGGAGTCGGTTTGTTGCTGTCAGCATCGGGACGCCGGCCGCCGCCACCCTCGCCCGCATTCAAACCCAGGCGAAAAGCTTCGTCAGCTTGCGGGTATAGAGCGATGTGAAGATTGGCAAGATACTTCCAATCCAGCGCGGTACGCCGCCAGGAAAGAGGGCGCGCCATGGCATGGCAATTGGCGCATGCGCCTTTCACATCGTCGTTCGGAATGTTGGTCTCGTCCTGAATCCGTTTTTCGGCGTAGTACATTACGGGCTTGGCCTCTTCCGGCGCCAAACCGTGATCGGTGCTGAGATATTTGAGAACTCCACGCGCTTCGTCGGGAGTTAACGTAACCCCGCGCAGACGCACCATACGCTTAATGGCCTCTTCCCAAGCTTCCGGTGTCGCGCGTTCATACGAAAGGCGCAACATGTTGCCTTTCTCGTCTTTTGTGTGACAGCCACCGCACTTGCTTATCACAAGCTGGCTTGTCACAGGAATGCCCTCGACGGGCGACAACTTGGCCGAATCTGCAGACGGGGCAGCTTGCGGCTTCTGGTTCTGTGCAAGCAGGGGCAACACCAGAAAGGTTGCAAGCAGGGATTTCATAACCGTAACCCGTTATCATACACTCATGGTGGCCTTCATGGCTGCGCGCGTTGAAGAGAAAATTGTTATGCAATCCATCACCGTTGTGAATACAGTCAAAATAAATGCGCTAAAGTTCACCGGCAGCAAAATAGCTGATGCCCGATAGAGGCATCCCGCTCAAAAACTACAAACGTGTGCTGCCGTTTATCACGCGGTACTGGCCGCGTTTGGTTTTTGTCCTACTCACCGGAGTAGCGGCCACTTCTTTCGGTTTGCTGCAGCCTTACATTTCCAAATTCCTGGTGGACGATGCGCTGCTGAAGCGCAACATGCGCATGCTGCTGCTGGTGAGCGGCGCGATGTTTGCCATTACCGTGCTGGGTTTCGTCTTAAACATTCTTTCCAGTTATCACTACGTCCGCGTTTCCGCCGGCGTTCTTTTCGATATGCGGCTGGCGCTCTATCGCCACCTGCAAACCCTATCGCCGCGTTTCTGGGCGAACACCAAACTGGGCGACGTAGTTTCACGCATTAACAACGACATTGCCGAAGTGCAGCGCGTCTCCGCCGACAGCTTGTTAAGCGTGCTATCGAACGTCGTGTTCCTTATTGGCAGCACGGCGATCATGATCTCGCTCAGTCCGAAAATTTTTTTGATCAGCATCGCGGCGGTGCCGGCCAGCATCTGGGCGCTCAGCCACTATCAACATCGCCTGGTAGCATGCGTGCGAGCGGTACGGGAGCGCAGTTCCGAGATCGGCAGCTTTCTGCTTGAAACGCTGCTGGGCATCCGGCTCGTCATCTCATCGCAATCCGAAGGACGCGAAGTGGAGCGCTTCCGCGCACGCAATCAAAATTTTCTTGACGCTCTCATGCGCATGCAACTTACTTCCTTTCTCTCTGGCGCCGTTCCCGGGACGGTTTTGACTCTTTCGACCGCCGCCATCTTCCTTTACGGCGGCAAAATGGTCATCGATGGCGCACTCACCACCGGCTCATTGGTGGCGCTCATGTCTTACCATCTGCGGCTGTTATCGCCGGTGCAGAATCTGATGGGCCTTTACAGCAATCTGGTTTCGGGCGGCGTCTCGCTTTCGAGAGTCTTCGAGCTCTTTGATACACGAGCGGAAATTAGCGAACCGTCGTCGGCGACGCCCATGCCTAACGTGGTGGGGGTCATTGAGTTCGATAACGTTTCCTTCCGTTATGGCGCGGAGTCCGTCCTGGAACATCTTTCGTTTCGCGTAGCTCCGGGAACCATCTGCGCGATCCTCGGACCGAGCGGCGCCGGGAAATCAACGCTGGCCGATCTTCTGGTACGCTTCTACGATCCGCAAGACGGCGTGATCCGGCTTGACGGCCGCGACCTGCGCGAGATCTCCCTAGCTGATCTTCGACGCAATGTCTTGCTCGTCGATCAGTCGCCTTATCTGTTCCATGCCACGGTGCGCGAGAATATCGCTTACGCGCGGCCACACGCCACTGACGCTGAAATCGCCGCCGCCGCCGAAGCGGCCTCGGTTCACGACCGCATTCTCGCTCTGCCCAACGGCTACCAAACCATCATTGCGGAACGAGGCCAAACTCTCTCCGCCGGTGAACGCCAACGGATCGCTTTAGCACGCGCCCTGCTGGCCGACCCCAGAGTGCTCATTCTGGACGAGCCGACTTCCGCGCTGGACGAAGTAAACGAGCGGGCGATAGCCGACACCTTGGTGCGGGTCGCTGCCGGACGGACCGCGATTCTGATTACGCATCGCGAATCGCTGGCACGCATCGCTCACCAAACAATAGTTCTCAATGCCGCGCGGGTTGCCTTGAACGAATCGCGCGCGTAGTGTATAAGAAATGGATTGGCCTCATCACGTATCAATGCTGCTCCACCCGCGACAAACGCCGCTCCGTCTGATCTTAGAGCAGAGTTAAGGACGTTGCGCGCAGCATTGCCATCCTATTTACGTCTTGCCTTCGCTTACCTTCTTTTGGGGTGGCTTGCTTATAACTTGTATGAAACACTTCATTGGATTGAAGCCTATTACTGTCCGCTACCGGTGCAGGATTACTGGCGGATTCCGGAAAATCTTGCCGACTATCAAAAATTTCACCTAGCCACGCTTTGGCGGCAGCACAATGAACACCGCATCGTTTTCCCCGAGATCGTTTTTGCCATCGACGTGCTGGCAGCGCACGGACGCTTGATCTTGCCAATCGTTTGCAGCTTCGTCTGTTATGCCTTGGCTTGGGCTGTCTTGTCACTTACGGTGATGAGTGACAGCGGCATGTCATTTTACGAGCGCGTTCTCGCGGTATTGGTCGCGGGCGTCGCCGCGTTTTGGCAGGGCTCGGCGATTTCTCTGGCCCAGCCATTTCTTTTGCAGTGGCCGATGATGCAACTCGGCGTCGTGCTCTCCCTGTTCTTCGTCAAGAAAGCGGCTGACACGTCAAGAAAATTCTTTTTGGTTGCCGCAATAGCCGCGGCGGTGGTGGCTACCTATTCATCCGCGAACGCTCTTTTCTTGTGGCCGCTCCTCATTGGCGTCGCGTTTCTCATACGTCTATCCAAGCCGTTTCTGGCGGCGCTCGGGATATCGGCGGTGGTTTTCGAGGGATTGTTTTTCGTAGGTTATAGATTTACCGGCCAGATCCACTTACTAGCTTTGCTTAAGAACCCGCGCTATTTCGCCGGCTTCATAGCCAGCTATCTGAGCATGCCTTTCGGCGGGATCAAATCGCCGGCATTCGGCGAATTCATCGGTCTTCTCCTGTTACTCATCCTTTTTGTATTATTCGCGCTGGTGAAGCGCCGCGGCTTGGCGGCCACCTCTCCCGCGATTATTCTCTGCGGATACTGCGTTTTCTGTCTCCTGACTGTGCTAATCACCGCCGCCGGCAGGATGGATCCGGGCGATGCCAGTTTCACCACTGCGAAGGCTGCGAGATATCTCTCGATGCCCCTTATGAATTGGGCGGCACTCGTCCTTCTTTACTGCTGGCTCAGCGCGCGCCTCAAGTGGCGAATCTTGACGACTGAGCGGCTGGTGATCGGCTCGGCCGCGCTGCTCTTGCTGGGGCAATATAAGCTGCGCTCCTGGCAAGAATTCAACTCCCGCGAATTCGCCGATAACCAGATGGCCGCGCTCAGCATTGATAGCGGCCTCACCGACTTCGAGATGATGGCGCGTATCTTTCCCTCGCCGGAGTTTGTGGCTGTTAATCTACCCAAGCTCAGGGCAAACCATCTTTCGGTCTTTTATAGCGGACATCAACAAGCGCTGGGCCAGGATGCCCAGCAGTTCGGAAGAATAAAACCATTTCCGGTTGCTGGAGAAATCACTTACTCGTTTCCGGTTGAACACGGCATTGCGGTGGCCGGTTGGGCCGATCAGCCCGATCCGCGGTATCCCTGGCCCTGGATCGTGCTAACCAATGAACGCGGCCAAGTGGCCGGTTTTGGAAGACGGCTGCCGGCCGGCTTTCCCGCGGCTCTTGAATCGCTCAAGATACCGGAGAAAGAAGGTTGGGTGGCCTTCGTCAATCTGGCGGTACCGTACCACACAATTTCAGCCTACTTATCAACCCGCCACGGCCTGGAACGCATTCAAGGCACAGTGCCCATTCCGGCTTTGCAGGCGGCTACGATAGATGAGACGGGCCTGCCCTTAAGAGACGTTTCATGGCTCATGGATTCGTCCTGGACGCGGAATGGAATTCCCGTACCGCTGCATTTTGGCTGGCTTGGCGGGAACCCGATTTACACTACTATGACGAAAGTGAAAGCGCGTCCGGGACAAATCAGCGTTGAATTTCCCGCTCCCACCAATGCTTGCGTTATTCTTCCGATCCTGCATGGAAGGTCCATTACCGGCGCAGCCGCGCAATTGATGGACGCCGACACCAACCAAGTGCTGGCCGAACTGCCACTCAAAATCCAAGATCCCCTTTGGGCAACTTGGCGCGTACATTTGAATTCAACAGTTAAGCATCTGCGCTACGTGGCGACCGATGCGCATGAGGAACCAGGCCAATGGCTAGCGGTTTCGACGCCATTGGAATGCAACTAGCGCCGCCAGGAAACCAATCGCGGCGGCGATCAACGAATAACGGTGGACGAGTTCAGACGTGTGCTCCCACCTTTCGCCAAAAATGTAGCCGAGCGTCAAAAACGAAGCCACCCATACGGCGGCTCCTGGATAAGCAAAAGCCGCGAAGCGGGGCAGACTTAAGCGCGACAACCCCGCCGTCAGCGCCGTAAAATGCCGCACGCCAGGAATGAAATAGCCTACGCTCAAGAGCCATAAGCCAAAGCGATAAAACCAGCTGGTCACGTCTGCCACGTGCTTGGGCGTGATCCGCAAATACTTGCCATAACGATAAATCGCCTCGCGGCTGAATTTCAAGCCGATCCAATAGCTCAAGGTTATGCCGCACATGCTGCCGGCCAAGCCGGATGCAAAGGCCAAGGGCGCGTGCAGGCGGCCTTTATAGATCAGATAACCGCAGAAAACCAACAAAGTTTCATCGGGAATGGGAAGACCCAGAATGCCGAGCATCAATAAAAAAAACAGGCCGGCGTAACCGTGCTGGGACAACCAGTGGAGCAGCCAGGCGAGGAGTGTTTGCATTTTGCGCTACGATTCAGTTTATGGCGCAGTCAAATAGTCTTCCGTTTGAAGTGAAATGCCCGTGCTGCGAAGCCACGCTGCAAATCGACCCAGAGCTGCAGGTTGTGCTGCGGCATCAGGCGGTGGAAAAGAAGCCCGCCATTGAAGATCTGCACACGGCGGTGCAGAACCTAAAAGGCGAAGAAGCGCGGCGAAACGACATTTTCGAAAAGAGCTTTGCTTCGCACTTGAGCGCGGATAAGGTGCGGGCCAAGAAGTTCGACGAATTGCTGAAGCAAGCGAAAGAAGACAAGACGGGTACGCCACCCAAACGGGCGTTTGATTTGGATTAAGACCGAACAGCCGCGGATAAAAACAAAAAGAAATAGCCACCGATGAACAGAGACAAGACAAGAGAAACCGGTCGCAGACACACGTAGGGCGTGGGAATGACCAGTATTTTGTTTTTTGGCGGCGATTAGGCGGCTTTTTGAGCGGCGCGGTAGTCGGCGAGCCAGGTTGGGAAGTCGAGATCGTCGCTGGCGAACTCATGATGGGCCATTCGGGCGGCGTCGAAGGCCCAGATTTCGTCGTCTGAAAAATCGAAGCCAAATTGGCGGGGGTCGAAGTCAAGGCCCTTGCGATGGGTCTTGGAAGACATGGAGATGGCGCGCTTATATTCGCGATTGCGATGTTCGGGCGAAGCTTCGAACTTCTCCTGGGCGAGGCGCTCGTTTTCCTTGTCGATACGTTGCTGCTGGAGTTGCTTCAATTCGGCGATGTCTTCCTTGCGGTGGTTGCGAAGGCGGCGCTCCTGAAGGGCGAGATTCGAGAAATCCTTCTTATAGTCGCGGAGGATTTTGCCGTTGAGGAGAGCCTGGCGGTTGGTCTCGTCTTCGACGTCGGCAAATTCGGCGGCGAATTCGCGGAGGCCGAGAGCCCAGAGACTCGCTTCGAGGGGGTGGATGCGGAGGAGACGCCATTCGGCGTCGGCGATGGTTTGGACGAGCGCATGTTCGCGGTCGGAGCCGGGAGCGAATTCGAGGAAATTGCGGTCGAGGTGCTGCTGGTAGATGAGGGCGTCGTCGCCGGGTAGGAGGACGGTGCGGCCGGTGAGGCCGGTTTTGACGGCATTCATGGAGGATTTTGCTTTACCTTCGTCGGTCTTCGGACCTGTGCTGTGTTGAGCATTGGCGCGGTTGGCGGCGCGACGCGATTCTTGGTAATTTTTCTCTTTGATTTCGTTGATAAGGTCTTGCATATTGAAGTTGTCGACCGGGGGTTGCTCCGGCAGGTCAGAAGGAGGTTCGGCGCTGCCGACGGAAGCGGTGGCAGTGAGTACTTTGGAGGCTTTCACAGCTTCCTTGCGGGCTTGGCGCTCAGCGGCGCGACGTTGTGCACGGTTGGACATTTGAGATTCTACCTTTCTGAACGGGACCTTGGCAGACAGGGAGTGGGAAACTGCTGTGAGCCGGTTTCAATTTCGCATGCGGCGGATCGTGACGAGAACAAGTGACAGGTTTTTGGAGGGTGTGAACTCCGGCTAAGTCTTTTGGAATAATAGAGATGGAGACATTTCAAAAATATTTTCAAAAGCTGTGACTGGAAAACGGGTTGCGGAGTTTTCGATTTTGCGGGTCGAATTCCGGCTAGACATTTTTGTTTTGCTAAGCGTCTGTACACGCGCACGACGATACTGCCAGTAGTGACATGAGGTTCTTGGAGTATGGTGGCTTGGAAGGGCGAAGGCGCCCCAGCAGCGCCGTGCCAAGGACAACGGCAAGCCCGACAAAGAAAGCCGGCGGCTCGGGAACGGAGGTGACCGTCGGCGCGTTCAGTCCCTGAGCTGTTGCGCCGAACAAGACAAAATCCGAAGTTTTCAGGGGGCTGCCGGTGAGTTGCAAAGAGAGCAGCGAATCCGTCAGAGGGTCATCGGAATAACACGTAGTGAAGGTGGCATCGCACAGGTACATGAGGAAGCCGTCGGGAGTGCCACCGCCAAAGGCGTCGGTGGTCGTCACATCGAACGACAAGGACGAGCCGACTTTGAATGGCTGCGAGAACAATTCGAGGAAATCGCTGTCCTTGATGGTAATGCCCGCGCCGAGGTTGCCGGAAATGCCGCTGCCTTGGTCGCTGGGGCTGGCCAGCGGGTTACCACCGCCAAAGTTGAAGTTTGTCAGTTGAATCCGGTTGTCGGCGAGGCCGTCGCCGTTGGTCAGAGAGAAGGCAAGTGTCTCTTCGCCGGACAAAGAGGCGGTATTGAGGGTGATCAAAAAGGAGGCGGCGTGCGCGGCGTTGGCGGTGGACAGCAGCAATAATCCTGCGAATAAATGTGTTATGAGTTTCATGGTTTCCTTGCCTTTACCTTGGGCCCGGTCCGGCGAGCACGCGCGTTTTGTAAGTAATGGCGGCGTGGGTGGGATCGGTGAATTGGAGAGTGATGGTCGCGCTGGCTCCAGCGGCCAGATTGTTGGGGCCGTTGACATAGGGGCTGCCGGCGGGGGCTTCCACGGCATCGGTCACGCCACTGGGGTTGAATACCGTAGCATTGGCGCTCAGGCCGTCGAGCACCAACGAGATGGGGCCGGTCATGGACGCCGAGGTGGGATTGGTCAGGGTGACGGTTTGGGCGAAGCGCCTAATAATCGGGTTGTAGCCAAATGCGCCGCGCGTCACGGTGAGCGAAGAGCTGACATCGGAGGCGGGGCCGTTGGGGTAGGAAACGAAGGTTCCTTGAACGACCGGCGCGGTGGCGGAAATCGGGGTATCGGTTCCGCTCCAGTTGTTGGAAAACCACAGGCCATGAATGTCGTCGGTGGCCTGAATGGTGAGGGTGGTGTTGTTGGGCGCGCCGTTGTAGTCGATCTCCATCTGTAGCTGCAAATTGTTGGCAACGGTGACGGGAACGGCGCCGGTAATGTCCTTGACGCTAGCCACAGAGGTGAAAGTAACCCAGGCGGGGGGTGGGCCGGGATAGAGCGACAAGTTCTCTACGGTGGCGGACTGGATGGCATAGATGCATAGACCGTCCGGGCCGGGCTTTCCGGTGTAGCCGGCGATGCCGGTCACGCATTTGGAATGAATGGTGATCTGCGCGTTGGCTAGCACGCCGGTGGCGGGATACCAGGCTTCGAACGCAATGGCAGCCTGGGTTCCGGTGGCGGGAGAGAGCAAGCCAGCGGCGGGGTATTTGCCGATGGCGGGGTTGGACGAGGCGAGATAGGCGGCGGTTTGGAAGCCGCTGCCCGTGACGAGGCCGCCGCCGTCGTTGCCGTTGGTGATGGTGATGCCGGCGGTTTGGCCGGTATCGGGATTGTAATAAGATCCAGGCGCGGCGCTGGGCGTCAAGGTATAAGTGCCGTTCACGGGCACGTTGGGAATCACGCAGGTGGCGGTACCCACAACGGGCAGCTGGCCGAAGCCTCCAAAGAAAGTGAACAAGGAGGGCACGACCTGGGCGGTACAACTGCCGCTGAAC
>Ga0302140_10005295_pt1 | contig 16312 bp, 14 predicted proteins | sample I_Bog_E1_1_FD_202095 | JGI IMG/M metagenome (GOLD analysis project Ga0302140, IMG submission 202095) | Peat permafrost microbial communities from Stordalen Mire near Abisko, Sweden - I_Bog_E1_1 | ecosystem: Environmental > Terrestrial > Soil > Wetlands > Peat | place: Sweden: Abisko, Stordalen... | reverse complement strand
GCGTTTGTCGCCTTGCTTCCAATCTGGGGGCGAGCTACCTTCCCTCCCGCCCAGCCGGTCAACTCCAGTGCGGTTCCAACAAACCCCGCCCAAACCGGGATGCTCGCCGGCCGCCCATCGCAGTGCGCGACAGGGCCGACGGATCTCGATACCTATGCGACCGCAGGAGAGAATCTCCACGACTGCGCGCCCACGCCCCCCTGGATGACGGCGAGAGCCAATACAGCTTGGAATGCTTCGACCGAGCCGGCTCGGATTTTCGAGGTTACCGCGCCTTCCCCGTCCTCTGCCCCTGCATCCACTCTCCCCACCGTGCAGGCCGACGCGGGCAGGCCAACAGCGATCGGGGCTGCGCCTCCCAACGCAAACATCATGCTGAAGGATGCCAACGGCAACCAATCGATTGGCATTCCGTTGCCCGGTGGTGGGATAAGCGCGCAGTCCGTCAGCCAAAAGCTAGCCGAAACTGTCAGTGTGAAGGACTTTGGGGCGGTGTGCGACGGAACCAGACAATCCGGGACTGACAACGCCGCGGCAGTTCTGGCCGCAATCGCAGCAGTGCATCCTAGCGGGACTATCTTGTTTCCAGCATTCGGGTGCGGCGGCAAAGGCTATGTTGTGGGGCCATTGGGGACTTTGACGAAGATCGTCACTCTTGACTTTGGCGGCTCTCCTATCTATCCAAAGGCCAATGGAGTACCGTGGCTGACCATTGGGTATGCACTTCCGAACGGGCACATGGTATTGAAAAATGGCAACTTTTCTGCATACGCCGGTTTCACCCCGACAGACGTAATAGTTTTAGATCAGCCAATGAATACGGCGTTTGAACATATGGTATTCGGCAATCTAGAGTCGAGTCATGCCATCGTATGGCATAAGGCAGGCTACGGGTCCGTTTTTAGCAACGTCCAGTTTAATTCCAACAATGCTCCAAGTACGATTTATTATAGCTATTATTTATCGGCTCCTGGAAAATATTACACCCTGAACTCAAAAATCGTCGACTCGGATTTCAGTGGGGTTGCAACCGGCAGGTGTATTGGCATCGAGGGAGGCGAACTCAGTATCCAGGATACGGTGATTGAATCCTGTGGCGGAGGAGGAATAGAGCGCATCCAGGAAACAGAAACTGGCGGGAACGCGATGCACTTAGCCGCTTTGGCTATCAACAGGGTGCATTTCGAAAACAATAAGAAATTTAATTTGAAACTAGCTGCTTCTCACGCACCAAACTATTTTCGAGATAACGTCACAATCACTGCGTCTACATTTACCACGAACCCCAATAACACAGTGCTGTACCTCGGTGGGAATACCACGCTTGTGTTTACTGGTAATTGGGTAGACAAGGGATGTATTGACGGTGACCCAGTCAACCTTCACGGGCAATTAATCATGCTGGGTACGGAAGTGCAAGCAGTAAACCCCGCGTGCGATCCATCCTCTCAATACCTTTTAAGCACAGGCATCGCCAATGCCGTCAGCCGCCTGGCTTGGTCCACTTCTGGCAACTATAACACCCAGAATGAAGCTACCGCTAAAGTGCCCTTCATTTTCCGGACATTGGATTCTACTGTTGGAGCAAAGGTGGTATCGTTTCGGAACCCTTCGGGGGCTGAGGTGGCGTACGTCACTGCGGATGGGAGTTATACGAGCGCGGGGGCAGGATATATTGGCACCGCAACGGGGATTCGAAATCCTAACACGGGGCAACGACTTGTTATGAATGCCGATAACCAAGCTTCGTGGTACGCGGGAGGGGGGTCTACACTGCGTATCAATTTCGGACCTGTCAGTATCGCTTCCGGCTTTGGCACTCATCCAACAATTAGTGGCTCCGGGGGTGGCGGAGCCGTAACCGTGGGTTCAGGGGCCACCGCCAAAACTGGGGTCGTCACATTCAGCCAAACATGGGTCAACGCCCCCTATTGTGTCGCCCAGAACACAAGTACTCTTGGGATCAATATTCAGCCGGTTGCGACACCCACAACGCTCACGCTGAACGCGTGGTCAAGCACCACGGGAGCGGCTACCCCGTTTGGCGCCGGGGACGTCATCGTATGGAATTGCACCGGTCGATAGTATAGCCGCGCTCACAGTCAACGAGGAACTCCACGGCGAAGCCTGGCAAGCGGGAATAGCTCCGCTTCCTATCCATCTGGATTCCAGCGATACGCCTCCGCGCAAGCAATGTGAGGAGCGAAAAAGCCTCCAATTCCAGACTGCGCCATCCAGCAATCCAGACTGATTCAGTTCCGCTGATTAGCCTGGTGCTCCGCCCGCTAATCAGCCGGCACAGAGCTCGATATACTTTCCCGCTCTTGTTTCTGGCTACTCTCCATAAGGCTCGTCAACAGCTCAGCGCTGGGATTATAGTCCGGTAGAAAATTCTTCATCGTGAGAATCAGACGTCCCAGATCGCGTTTGCGGCAGGCCTCTTCAAGACTGCTGATCAGGCCATTGATTTCCTTGTGCTCGTGAGTCTTTCCGGCGAAAACACTGATCTTTTCGTGAACAGTCGGGAGAGTCGCTTCGTTGTCCAAATGTAACTCTTCGAATAGTTTCTCGCCTGGCCGCGTCCCGGTATACTTAATTTCGATGTCCGCTCCAGGCCGGAGTCCCGACAAGAGAATGAGGTTGCGGGCAAGATCGCAGATCTTCACTGGCTCGCCCATATCGAGCACGAAGATCTCGCCGCCGACGCCCAGGGTTGAAGCCTGGAGCACCAGTTGCGACGCCTCGGGAATCGTCATGAAGTAGCGCTTCATATGGGGGTCCGTCACTGTCACCGGTCCGCCTGCCGCGATTTGAGACTTGAAAATGGGGATGACGCTGCCGCTGCTGCCTAGAACGTTGCCGAATCTCACGGACACGAACTTGGTCTGTTCGCTTTGCATGGAACGGACGACAAGTTCGGCCAGCCGCTTGGTGGCGCCCATCATACTGGTCGGGCGAACTGCCTTGTCCGAGGAGATCATGACGAAGTCCCTCACGTGGACGTCAGCGCAAGCCTGAGCCAAAGTAAGAGTTCCGAAAACGTTGTTCTCTACGGCCTCGAAAGGATTGCACTCCATCATCGGCACGTGTTTGTAGGCCGCGGCGTGGAAGACCATGGCCGGGCGAAGATCTGCGAACACCTCGTCCAGCCGGTGCCGGTTCTGTATACTGCCGATCCTCGGCTGGAAATTCAAGCCAGGGTTACTCGCCTTCATTTCCTGTTCCAGGAAGAACAGCGGAGTCTCCGCCGCATCATAGCTCACGAGGACAGAAGGCGAGAAGCGCGCGATCTGCCGGCACAATTCGGACCCGATAGAGCCCGCAGCCCCAGTGACCATAATCACCTGGCCCTCGATCCTCTCCCTAATGGGCTCGAGTTCCAGACGAACTGGCGTCCGGCCCAGGAGGTCTTCGACAGACACGTCGCGAATCTGGCTTAACACGCCGTGGCCTGCGATGAAGTCACCCAGAGCCGGCATTGTCTTGTATATGACCTTCGCTTCACTGCACAGATTGAGAATCTGCGTCAACTGCGTGCCGGAGGCCGACGGAATAGCGATGAAGACGGTCATCACTTCGTACCGGTCCACCAATTGCGGAAGGTCCGCGCCATTCCCAAACACTCGGACACCGTCGATTACTGCGCCCCTCTTGGCTGGATCGTCGTCCACAAAGCCGATCACGTGGTAGGAGAGCGCGGGATTCTGCCTAATCTCTCGGGCCAACATCACACCGCCATCCCCGGCTCCGTAGATCACGGCCTTCACCTTACCTTGCTTGGAATGGCGTGCATTGAGAATGTCGACGCTGATTTTCACCACCATCCGCGCCATCGCGGTTAAACCGAAGCAGAGGATGAAATCGAGGATCAGGACGGAACGCGGGAACTCACCCCGGCTGATGAACCAGATCGCTGTGCTTCCCAGGACGGAACCGATCGCGTTGGCGGTCAGAAGCCGCAGAACGTCATGCGTCGATACGTAGCGCCACCACAGCCGGTGCTGCCCCATGTACACGAAGACGGCAAGCTTCGACACAGTGTAAATGACACTGGCAAGTAGAAGCGGCTTCAGGTATTGAGGCGGAATACTGAGATCAAACCGCAGCAGGAACGCCATCAACGTGGACAGCAGGAAGGCGCCTATCAGGATGCACGCGCCGATGAACCGGGGAAAACGCGTGAGGTTTAGCGGAACGTTCATTATTACTCCCATAGAATAGCGGAGGTCAGGCAAGGAGCATCGACGGTCTCAAAGATCAAACCGGAAATGCGTTTGAATGGAAGGCCCGATGGACCTCAAGTTCCCAACCCAAACAGGGCTAGGCGCCTGATGGACTGGATTCCATGTAAAGCGGAACGGCCCCTTTGGGCTTCCATCTGCCGCATGGCCGTTAGCGGGCCAGCCGCGGATAGCGCCCCGGCTCGATTGAGAGCGGCCCAAATCCCAAGCACATCGGAGGGTTATGCGAAGCGGGTCCTGCCTGCGCCTGCCCTCAAAGCGACAACGCCGAGCGGCACGAGCGCGAAGAGGGCAATCCATGGCGCGAAGCGAGGGGTCTGCAGAGCCACCCAGGCAAATGGACCGAGCCAGAAGAGATTCAACGCGTTCACTGCCGCCGTGACCTTCCAGTGACTCCGATACAGCCGCGCCAGATTCTGGTAGGCGTGCTTACTATGCGCCTGGAAGACCGCTTCCCGGCGCAATAGCCTCACCAGCAAAGTGAGCCCGGAGTCCACAAGGAACACTCCGAATACGATCACCCAGGGCCATAAGACTCTCGGATCGCGGGCCGCGCCGGCGATAGTGACGCATCCGAAGAGGAAGCCCAAGAAGCCGCTGGCAGCATCGCCCATGAAGATCTTTGCCCGCGGCCAATTCCACGCCAGGAAGCCAAAGCTCGCGCCGAGTACAACCGTCCCGAGATCCCCCAGGCCGGCAATGCCGGAGGCCCCGGCGACGACCATCATCGCTAGCCCACCGAAGGCGGATTCGCTGCCGGCAAGCCCGTCAATCCCGTCCATGAAGTTGTAGGTATTCAGCATCCCGGCGATGAATATAGTTGCTATCGAGATTACAAAAGGAGTGGCCAGAGACGAACCCATTGGAAGAATCAGCAATGTCGCCGAAAGGGCCGCAAGAAGGTGGATGGGCAGCCGAACAGCCACCGGCAAGGACTTGACATCGTCGGCCGCGCCGAGTGCAGCCACCAGGAGTCCGCCCCAAAAAAGAGCTCTACCGAGTCCCTGTTCAATCCGGCCGTTTTGCAGGAGAAAGAGAAGCATGGCGAGTACAGGCAAATAGATGCCTACGCCTCCTCCACGCGGGGTCACAGTCGAGTGAGCGCTCCGCCCGTTCGGCACGTCAAGCACTCCGAAGCGCCTGCATACCAGAATCGCAATGTATGTGATCAGCCAGGATATGGCGATGGATCCCAAGAGCAAAAGCACAGTAGATATCTCTCCCCGGAGAATCAGGAGCAACGGCGCGAGCACGAAGAGGCACACCAAGCCGGGAGCACACAGCGCCCGCAGCCACCCACTCCTGGTGTCCTCCAGTTCACAATCAACACGACCCGGCAGGCCTGCACCACATTCAGTTCATCCTTCATTTCCCAACGATTCGCGATACCAGCGCGCGGTGGCAGCCAACCCATGATCCAGCGGCTCCGGCGGTGTCCACCCCAGCCTTTCGTGGGCTTTTTGCGAGTTGATCGCGAGGGAACCCAGAAGCCGGTCCAAGGCCGGTTCCTTGCCTGCCAGCCGCGCGCCGAGACGCAGCATGAATTCTGGCACGGGGAGGAATCGATGTGAACAACCAAGCGCCCGCGCTAGCCTGACAATCAGTTCGCGAGTGGACACGTCCTCACAATCGCTGACCAAAAACGTCTGCCCGGCAGCTTCCGGATGAGTAACGCAGGTGACCAGGAGGTCAGCCAGATTCTCGACTCCGATCAGGCTTCGCCGGTTCTTTGTATCTGGTAGTGGAATCGGTATCTCCCTCGCCACGAGACGCATCAAACTCAGAAAATTCGCACGAACTCCGGGACCATACACCAACGGCGGACGAACGATCACGACCTCTAAACCGCTGCTGGATGAAATAGAGCGCAACGCTTCTTCCGCTTCCCACTTCGAAATGGCGTAGGGATCCTGAGGACGCGGCACATCTTCCTCAGTGAAGGGCTTCTCGAAAGTTGCTTCACCGTTCACTTTCGTCGTGCTGACGTAGACGAATCGGCCGACGCCTCGCTCTGCGGCAGCCCGGGCCAGTTTCTCAGTTCCCAGAGTGTTGACCCTCCTGTACCCCTCCAGCGGATCCACCGCATCGTCGCGCATAACGTGAACGCGGGCGGCCAGGTGGATGACTACTGCTACATTTTCAAGCGCCGCGTTCAAGTCAGGATGCGAGCCAAGATCACCCAATACGGAGAATTCACCCATGCCGGGAACGGCCGAGTGCAGCGCCGGCCAAAGAGATTCATCCCAGAGACCCGCTCGCGGAAGCAGGTCCGTCTGGAGGAGCCTACGGCAAACCGCTTGACCCACGAACCCGTTCGCACCCGTAACTAGTACCGTCTTCGTCATCTACTTACTTGAGTTGCACATCCGGCCGTACCCCATTCGGCGTGGTAAGTCCAAGGCCGCCCAACATACCGCGCCTGACCGCTTTTATCCGTTAACACCGCGAAGGACTGACACGCCGAACTCAATTCTTATCGCCTCGAGCCAGAGATCGCACAAGGGTATCGTATTGCAGTGCCACTGCCTGTTTGGAATACCTTTTCTCAACAAACGCACGGCCACGCTGGCCCTCGCTCGCAAGCGAATCCCGGCGTTGAAATGCTTCCAACACAGCGTCAACATAGGCATCATTATCGCCAGCCGGAACAACCGTGCCACACTTCGATTCGCCGACGATCCAGGCCAACTCGGAATCGAGTTCGGTGCTGACGATACTCGGCTTTTCGCAGGCCATCGTCGTATAAATCTTGGAGGGAAAACCGTCACTCCCTAAATGAGGCGCCATCGTGATCGTGGCGACGTCGCAGGACGCAATGATCTCCGGAATCCTCTCCCTAGGCTGGTAGTCCAGCATCAGGACGTTGTCCAGTCTTCGTTGAGCGACGGTGTCTGCCAACCACTCGCGGCGGGTGCCGTCGCCAACCACGACGAACTTGATCGGGTACGCCCGAAGCCGTTCCGCAGCGTTCAAGATGACGGCCCAGTCCTGAGCCACCCCGATGTTCCCAGCATAGAGCACTGTAAAATAGCCCATTAATCCGTTTTCATGAGAAAAAGAATTCTCACGTGGGAGGGGCCGATAGAGCTCCGTGTCCACAAAATTCGGAATCATCTGAACCTTTTCCGGGCGAGCACAGCGCGGCGACACGATTTTAGTAAAGCGGTCGGCGATCGTGACGATCGCGTCACATTTATTATATATAAGACATTCAAGACGCTTCAAAAGCCATATCAATAATGAGTTGTGTATCAGCCCGCTATGAATAGCAAAATCCGGATAAATCTCCTGCACAATGTAAACACATTTCGCGCTCTGCCAGTGGCTCATTAGCCAAGCAAAGAGCCCTATCGTCAGCGGCGGTGAAGGGGCCAGGATTACATCGAAGTTCTGCCTTCGCCCGAACGCCCAGAATAGGCTCCTAAGGTGGAACCCCAAATAGCCCAGGCTCCTGACGCTGGGGCTCGCCGTCCTTTCGCCCATCTGAATATGCCAAACAGGGATTGAGCCGAGCCGGCTGAAGTATAGCCCCTGAGCCTGTTGAACGAGTGGTTGCTTCGCTATTTGTGACTCTACGACATTATAGTGTGGAGTTGTAGTCAGTACGGAAACTGAATGCCCTAAACGATGCAGTTCTTGAGCCAAATCAGCCATCAGATAGGCGGTAGACACACCATCTGGCGAAAATATTAATGAGTGCAGTAAAATATTAGCCATGTTCCAGCTTGGACGCGTAACAACTCCAGCTATTGCATGTGGATTTCTACGCCATTGCGTACTTTTAGACTAGGCGCTCACCAAGAATCACCCTAGCAAAACTGAGTTGTTGAGTAGTGATGCCCAACTAGAGATCGGCTCACGGTCAACCCATTGGCTTAGCAGCAGAATCCGCATCGGCCCATCCCTCAGCCCTCCGCCAAACCGATCGATTCACGTAATTCGTATAGCTCTGAATGATCCTCACTACTTTCTCTGAGACATTCGGCGCAGAATAGTCCTGGACGATGCGCAGGCCGGCTTCATCCTGGTCGTCGAGGATACGAAGCCCTTCGATCACCCGGCGCTTATCGAATCCGGTCATCATCACGACCGCTTCTTCCATCCCCTCGGGCCGCTCATGCGCCTCGCGCAGATTTAGCGCCGGGAACTTCAGGATCGAAGACTCTTCCGAGATGGTCCCGCTGTCGGACAAGGTCGCCTTGGCATTCAATTGGAGTTGGACGTAATCGCAGAAACCCAGCGGCGGCCGCAATTCCACGCCGGGGCTCAGCTCAGCCTGGAGTTCGTCCAGGCGTTTGCGAGTCCTCGGATGCGTCGACACGATGAGGGGTAAGCGATAGGTTTCCGACACCGCATTCAGCAGCGAAACAAAGCGCTTGAGCTGTTGCGGTTCGTCGACATTTTCCTCGCGGTGGCAACTCACGACAAAGTATCCATGCCGCTCCAAGCCCAGGCGGCTCAAAACGTCCGAGCGCTGGATTTTGGGCAAGTAATGATTCAGCACCTCGAACATCGGGCTGCCGGTCTTGATGATGCGATCGGGTGACAATCCTTCGCGGAGCAAATATTCCCGGGAAATCGAACTATACGGCATGTTGATGTCGCTAGTATGATCGACAATTCGCCGGTTGATCTCTTCCGGCACCCGGTCATCGAAGCAGCGGTTTCCCGCCTCCATATGAAATACCGGGATCTTCCTCCGCTTGGCCGCGAGAACGGCGAGGCAACTATTGGTATCGCCAAGCACGAGCACCGCGTCCGGCTGAATCTCGGTAAGAGCCTCGTCCGATTTCGCGATCACAAGCCCGATGGTCTCAGCCGCACTTTTTCCCGCGACCGAGAGAAAGTAGTCAGGCTTGCGGATTTCCAGGTCCTCGAAAAAGACCTGATTCAATTCGTAATCGTAGTTCTGGCCCGTGTGAACAATTACATGATCGGTATACCGGTCCAGGGCGGACATGACCCGGGACAGCCGGATAATCTCAGGACGGGTACCGAGAATGGTCGCAACCTTCATCTGCCACCCCATGCGTTATCGCTGGCAAAGCTGGGCCGCTCACTCGCGGCGAAATTACGCAACCGGCCGTTCCTCGCATTTTTCTGACGAGCGGGCCCAGCCGAGCGTGGCCCTTTGCCGGAAATCAGCATCGTCTTACCGCCTCTCCTCATCAACCGGCAGATAGTAGGTATCCGGACGGTCAGGATTGAAGACTTCGCTCGACCAGAACAAAGTGACCATCTCGCCTTCACCGACGTTTGTAATGGAGTGTGTGACCCCAGGTGGAATGTCAACAACCTGATACTCGCTGCCTTTCACAGCATACTCGCGCACCGGACCGCCCTCGATCCCTCTCATCCGGATCAAGCCTTCTCCTTCAACGACGAAGAACTTCTCCGTCTTCGTGTGATGGTAATGATTCCCGCGGGTGACGCCACGGTTTGTTCGCGAGACGAAGATCTGTCCGAAGTGATCGGACTTGATGAGCTCCGCCAGGCTGCCGCGTGCGTCTGACTTGATCCGCAGACGATAGCTCAACGCCTCCGCCGGAACGTAAGAGAGGTAGGTGGCGTAAAGTGCCCGATTAAATGGCTCGGCGAAGTCAGGCGTGATCAGACTGGTGCGCATCTCATGAAACGACTGAATCCTACCGGCCAACTCGTCCAGCCGGATCCGGGTACTCGGGATATCGTTCAAGCCCGGAGTCTCGTCATCCAACTCCCGAATAAACGCTGCAACCACGTCATCCACGTAGCTCAGATCGACCACATTGGAGGGGTCCGAAATGGAGATCGGAAGATCGTGCGCTATTCTGTCGCAAAACGTCGCGGTCACAGAGTTGTAGTTAGGCCGGCACCATTTTCCGAACAGATTCTTCAGACGATAGATTCGCACGCTTGCGCCGGTGGCGGTCGCAAACGCACGCAGAGCCTCTTCTGCCTTCAGCTTGCTGGATCCATACGGGTTATCGAGATCAACCTGAATCGAGGAGGAAAAGACGATTTTAGGAGTACGCCCAGCCATTCGCAGAGAATGGCAGATCTCACCAGTTAACCCGGCATTTCCGGTCTCGAATTCTTTCGGATCCTTGGGGCGATTCACGCCGGCCAAGTGGAACACGATATCCGCTGCGCATAACCAGCGCTCCAATTCGTCCTGGGAATTCTCACAATCAAATATGAGCGTCTCGCAATCGTCGCGTCTTGCGAGGTGCGCCGCGAGATTACGCCCGAGGAATCCGCGTCCTCCCGTGATCAGTACTTTGATCACGCCAACACCGCCCGTCCATTCATGGCGTCTCTCACGCATTGCAGTTTGAGCAACAGGTTCATCATCCCATCTATATCCAGCATTTCCGCGTTGTGCGAATTGTAGTCCTTGGCCTCAGAGACTTCCGCCTTTCCAACGCTGAAGTAGCACGAGTAGTTCAGATCTCTGGCGTCGGCTGGGACCTTGTAATAGGCTCCCAGATCCTCCGCCTGGGCCAATTCCTCGCGGTTCAATAACGTCTCGTACAGCTTTTCACCATGCCGGGTCCCAATGACACGGACTTCGTTGTCGACAGCTAGAAGGCTCTTCAAAGCGGCAGCCAAGGTTCCGATAGTCGCCGAAGGTGCTTTCTGCACGAAAATGTCACCGGGCCGCCCATGTTGAAAGGCGTAAAGAACCAGATCGACCGCACCCTCGATCGTCATCATGAAGCGGGTCATGTTAGGATCCGTGACGGTCAGGGGCTCGCCCGCTAATAACTGGTTGATGAACAGTGGGATCACGGACCCGCGCGAGGCCATCACATTCCCATAACGCGTCCCGTTGAATATGGTGGAGGAATCGCCGTACATGCGCGCCTTGGCCACCATGCACTTTTCCATGAGCGCCTTCGACATGCCCATCGCGTTGATCGGATAGACCGCCTTGTCCGTACTGAGCACAATCAAACGGCTCACATTCGAAGCGAGCGCCGCGTTCATTACATTCTCAGCGCCGAGGGTGTTCGTTCTTACAGCCTCTACAGGAAAGAACTCGCATGACGGAACCTGCTTCAAAGCGGCGGCATGGAACACGAAGTCAACTCCGCGCATCGCCTGCAATACGCTGTCATAGTTGCGAACGTCGCCGAGATAGAACTTTACAGAGGAGTTCTTAAGCCGTCCCCGCATGTCATCCTGCTTCTTCTCATCCCTGCTGAAGATGCGGATTTCCTGGAGCCCCCCCTCCAGGAATCGATCGAGGACGGCATTGCCGAACGTGCCGGTCCCCCCGGTGATCAGGAGTGTTTTCCCAGCAAACGTATCCATCGTATTCATCTCGCGCCTCTCTCCTCATGTGAGTTCAAAACCCGCGCCTTGACAGTATCTTCACGCTATGGGCGACTTCTCTCCGGATCCATGAAACGCATTCATTGTTTCAACTCCTCTTTCTCGTGATCCAAGGTCAGCGCCGAATGGGGGGCGCCTTCCACGACACGGTCGAATCCGGATTCGCTCCAAGCCGCCCGGTACATCGGATAAATGGCGTCGGGCGAATACTCGCGCTCTACGCGGCGCTTGCCGCGCCGGCCCATCTCCTGCGCCCACTCTGGTCGTTCGAGGAGTGATTCTATCGCTCCTCGCAGCGCGCGAGCGTCACCCGCTGGCACCAACACTCCGCATTGCCCATCCGGTTCCGGTCGCAGCATGTCGGGTAGAGCCCCGACCGGCGTCGCCACCACCGGCTTGCCAAGCGCCATCGCATCAAGCACTGTAACCGGAAATCCCTCCGAGTGGCTCGGCAAGGCAACGGCGTAAGCCCGCGCGAGATGACCGAGCGCCGCTTGCCCGTCCACTTGCCCGGTAAAGGTCAACCAGCGACCCTCATCTCTGACGCTCGCGAGAGCTGTCAGATCCACTCGCACGCGCTCCTTAACCGGTCCCACGAGGATGAGCCGCAGACCTGGATGTTGAATCCCGGAACAGGCCGCAACCAGTTCGTACACTCCCTTGGAGTGTGTAATATATCCGACAAACACAAGCCGCTGCTCACCGCCATCCTGGCTTGCAAGGTTTGGCTGTTCCTCCAGGTTCCATGCCGGATTTGGGATGACTGCCACGGAACTCCACGGAGCCAGCGTGCGCAGCGCCTTGGCGGAGGCCGAATCCAGGACGATGAGGCGCGACGCAACGCGGCACGCCATCCAAATCAGCAACCCCTCCCAGTTTCGTGCTGCGACGACGGCGGGCATCCGCCCGAAATGCAGATGCAGGACGACGCGCGCTCCTCGCACTCGTCCGCAAAGCGCAATCGTCAGATCGCGAGCCAAGCCTATCGACCCGGCCGTGCAGATATGAACGGCGCTGATACGGCCGCATGCGAGCATTGCCACGCTTCGACCGAACGCAACGGTGCTGTACACCAAACCCGAGACAATCCGCCAGGCGATCGTGTTATCGGTAACGGCGCGAAAATACGGCGCACTGTTGACGTGCCTCATCTGCACTCCGTCGTCCCGTCCGGCGTATCGCAATAACCCTTGAGCCCACGTGGCAATTCCTCCGGGTGGCGGGGGAGTCGGAGCCACCAGAAGCACCCGGACAGGCTTGGACCGCCGGCGCGCCCCTACGCCGTTGCCGGCACACTCCCGCCAAACCTGGCGATACCTCGGATAGATGGCGGCGGCCGTGTACTCGACAAATGCGCGCTTTTGGGCTCGTCGCCCCAACTCTGCCGCCTCCTCGGGATGGTCCCAAAGGAACCAGATGGCATCCCGCAACGCGTCGGCGTCACCTGGCGGCACACAGACGCCGCAGGGAGCCGCGGCGTCGGCTTGCAGCATTTCCGGAATTGCGCCGACCGCCGTCGCGATCACCGGCTTTCCTGCCGTCATCGCTTCCAGCACCGTATTGGGAAAACCCTCCGTGTAGCTCGGCAACACGCAAGCCCAAGCGTGGATCATCCGTTCGACGACTTCATCCTGACTGACTGGGCCTGCGAACTTCAGCCAACATCCCTGGTCCCGGTCCCTAGCGATAAGTTCCAATTCTGCCTGGAACCTGGCTTCAACCGGCCCGAGCAGTTCTAGTCTGAACGAGGGTTGGTCAATATCCCGGCAGGCGCGCACCAACTCACGGAGGCCCTTTGCCGGAGTGACGTGCCCCGCAAACAGCAGCACTCGCGGGTGGCCCTTTGCAACCGCTTCGTTTACTCTCGATACGATCCGCCAAGCCGGGTTTGGAATGGTCAGAACGACGCTGCCCGGAACAAGTTCCTCCAGTGCGCGCTGAGACTGCGTATCGAGGACCATCAGGCAGGTGGCTCGCTGGGCCACCAGGCGAAGCAGTCTTCGCTCCCAGCCCCGTCCCGCGGACACGAGTTGGGGGATCCGCCCATAGCGCAGGTGCACCACCACCGGTACACCCAACATCCCGCTCAACCCGAGAATTAACAGGTCTCGCACGAAGCCGAAGGAACCGCTCGTGCACAGGTGAACGACTTCGGCCTTTTCGCGCCGCACGGCGCGCAGGAAGTTCCATAGAATTGGCGCGCTGTACCACGCCCCTGAGACGATACGCCAGAGCTTGGCGCTTTGTGCGGTGCGCCAGGACCGGAGCGCACTGTTGACATGCACGATCTCCACGCCGTCGTCGGTTGCTGCGTAAGCAAGGAGTGCTTCCGTCCAGCTCGCGATCCCCCCCGCGGGAGGAGGCAGCGGCCCGACGACCACTACACGTAAGCTCACGCTTGCCCCCCATCCAAACGGCGCGACTCGCGAAGTTCGGCCTCTGTCAAACGCAGCTCGGGACCATAAACTGCGTCCTCGTGCAGCAGGATCGTTTCCACGTCCCAGCGAAAACGGATCACGCGCGCTGGACATCCGCCCACCACCGAGTACGGAGGAACGCTCCTGGTCACCACCGCGCCCGCGGCGACAATGGATCCCCTCCCGACGGTAACTCCGCTGAGAATGATCGCCCGGCTTCCGATCCACACGTCATCTTCCACTGTCACGCCCAGATCGTCGCACAGCCGCTTCTCGTGTACGTCGAACATAGCGGCGCCTACTTGGGAGGTGTTGTGGTTACCGCCGATCAGCATTACCTGCGGACCGAACATCACCTTGCTTCCGATGTTGATGCTGGATTTTGCCGCCATGATGACGGGCTGCAGGCCAAGGAACACGTCCGAGCCAAGCGAGATCGATTCGAACGTGTAGCAGCCATCCGGATCGAACCAGACGTTCCTTCCATGCTTCTTGAACAAGCCCAGCAGGAGGCACATCCTGATTCGGCGCGAGATCCGCCGCAGATTTGTTATGAGCAATCCGGGCAACCGGCTAATCATGCGCATACCCGCGCGGATGCGATAAAGGCATCCAATTTGCCAGCGTACAGACGAAAATCGAAGCACTCACGCGCTCGGGACATTGCATTGGCCCGCATGCGATCGCGTTCTTCCCAGGTCAGACCAGCAGCGCGGATGATCCCTTCCTCCAATCCCCCCCCAGTCGGTGCGGAAAGCAAGAATCCATCCACGCCGTCCCGCACGTAGGAGGCAATGTCGCTGGTTGAATTAGCAAGAACTGGAACCCCCAGAGAGAGGCTCTCAACGACCTTTGAAGGGAAGCCAGCATTGGCGAATCGTTCTTGGGGGCGGAGTAGAACCGTATAGTCGGACTCGGCGACAATCCGCATCGCGTCAGGGCGCGGCAGCCTGCCGTGGCACACGACCCCGTCAAGAAGCCTCTGCCCGCTCCCCTGCAAACCGATGGTCGCCCGAAGATCTGCCTCGGAGATACCGACAATTTGAAAACTTACTTCGATTCCCTTTTGCCTCGCGGAGCCAACTCCTGCGATGATCTCCCGCAGAAGTTCCTTGCGGCCCGGTGATCCGGCATAAGCGAGAGATATTGCAGCCGATCGTTTATCGTCGCTTTGCGTTCGCCGGGCGAAACCAGGCTCCGAATCCGTGCCGATTAGCGGAGGGACGAGAACAACATGACAGCCCTGACTCGAATAGTACTCGGCCAGATACGAACTGATACAGATTACGTTCGCTGCGCGGGCGTGCAAACATCTCATTCGGAACTCCGAATCAAGCGCGAACGGTCCAAATCTGCCGAGTGGAACGTGTCCCGCGTCGTACCACTCGGTGCTATCGACCACCAGTCGAATCCGCCACTTGCGGCAGATCCTCATCAGTCGCCAGAGAAGTGCTGCCGAACCCGGATAATAGATCACTGCGGACACTTGGGACCAATTCACCGCCTCGAGCTGAGCCAGAGTGCTTCGGGAACTTACTAACGCATCCACCCCATGACATATCGCGGATACAAGGCGTGCCCGAAACGGAGGTAGCACGGTCCTCCCCCTCGTCCCGATGAAATCATCGCCGACGAGTCTGACGCCATACCCGGCGGCTCTAAGAGCATCGGAAACGGCATTCACTCGCACCCCGCCTGCGTCGAGGTCAGGAAGCTTGAAGCCGCCCACGTAGATTATCTCGCCTTTCACTTCGCTATTTCACTTCGCGCCGAAGTGCGCTTTCAATGCTCGAGCCTTCTCTTCGCCCCGCAAGTGTCCGAGTTTCAACGAACGGGCCTTGGCGCTCTGGAGGTATTCGTCGGTAGACTTAATAACTCTGGCGGGCACGCCGGCGGCAACGGTATTATCCGGAATGCTCCTCGTAACGACAGATCCAGCGCCAATAATGCAGCGATTGCCGATCGTAACACCAGGAAGAATTATTGTTCGCATGCCTATATACACATCATTCCCAATAACAATTGGCGCTGTCAGTTCGAGATCCGGTACTTCACTCCGAAGAATGAGCGTACCGCCATCATGCGTCACGAATTGGCATCCAGAAGTTATATGCACGCCATCACCGATCTTTATCAACCAAGGCTCCGTACCGAACATTCCAGGAGGCATACCATAAAAGTGCACATTCTTGCCAATCTGCACACCGATTGAACGCGCATAACCCAGCGGGTCCAGTTTGGCGTGGACTTGGTTCGCAACAAATCGCACAACGCCAGCAACTCGCCCAACGACCTCTCCCGGCGATATTTGCATAACTCCTCTAATCCCATATTAAT
>Ga0302140_10005293_pt1 | contig 16314 bp, 14 predicted proteins | sample I_Bog_E1_1_FD_202095 | JGI IMG/M metagenome (GOLD analysis project Ga0302140, IMG submission 202095) | Peat permafrost microbial communities from Stordalen Mire near Abisko, Sweden - I_Bog_E1_1 | ecosystem: Environmental > Terrestrial > Soil > Wetlands > Peat | place: Sweden: Abisko, Stordalen... | reverse complement strand
TACCGCAGGTGACAACCTGATCCATTACATCAATGTGCATTCGCTTACGGACACGCAGCAGATTGCTCCGAATCTGCCGGCCTGCACGGCGGGCGGAAACAACCTGGGCTGCAATTTCTCAGGGACTGGAAGTATTGTTCCGGCGACGGCGATTGCTGTCAAGCCACGCTCCACCACCTAAGCTTCTGGGGTTTGAACGCACTCGCAAAGACCGGCGCCGTGCCGGCCTTTGTGTTTGTGCGCTCTGGATGTCGTGTTCGAGGAGTGCCATGGGCGCACGATAGAATCAAACCATGATCAAGGGGATGTCCTTTCTACGCCCGGCCGGGGAGGCCGCGGTTCTTGAGCGGCTGGCTAGTTTTTTTTCGGCGCTGGGGTTCGCATCCGGGAAGGGTTGGAGCGAGGCCGACGGCAGAGGAGTCTCATTTCTTGCGCCGCTGGGGAACCTTGAGTTTGTGGAAGGGAAACTTCCATCGACAGCCGATGTGCTGGTGGAGGTGACCGCTCTGGATGCCGCCCATCAGGCTGCGGAATCGTGGCTTCGAAACGCTGGGGAAGAGACAACGGCGGAGCGGCTTTCGTTAATCACTGAAACCAGTTGGAAGTCGCGGATTTTTACTGTCGAACCAGAGCCCGGTTTCTTGTTCAGTTTTTGGGCATGGACCGATCCATTGCGAGGCCGTCCTGTGGCCGTGGCGGGCGACCTTTCCGCGGAAGGGATGAAGTTCGCCGTGGTTGTGGCGCGGTGGAACGCGGTGATTACGGATCGGTTGCTCGAGGGCGCTCTGGATGTCCTGCTGCGCAGTGGCGCACGACGTACAGACATTGAAGTGATTCGTGTTCCCGGTGCGTGGGAGATACCGGCTGCGGCGCGTACGGTGGCGAATCTCGGACGGGTGGATGGCATAGTGACGCTGGGATGCCTGTTGCGCGGCGAGACCGCACACTATGAAGCGATCTATAACGAAGTGGCGCGCGGCATTGGCCAGTCTCAGCAGGAAACGGGGATACCGCACAGCTTCGGCGTACTGACTTGCGAGACTCTTGAGCAGGCATTGAACCGCGCGGGCATCAAGGCGGGAAACAAAGGGTTTGAGGCCGCGATTGCCGCGATTGAAATGGTAAGCCTGAGACGCAAGCTTAATGAAGGCGGCACTGCTTGACGGCCGGACCGCGGCGAAAGTCGCGCGAGCTCGCCATGCAGATGCTGTTTCAGGCGGATATCGGCAAACAAACGCCGGACCAGGTGCGCGCTACGTTCTGGAAAGCAGGCGATGAGGTTGAGCCGGAAGTTCGCGGCTTTGCGGAGGACCTGTTTCGAGTCGCGGTGGCCTACCAGGAACAGATCGATGAACTGCTCGTCCAAAACTCGAAGCACTGGCGGCTGGAACGGATGCCGGCCGTGGACCGCAACCTGCTGCGCATGGCGGTAGGCGAAATGCTGGGTTTCAAGGGCACGCCGTTTCCAATCGTAATTAACGAGGCGCTTGAGATCGGGCGACGTTACTCGGCACCCGAGTCGATTAACTTCCTCAACGGGATGCTTGATGCAATTGCACGCAGCTTGATCGGCAGATAGGTGTTGATGCGGTTGCGGGGGCTCGCAAGAGACCGCGAAAAGTAAAGAGGCTGACCGGAGATCTGGTCAGCCTCTTTACTTTTCAGGAAACTTGCCTTTAAGGAAGCGAGGCAGCGCGTGGATGCGCTGCCTCGCCACTTTTCGCTACTCTGTTGCCTTTGCGCGCCTGTGGGTATGCCCACTCAAAGGCTTGCGCGCCACGGGCTTGACAGTCGTTTCATCCACTGGCGTGGTTCCACTTACATCGCCTGTGAATGTCGCTCCTGCGGGTACCAGGTAGTCTTCCACCGTCTGGCCGTCTGTGGTGCCGGTGGCGACGCTGACGCGGGAGGCGTCAATGCCCTTCTCGGTAACCAGGTACTCCTTGGTGTTGACCGCGCGCTGCGCTGCGATATCCGCAACAGGTGCGTGCCTGCGACCCTTCGGTGGGGCTTTCTCTTTGGTGGTATCCTCACCGACCAGAACTGCCTTCGCGTCGGCCTGTTTCTGCAGGTCGAGAGCGATTTCGTCCAAGCATGCCTTGGCTTCATTGTCCACTCGCGTTGGACGCTGTTTGTCCTTCGCGAAGCTGATTGAGCAAAGCGTCTGAGTGTGAGGTGCGGGCGGCACGTAGGGCGCCGTGATGGTCAATGTGGTGTTCGAGGAAGCCGCGTGGCCCTTGTCGTCGGATACGTTGCAGGTGATGGAAACGTCGCCAGCCGGCACGCCGCCGGATGAGTAGGCTGCGGTAGCGCCGTTGCCAGTGACGGAGCCGGCGGAGGCGGTGTAGCTGTACGTGAGCGGACGACTCTGCGGGCTCAGACCGGTAGCTGTGATCGTGCTGCTATCGCCGGGCTTAAGCGTTGTCGGATTCGCCGAACAACTAATGGTAGGCGGCTCAAATGCTTTTACCGTGTAGGTGGCGGTTGCATCTGCGGTTTGCCAGGGCTTCAGGCCCTCCTTCCCGGGCTTGCCCTCTTTAACTCCGCATTTCACGGTGTAGCTGCCAGGAGCCAGCGCGCTGGTGTTTACCGTACCGGTTGAGCCATTGCCTGTAACTCCATCCCCGCTCCATGAATAGACAACGTTGCGCTTGGGTTCAAGCGAACCGGCCATGGCCGTCAGATTAACTGGATCGCCCGGAAATACTGAAACCGGGAGTGCCGAGCAGGACAGCGTTACGGGTGAGGGCGGGGTAACAGAACCCGCGTGGATCACGATACCGGCGCTGAGACGGGCGGCATTGATATCGGCGACGCCACCGTAATAGCCCGATCCGAAGTTGACGTGCATATATTCGTAGTCTGCCTGGAAAATACGAATTGAAAGATGATGATTGAACCATGGGGTGTTGTAATCCAAACCACCGCCAGCGGTTATATCCGGGCCCCAGGTATGAGGATTGTGGTACGGGCCATCGACATTCGCCGCACCTGCCAGCACGTGCACGAACGGCGTGATCTTGCCTGACGGGTAACGGAGGATGATGCCGCCAGCTGCGGTTGTAAATCCGTCATTATTGCCGGTTGTGCCGGTAACGAAATCCGAACCCTGTTTGCCATACTGGTGGAGGCCTACTTCTGCTTGGGCTCCCACGTAGCGATTGAAGAAGTATGAAGCGCTGCCGACGGCACCTAAATCGATTGAGTCATAGCTTGCGGTGACGGTTGAAGGGCCGTTGCTCGGGCCACCGAAAGGAATCGGAGTGGTGACGGTTCCTTTTGGCGCGAGAAAACTATACCCAATAAAGATGTCCCATCTTGATGCGGATTCATCCGCAGAGATCCCTTTCGCCGCCGGAGCGGCCTGGGCTGCCATGGCAACGGGCATCAACGCGATACCTGCCAAGGCGAGCACCGGGCCCATAGACTTTGAAATACGAGCGAACATGCGTTTTTTCCTCCGCAATAAGTTGAACTTACAATTTTTCTCCGCGCGAGCGGATACCTTTTGAGAATACTGCCACCGAAGAATGCCTTGGCACATATTTCGAAAGAGAGAATAAACTCGGTCAACGCTTGTATAGATGCTTCGAACAGCGTTTGGATGTGAGCCGAACCGCTGCTGATATCCTTGTTTCGTGTTTCAACGCACAAATTTCACGGCGATGGCGGCGATGAATTTGCTTCTCGCGCTGAGCATTTCAGCGTGCCACAAAGAAGAGCAGGCGGTTGTGGGAGTGGCGCAGAATGCAGCCAAGGCCGAGCGCAAAGCACAAGCGGTCGCGTCTGCGCGAGATCGGCAGCGGGCGGAACTAGGTCGAATTCCCTTGCCGACAAAGAGTCTTTACATTGATGTCCACGAGCCTGGCGCGTGGTCCAATCCATTTCTTTCAGTTGGGTCGGTGACGCTGAATCTGCGCATTACCACGAGCGATGCGAATTCAAGCGATGTTGGACAGGGATCGGTGTTGAGGCCGGAGGCAGCACGGCGCCAGGAGATTGAATTGCGCCCCGCGGACTTGGCAGATGCGCTGATCGCTCTACCACCGGGCGCTTGGCATTACGGTCGCGTGATTGCGGTGGCGGAGTCACCGCTGGCAAGCCGCAAAGACGGCGCCCAGGTGCGCAGGAATGTCGAGGCAATTCTGCAACAGCTGAGTGATCTCGGGATCGTGGTAGAGGAATGGCCGACACGTTGACCCGCAATCGCGAGAAGGAGATATTTACTTATGGATGAGCTGCAGATATACGAACGACTGACCGATATATTCGATGATATTTTCGATGACGAGTCGATCAAGGTAACACCGGAGCTTTCGTCAAAAGACGTGGAGGGCTGGGACAGCCTTACCCATATCAGGCTCATGCTTTCGATTGAAAGAGGATTCAAGATCAAGTTCACAACAGCTGAGATTGGCAACCTTGAAAGCGTGGGAGACCTCGCAGCGCTGATCAAGGCACGCGCTTAGAAGGCGAACCGCGAGCGTTATCGGTTTAAGAGACTGGATGGTACCTTGCCGGTGGATCCACTCTATTCAGAATTAAGATGGTTGCCGCGAGCATCGCTCGATTTCCAGGGCAGACTGCAGTCTCTTGAGATGGCGGCTGGCCCGATTGGGGCAGAATTGCGGGCACTGGCGACGCACGCGCTGGACTTGAATCAACTTAACAAGCTGGCGAAGGCTATTGGAAAAGCGGTGGCGAAAGGGAAGTCGCTGGAGCCCCTGATTCCCTTTCGGCTGGCGGTGCTGAGCAACTCTACTCTTGATCTGCTGGGGCCTGCGATGGTGGCGAGCGCGGCGCGGCACGGTGTGGCTCTCGACGTGATTCAACCCGCATTCGACCAGGTGGCCCAGGAAGCTTTGAATCCTGAATCACAGGTCAACAGCGCAAAGCCGGACGCTGTTTTGTTCGCGCTGGACTACAGAGCACTGCCCTTGAAGATTTCTCCCGGTGATACTGAGGCTGCTGCTGCAACGGTGCGGGGCGTGGTGGGCTACCTGCAGAGCTTGCGCCGCGGAATCAAGGCAGGGTCGAATTCGGTTTGCATCTTTCAAACATTCGCTCCGCCGGCGGAATTGCTTTTTGGCAGCCTGGACCGAGGGTTGCCAGGAACGCGGCGAAGCCTGATCGAGAGCGTCAATCGGGATTTGGCGGACGGTGTTGTCGGCTCCGGCGATGTGCTGCTGGATGTGGCAGGCCTGGCAGAGACGGTAGGCCTCGCAGAGTGGCACAATACGCGGCTATGGAATATGGCGAAGTTATCGTTTTCGGACGAGCTGATTCCGATATACGCCGAGCATGTTGCCAGGACGATTTCATCGATGCGGGGCAAGAGCAGGAAAGTCCTGGTTCTCGATCTGGACAACACGGTATGGGGCGGTGTGATTGGGGACGATGGTCTCGAGGGGATCCGAATAGCGCAGGGGGACGCGGCGGGCGAGGCATACCTCGCAGTGCAAAGGATGGCGCTGGAGCTGCGGCAACGGGGAATCGTATTGGCTGTTTCATCCAAGAACAACGATGACGTTGCGCGTGAGCCATTTGAAAAGCATCCGGAGATGCTGCTCAAGCTCGAACATATTGCCGTATTCCAAGCGAATTGGAACGATAAGGCGACGAATATCCAGGCGATTGCAGAGGAGCTTTCCATTGGCCTGGATTCGATAGTGCTTCTGGATGACAATCCCGTGGAACGAGGAATGGTGCGGGAGCTATTGCCGCAGGTTGCCGTACCCGAATTACCGGAAGATCCGGCGTGGTATGCGAGAACGCTGTCGGCGGCAGGCTATTTTGAGTCGGTGTCGTTTGCGAGGGAGGATCTGCAGCGCGCAGGTTTCTATCAAGACAATGCGAAACGGGCTGAGTTGCAGCGCCAGGTGGGCGGGGTTGAGGCATACCTGGCGACCTTGGAAATGGCGATTACGTTTCAGCCGTTTGATGCGACCGGGCGAGCGAGGATTGTGCAACTTATCAATAAGTCGAATCAGTATAACCTGACGACGCGGCGGTATACGGAGCCGGAGGTAGAGGAAGCGGAGAACGATCCGGATGTCTTCACATTGCAGGTTCGGCTGACCGATATATTCGGGGATAACGGAATGATCAGTGTGGTCATCTGCAGGCCCGGCGCTGCTGCGACTTGGGAGATTGATACGTGGCTGATGAGTTGCAGAGTTCTTGGCCGGGGAGTGGAGCAGATGGTTTTGCGCGAAATTCTTGAACATGCGCGTGCACGGGGGGTGAAGAAGCTGATCGGGACGTATCTGCCTACGGACCGAAACAAGCTGGTAATTGATCATTACGGGAAGCTTGGTTTTGCGAAAGTCAGCGAAGACAAGTCCAGCTCGGCACGTTGGGAATTACTTGTGGAAGGCGTCGAACCTGAAGGTGCGCCTATGAAGGTGGTATCGAAGGGTTTTGCAGGTCTAAGTTCGGCGAACGGGAAAGTGGATCGATGACAGAGAACCGAGTAAGCAGCGCTGAGGGCATGAAGAAGGAAGCGCTGCCACGACGCGACTGGATACTGCTTCCCATGTTGGCTTTGCTGACGGTCGTTTTCCTTGCAGGGTCGACGGAATTGGTAGCAAGAAAGACATTCAGCGAATCGACGACGGGGATAGAGAAGTGCATGGTGGTAAACGATCCTTCAACCGGGGTGAGGGGTATTCCAAACACGGTGTGCTGGGAAAAATCCCCAGAGAGTCCAAACATAGAATTCCGATTCAATGGCTGTGGCCATCGCGCGGGGATGGAATGCGAACCGAAGCCGGCAGGCACTTACAGAATTGTGATGATGGGTTCGTCTGTGGCGATGGGAATGCGCGTTCGGCAAAACGAGTCTTTCGCGGCGCTGTTGCCCGTGGAGCTTTCAAAGCTAACGGGGAGAAGGGTAGAACTCTATAACGAAAGCATGGGATGGGGATTTCCACACAGCACCGCGCTGCGGTTTAACCAGGTGCTCGCCGCGAAACCTGACATGATCCTATGGATTCTGACGCCCATGGATGTGGAGAAGACAACAGTCGTTGTGGCGCCGGTGGATGTGATCGGAGATGATCAGTCAATCAGTTTGGCGGTGAAGGCATGGCGACGAGCGAAGGAGGCGGTGGCGGCAGAATCGCTGTCGACGGCAATGGGCACGGTATTCAGCAGAACGCGGACGGCGCTGATGCTGCGGCACTATCTCTACGCGAGCCAGAGCCAATATGTGAAGGCGTTTCTGGCCGGAAGCGATGATGAAACTGGTTATCTGAAAGGCGCGTGGAGCGACGAATGGAAGAATCGACTGATTTCGTTCGATGCGGATGCGGCGGAGATGGAGCGGCAGGCGCACGCGGCGGGTATTCCATTTGTGGCTGCGTATGTGCCGGAGCGGGCGCAAGTAGCGATGATCTCGATCGGGGAATGGCCGGCGGGTTTCGATCCTTACAAGCTGGACGATGAGCTGCGATCAACGATTGTGCGCTATGGCGGGATCTACACGGACATTCTCCCGCAGTTCAAAACGATTGCTCACCCGGAGCGACTTTACTTCGCCGTGGATGGGCATCCGAACCCGGCGGGCCACGCCGTGATCTCCGGGTTGTTGGCGAAGTCTATTACGAGTGACGCGTTGTCGGCGTTGAAGGCTGCACAACCGGAACTGGTTTCTGCGGAGAAGGGCAGATAGCGATGGATACTGCCTCATTCCAGTTTGTTGCGTACGGGCTGGCCATCGCCATCATTTCAAATTTGAGCCGATCGCGCGTGTGGCGGTCCGTGGTTCTGATGGTGGCGAGCCTGGTGTTTCTGGGACTCGTAGCGCAGAACGTGTTCGTGCTTTTGCCGCTGGCGGGATTTCTTTTGTTGGGATATTTCGGGCTTGCGCTGCTGGAGCGCGGATGGTCAAGGCCGTTTGTTTGGATTCTTCTGATCATTCTGGTCTATGTGTGGCTGAAGCAGTATACGTTTCTGCCTGCCCGGAGCTTTCTTCATTTTTCATATTTGACGCTCGGCTTGTCGTATATTCTCTTTCGCGTTCTGCATTTGCTCATCGACCATGGCATGGGGAATGAGCAGCGTCACGTGGGACTCGGCGCGTATTTGCTGTACACGTTGAATTTCACGACATTTGTTTCAGGACCGATTCAACGTTACGACGAGTTCGCGCGGGATCAGTATGCGTCCGAGCCAGTGCAATTAGGCGCGCGCGTTGTCGGAGCGCAGCTTGAACGGATTGTCCGCGGGTTTTTCAAGGTCAACGTGCTGGCGATGCTGTTCAACATGGTGCGCGTGGATGCGCTGGGTGATTTATTGCAAGCTGGGCCGCCTTGGATGAAGTTTTACGCGGCGTTTCGACTCGCGGTGGCCTATCCGCTGTTCCTGTACGCGAATTTTTCAGGCTATATCGACATTGTGATCGCGCTGGCACGATTGATGCGGGTGCGTTTGCCAGAGAACTTTGATCGGCCGTTTGAGGCGTCTTCGGTGCTCGATTTTTGGAATCGCTGGCACATAACCCTTTCAAGGTGGCTGAAGACTTATGTCTATAACCCCCTGTTGCTGACGCTGATGCGGCGGGTTTCATCGCGGGGAATGCAGCAGCTACTGGGAGTACTTTGCTATTTCGTGACGTTTTTCCTCATCGGTATCTGGCACGGACGAACCTCGGAGTTTGTTTTCTTCGGCGTTTTAACAGGCGCGGGAATGGCCTTGAACAAGCTGTGGCAACTGGGAATGACGCGCGCGCTGGGGCGAAAGCAATATCGGGCGTTGGCGAATAATTTTTTCTACCGCGGTTTTGGGCGCGGGCTGAATTTTGTGTGGTTTGCGTTTACTCTGTTCTGGTTTTGGGGAAGATGGCCGGAAATCAAACGCGCGTTTGCGGCGTTAAGCTTGGCACACTGGGTTGAAGCGTGGTTGGCGGCGTGGCTCTGTGCCGCAGCAATACTCACTTTATGGGAATGGCTGCGGGCGGTCTTGCTCTCCATAAGGAGCGGTGGTGAGCCATTGTTGACTAGCCGCTATGCGGGCGTAGTGTATGCATCAGCGCTGGGACTAGCGGCTTTTGTCGTCACGGTGTTGCTGAATCAGCCAGCTCCCGGGATTGTGTACAGGGCTTTCTAGGTCAAACGCAGAACGTCAGGCGGGTGCCTGCACCAGCTCAACAAGCAGGTTTCCGTGGGCCATGAGCCATGCAATTGGTCGCATCTCAAAGGCGACAGCGGGGTCTGGTCCGCTCAAGAGGAGAGCTCCCTGATCGCGGAGATGATGAATGGCGGCGTCGATGTCCGGGACCTGATAGCAGATGTGATAAGTGGAACCACCCTTTTTTAGAATGCGATCGATGGGGGAATTAGGGCCGAGGGGGGCGACGAGTTCGAGGGCGGGATCGGCTTGACTGCGGCTCAGAAAACAGACCGAGACGTTCTGAATTGGGTCGTCAAATGGGCCGGATACCAAGCTGTAGTCGAAGAGGCTTTTGTAAATCGGGATGGAAGCCTGCAAATCGCGCACTGCGATTCCAACGTGGTGAAAAGCAAACTGATCCATGAACGAGCCTGATTCCTTTTGAGCAATATGACCAAGAACCGTTGACGATGTCAATGCAGCGAAAGTGGGAAAGGGCGCTGGCCTATGGCGCTTTGCACGCGCCGATCTTCGGGGTCGTCGGACGCGGAGTGCGATTTCTGAGCCGAAGAACACCTGGCGCGCTAGTATTCTTCCGTGAGCACTTCAACTTTTACTATCCTGACCAACCAGCCAGCTCTGGACCATGAGCATTTTGCGGCATATCGCGAACTTGAGGACAAGCTGAAAGCAACGGTGCGCGGCGATGTGCGGTTCGATCTTGGATCGCGCGCACTTTATGCGGCTGACTCATCGAATTACCGCCAGATGCCGGTGGGAGTGGTGCTGCCCCGCGATGGTGCCGATGTGGAGGCTGCGCTGGCAGCGTGCCGGGCTACGGGGGCGGCCGTCCTTGCGCGCGGGGCGGGAACGAGCCTGGCGGGTCAGTGCGTGAACGTGGCGGTGGTTTTTGATTATTCGCGCTATATGAATGGGCTGACATCGATTGATGCGGCGGCGAAACTGGCGTGCGTTGAGCCGGGGATTGTGCTTGACCGGCTGCGGGATGCGGCGGAGTTGCACTATTTGACGTACGCGCCCGACCCCGCCACGCACAGCAGGTGCACATTGGGCGGAATGATCGGCAACAACAGCTGCGGGGTGCACGGCCTTTTGGGCGGCAAAGTTGTGGACAACGTGGAAATGCTGGACGTTGTGCTCTACGACGGCACGCGCATGACTGTGGGTCGCACCAGCGAAGAGGAACTTGCGGCGGTGATTCGCGCCGGGGGAAGAAGAGGCCAGATTTACGAAGGCCTGCGAGAATTGCGCGATCGATATGCGGAACTGATCCGGGCGAAGTTTCCTCGCATTCCACGGAGGGTTTCCGGTTACAACTTGGATGATCTGCTTCCTGAAAATGGCTTTCACGTTGCGCGAGCCTTAGTTGGGAGCGAGGGCACCTGCGTTAATGTGGTTTCCGCGACGCTGAACCTTACGGCTAGCCCGCCGTTCCGGGTGCTAACGGTTCTGGCGTTTGACGACCCTTTTGTGGCAGCGGATGCCGTTCCGCGCGTGCTTGAGCATGGGCCGATCGGGCTGGAGGGATTTGACGGGCTGCTGGTTGAATTCATGCGGCGTAAACGCCTGGCCGTGTCGGATGTGGAATTGCTGCCGCCGGGGGTCGGATTTCTGTTGGTAGAGGTGGGCGCGTGGAATGCGGAAGAAGCACTGGCGAAGGCGGAGAGACTGGTCAGCGCATCGAGGATTTGGCCGGTTGTGCCTGTGGCCCGCATTTATTCGAGCGCGGATGCCGCGCGCATCTGGCATGTTCGTGAATCGGCGCTGGGGGCGATGGTGTTTGTGCCGGGTGAGCCTGATCGATTTGAGGGGTGGGAAGACGCAGCCATTCCGCCGGCGAAGTTAGGAGATTATCTACGCAACATTTCGGCGCTGATGGCGGAGTATGGGTATCGCAGTCCTCTCTATGGGCACTATGGGCAGGGGTGCGTTCACCTGCGTATTAATTTTGATTTCACGACTGAAGCGGGGCTGCGAAAATTTCGTGAATTCATTGAACGCGCGGCTGACCTGGTGTTGAGTTTTGGCGGGTCGCTCTCCGGCGAGCATGGCGATGGGCAGGCGCGTGCGGCGCTGTTGCCGAAGATGTTTGGTCCGGAATTGATGTACGCGTTCCGCGAATTCAAGATGATGTGGGATCCGGACAATCGCATGAACCCAGGGAAACTGGTGGATGCGGTGCGGGTTTATGACCCGGTTGAGAATTTGCGTACGCCCCTGGCGGGTTTGGCGGATGAAGGGGCGAAGGCGCGAACGACGGAGTTTGCATTCACAGCGAATCAGGGGTCGTTTGAGCGAGCAACGGAGCGGTGCGTGGGGGTGGGGGCGTGTCGCAATATGAAGGGTGGGGTAATGTGCCCGAGCTATCGCGCTACGGGCGAGGAGAAGCATTCCACCCGAGGACGTGCGCGCTTGTTGTGGGAGATGCTGGCCGGTGCTTTGCAGCAGGAGGGATACCAAAGCGAGGCGGTGCACGAGGCGCTTGACCTTTGCCTCAGCTGCAAGGCTTGCAAGACGGAATGCCCGGTGCAGGTGGATATGGCGGCGTACAAATCAGAGTTTCTATTTCAACACTACAAGGGGCGTCTCCATCCGCTGCACCACTACATTTTTGGATTTGCCGATCAACTGGCGCGATGGGGTTCGCTGACGCCGTGGCTGACGAACGGAATTCTTTGCGGCGTTGGGACGGGAACGCTGATCAAGCGCATTGCCGGCGTGGCCCAGGAACGTGCGTTCCCGATGTTGGCGCGCAAGAGCTATGTGAGGGGGCGGGGCGCGGCTGAGGTGGCGATGGGAATTGTCAACGCGCCGCAGGTCGTGCTGTGGCCGGATACCTGGAATAACTACTACCATCCGCAAGCCTTGAACGCCGCGGAATTGTTGCTGCACCAAGCTGGATTCAACGTGGAATTACCGTATGGGCATATTTGCTGCGGGCGACCCCTTTACGACTTCGGATTTCTGGGACAGGCGCGCAAATATCTGGCACGGATTTTGGATCGGATGGCGCCCCAGATCAATGCGGGGCTTCCGTTTATCTTCCTGGAGCCTAGCTGCGCGAGTGTGTTCAAGGACGAGCTACTGGAGCTGCACCCAAAGGATATCCGTGCGCAGCGACTAAGCAAGCAGGTGTGGCTGCTAGCGGATTGGCTGGTTGCGCAGGCACCCAGCGACTCAACAAATGACTGGCTGAAGGGAAGGATGAAGGGAGCGCACGTTCTGCTCCACGGACATTGCCACCATAAGGCGGTGTTTGGCGGGACGCGGAATGAGGCGGCAATGTTCACTCAGGCGGGGGCGACAGTTGAAACGGTGCAGGCGGGATGCTGTGGGATGGCGGGGCCATTCGGATTTGAGGCTGCGAAGTTTGAACTATCGAAGAAGATTGCAAATGAGAGCCTGATGCCGGCTGTGGGGTGCGCTGGACCGATGACAATTGTTGTCGCAGATGGCTTCAGTTGTCGCGAACAGATTTCGCAGTTGGGGCAAAGGAAAGCGGTGCATTTTGCTGAGGCGCTGACTCATAATTGCATCTGCGGAGAATGAAGGCATCGATAGCGCAGCTAGCTTGAATTCCGCGGAAATGAACAGCCCCGGCTGAGGGTGTTGCTGTATTGTATTGACGAGGAGCAGCTTAGGAATGCTGTGGCCCAGCCTTTGCAACTCCGATGGAGTAATCTGCGTCCAAAGGGGAAGGTTGACGCGGGAAAACACCGGCAATTTCGAGTGGTGTTCGCGTTGGAAGGCCCCGATACGCAACCGGCATTTATTTGCGGCTGCAGAGGAGAATTTGTTAGGCTCATGCATTCTTGGTGCTGAGCGAAAGGAGAGTTTTCAATGGCAGACGAAAACAAAACTTATGGCCTGGCATGGTTTCTGGCTGGGTTAGGCGTAGGCGCGTTGGTGGGGATTCTTTATGCTCCAAAGAGCGGCCGGGAGACGCGCGAAGAGCTCGCGAACAGCGCACGCGAAGGAACGGAATATCTTCGCAACCGCACACAACAAGCGGCGCAACAGGTAGGCGTCCTTGTTGAAAAAGGCAAGGAGCAGGTTGGTGAGTACGTCGACCGCAGCCGTGAAGTTGTCGATCGTGGCCGGGCGCAGTGGGAAGAATTTGTAGAGCGCGGCAAGAACCTGGTGACCGACCAAACGAGCCGTGTGACAGCAGCAGTCGATGCTGGACGCCAGGCGTATAAATCGACCAGCGGCGAGAACGCCTAAGCGGTTCGAAGTCGTTTGTTTGGTCTTTAGTTTCCTGGTTCGGCCTCATCTTCCGTAATCCGCTTCGGAGCCTGGCGGCAGGTGGAACCGCCTGTGATCAGGCTCCGTACAACCCGCTTCCAGTTTCGCATGGAAGCGTTGAACGAGTTGTCGCAGGTCTCCAAAGGGCCTGTGCGGGATCATTTAATGCCAGATAATGAAACATTGTTAGGGATCGTTTTTGTTGCCTTGATCGGGATCGCTCTTCTCGGTCAAGCGGTTGTTATGCTGGCGATGTATATCGCGGTGCGCAAGGCGATTAAATCGGTGCGCTCGGAGTTCGATGAATTCCGCGCAATAGCGATGCCGATGATTGGCGAGGCGCGCGGAATTCTTGAGAAGACGCGAGGTGTGGTGGACGACACCCAGCAGTTTATGGCGCGCGTCGCACCAAAAGCAGAAGCGACGATGACGGACCTCGCAGACATCGCGCAAGGTTTGCGCAAGCAGGCAGTTGAGGTAGAGGCGACAGCGCAGGAGATTCTTGGTAACGTGCGGCGCCAGGGCAACCGGATTGATTCTATGTTTTCTGGAGCTCTGGACACGGCTGATCGGGCTGGAACTATGATTACTGCAGCTGTCGCAACGCCGGCTCGGAAGCTTTCCGCGATCCTGGCCTCCGCGAAGGCGGTTATTGGAACGTTTCGTTCTTACGACCCTCCTAGCCAGCGGAGACGCGCCGCGGAAGAAAACGAGACATTCATATAGGCTATTTTAACCGGAGCTCTCCGGGAGATTATCGCTTTCAATGAGGCCGCTATGGATCGAAAGTGTCTTTGGGCTCTCTTGATTGTCGCCACCGTTTCCGGTGTCCGAGCCAACGCACAATCCACTCCTCCAGCGACTCTGCTGGCGTTATCGAAACAAGATCACACATTATCTATTGTCGATCCTTCGACATTGAAGGTATTGGCGCGCGTCCCGGTTGGTGACGATCCGCACGAGGTAATTGCGTCAGCGGACGGGAAAACCGCGTATGTATCGAATTATGGATTCGGAGCTTTCCACACGCTCGCAGTGGTTGACGTTGTGGGCCGGAAGAGGATCGAGTCCATCGATCTGGGCGCACTGCGCGGACCGCATGGACTGGACTTCAAGCAAGGCAAAGTATGGTTTACGGCGGAGGCTGCGAAGTCGATCGGCAGCTACGATCCTGCGACTGGAAAAATTGACTGGATCATGGGGATCGGGCAGAACAGAACGCACATGATCTATGTTTTCGCGGATGGAAAACGGATTGTGACGACGAACGTGAATTCTGCCACGGTAACGATTCTTGAAAAGACGGAGGGACGTGTTGGGGGGCCGCCGCCGGGAGGAGGACCGCCGCCGGGAGGAGGACCCCCTGGACCGCCTCCTGCGCCACCGGGTGGTGATTGGGAGCTAACGGTGATCCCGGTGGGACGTGGGTCTGAGGGCTTCGACGTGTCGCCTGACGGGAAGGAAGCATGGGTGGCAAACGCGCAGGATGGAACGGTGTCGGTAATTGATATTGCCGCCAAGAATACGGTGGCGACATTGGCGGTGAATGTGCCTGGTGCGAACCGGCTGAAGTTTACGCCGGATGGCCGCCAGGTGCTGATCACGGCCGGATCCGCGCTGGTGGTAATGGATGCGGCAACACGGAAGGAAACGAAGCGGTTGTCTGAGGTGCATGGATCGGGCGGGATCCAGATGCAGCCGGATGGGGCGCGGGCTTATGTCGCATGTGGGCGCGACGGATATGTGGCGGTAATTGATTTGAAGACGTTGACGCTGGTGGGTCAGGTTGAGGTCGCGGGGCCGGATGGGCTGGCGTGGGCGGAGTGAGATCCCGCGAGGTGCCTAAACGATCCAGCCGCCGCCGACTACTTCGTCTCCGTCATAGAAGACGGCGGACTGGCCGGGGGTGACGGCGCGCTGGGGCTCGTCGAAGGTGGCGACGACTTCGCCGTGGCCGGCTGGCCCGAGGGTAGCCCATGCAGGCTCGTGGCGATGGCGAATTTTGGCGCGGACGCGCATGGGCGCTGAGAGCGCGGGGATGCTGATCCAGTTGAGGCGGTTGGCGCGAAGATGGCGGGTGGCCAGTTCGGCGTCCGCGCCCACCATGACGCGGTGACTGGATGGATGGATATTGAGAACGTAGAGAGGGGTGGGCGAAGAGACGCCGATGCCCTTGCGCTGGCCGACGGTGAAGTTGGAGATGCCGTCATGACGGCCTATGACCTCGCCATCGGAAGCGACGAGTTCGCCGGCAGTGTCTGGGAACTGCTCACCCTGCTCTTCGAGATAGGCGGTAAGGAACTGCTTGTAGTCGCCCCCGGGGATGAAGCAGATCTCCTGCGAGTCAGGCTTCTCAGCGAGCGCGAGGCCGCGGCTGCGGGCGATCTCGCGGACCTCAGGCTTGGTGAGGCGGCCGAGGGGGAAGAGGGTGTGGGCAAGCTGCTCCTGGGTTAGACCAAAGAGGAAATAGGTCTGGTCCTTGGCGAGGTCGGCGGGGCGCTTGAGGATCCAGCGGGCCCGCGCAGGGTCATACTCATTGACGGCATAGTGGCCGGTGGCGATGCGGTTTGCCCCGATGCTGCGAGCGGTCTGCAGAAGCTGGTCGAACTTGAGATGGTTGTTGCAGAGAGAGCAGGGGATAGGGGTGCGTCCGGCGAGATACTCGTCCACGAAGGGGCGGACGACATCCTTCTCAAAGCGGTCCTGCTGATTGACAACGTAATAGGGGATTCCTAGATGTTCGGCGACGTGGCGGGCGTCGTATACATCATCGAGTGAACAGCAGCGGCCGGCCTTGGGGGCGTCCGGAATGCCGTGCTTGCCGGCGAGACGCGTTTGGTCCCATAGCTGGAGGGTGAGACCGACAACGGTCTCGCCCTGGTGGGCGAGCATGGCCGCGACCGTGGAGGAGTCAACTCCTCCGGACATGGCAACGGC
>Ga0302140_10005283_pt1 | contig 16332 bp, 11 predicted proteins | sample I_Bog_E1_1_FD_202095 | JGI IMG/M metagenome (GOLD analysis project Ga0302140, IMG submission 202095) | Peat permafrost microbial communities from Stordalen Mire near Abisko, Sweden - I_Bog_E1_1 | ecosystem: Environmental > Terrestrial > Soil > Wetlands > Peat | place: Sweden: Abisko, Stordalen... | reverse complement strand
GTACGGGGAACATGTTATGCAGCATTCCTGATTTCTGATTGCTGTGAAGCTGATTGTAAAGTCGCTGGATTGTTTGGGTCCGGAGCTAAACCGTATTGTACGGGAAGAACGATAGTCACTATCAGCCTTGCTGTTGGGCCTCCTCGTGTCCTCTTATTAGTTGGTATCGGAGTCAAAGCAACGCAAGCGGTTCAAATTAGGCCGCCGAACCTACGATATGGCGAACGTCCTATTGATAGCGCCAGTGTGCATCGGATAATGAGCGTTGTGTACACTGGCAAGTTTGTTCTGGTGCTAGCAAAGGTGACTTCAACAATGCCTTGGGAGTTTCAGGTCACACCGGATGGGTACTCGGGGCAGACAGTTGTTCCTGGAAAAAGTTGCGTCTTTTTCGTAGTGTTTATCCAGGCCGCTCTTGGGCAAATTTCAAACTCAGTCGAAGATCCTGAATAACTGTCTGAGTCTAATCCAGACTGTAGGTATGGCTGGCACCGGAGAGAAGGTTGCGCAAGCGATTATTTTCCGAGTCACTGATATGCGAGCCACAGATATAAGAAAGCTAAACTTTATTGCGTGGGGTAGACCTGATTGAAGTCTCAACTTCAGGGCTTCTCGTGTCATACGTTGTTGTTTCTGGAAAGGCATTACTCTACGGCAGTACTCTAGTGGACGAAGATTCACATCGAGTTGTTGTCAAAGTAACACAATCGGGTACGATCGATTCGCGTTCGCTATATCTGTACTTTGTCGGAGAACTGCATGGGAGATTGTGTCTAATTGGTGGAGGGCGCGGGAATCGAACTCGCGTTAGGGCCGTGGTTTCTGTAAGTTGCACATGTTAAGGATGTAATAAAAGGCGCACTTGGCCAGAATGCCGCTTCCTGCTTTTGCGCAGTTTTGGCGTAGGTTGTGTGTTAGAGTCCGATATTATGATGGGTAACCTGCCGCCAACTGAGTGGCACGAGAGTCGATAGAGCTAAAGAGGCTTCTTTAAAACTCAGTTTTCTTTCATGAGGTTTACTTTTATGCTGAATGACATCGTCTGATTCCGGGTGTGAGACGCGACGGAAGTATGTGGATTAGACGCGACTACGGACATGTTCCGTGGTCTCCCTGATTCAAGAAGGGGCTACCTTCCTTCAGTTCGGCTTCGCGACAGGGCTCAGAGCGGTAAGTAAACTTTGGTTGAGTTTGGCACGAATCTCATAAGTCTTGCTTCCGTTTACATAATATAGACCGCCTCAAAGCGGCTCGAGCTCGGTAGAGTCGTGATTTCGTTGCTGCCTCAGAGATCCCTGCCGTTCTAGCTAATTCACGGATGGTCAGGTCTTGTAGGATATGCAGCTCCATGATTGTTCGGAGTGGCGCGGGCAAGCGTCCTATCGCCGCATGGACCCTGAGGTGCGTTTCCCGGTCGAGTAGTTCCATTTCTGGATTTTTTGAGCACTCTGTAATCTGTTGGACCCCGTGCAGATCGGAAGCAGTATGGTCGTCGATCGATGTCTCAGAAGTTCGCCTTCTTTTTCGAAGCATCATCAAAGCAGTGTTGATGCCGATCCGAACCAGCCAGGTCGAGAACGCGGACTTCCCGTCGAATGTCTGAATATTGACAAACGCCTTGAGGCTGCTGTCTTGAACCGCATCCTCGGTGTCCTCTACGTTCCTGGTAATCCTCTGCACGACCCCAGCGAGGGTCTTTTGGTGTCGTCGGAAGAGCTCAGCAAAGGCTCGATGGCTTCCTGATTGAGCCAGCGTTACCAACACTTCGTCTCTGATGCCAGAAGATGCCTCAGAGAGCCCTACATCTTCGAATTTGTATTCTCTCAAGATAATGCCCACCTTGGCGTTTGCGTCCAAAAAGTTACCGGACTGAGCCAGGATCGTGCGCTCTGGCTGGGATCACCATTTCAAATGCAGCCTGAGATGACTAGGTGACAATTGGCTATCTAACAGTGAGGATGCGGCATAAGAGCGCAAATTTATCCTGGACCACAGTACTTTTACTCATCAAGAAGTATTGTTCGACGGCCATTCTGTGCACCATCTATAAGGACAAGATCTTAGTTCCGCAACGTCGCCGATAGTTCGCCACGTCGTAAAATCATGCGTAACTCTTTGCGGCAAGCTTGGCTGAATATGTCGAGGGGTTCTGACTCGGCAGAGAGCGCCGCAGATCGTAGTTGTTCGACAGTGATATTGGGCTCTCCAAAGTTCCTGACGATCAGCTTAACGAAGGCCTCTGCCGCACTCACGACAGGCTGGGTTGCGATGAGCCTTATACGACTCACTAACGCGTAAAGAGCCACGATCTCATCAGTGCCTTCCAGGCCGGTAGTTACTGACTTGGCATAAATCCGGGAAGCCTCATTGATGAAATCCGAGTAAAGAACCTCACGTTGCGCGATCTGCCGGTTCAATAAGTCTCTTTTGGTGAGGCTCCTTTGCATAACGAAGTTGCTCAACACCGGCGCTAACGCCCCAACAGAGGAGCCTGCTAAAGCAGCGAGTGCGCTAATGATTGCAGGATTCATAGACTATTAGCGAAACCCTCCCTTATCGAGGCATTTGGCCTATTGTGCGTTTCAATTCTCCCTGAGCTAGTAACACGCCAAGGGTCGTTTCCAGATAAGCCGCTTCGGCCGAGGCCAGTTTGGAGTACGCCTCTTCGCGCACCGACTGCAGCACTGTACTTTGCTCGAGTTGCCGATCGGCGAGCCGCGCAGCTTCAACTCTCACGGTGCGGACCTCCGCTGCCACCTGGACCATTTTCTGTAACTGTTCGACCTTGTCATAGGCGACCTCGACTTGGACCTCTAGATCGTCTTTGGTCTTGGCAAGGTTCGTCTCGGCTTCTGAGAGTAGATTTCGAGCGTCTCTGATCTCGGCACTGCGGCGGCCGCCCTCGAAGAGTTCATAGCTGAAATTCACTCCAAAGGTTCCAAAATTGTGAACCAGAAGCGGAACTCCGCTCTGATAGCTATAGCGGGCAATCGCCGTTACATTTGGAATGTATTCGTCCTTCGCCGCAGCCAAGCCGGCTCGCAGTTTGACGACGGCCTGTTGGGCTGCTTGGATATCAGGACTCTGTTGCTCAGCGATTTGGATGCATTCGTCTCGGCTTGGAAGCGGCGATGGCGACTCTGAGGTGCTTTCGTCCAGCTGCAGGCCAGACGACAAAGGCATCCCAATCAGGTTATTGAACGCGAGATTCAGATCATGGATTTTAAGTCTCTGCGTTAGGACGGCTTGCTTGGCATCCAGCAGGGCCGCATGACTTTCAAGCGCTGCTACTTCAAGTGCCTCGCCTCGGGCAACCGCATCCTCAGACTCCTTTGACTTCAACTCAGATGCTGTTACTTCCGCAATCGCTGCCTGCAATTTCAGCCGTTCTATGCGAAGTTCATAGTAGAGCTGCATGACCCTCAGAGCGACCTCATCCTGTTCTTGCACCAGCCGGATCTTTGCTGTCGAGATGTCGGCGGACGCTGCGTGATTTGCCTCTCGAATCTTCAGCAACTGCGTCAATGACTGGGTCAGCCCTGTGCCACTTGTGTAAGCGGTATCTGATCCCTGGCCAATGAACAGGCTTTGCGATGGTATGGGCCCGGTGACCGGAGGAACGCCGAAGGCCCCGGCAGGAATGTTTACGCCCGCGAGTTGCGTGACATAGAGCATGCTGGATTCGTTCTTGATATTTGGGAAATACTCAGAGCGTGCAATCTTCTTCTTCTCTTCCGCTTCCTTGACAGAGAGACCGGCAAGTTGAAGCATGCGGTTTTGCTTTAACGCTAGCTTGATCGCCTGCGAAAGTGTGATTGGCGCCGGGGCAACTGACTCTGCTTTCGCTTGTGCGTTCGCGATTTGGCATCCGGCTAGCCCTACTGTGCAAACTATAAAGGCCAGAGCGCGGATGCTTGATGCTTGTATTGCTTTCCACTGCGACATTTCTCATTCCTCAAGAAGCAGATCCAGTGCAGTCAGGCGGTGCTGGATGGTGCTGTGATCACTTGCTTGTATTGAGTCGGCACACGCTGCATACATGCGACGACAAAAAGGCAGCACACCACGGACCATGCGATCAACAGGAAAGTATCGTCAATCGCAAGCGTGAAAGCCTGCTGCTTTAACTGAAGACTGAAGATTTCCGTGGCTCGCTCAATTGCAGCCACAGTGCCAGGCGATCGCCCTGCCAGGGCCGCGCCCGTGCCTAGTAGCCTTTGATTCGTTGGTGATTGGCCGAGTTGAACGTGAAGACCAAGCGCGTTGGAATGGAATTGCTCCCGTGCGGAGAGGAAGTGTTGTAAAAATGCGACTCCAGCCTCTCCTCCAAGGAGTCTGACGGTTTGGAAATAGCCGGAGAAGGTGAGTACGTCAATGGGGCGACTGAGTGCGCCCGTGTTGACGACCTCAAGTATGATTGCGCCCACCATACCGTTGAAGGCTAACGCAAGCCCAATCGCCATAACGGCTTGGGAGGACCGAAAGTCCTGGCCCGACCAGGCAGAGGAAAGCGTAGCGTTCATAAGGCAGGCAAACGCGACCGTAGCGAAGCCGAATGCGACGATGAGCCGAACATCAATGTATCGGATCAGGTATATCGCCAGCAGACCGCACACCGCCTGCGCAATCGCTACTTCAAGCAGCACAGGCCCAGTCTGTAACGGCAAGTAGCCTTTGACCGACGAGAGGTAGCTGGGAATAGCGACAACCGTAGCTAGCATCACGAAACGAAAACAGATCAGAATCGCTCCCAGCAGAAGAGTGTTGCGCCGAGCAAGGAATTTGAAGTTGATCAGAGGATTCGGCATCCTCGCTCGGCGAACTGCAGTGACGATGAGGAGGAATACGCCTGCAGCACCAAGTGCTACGATCACTCCGGAATTCATCCAATCGAGTCGCTGTCCTTGATCAAGCGCCATATACAACAGAGAGAATCCCAGGCTTGCATACAGGAAGCCTCGCCAGTTGGGCTTGGGTTGTTCCTCCTTAGTCTGCGGCAAGGGCTGCCATGGCATACCGAAATAGATCAGCAACATCATCGCTGGTGTAAGCACGGCACCACTCCAGAAGATCCAGCGCCAAGACAGATGATCCATAAGCCATGCTTCGAGCGATGTAGCGAGATTTGTAGTAATCAGTATGTCCATGGCATACATGGCGATGCCAAGCAGCACGTATCGCATGGGAAGGTTGCGTAGAACAAACGAAAGGGTGAGGGGATAAAACGTGCCTGCACTCAGCCCCGCAAGGATCATCAGGATAAGAAGAACAGTCAGACTTGGCGCGAATGGCAGAACAAAACTTACTATGGTAAAAATGCCTGCACAAACCAACAGGACTCGCCGTGCACCAAGCAGCCCCCCGAGATATACCGAGAATGGACCGATGAACATCAGGCTCACGTTAAACGCGGTACCGATCCACGAGGCCTCATCGACGGCTAGGTGGAGTGAGCCTCTCAAGTCAGTTAGGCCAACACTGATCAAACGTCCGGTGCAGGTGGCGATGCAGGCGCCAAGCAATACGCCAGCGATACCTAGCAATGGATGAGTTGAGATCGCTGCAGGCGACGTTCCCTTGGCCGTTCCAGCGGCGCCGGCTTGGCCAGACTGGGCGCTCATGACGATGGGCCACCCGTCTTTGAGTCTGTTCCCGAAGCGTGAACGGTCACGATTACTGAGAACCCAGGCCGCAATCTACCCTGCAAGGGATGACCAGGATCGAGAGCAATTTTCACCGGGAGTCGTTGAACCACTTTCGTAAAGTTGCCGGTCGCATTATCAGGCGGCAGCAGCGCGAATTGTGATCCACTTGCGGGAGCGATCTCAACTACTTTTCCATGCAGCAGGGCGCCTGGAAACGCGTCAATCTTGATGTCTGCTGCATCTCCCGGCCGAATGTTCGTCAACTGCGTTTCTTTGTAGTTGGCCTGGATCCAGACATCTCCCTTCACCAGATCGACCACTTGCATTCCCGGTGCGACCAGTTGCCCCTCTTGCACATGGCGCTCTCCTACAGCACCGGCGGTAGGAGCAACGATCCGCGTGTAACCAAGATTTACCTGGGCAACGATAATGGCAGCTTGCTTGGCTTGAATGTCCGCGCGATACAAACCATCTTTCACGTCAAGAGCCGCCCGCTGTCGTTTTTCCGTCTCGAGAAGACTACGGCTACTAGCAAGGCTTGCTTGCGCACGTGCCACCTCAGCCTGATAGCCGGCAAGGGTGCCTGTCAAACGATCGGCATTCGCCACCGCCGATTCCACTTGCTGATGAGTCGCAGCCTTAGATGCAAGCAACGCCTGTTGTCGTTTCAACTCAAGACTTGTTCGCTCCACATCGGGCTCTACCGATTGGATCATCGCTTTCGCTGCATCGACGGACGCGTTTGCCTGTGCGACTATTGTCTCGGCATTTTGAATTTTCGAGTCTTCGATTTGTTTGGCTGATTGATTATCTTCGAGCGCTGCACGGGCCGCAGCCAAGGCTGCGCGTGCTTCAGCAAGTATCGCCTGATAATCCTGATCGTCGAGTTGGACCAGAACCTGACCAGGGGTCACGGTAGCAAAATCTTCAACGTCTACTTTGCGAACGGTCCCGGAGATGCGAGTACTCAGCGGCGTCATATCGGCGCGTACATACGCGTCGTCGGTACGCTGTTCCTTCTGTTCTCCTTCCCAAGAAGTCCAGCAGCCTTCGATAGTGAAGAAGAGAACAGCCGCAGTTCCCAGCGTGAGGATCGGAACAATGATCGTTCGCATCGACATTGGATCTAAAGCTCCTGATGTAGTCTCGGGCAGTGTTGCTGACCTGTGATATCTTCAGTTTCCTTAGTGAACGCCTAGCACACTACAGGGTGCCTCTTGAGCCAACCCGTAAACTGTGCTCCAAAGACGCGCGAGATAAAGGTCACGCTGATGCAGTCCAATGATCAGGAGATCGGTACCCTGACTCCTCAAAAAGCTCACGATAGTCGCCACTTCGTGGCCCTCTATTACGTGACAGCGTATCTGGAGGCCTTGCGATTGAGCAATGTCACTGGCTTTTCTTTCCAACACACCGTAAGAATTTTCGTGATCACTCATCAACACATGTGAAAGGGACGGACCGGATGCGGTAACAAAGGCTGTATACGCGGGCAATGGGGTTGAGACCGTTATGGTGCTAAGTTCCGCACCCAGAGTGTTTGCCAGTTGAATTCCTGAAGTTAGCGCGCGTTCCGCTTCCGGGGACTCGTTATACGCGACGGCTATTTTCTTGAACATGGTGTCCTGTCATCTTGCTCAGTTTGTGCTGGCACAGGTAAATGCGTCGCACATTCGCAAGTCTGCCAGATTCGAGCCAGAAGTAAAGTGATGGACAGTCAGCTAACCGTGATCAAGAGCGCGATGAGGAGCCAGCTTGATACCCGATCACTGATCGGGACTGTCACCGATCAGGACCATTCATTGAAGTACTTGATTGGCGTTGAACCTCAAAACTAGCTGCTGCACGCAAGATAGCCTCCTTCAACCGTTCGTGGGTGAAGGGCTCAACGACCACATCGTAGCCTCCAGCTTCCAGCACGCCAGACCATAGCTGAAAATTGGCAGTATGCGCGTAAACAAGAATCGCGGGTCGATGAGAGAGGAGAGCCAACTCGCCCCATATGGTCCACCAGTCCATGCCGTCCGGCAAATTCGCAGGCAGCATTGCGACTTGATAGACTTCGTCGCTACGAACTGAGTTTGCAAGCTGTTCAACGTTGCCGACGAACACCGTAGAGATATTTAGGGAATGCAGCTGATGTTGAATCAAATGTTCAGTATCAGAAGAAACAACCGCAAGTATCCGAACCTTGTCGTCTATCTGTGTCACGGTGCTCCTCGGGCTTCGCAGCGATGAGAATGACACAAAGCTGCCAAAAGAATAACGTTAGCAACCGTTAGATAACCGTGAGGGGAAAGCCGTTCTTGTGGTTGATTGGCTTGACGTCATGCAGTTTTGAGCATCGATGGAAGTGCTCCGTTGTTTGTGCTCGTCGATTAGACAGGCGAATAGCTCGCTCGAGCATCCAAAGAGACTTGAAAGTCGAACTCACCGTTATCTCACCTGCACTCACTTCTCCGCCGCTAAGCGCTGCCCTAGGATTTGATTTCATGAGGTGTGTTGATTGATCAAATTGATTGAATTCATCGGCAAGGTCAGTCGATTTGCGTTCAAGGTTGTCATCGATCTCTTTCACCCTCCATTCGAAGGCGCGCAGATCGCACGGCAAATTTCCGAAGTGGGTGCCAAGTCGCTTCCTCTCATTCTCGCGTCCGGCTTCGCACTGGGCACGGTGATGACGTTTCATACGCGAAGCACTATGGTCATGTTTGGCGCTGGAGCCATGATCCCCAGTGTTCAGGCAATCGCGTTTTTCATCGAGATCGGCCCATTGGTTGCCGGGTTGCTATTGGCCGGGAGGGTTGGTTCGGGTATTGGCGCTGTTCTCGCGAACATGCGTGCTACGGAGCAGATTGACGGCATCTCTTCCCTTTCGATCGATGCGTTCAAGTTCCTGGTAGTCCCTCGAGTGGTGGCATGCGTCGTTGCTCTCCCTCTTCTCACACTGTTCATGGATTTTTCCGGCCTACTCGGCGGCTTTCTGTCTGAATACGCTTCGTCCAATATTTCGTTTCACTTATATATTTCGCGGGCATTCTCTGAGATGGCCTGGACGAATTTTGTCCCTCCAACTCTGAAAACAGCTGTCTTTGGCTTCATCATCGGTTCCGTTTCCTCCTACTTCGGGTTCACTACCAATAAGGGCGCCCAAGGGGTGGGCGAGGCTGCCACCAACAGCGTAGTCGTTTCTTCGCTTCTGATCATTCTTGCGGACGTTGTTTTGATCAAGTGCATCTTCTTCCTGTTTCCGGAGAACGCATTATGAACCCGACCGGGCCTTTGCTCGATCAGACCCGGGCCGCGGTTGTCTTTGATCACGTTTCGAAGTCCTTCGGACCGAAGCAAGTCCTTCGGGATGTTTCTTTTCAAATCCCAGAGGGTCAGGCCCTCTGCATTCTTGGGCGCAGCGGAACAGGCAAGAGTGTCACCCTTAAACTTTTGATTTCGCTGATCAAACCAGATCAGGGAAGCATCTGGGTTGATCAGCACGAGATCACCAGAATGAAGGAAGCAGAGCTATCAAAGGTGCGTCGCAAGATGGGGTTCCTCTTCCAGGACGCAGCTTTGTTTGACTCCCTCACCCTATACGAAAATCTCGCCTTACCCTTGCAGCGGTTGACGGAAAAGACCCAAGATGAGATTGACTCTATTGTCGATAAGGTGCTAGGGCAGGTTGGTCTGGGCAATGACAAAAAGAAGATGCCATCCGAACTGTCAGGTGGCATGCGTAAGCGTGCCGGGTTGGCTCGCGCCCTCGTGCTTGAACCAAAGATACTGCTAGCCGATGAACCCAGCAGTGGGCTTGATCGCATCACAGCTGCTGAAATCGATGAACTACTCATTCAGCAGAAGACAGAGCACAACACCACCGTTATCGTTGTGACCCATGACGTTCACGGGGCACGACGAGTTGGAGATAGTTTTGTCGTCTTCGACAAGGGTGATCTGGCAGCCCATGGCACCGCAGCAGAAGTCGAGCAAAGCGAAAACGAAACGGCACGCAAGTTGATCTCGGAGAACTGAACATGCGAAACAAGAATTTAGTTGTCGGATTTTTCGTATTAGCTGGGCTGGCACTGTTCATGGTTGGACTCATCCTGATAGGCAATCGCCATGAAGCTTTTGCTAAGCACGTGGACTATTACGCAGACTTCACGAACCTGGCCGGATTATCCAAGGGTTCCAAGGTTCAAGTAGCCGGCATGGATGCAGGGCAGGTTCTCGAAGTCGCAGTGCCAGCCTCTCCGACAGCGAGGTTTCGTGTGAAGCTTCGCATTACCGAGCAATTGCATGGGCTTGTCAGAACCGATTCAATTGCCACCATTGGAACCCAGGGCGTAGTGGGAGAGACCTTTCTTCTCATCCATCCCGGCAGTCCTTCCGCTGCGCCAGCAGGCGCACTCTCTTTGCTTCCAAGCAAGGAGCCAATGGACCTAGCGAATCTGCTTGACCAAGGTCAGGGCTTGCTCAGCGATGTGGATGGGGCCGTAAAGGATGCAGATGGCCTATTGAAAAACACTGGCGGTCAACTCGGGGTCACCCTGGGGAATGCGAACACAGCTCTCGTCAATGTGAATGACGTGGTTGTCTCACTGAAGCACGGAAAAGGTCCTGCTGGCATGTTGCTGCAAGACCCGGTTCTGGCGGCGCAAATCCGGCAAGCGGTCGTGAACGTTCAGCAGGCCACTACGGATCTCGCCCAACTTTCGAATAAAGCGAACGGGCTTCTAACGGATGTGCAGTCTCGACAGTTTCCGCAGAAGATAGATGACACGATGAGCGTAGTCAAGAGTGCCGTATCGAACGTGGATGCCAGCACCAAGCAGATCCGCGACACCATCGCTGAGGCCTCTCAACCAGACGCAAACGGTCTGACTTTGGGATCGAATCTTAGAGATTCAATTTCCAATGCGAGCACCGCTGCATCCAACATGGCTGACGGTACTGAGGCTCTGAAGCACAATTTTCTTTTGCGTGGATTCTTCAATCGTCGCGGCTACTATGATCTTTCTCGTATACCTGCGGACAAATACCGGCAGACCCATGCGTTCACATCCCCCAAAAACTATCGCGCATGGATTTCTGCAGGCAATCTTTTTCAGAGGAAATCCAATGGCGATGAAGAAATCTCCGTGCATGGTAAAGAAGTTTTGGCCGACGGATTGGCAAAGTATGGCGAGTCCGTGGTCGCCAGTCCAATTGTGATCGAGGGCTACTCCCGTGAAGGGGATCAAGCAAGTCAAATCGCCCAATCAAGAAGTCGTTCCATCATGGTCCGCCAGTTTCTGCAATTGCACTATCAGTTAAATCCGGGGAACGTTGGTGCTGTCTCGTTGAGCAGCACTCCCCCTGCGGGCGTTGGCCACCAGCCATGGGATGGGATATGCATCGTGATTTTGCGGTCAAAGGACTGAATGGTAAGCCTGCTTTCATACCCATCTCCAAGCTGGTTATGACGCATTTGCTGTTCGGCGGATGGGGGCCGAGACGAAGATGAAAAATTCTGTTCCCCGTCCCGGCCTTTCCGTCAGAATAGCGTGCATACTTGATCTCAAAGCCAGACGGACGCCACCTCTGCCTGCAACGTTATCATTCTCTAGAAGTAGCCGTTAGGCAAAAGTACGGAGTTGCATGGCCAGAGTCTATCGATCTCCGCTCACCACAAGCTATCTCCTGTTTGCAGTAATTCTCGCCATTGTCAGCGGACTCGATGCGCGATGCTTATCGTCTTCTCCACATGGAGAGCTGCCTGCATTCCATCACACGTCCTGGGACAACACCGGCTTCGGTGCAGTCTACGATATCCAGCAAGATAGCGATGGCTACCTGTGGCTTCAGGCTGCTAACGGCATCTACCGATTCGACGGGGTGAAGTTCCTTTCAGTTGATGAGGTGACGCGCGGTGCCGTGCGTAACGCATCGGGGCTGGACGCTGTTCTTCCGGCCAGCGGCGGTGGAGTATGGCTGATGCCCCATAAAGCGGGACTTATATTTTGGAAGAACGGGCAAATCCGGCGCTTTCTCGATAACAGGTGCACCGGACGACTCGGCGAAGCACCAGATGGAAGTTTGTGGATTGCCGGCTCATCCGGTCTGTTTCACCTCATCGGGCAAACATGCCAGGAGATCGGAAAACAATGGGGACTTCCCGGCGGCGTACCTTCCGGTTTTCTTGTGGATCGCGAAGGCGTTGTCTGGGTCAAGAATTGGACGGGCGAACTCCTCTTCCTCAAACCTGGAAGATCAAAATTTCAACTGAGTCCATACGGAGGCGGCGCGACGACTGTCCTTTCTTCGCTGGGTGAGGCCCCCGATGGATCTATCTGGCTCGCCGATGGGCATGGCCTGCGTGAAGTGCGCGCTCCGGGCGGCGGCTCAATAACCTCAAGGCCACCAGGCATTGAACATGCTAAGAAGGATCTCTTTGGAAGCTTCGCATTTGGAAAGAATGGATCCATCTGGATTGCGACTGAAAAAGGAGCGCGTTGGGCTCCCGGGCCCCAACAGTGGGCGACCTCGAGTGAGATGGCGGCTTCCTCCGGAGAGGATCTTACCATTGCGCAAGGACTTAGTTCTGACGTGGTGTGGAGCATCTTAGTCGATAACGAAGATACAGCGTGGATGGCGACGAACTCCGGCCTGGACCAGATGCGCACTTCCGCCTTCCACCCTATCGCACTTCCCCATGTTCAGGAACACCAGTTAGGCATCGCAGCAGGAGCATTAGGATCCGTGTGGATCGGAGGTGAGAGCTTGCCTCTTACACACGTAGTCGGCGATCAAGTCACCTCATATCCTTCTATCGAATCTCTCACCTCACTCAAGCAGGATCGTACAGGCGTTCTATGGGCAGCGGGCAAAGAAAACAACCAGCTATGGCGAGGGTCCGATGGAATCTTTAAGAGGATTACGTATCCATTTCAAGCGCAACAACCGCTAGTCGCTCTTGCAGTCGATCGCCGAAATGACGTCTGGATATCGATGCGCCAGTATGGTGTCTTTCGTCTCTCCAATGGTCGCTGGCTCGATGAAAACAGCGGCATCGGAAAACCGACTAGTGTCTACGGCGGCATGACAGACGACCCGGACGGAAACGTGTGGTTCGCATTTGGACGGAAACTGGTGGAGTGGAACGGCGACCGTTACTTAACCTACGTTCTTCCCGGCCAAGCACCGGGCATATTCGGATCTGCATTGTCCGCGGCAAATCATCATGTCTGGTTTCCTAGCAGCTCCGGCATGGAACTGTTCGCCGATGGTAAGTTTCGTCTGCTGCGTTTTAGCAATGATGCGTTGCCCGGTGTCGTATCAGGAATAGTGGAAACGCCCGACGGTGATCTCTGGTTGAACGGGTTCTCGGGCGTCACTCACGTCTCGCGCGTCGAGATGGCACGATGGTTCCGTGCTCCAGATACATCGGTTAAAGCAGAGCGTCTCGACATGCTGGATGGACTGCCAGGGCTCTCCGGTGAAACTATTCCGAAACCATCCCTGGTTGCCTCTCCGGACGGAAAGCTCTGGTTCGCGACAACCAAAGGGGTAGCATGGCTCGATCCTGCTGAATTCGAGATGACTCGCAACCGTACACCGCCCCCGGTAGTGATCTCTTCTGTCAGTTCGAACGGAATATTTCATATGGCAGCTAACAATATCGAGCTGCCAGCACATACAGATAGATTGGAGCTTGATTATGATGCTCTCAGTCTCGCCATACCGCAGCGCGTGTTTTTCAAGTACCGGCTGGACCCACTGGATAAGGATTGGCAGGATGCGGGTTCGAGGCGCGAAGCCTTTTACAACAGTCTTCCTCCGGGTAAGTATCGCTTCCGGGTACTAGCCTGCAATAACGACGGCATTTGGAATGATGAAGGAGCGACTCTCGCGTTCACCATCATGCCAGCGTATTACCAGACGCTGTGGTTCATGTTCCTTGTGCTGCTAGTCATCTCGGCTGCCTTCTGGATGATCTGGAATTTGCGCATGCAGATGATCACCCGTGAATTGAAAGGTCGAATGACGGCAAGACTTGAGGAACGAGAACGAATCGCACGGGAACTCCACGATACTTTGCTACAGGGAATTTTTGGCCTCGCCTTGCGATTGCAGATGTCAGTGAACAAGCTTGAAGACGGCCACCCAGTCAAAGCTGATATCACCCAGGCACTCAATCAGTCAGATGCCATGATGCTGAAGGGAAGGGAACGCATACGCGATCTGCGCGAAGTGAAAGCTGACGAGGTCGGCTTCCTTGCTTTCCTCGAAGCCCATGGGCGTCAGTTGCAATCTATTTCAAAAACCAGCTTTCGACTGACCATCGAAGGGGAACCACGCGAACTCAATTTCCCCATTGAAGATGAACTTTCATTGATTGGCTGCGAAGCACTCACCAATGCATTCCGGCACTCCAATGCGAGCCGGATTAATGTGGAGATTTTCTACCGCTGGAATGCGTTGCATTTGCGAGTTCAGGACAACGGGAAAGGCATCGATCTCGCGATCATGGCTGCAGGCGGACGGAAGGACCACTGGGGCCTTCCAAATATGCATGAGAGAGCACAGAAGATACACGCAAAGCTCATCATCGCTTCAGATAAGGTGGGAGGAACATCTGTCGAAATCAGGATTCCAGCCTCTATCGCATATAAGAGCGGCTTGAAGCGATCGCTGAGACTAAAGTCCCTACTTACGAGAGTTAAGAAAGACGATATCCCTACCGAGCAGTGACAAGCGCCCCTCCCCTGCCCATATGCCGGATCAATTCACTGCCGATAAGAAGCGGGGCCGCTAGGATGGCAGCTCCGCGGTGTAGAGATAGTCAGCTCTTGATGTAGTCGAGCAGGTCTTTGTTAATGACGTCCGCATGGAATTGGCATGCCGTGCGGGAAGCCCGGGTAAACCTTCAGGGTTGCGCCCTTGACCAGCTTTGCGGTGAGAGCACCTGAGTCAGCGAAAGGCACTATCTGGTCGCGATACCCATGCATCACAAAGCGTGGGAGCATCAATCTTCGCGAGATCTTCATCGAAGTCTGCTCTGAAAAAGTTTTGGTGTAGTCGTATTGACCCTTAATGCCGCTGACCATGCCCTGCTGCCAGAACGTATCTATAGTTCCCTGCGAAAATTGTAGCGCCAAGTACCATTGAAGCCGAAGAAAGCAACTGCGAGATCCTTATAAAATAGATACCGATTGGTGGCAACACCCGCGCGTATTCGATCAAAGTCTCCGATCGGCGTTCCATGAGATTTTTTCAGACATATGTATGATTAGCGAGACGGCGCCGATCAGGACGGCCTTCGCAACCCGCTTAGATCCATACCTGGCAATGTAGTGAATCACTTCGCCGCCACCTGTCCAGGGGCCCACCAGACGATATTCTTGAGATCCATCTTGTCAAGAGTTCGGCGAGATCATCGGCGTATGTGTTCATCTCATTGCCATCCCAAGTCTGTGAGGACCGCCCGTGGTTGCGACGATCATGAGCTATGTCGCGGAAACCATGTTGGCTGAAGAACAACATCGACGCATCCCGTGCGTTTGTATTCAATGGCCAGCATGGGAAAGTACGATAGGCTGCCCTGTACCTCAATCCTTGTAATACAACGAAGTGCCATCTTTGAGCGTTAGTCAACTCATTGCGGACTTCTCCTGTGTGTTGTGGAGGATGTATCCGTGTCCGCTCGCATATTTGATCTGTCGCTCCTTTGATTAACCGCTTCTCTAATGCCGCGTATCGCCCGGAAGTGGTGAAATTTCCGCAGATAATTTCCGTACAATGTGGAATCCGGCAGACAAGGCAAACGCAATCTGCTCTTCAACGGCGAAAGGAGGTTGTTTCCCTATCTCGGTGTCGATACGCTTCACCCACAGCTGAGATCCGGTTGCGTTGACGATGCGTGCCGTTACTCGAAGCTGCGAACCTTCAACTCGCACACTTCCCTCGAAAGCAATCTGAGCTCCCACACGCTTCATCGTGGAAACAGTATCAACCACCTGATCGCTGGAATGGGCTGTCGAGCACGGTGATATCACGGTGCAACCTTCCGCCAGCATTAGAGCATAGGCAAGTTCATCCGCTATACCGCGCGCGTAGATCGAAGAGGTCGAGTTCTCTGAGACATCTTTGAACGGCAGGATTGCGGTCATAACTAACGAGGCATCCAGAGGTCGAGCAAGATCTGGCCCGCCTGCGCTTGGAGGACCGGCTAAATCTCCACTCGAATGGAAAACCGGGATGTAGCTTCCTGGGCGGAGATAAACATAGACCGGGTCTTCCTTGCCTTCGGTCTCGTAGTAGTCCTTCAGCTTGCCTCTAAGGCGACGCGCCTCAGTCCGCACGATTGAGTCTTGGCTCGGGTCGTAGGGCGGCTTGCGGTCGTAGACCTCCACGCCGATCAGGTACTCTTTTAGGCACCCAGGATTACCGTCGAGCACATGCTCTACGACGAACCGGAGAAAACGGCTGAGCTTACCCGACTGGATGAAAGCCTTGCTCCGCAGGATCCGGGTAAGTTGCTGCTGGACCGCTTCGTTGGAAAGAGAAAACTCATTGAGGGCGTTCGTTCCCTTGTGCATATCGCTTTCTCTCGACTGATAGCGTCCGTCCGCCGCCCGTCTGTCTTCGCTGGGGTTTTGGAAGGAGTCACTCGAGGATGACCGAACATAGGGGGGTACCAACGTGCTGATTC
>Ga0302140_10005278_pt1 | contig 16345 bp, 12 predicted proteins | sample I_Bog_E1_1_FD_202095 | JGI IMG/M metagenome (GOLD analysis project Ga0302140, IMG submission 202095) | Peat permafrost microbial communities from Stordalen Mire near Abisko, Sweden - I_Bog_E1_1 | ecosystem: Environmental > Terrestrial > Soil > Wetlands > Peat | place: Sweden: Abisko, Stordalen... | reverse complement strand
ACCTCTATTTCAGTCCACTCATTTGCATTCCCTAAAGATGCAATCAAAACCATTCCTATAACTTCATTTATTGGATATTTAACCTTCTTAAATTGCCTTGGATCTTCTATGTCAGTTAGTGATTCAAAAAAATCATACATATCATAAATATTTTTCATGGTTTAAAACCTCCTTCATTTTTATCATTTTATCAAAAAAGGAGGAGATTTTAAATTAAATTTATTTCATGCGTTTGTCCTGATATACTTTACAGGAGAAACGCATGAAAAGTTATAACTATATAAGTAAAATTATTTCTAAACTAAATTCCCATAATTTCACTTATATATTCATCTGGTTTACAGTTGATTGAAAATCTCTTCAGTTTTAGACTCATTTTCTTTCCCATATCCAATAATTTCAATATAGATAGTGCTCATTATCTTGACATAAGAGATATGAAAGAAAATAACAAGTCAAAGATGCGATGATATTTGACTTGTTATTTTTTTGAAGATGACTTAACATACCTTAATCTTATACATTCCTTCAATAGCATGAAGTAAATGAACAATAAATTCATTATATGGTGTTTGAATTCCATACTCTTTAGCCGCTCTTACTACTGCTCCATTAATATGATCAATCTCGGTAACCCTTTTATATAAAACATCTTGATTCATTGAAGTTATAACATCATGAAAATCATCTTGGATGTGTTTTTCTACTTTTTGTATTACTTCATCCTTGTCGAAATAAGTACCATCTGCAATTGCAACATCTACCGCTTCCGAGATGATCATTTTGATAATTTGGCTTGCATCATTATTTTCATGTAAATATCCAACTTTGCATTGTAAAATTGCTGTAACAGAATTAAGCGACATATTAATAAATAACTTGTTCCAAATTACTTCTTGAATGTTTTCATAGATTTCTGTATTGATACCACAGTTTTTAAAAATATTACATACTTGCTGTAATATATCAATATTATAAAGTACCATTCCAATATTAGTTATTCCACTTGAATTATGTGAAATACGTCCTGGTTCTAAGTTTGCACAATTATGTTCTGTTGTACCTATTAAAATATTTTCTTTTTTAACAAAGTTTTCTAAGTCTCTATCATTTCCGGCACCATTTTGTAAAGTTAAAACCAGTGTATTTTCGCCTATAAGACTTTTATTTTTTTCCATAGCAGAAATAGTATATATATTCTTTACAAAAACAATTATAAGATCCATTATTCCTAGCTCTTCTGAACTTACAACAGCTGAAACTGGAAATATAACATCTTTATTTTCTTTCTTTTCATATATAACTAAACCCTTTTGGTTAATTGACTCTACAACTTTGCTGTTTACATCAATCATATATACTTCATTACAACGTGATAAATAAGCCCCATAAAGAATCCCCATTGCTCCAGCACCTAAAACTGCAATCTTCATAATATCTCCCCCATATATAATTTATTGACTATTTTTAATCATTATATTATTATTGCTTACATAAGTAAAATTCATTATTTTCACTCTTATGTTGAATAATTTTCATCTATGTTTTGAAAGGAAGTATTATAATTATGTCATTACCAGCATATCAAATATTTAAAACCGTTGTAGAGCAAAATAGTTTTCAACGTGCTGCTGAAATTTTACATTTAACCCCTTCTGCCATAAGCCACTCTATTTCAAGTTTAGAAAAAGAATTAGGGTTCCCTCTGTTTATCAGAAATAAAACTGGAATACAACTAACTGGATATGGTGAGAATCTGCTACCTCATATACAGACAGTTCTTAATAGTGAAGAATATCTCAAGCAGGAAATTTCCCTATTAAACGGATTAGAAAAAGGAACTATAAAGCTTGGCACATTTAATAGCGTATGTACAAATTGGATACCACATATTGTAAATTCATTTCAAGATTTATATCCTAATATTTCCATAGAATTATACCAAGGAAATTATAATGACGTTTCAGACTGGATAAAAAATGGATTAGTTGATATAGGTTTCTTATCTACATCAAGTGCAAACAATTTACAAATTATGCCTTTATATAAAGATCCCCTTGTATGCGTAGTTCCAAAAAACTTTCACCCTAAAAATAAAGGCTATATAACTATCGATGATATAAGAGGACAGCATTTTGTTTATCAAAGAGAAGGTTGTGATGCTGACATCAATAATTTTTTTCATAAATATGAATTAAATGCTCTATCTAACTGTCATGTAGTAGATGACCAATCCACTATTGCAATGGTTGAAAGTGGTTTTGGTATTTGTATTATGCCAGAGCTCGTGATGCGAAAGCAAAATAATAACGTAGATATATATCCTATAGAACCTCGTGAATATAGAATCATCGGAATAACTACTTTAAATCAAGTATTCATGGCACCTGCCGTAAAGAAAATGTTCTATCATATTATTAATACATGTAAAAATATATAACTATTATATCTTAATGTCATAAACATCTTTTTAACAAAGTGGCTGCTACTAAATCATTTAAATTATTTAGTAAGGCACAATCAAAAAAATAACAAGTCCATCTGCCAAGCCTATTTTTCATCATGCTGCGTCAGCAGATTGCCCTAATAGGCTCGCTATGAGACCAATCTGCTTCCTTGCCTGATGAAAAATAATCATGGCATTTTGGACTTGTTATTTTCTTTCATGTGCCTAACAGCCACATTTATAAGTTTAAAGAGAAACCTCCTCATAACTAATTTGCCAGTGATGTGGTCTCTTTAGATTTTAATTCCTTAACACTTACACCCTTCTTCAGCATGAAGCTAAGTGACAATCCAATTAAATAATTTAACCCAATAATACAACCAATGTAAATCAGATTGAATTACATCCAGGATTTTCACAAACTGATACCATAAGATTCTGCCAAGATAATGGTATCCTTGTAGAAGGATGGAGTCCTTTAGGTACGGGAAGACTTGCGGTAATACGTATTCTCCAGAGGATAACTATATCTGAATATACCGTCTTTTTTATAGTATGCATTTTGACATGCTGGAGCACCCATAACGCACACAATTTCACCAATTCCCTTAGCACCAAATGCAATGCTATCAGGATTATTCTTTTCAATTAAATGGACTTCAACTGGTGGCATTTGATGTGCCTTGAAAACACCTAAAGTACCGAGCTTTGCTTGAGGAATCCCATCCTTTAGCGGAAAGTCTTCCGTTAGACCATATCCAAGGCCCATAGCTACCCCACCTTCTACCTGACCTGTGGCAGAAAGAGGATTAATTACTCTGCCAATATCATGAGCTGCAACAACTTTTACTAATTTTCCATCCTTATGGATAATAACAAGTTGTGTTGCATATCCATAAGAAATATGACTCACTGGATTAGGTTTTAAAGAGCCAATTGGATCTGTCTTAAAATCAAATTCTCCAATATACTCTTTGCCCTCCAACTCTTCCACTGTATATCCATCATCCAAATCAACTTTTAACTTCAATGATGATTGATGTGCCGCTTCTCCTGCAAATGTAGTTTGACGAGATGCAGTTGTAGTACCTGAGTCAGGAGTATATTTTGTATCAGGATGTTCAACAATAATTTGATCTGGAGTTAGCCCTGTTGTTTCACAGATTATTTGCAACAATACAGTTTGTATACCTTGTCCAATTGCACCAGCAGAAGATCTAGCATGAACTTTCCCATGTATTATTTTTAAGTTACAACGTCCTATATCAGAAACGCCTACTCCAACACCTGAATTCTTCATTGCAGAAGCAATTCCCACATAATAATTCGGATCTGCTTCATATTTTTCAAAATCTTCTTTTACTGCTTCCAAGGTTTCTGCCATAGCAGTTCCTGCATCTGCTAGCTGTCCATTTGGTAATGATTGTCCAGGTCTTATGGCATTGCGATAACGAAATTCCCATCCAGAAATGCCCACTTTTTCTGCCAACTGATTTATTAGACATTCTACAACTGCACAAGATTGTGTTACTCCGAAGCCACGGAATGCACCAGCTGGTGGATTATTGGTATAGTAAGCATTTCCTTCAATATCCACATTTTGATAATTATAAGGACCACCAGCATGTGTGCATGCTCTTTGCAGAACAGGACCACCAAGAGAAGCATAAGCACCAGTATCAGATGTAAATCTAGCTTTCATCCCTTGCAAGATACCATTTTCATCACAGCCGATTTTACAATAAATATCCATCGCATGACGTTTTGGGTGATAGTTTATACTTTCTTGACGGCTAAAAAACACTTTTACTGGTCGTTTTGTCAGATATGCACAAAGTGCTGCTTGATGTTGCACACTCATATCTTCCTTACCACCGAATCCACCTCCAACAACAGCACTTTGTATTCTTACTTTTTCTATTGAAAGTCCTAGATAATTACTAATCTCATGGTATTCATCATAAATTCCTTGTGACCCTGTAATAACCTTTACACCTTCTCCATCGGGAAATCCAATTGCAGTTTCCGGCTCCATGAAGGCATGTTCGGTTGGTGGAACGTGAAAGGTACCTTCTACTACAAATTTAGAATTTGCAAGTGCAGTTTCCGCATCCCCTCGTTTTACTTCTTCATGATCAAATACATTGTTTACTGGAATTCTGAACTTACCAAATTGCATAAAACCTTCTCCATGCACTTGGTGGGCACCTAGAACAGCAGCCTCTTTTGGAGTACGAATTGGTTCCAATTCTTCATATTCTATTTCCACAGCCTTTACAGCTGCCACTGCTTTTTCTCTCGTTTCTGCAACAACCATTGCAAGAGTATCTCCACAACACTTTGTTTCTTCTCCTACATCAATCATGCCTGGCCAGTCTTGTGCTAAGTGACCAATATATCTCTTTCCAGGAATATCCTTTGCAGTATATATAGCAACAACCCCTGGCATTTCAAGAGCTTTGCTTATATCAATAGATAGTATTTTTGCACGAGCATACTTACTGAATACATTCTTTCCATAAAGCATGTCATCAAAATTATAATCATCTACGTACTTTGCTGTTCCTAGGGTTTTTTCACGAGCATCAACACGACAGGTTCTCTCTCCAATCTTTCCTGTTTGTTTCAATTCAGGTACTTCTAAATTTTCTCTTAGCATTTTTGCCGCTAAAAGAATCCCATCTTCAATCTTAGCATATCCAGTGCAACGGCAAATATTAGTACGAATGCATTGTTTTACGTCTTCCCTCGTAGGATTTGGATTTTGATTGATTAAGCATTTACCGCATACCACCATACCCGGAATGCAAAATCCACATTGTACAGCTCCTGCAGCAGCAAAGGCATATACAAATACTTCCCTTTCTCTTTCTGTAAATCCTTCTATAGTTTTTATCTTTTTTCCTTCTAGTTTAGAAAGCTTTTGTATGCAAGCTCGAGTTGTCTTTCCATCAATAATAACAGTACAAGTCCCGCAGGCACCTTCTTTGCACCCATTTTTTACTGATGTTATTCTAAGCTTCTCGCACAGAAAGTCCATCAATGCCATATCCATTTCCGATTTATAATCTTTGCCATTCACATTTACTTTAAACATATAAAATTCCTCTCTTAGGCATATTTGTTTATTTTTCAGATTTGACTGAATGTTCAAATACCACTTTGTATTGTAAGAAAAATTGAATAAGCCTTAATACTACTGTTTTTCTATAAGTAGCTGTCGATCTTTGATCATTAATAGGAATTATCTTTTCTGAATAAACTTTTTTTACTTCTGACATCAAATTTTCTATGTCTTTTAATTCTCTTCCTATTAATATATCTTCTGCTTCTTTTACCCTAACTATCTTAGGTCCTACTGAACCAATAGCAATTCTTATATCTATTATTTTTTGATTGCTTACTTCTGCAAGTGCCACAAAAGATGTTTTTGATATAGCACATGCTTTTCTAGCCCCAACTTTTTGATAATATATTTTATTAAATTTTACTTTTTCTATCAATATGCTTTCTAACATCTCATTATCCTTAAGAATAATTTTTCCTGAACCTACTATAAAATCATTTATATTAACTTCTCTTGAAGAATTTATACTAACTAACTTAAGCTTGGCTTCCAATGCATATAATATCGGAAGTGTATCACCTGCTGGAGATGCATTGCATATATTTCCTCCAATTGTCCCCATGTTTCTAATAGCTGGTGATGCTATGTTTTGTATAGCTTCTTTTAATACTTCTGGAATACTTTCTACTCTTAAAAGAGATGATAATGTGCAAGCTGCACCTATTTTTATTTTGTTATCATCTTCTTTAATTTCTTTTAATTCATTTAAGTCTCCTACATATAGTAAGTCCTTAGTAAATTTAGGAAGAAGGGAGGTTATATTTTTGTTTTTAACCATTAAGTCAGTTCCTCCAGCATAAATAATTACATCTTCTTCATTTAATATTTTTAGTGCTTCTTCAAAAGTATTTGGTGAATATCCTTCTACCATAAACCTTCACCTCTTTTAGCAGCCATTAATATCGCATTAATTATCATGTTGTACCCTGTACATCTACATAAATTTCCTGAAATGCCGTCCCTAACATCATCTTCTGTTGGTTTTTGAATTTTAGATAATAATGCTTGGGCTGCCATTATCATTCCTGGTGTACAAAATCCGCATTGTACTGCTCCTGCTTCTGCAAAACATTTTTCTAGAACATCAAATTGCTTTGTTCCCTTTAATCCTTCCACTGTTAGGATTTCTTTCCCTTCAACAGAGCCAATGGTCACTAAACAGGAATTTACCAAATCTTTATCAATAATTACTGCGCAAGTTCCGCATTCTCCTTCACCACAACCTTCTTTAGGTCCTGTTATGTCCATATCTTCTCTTAGAAAATCCAAAAGTCTTTTAGTACAATTTTCTTCTGTTTTGATAATCTTATTATTTATTTTTAAGGTAATTGTTTTATTCATTTGTTATCGCCTCCATTATCCATTCTGGAGTTATAGGTATTTTATTTACTTTTACACTTAATGCATTTTCTATAGCATCTGCATAAGCTGGTGCAGTTCCAACTAAAGTTAATTCTCCAGCTCCTTTAGCTCCAAATGGTCCAAGATCGCAGGGATTGTCCACTAAAACATTTTTTATATTTACAACATCTTTTGAAGTTGGAATAATATAATCTGTTATACTATGTTGTTTTAACTTTCCATCTTCACACTCCATATTTTCACATGACGCATATCCAAGCCCTTGTATAACACCACCTTGTATTTGCCCTTCCATAATAGTTTCATCAATTGGAATTCCTATATCAAAAACTGTATATATTCCCGTCACCTCTGTACTAGCTGTTATTGTATTAACCTCAACTTCTACTACATTTATTCCCCATGAATAACTTGGATAAGCATCACCATTAAATTTTTCTATATCCCACGGTATTAAGTCTGGATGCTTATAGTTTTCTTCTATTATTTGTTCCTCTCCCTCAATCCAATTTTCCTTAAGTCTATTTGCTGCTCTTTCTAGTAATTTTCCAACTACCATAATAGATCTTGATGCTGCAGTTGGACCTGAATCTGGAACTCTGTCTGTATCTGGATTTTTATATATTATATCTTCATAATTTTTATCCAGTACTTTTGCAACAATTTTCTTAAATGTAGTTTTAAGTCCTTGTCCCATATCTGTATTGGCTACTAGTATTTCAATTATTCCATCTTCATATTTTAAAAGTTTCACCTTTGCTTTAATAAGATCTCTTTCACCACTTCCAGTAAATCCACATCCGTGTAGAAATATTGACATACCTATTCCTTTTCTTATAATTCCTTTTTTATTGGAATATTTCTTATATTTTTCACTAAAGTCACTAATTTTTTCAGCTTTTTCTATCATCTCTTTAAGCTTTACCTCGTATGAAAATTTTCCACCAGTAGAGGTATCATCATTAGTTTTTACTAAATATTTATTTTTAAACTCCAATGGTGTGCATTTTATTTCTTTAGCCACATGAGCCATATGTGTTTCAATAGCAAATATACTTTGTGGTCCACCAAAACCTCTAAATGCTCCATTTGGAGGAGTATTAGTCTTAACTACTTTTCCATTAACCTTAATATTGGGTATATTATAAACCCCTATTGCACATAACAATGATCTTTGAAGAACTACACTTGACAATGTTGCATAAGCACCACCATCCAAAGTTATATCTACATCCATTCCAATTATGTTGTTCTTTTCATCAAGAGCGCTCTTATACTTTAATAAAGCAGGATGCCTTTTTGTTGAGTATGAAATATCTTCTCCTCTTTCTAATACTAATCTTACTGTTTTTTTAGTTTTATAAGCTGCTACTGCAACTTGCGATCCTATTAATGAAGGATAATCCTCTTTACCACCAAATCCTCCACCCGTTGTTGTTTGCACAATTCTTACTTCATCTTCATTGCAACCTAATGCTTGAATTACAGCATTTTTAACATAATATGGACATTGCATAGTTCCATATACTGAAGTTTTTCCATCTTTATAAGTTCCTACTACTCCTTGAGTTTCTAAATAAGCTTGTTCTTGATATCCTGTATAAAATTCTTCTTCAATAACTCTTGAAGCCTTTTTAAACGTATCTTTTATATTTCCTTTTTCATATTCATATTTAGCAAAAATGTCTTTAGACTCTCTCATATCAAAAACAGGAATATCCTCTTCATATTCAACCTTAATTTCATTTAAAATCTTTATAACTTCTTCAAGTTTAGGACCAACTACCAAAAGTATAGGCTCACCTATATAATTCACTTCTTTATCTGCAAATATAGGCATATCATTTTGAATTACTTTCACCTTATTTAATCCTGGAACATCTTTTCCTTCAACTACATAATATCCATCTTTCAAATCTGGAATAAGAATACTTTTTATAATAGCTTTAGCTTTTTCTGACCGTAAAGTCTTGGCATGTAATCTGTTATTAAATTTTATGTCTGCTATATATTTAGCACTTCCATCTACTTTTATTTTATGATCAGCCTTTACAACAGATTTTCTTATACTATCCATAACCCTTTCCCCCATTTCATATAGATGCCCAAGTTTTAAATTGCGCTTGTTTAGTACTGAATTTAATATTTACTACACCAAGTCATATAATGTACCTAAATTCTCAGTAACTTGAACAACAAAAGAATATTTTTGATTTGGGTTGTTATCTAGATACCCACATTCCAAGTTACTCTCATACCTTGCATATATATCCCAAAGTAGAAATAAGGGGGCTTGCTTTTGTGTAGTACATGCCCCCCTTATTTCGGCAAATATACGATGCATAAGTACAGTTTTCACCTTAGGTATCTATAAGAATTTAAAATACATTTTCTATCGCTTGCTTTGGACATTTAGATTCACATAGTCCACAGCCAAAGCATTTACTTGTATCGACTACTACTTTTTCATCAATACTACTAATTGCAAAATATGGGCATATATTTTCACATAATTTGCAATTTACACATTTATCATAATTAATGGCTGGATAAATAGGTTCATACTTTACATTACCAGTTTCTAATCCTGTGTTTATCACTTCTTCTATTGAATCAAATCCGTATTTTTCTAAAGTACTTGGAAGGTCATCAATTATCTTCTTATACAAATCTTTTCCTTTAAGCATTGCAGCTGATAACATTTGAACTGCACTTGCTCCAGATAGTAAAAATTCTATTACGTCTTCTGCGCTAGCTATCCCCCCAACGCCTATGATTTCACATTGTGGAATAGCTTTTTTAATTTTGTGAATAAGTGCTAAGGCCATTGGTTTTATAGCAGGTCCTGAAGTCCATACTTCGCCTTCTGTATTTCCTACTAAAACCTTTCTAGATGATATATCTATTTTCATGGCTGGACCTAAAGAATTAATTGCTACAATCCCGTTACCACCATTTTCTACCACCATTTTTGCAAAGCCAACTGGATCTGGTATATGAGGACTCATCTTCATATATACTGGCTTTTTTGTATGTTTTTTTATAGTCATTAGAGTTTCTTTGATTGTTGTTAAATCCTTACCTACATAGTGTGTTGATATTTCAAATGCATCTGCATATTTATTAAGTTTTGGTATTAGATACTCCATGTCTTCTTTTGAATATCCAACACTTATAATTAGTGGCTTGTCTATTTCTTTTTTCACTTCTGGAAGAAATTCATTTATCCATATTTTCGGATCATATTCTGACCACAATTCTGTATTCATAATAAAATTACTTCCACCAAATATACAAGGTCTAACTACTTCTGCACCTTTTTTCGATATTGTTTTTGTAACCATACCTCCAACACCATAGTTCGATATTATTTTCATTTTTTCACTATCACCAACTAATGGTCCTGATGCTGGCATTAATGGGTTTTCAAAATTTATTCCACTTAAACTTGTCTTTAAATTCATATATTATTTCTCCTTACACTTTTTCCAAATTTCCTCTGCTACTTTTGTTGATTCTTCAAATATCTTTTCTTCATCTTGTAATATTTTATAATCTTTTAATTTAATTTCTCCGTTGCACCAAACATCCTTCGGTTTAAAATTATCTAACATTCCATAAAAATAATGACCAAATAAGTTATCTTCATTTATTGGTGTCGGTGCCTTATAATCTAAGGTTAAAAAATCCGCTTCATATCCTTTTTCAATCTTTCCAAGCTTACAACCTAAGATTTCACTTGCATATTTATAGTTATTTTCTATAATCTTTTTAAGCTTGTCTAGTGAATATGCTGTAGGACTCTCATATTTCAAATGCATTCCAAATACTAAGTTAATCATTTCTCTACTTAAATTGAAGCCTAGTCCATCATTTCCGAGTAGACATTTTATATTTCTTTTTTCAAGTTCTAATACATCTGCCAATCCAACTGCATTATTAAAATTAGAAGTTGGATTTAAGGCTACGTATACATTATGCTTACTTAAAATATCCATGTCCTTTTCACTCAAATATATACAGTGTGATAAAATCGAATTATCTCTAAGTAATCCATGTTCTTCTAATCTTTCTATTGGAGTCTTATTATATTTTTCAAGACTTTTAATATTATCTTCATCACTTTCCCCTACATGAATGTGTATTGGCATTCCTTTGCTTTTACTAGCTATTTTCTTTAAAGAATCATCGCTTAAAGTCAAACAAGCATGCATTCCAAACAATCCTGCTGACATATTTGAATTGTTTTTACTAAACTCAATATTTTCTTCAATACATTTGTCTATTGGAAATCTTTCACTGCTCTCAAAACAAAAAACTCCTCTTATTCCTAATTCATCACATAAGGCTTGTTTTAATAAGTCCAAGCTACCTTTGATTTTAGTTCCACTTGCATGATGGTCTATTACAGTTGTTACTCCATTTTTTATAAATTCAATTCCACTTACAAGACCACTATAATAGATCTCTTTTTCTCCAAGAACTTTATCTAACTTCCACCACATTTGCTGCAATAAATCTATAAAACTTTTAGGATCAAATTCAGTAATCCATCCTCTAGCAAAAGTTGAATATATGTGACTATGAGCATTTACAAGACCAGGCATTAAAATGCATCTATTGCAATCATAAACTTCATTGGCACCTTTAAAATTTTCCATTGAACCAACTTCTATTATTTGCTTATCAAATAACACATAGGAGTCTTTTTTCAATGAGTCATAATTGAATATATTCACATTGGTTAATGCCTTAATCATATTTGTAACCTCCTTGAGTGCTGGTCTTGATTTTTCATGATTTTTTACCAAAATATCCTTTTCCTTTATCATTTCATTGTTTTCTGCATGAACAAGTATCCGAGTTTTAGTTTTTATTAAATATTTTAACAGTCTGTCTATGTAGTCATCTAACAAACATCTCATTTGTAACTTATATTCATTCCTTAGAAAACGTTTTTCTATAAAAAAAGAGGTCTTATTCCTGTTTTTAAAATAAGACCCCTTTGTCTAATTTAAGTTATATTAAATTAAATTAAAATTCTTCTTTCCTATTTTATAAGTATTCCGTAATTTCCAGGTATATACTCATTATTTTTTATAATAATATTTCCATTTACTATTACATAGGGTATTCCTTCCGGATATTGTTCTGGCTCTATAAAGGTTCCCTTATCAATTATCTTATCTTTATCAAAGATTACTATATCAGCTTTAAATCCAATATCAATAAGCCCTCTATCTTTTATTGCCATTGTACACGCAGACTTATATGTCATTTTATATATAGCTTCTTCTAATGATAAGGCTTTAAGTTCTCTAACATATCTACCTAAACCTCTTGGAAAAGCTCCATATACTCTTGGATGTGGTTTTCCTCCAAGCAATCCATCTGTACAAAAATTTTGTTCTGGTCTTTTCAAAAATTTAATTATAAGTTCCTCTGAACCATAATAATCAATCATACCTACTGCATTCTCTTCTTCTATCAATAAATCTAAAGTTGCTTCTATAGGGTCTTGATTTTTCATCTCACCTAGTTCTTTTAAGTTTTTACCTATTACATCTTTATTTTTATCAGTTTTTGTAGAAGTTATATATATACCCTCGATACCTGCAAATTCAATAAAGTTGTCCCAATCACAATTCGTTTCATATATTTCTTCAATTATCTTTTTTCTTAAAGAAGGTGTTTTTATTCTTTCAAGCATCTCATTAGTTCCGCCATTATGAACCCAAGGTGGAATTATAACACTTAGCATGGTGCTTCCAGCTTCATAAGGATATTGATCAAAAGATATCCTTACCCCTTCTTTTTCTGCTTCTTCTATAAATGAAATTATTTCATCTGCCTTATCCCAATTATTTTTTCCACATATCTTAAAATGAGAAAAATGTATTTTCACTCCACTTTCCTTACCAATTCTAATTATTTCTTTCATAGACTGTATAATTTCATTAGCTTCGCTTCTTTGATGTACTACAAAAATCTTATTATATTCTGCAACTACTCTACAAAGTTCAATTAATTCTTCTGTATCACCATAAGTGCATGGAATATATATGAGACCTGAAGATAAACCAATAGCACCCGATTCAAGCTCTCTTCTTAAAATTATTTTCATATTTTCTATATCATCTTTATTTGCTTTATTAGCTGAAAGCCCCATTGCTTCCATTCTAATATTTCCATGTGGTACAAGATAACATACATTAGACCTTAATCCTTTTTTTTCTATAGCGTTAAAATAATCATTTACAGTCTCATACTCCCATGAAATTTCATCACTATCCCCTTCAAGACCACTTAAATTTTTTCTCCAATCCTTAACAAATTTGCTTGGCAAAGGAGACATAGATATGCCATCTTGGCCTAAAACTTCAGTAGTTATTCCTTGATATATTTTAGGTCTGATATCTCCATCACTTAATATTTTCAAATCAGAGTGACTATGGGTATCAATAAAGCCTGGTGTAACACTTAAATTACTTGCATCTAGTATATAATCCATAGTATCTTTTTTACCACTTAAATTTCCAATTTCTATAATAGTATCATCTTTAATTATTATATCTCCAATATATGCTGGTTTATTGGCTCCATTAACTATGCTACCATTACTTATCATCCATTTCATTTTTTAAGCTTCTAATCCTAATAATGTTTCCATTATTGTATGGTAACCTTCACATGCACCAGCTAACTGTTCGATTTCAATATATTCATCTATAGTATGAGCTATATTTTCTTTTGACGGACCAAATCCTATAGTTTTTATATTAGCTTCTCCTGCATAATGACTTCCATTTGTGCAGAATGAGTAATTAGTTATCTTAGGATTCAAACCAATGCTACATAATTCATCAAAAGTTTTCCTTACAAATATCTCATCTTCTTTGTAACACCAAGCTGGGAAGAATCTTTCTCCCTCAATAAATTCTCCAGTATGACATTTTTCAGTTCCTTTAGCGTAAGAAACCTTATAATTTATATTGGGATAATCATTTTTTAAAGCTTCAATTAAATTTACTATAGGCTCTAAAACACTGTCTTTAGTTTCTCCAACTAATAGTCTTCTGTCATAAGTTGCTTTGCAATAACTTGGTACAACTGATGCACCTGGATAAGGCGATGACTTAATGTCAGTAAGTTCTAAAATTCCTTTTCCTAAGAATTCATCTTCTTCATATTTAATTTCCTGAAGTTTATTTATTATCTTTGATATGTTATAAACAGCATTAACACCTTTTTCTGGATTAGCTGAATGAGCTGGAACTCCAAATGTTTCAACTACAACCTCAGCACGACCGCGTTGTCCTATTTTTAAGTTGAGCTCAGAGGCTTCTCCAATTACTACATAATCTGGTTTTACAATTTCACTTATATTTCTTGCTGCAACACCTTCAAAACATTCTTCATGAACAACTCCTGAAATATATATTTCTCCTGAGAAATTTCTTTCCTTATTCTTAGCAAAATATTCTGCTGCAATTATCATTGCTGCTAAAGACCCTTTCATATCAGATGTTCCTCTTCCAAAAATCTTATCTTCAAAAATTTCTCCACCAAAAGGATCATGTTTCCACTTTTCTAAATTTTCCACTGGAACTGTATCTATATGAGCATCAAAAAGGACTTTATTCCCAGGCTTATTGCCCTTTATTCTTCCAATTATACTTCCATATTTATCTACAGTAATATTATCAAAACCACTCTCTTCCATAGTTTCTTTAAGGTACTTAACTACCTCTCCTTCATTACCAGAATAGCTTTGTATCTTAATAATATTTTGACATAGTTTTATCAACTCTTCTTTTCTATCCTTATCCATAAAAATATGCTACCCCTCTCTTATCTCTCTCTTGCACCTACATACCTAGTAATTATATTATTTATAACTTGGATATTTTCCATTCCATACTATATCTCTATAATTTTCTTTATCTGTATCTCCTTCAGTACTAAAGCAAAGTATTCTTGAATTTTCATCAAGCTTTAATTCTTTCTTTAGCCATTCCAACTCTTTATTTGACATAATTTCTGTAACAAGTCCTAACGTCACTGCGCCACTTTCTCCCGAAATAATCTTTTTATCATTTCCAATAGGATTTCCCATAACTCTCATACCTTTTGCTGTTACATAATCTGGACACGATATAAAATTATCACTATAATCTCTTAGTACATCAAAGCCGATTTTATTAGGCTCTCCACAAGCTAATCCTGCCATTATTGTATCCATATTTCCTGTTACAAAATGAAGCTTTCCATCATTTTTTTCTGCCGTTCTATAAATACAATCAGCTTTATTAGGTTCTACTATTGTTGTGATTGGTCTATTTTCTCCATAAACACTAGCAAAAAAGCCTTGCACCGCACCTGCAAAAGATCCAACCCCTGCTTGTAAAAAAATATGGGTTAGAAATTCTGCTTTTATTTGTTGCAGTTGCATATAAACTTCATATGCCATTGTAGTATATCCTTGCATAATCCAAGTTGGAATTTTTTCATATCCTTCCCATACCGTATCTTGAACCATTACCCAATCATTTTTTTTTGCTATATAATTTGCAAATCTTACAGCTTCATCATAATTCATATGAGTTATTGAAGCTTCTGCTCCTTCTGCTTTTATATTATTTAATCTTTCCTCTGAACTACCTTTAGGCATGTAAACTACAGATTTCTGTTTTAAACATTTAGCTGTCCATGCTACTCCACGACCGTGATTCCCATCAGTTGCAGTAATAAATGTCATATCTCCAAGTTTATTCTTTACTTCATCACATATCATTTTATCGTATGAAAGATTATCTATATCTTCTCCTAATTTTTCAGCAATATAATTTCCTATTGCATAACTTCCTCCTAACACTTTAAATGCATTTAACCCAAATCTGTAAGACTCATCTTTTACATATATATTATTTACTCCTATAGCACTAGCTAAATTTTTTAGTTCTGTTAGTGGTGTAATATTATAATTATGAAAACTACTATGAAATTTTTGTGCTTTTTGAGCAACATCAATATTTACAAAATCTAAAGATGTTCTATTTGACTCTTTCCTCTTATAATTAATATTCTTAAAACCTTCAACCATTATAATTTTTTCCTTTCAATCTTTTTTACTTATACTTAATTTTCTAAAATGAAAATTTATGTATTTAATATTTCAGATAGCTTGTTTTTAAATATGATAATAATAAAATACTCTATTACATCAATCATTTATCTATATTTATTTAAATAGATTTATATTACTACCTACTTATCTTAATTCAAGAACAAAATCTCCCTGCGGTCGAGTATAACTGTTATCCACAGCCAGTTCCGCAAGCTGTTTCCTATATAAGAACAAAATCTCCCTACGGTCGAGTATTAAAGTGATGCTCCATCAATCAGTGTGG
>Ga0302140_10005273_pt1 | contig 16350 bp, 21 predicted proteins | sample I_Bog_E1_1_FD_202095 | JGI IMG/M metagenome (GOLD analysis project Ga0302140, IMG submission 202095) | Peat permafrost microbial communities from Stordalen Mire near Abisko, Sweden - I_Bog_E1_1 | ecosystem: Environmental > Terrestrial > Soil > Wetlands > Peat | place: Sweden: Abisko, Stordalen... | reverse complement strand
TCCCCCTCCTCCGCACCCACCACCGCCGCGGCCGACGCAATGCAAAGCACTTGCCGCTTCCTATATCGCTACTACTGCGGCACGCCACCCTCCACCTCCTCCATAATCCTCGACACCCTCCGCCTAACGCTCTATCTGGCCATTTGTTTCGCTATCGCGTATGGCACTGTGTATACCATCGCTTATCTAGAACGGAGAAAGGTGCTTAGGGAGTTGTGGCGGAGGAAGGGGGTCGAGAGACATGGTGTTCTGATGGGAATGTTTGAGCGGATGGGGTGGAGGGGTGATGAGGTTGAGGAGTGGAGGAGGGGGGAAGTTGAGTTGCGGGACTGGAGGGAGAGGGCGTGAAGGGAGTTCTACGGTAGTGTGGAGGTCTCGAAGTTCAGTGATTTGAAGGAAGGAATTCTGCAGGATTATGGGGGAAAGGGGTTGAGTGGATTGTTAAGACGAGAGCAGTTCTTTGTTAGTTTTTTGGACGTGGCTACAGCTCTTTCGAGGATTTCATTTCATTTAATAAAGCTTCCTGTTTAGGTAGTCATCTTGTTCCTATTATCCTATATATAAGACTTCACTTTCGGAATATCTATCTGCTAAGCGGCCCTCGCTATAAATCCATACATTCACCAAAAAGTTGCAAAAACATCCCAGATCTTAGTTTTACTTTACTTTGATCTCTTTTTCACCAAAATCAAAGCGGCAAGGTAGAAAATGGCAAAATTCATGGGTCCCAGAGGCGACTTGGGACACACTCCTATAAAGACTCGAACGACTTTTTGGCAAGATATGGGCGGGTTAGGCACCGCAACTTAGTCAACTTACGTCACAACTAAGAGGCAGATCCGATATCTTGTGGCAGAAGAATCCGTTATTTTAGTCTATTAACCTTAAGGTTAGGTCGGAAAGCGAGTACGGCGGAAAGGGGGAAACATTGCCGCTGCTCAGAGTGACCCGGCTACAGCACAGAGACCTCGCGAGCCAAGTGGGAACTTTTGTACCTTCACTGCAGGTCTCAACGACAAGTGCCTTCCTCAGTCACAACAAACGCGAAAATTCCGAAGCGAAGTCGCTTTCCCGTTCTGAAAATCAAACTCCAACCTCTATCTCCTGCCATTTTTTCCTTCTTCCCTGCAATCACCTCTACCTCAACTACCACAACAAGCCAAGAGCTATCACGGGTTTCCGGGTTTCCGGGTCTGAAAGCCGTCATGGACGACAAAGTCTTTCGTGAGGAGGCTACATTGAGCTTACTCGCCACTTCTTCGACCGCCAACAACGAACAGACCAGCACTGTCGGCCAAGCGAAGGATGATACCTCTGATATGGTGACCATTCCGCCTCCTGGAAGTGCAGCAAAGTTCTTCCCTTAGGAGTGGACCCCTTTCGAGATCCGCCAACGCATCTTTGACATGTCAGACTTTATGATTAAGAGAACGATGCTTCCGCGTTGCAAAGAGCCCCCAATGCCTTCGCTTCTTGTCGCACTTCGACGACTACCAATCTCTTACAACCATGCTGTTCAACATTTCAAGAAAGCTAATTGCGAGTTGTTGATGATCGGATTTTCTCCTTATCCAATTACCCGAATGACCAGATCCGAGCTCTGTGCTGTTTAATCGGTCAGATTAGATGTGGCGTAAGTTGCGCATATTTTCGAAATTTGGGTCTCACTCCTAATAACTTTGATTACAGGTACGTTGTCTGTCTCAAAGCCGATGGCATGCACAAGCAGCAAGTCTCAATCGCCAAACCCAACTGCTTCACAAGCTCTTTTCTGTTGGCTGATAACCTTCGAATCGTTCATTTAGACATCGACTTGTAGAAGAGTTACGTTGGGGACGATGAGAGGCTCCACTTTCTTACCGAATTTCCTTTCTGGATTGAGGGTTGCAGGGCGCTTTCCAGACTCGTCGTCAACCTTCACGTGTTAGAGTCGTTGATTGATATTCGTAGGCGCGACACAATAATGCGCGGCACGGTAAAGCGTCTGTTCAAAAAGATTGGAGTGCGAGGGTGCTACGTGGACACTCGAGGTTGGTATGGTAATGCATATGAGAGGTGGGTCTGGGAAGCACCAGCAGGGACTTACATGAATTGGGCCCAAGATCTAGGCAGAGTTTGGAAAGACCCAAGATTTTCCAAGGGTTATCAATCTCGTGACCGTCAAGTCTGGAGCCTGTTGGGAAATTCTAAAGGCCAGCTTAGCATTGAGGATAACGGGTTCGTCATCAAGGGCTGGGAAGCACCTGGTTATTCCAATACCGATGGATACCTTGATAGATTGAGCCTTGCGGTACTAGAGTCACATACCTCATGAATCAGACTCCATTTAGGGTCCAAATTGGGTTTTGTAGACTATCAGAAACTCATAGCCCAAGTTTCTAAAATGGCTAGCACGTCCAGCATTTCAATTTGAGTAGGCAGATTTTCACCTTGAGACTCAATAGACAGTTTCCCCTCATGCGAAAAGGTGAATTGCCATCAGTCCCCGTGCTCGGTGTGGTTCGGAGACATTTTGCTCGCCAAACCTCCTCGGTCTTCCTTCTGCCATTGCCATCACGAACCAATCCATCGACAGACCACGAAGTCAATTCCACCATGGATTCAACCAGCAACTCGAACAGTAATGCTCCGATGCCGATCTGCGCAAGAGACGACAAAGCACTAGAACACTTCCCTTGGGAGGCTTGTCCCTTTGAAATCCGAGAGTCCATCTTCAAGATTGTCTCGGAGGATCACCCTGGGTATTTCGAGTACAAGGCCGAAGATGACGTTGCCCCGCTTACTGTGGCACTTCGGCGCCTGCCAATATCGTATCAACATGTCCTACAATGGTTTGCAAAACAAAATGTATCGCTTCATGTGAAGGTGTCCGACGGCTGCAATATTAGCACTCTAAACAAGTCCGAGCTTGGCGTCTTTCAAGAACTCGTATTAATCGTGAGGTAACATCTCCTTCCCAAGCTACGGCTTGAACGTTGAAGGATCTCTGATCAGAAAGTCTGACGCCATATGTGTAGTGTTCTACCTCGAGTCCCAGCTACACACCGAAAACATGGTTACCACTCAACTCTACCTCGACGTCTAGCAAAACAATTCCTACACGCAGTGAATATCCAAGACGTTAATCTATGCTTGGATGGCTTCACTGATGATCCATCAGAGGAACAAGTTGGCGATTTTATGGGCGAGTTTCCTGGTTAGCTAGAGGGATTCGGTGCTTTAACCTTCCTGAGGGTGGAAATCCTATGGACAAAGTGGTTGTTGCACCACCACGATCTATGGGCACTTTTTGAGTCTCTGTTGGCAAAGATCAGAACAAAGAATGGATATCAAGGACACGTATCATCGGCGCAAGGCGAGATGGAATCTGGTACGACGAGATACATCTGGACTCACTTGATTTGGGCAACAGAGCCAGAAAAGGTAATGGATTGGACCCAGCGCGTTGGAAGAGTGTGGAAGCATCCACCTGAAGGAAGTCCATACGGAGGAACGTGGTGGCGTCGATCTTCCCGGTGCTTCTTTGATGATGATTCTTTTGGGCGGCTAGGCATGGAGGAAGGTCAATTTGTGATTTACGATTGGGAACTTCCGACATGGGAGTGTCTCCCACAGTCACCGCTGGGCGGGAGGTGTTTACCAAGTCGGAAATTGGGATGATCGGCAGCTTCAGTTGATCATTGACAGTTGGTAGCGAATTTGTTCATCGCTTCTGCAATCTGGACTGAAAGTCTTCTAAGATCATTCTGCAGCAAAGCGGGAGGCAGATATGGCAGAGACATGGGGCTGCAGAGCAAAAACTTACTTTACCTGCCATACACTTGAGCACATCATTGCAGTGTTTTCAAACCTGACTCCATGTTTCGATAGTGTTGGGACTCAATACACTAAGATACTTCGAAACTCAGACACTTGACATAATTCGTGACTGATGACAATCCGCAAAATATGGCTACTGATCTTAGGTCCTTTCTGTTACAGTCTTCCAGATCTTTGTTTGCACAGCCTATCAGGCAAGGTTATCGCACATGGTCATGCAGATGTGGCTTACCAGGTAGCCCGTGGGGGTTTTGCGGGCAATTGCGGGGAAGTCATGCCAGTTGAAAAGAACAGACACTTTTCTCCCCACGTTTCACACTTTTATTCATCTTCCAGGAACTTCAAAGGCTACGTAAACAGCAACTATGGCAGCACCAGAGCAGCTCTATGATACCCTTCAACGTCCTTACGACTACATTCGTAAATCAACAATTGCCTCTATCGAGACGGAGAATGTCCGTGATACCGTAGCACCTTTCATCCAAGATGCTCGAATTCTCGAGCTTGCTTGCGGATCAGGCTTCTACACCTACAAACTTCTCGAATGGGGAGCAAGGTCTATACTTGGGGTCGACATATCTTCCGTTATGATAGACGAAGCCCGGCGCGTAACCTTAGGGAAAGAGGTCTCGTTCATCCAAGCCGACTGCACTATCCCGCGAGTCTACGACGAGGGCGGCTTTGACATCGTCTTCGGTGCCTGGCTTTTAAATTACGCCCCGGATCGTGCGGAGCTCGCCAAGATGTTTCGCACCATTGCGATGAATCTCAAAGAGGGTGGACGATTTGTAGCAGTCACGGTTGTGCCTTCCTCGAATCCGATAGAGGCGCTCAATGCGGAGGTAAAGCTTCGTCCTATGCCCGTGGGATCGGGGCGTCTGATTCATCAGTATATTAAAGACGTTGAAGATGGGATTTATCTCAACGTGCATGGCAACACTCCTGTCGGAGATCTGGATTTCAAATGCTATCATCTGAAGAGGGAGGTATATGAGGAGGCGGCGAGAGAGGCGGGACTGAAGGGGAAGTTGGAATGGGGGGTTACGAGTGTTCCAGAGAGGTACCTGAAAGGTGAAGTGCCAGCAGGTGCAAATATAGCTGAGCTGGAGAGTTACACGATTTTGCCGCACTTTGGCGTGCTGGTTATTGTCAAGTAAAGGTACGCAGCAGTTATCCGGAGCTGGCTTGCAGAGCCTCTGCGAAGATAGTAAACCTCCCATCTGGCTATCGACTTGGTGCTTTGCCAGTGAAGTAAGTTTCAACGACTTTCTTGACAGAATATGCTTATTGTAAGCAATGACTCACCAATTTGATTGGAACCAAACTCAGTAAAGATAGAGCAGGCTGGTGCAAGTTCTTGGCTTTTATGAATTTAGCTGATCCTCAGCTGTAGTTGATGAATACACATTTTCTTTGCGACCACACACTTTGTCTTGTCAATCTATTCGCAAAGTGAATATAAGCTTAAGGCCCTTCTTCTTGGAGCATAAATCTATGCCCTCGCCACTTTTTCTGCACAAGTCAAGCTTGAAGATGAGCAAAACACCACAGTTATCCTCCACCACGCCATGGTCGCCATCTCGCGAACACCATCATGGAAACCCATCTAAATATCCGAGCTCGCCATCGCCAGGCCTGGATCGCTTTCCGGGCTGCCGGAGAAGGCAAGGATAAGCCGCCAAAAGTCAAATCACGAAGCTGCGCCAACTTGTCGTCACCTTTCACAGGCGCGGCCTATCTGAAGGAGTTTCCACCCCTCGTAATCCGCACTTCTTGGATGAGAGCTTCCTTCATGAAGACGCAGAACCGCTTCCCTTGGGATCGCTGCCCTCCTGAGATTCGAGACATCATCTTCGATGGCTTGGACGAGGAGAACGACAGGCCTTACTTTGCTTGGAACACCAGGGGCTGTACACCTGCCTTTCTTGCTGCTGTAAGAAGAATGGAGGGGTTCTGTATCACCTATGCACAGGCCCTGCACCGATTTAAAATTCTCAGCAGGTCAATCCGCATGGATAAATCGACAAGGCATAAGTTGAAAAATCTGGTGGGGGTAGAGCTGGACGCATTCCAAATTCTGGATCTAGAGATTGGGTAATGACTCTCTTTGTCAACAAAGAAGCTCTTACTAACATATATAGGAACATTTGGCACTAAATTTCGCAACCGATCAAGAACATTGACAATATGGTTCCAACAGCGTACGAGACTGGAAGACCTTGCAGGTTCACTTCTCAATTTCGCTACACCCGGAATATTCGAGAAGTCAACCTTTCCCTGACCGTTAAGCCTACAATCGCAAGGCGAGTTTTGTGGTCGTTCATTACCGAGTTCCCATTCTGGCTCGAAGGTTTCACGGCATTGACGAAACTTAGTGTCGAGATTCCTGCCACCAGGAACCCGATTGAAACGATCAAGTACAACGGCAATATGAGAACCGTCATGAAGCGGATACAGAAGAAGGTGGGTGTTCGAGGAAGAGTCGTTCAGATACCAAAAGATAGCAGTACAGGTGCTACAGGTCACATTGCAAATGAGTATAAGAGGCTTGAAAAGCAGGTGTGGGTCTTTGAAGTACAAAATGGTGCTCTCATGGACTGGTCGAAAGGTGCTGGGAAAGCTTTTCCAAATCAAGTTGGACGCTGGTTCAATGGTTATTGGGACGAAGCGTTCTTTGAAGATGACAGCTTTAGGCTGGGAATGGTGGAGGGACAATTTTTCTATCAAGGGATGGACGATGAATTCGAGGAGTAGATGGGTTTGGAATTCTCGAGTTAAGAGCGTCCACCTAGGTGTCTACGCTTTTGCAAATACTCACTTGGGAGAGCTAGAAGTCTGTCAAAGACCAGAGAAAGCGCTGAATAAATTTTGTTGCCGAATATTCAAGAACCCGTGATGAAACTATAGCGCCGAGTATTTATCACCAGAATTCTAATGGGCTGATTATACGCTTCCAGTATCGCTTCAGTTTCAGCTCCTTGTGCTCTTTTCAAGTGGGGTGGTGTGGACTCACTTTCAGCGATCCCCGATCTTCTTTCCCTGCCCAATTTAACTTCTTCCTTCCTTTTGCAACAACGAACTCCAATCATCGGCAACACTCACAACCTATAATCAAACTCGGCGATGGAGGATAACACAGTATCTTCGACCGCCCTTGCAGGCATATTCAGCGTCTTAGCTATTGTCGCAAATACGAACTTCGATTCTCAACCTCAACCTCTCGATGCCTCCGAGACATGATCTTTGACGAAGTCGAGGACCAGAGCCACAAATACTTTACGTAGCGCGGCTCGATACCTCCCCTCATAATAGCACTCCGAGGCTTGAAACTCTCATACAAACAGGTTCGGCAACGGTTCGAGAGACAGAACCGTGCACATCTGAGAATGGATTCCTGGTTGACAGGCTTCGAGATTGGAGACTTGAATAGCTTAGAGTTGGACAACTTTAAGGAAGCAACTCTCGATCTGAAGTAAGGTCTAATCGTCATAGCAATTGAAGAGGCTGACGAGGCACAGTGATCCTGTGGGAAGTTCATTTAGCAAGGGTACAAGTCTCAACTTTGTGAAAGATGGGTTCCAAAAACCTGAATGGTTTACCAATCGGTTCCTTCGCGCCAAAAACATCCGAAAGATTTACATGTCCCTTTTTATGATTCATAACCAATCACACATTGGCATGGCCCATTTCATAGCCGAATTCCCGTTCTGGCTGGGAGGTTTTAGCAGACTTGGCGAAGTGTTGGTCAAGATTCCAATATTACATCAGTGGATCGAAGGCTCTAGACACAGGCGAATAGTCAATGCAATCCTAGCTCAGATCCTTAGGCAGATTGGTGTCCAAGGTCAGCTTATCGCAAAAAGTCAGCCAATATTTGGCAAAAGTTCGGAGTTTTGGGTGTGGAAAGCCAGCCCTGGGAGAACCATGGATTGGTCACAATTTCAAGGCTCTATTTGGAAGCGACCTATATTCGCGCAATCTCCCTTTCCATTACCACCTCTATGCGAAGAATTATCTTGGAACCTCTTTGACAGCAGTGGCGAGGGGTTGGTCATGGAGGAGGGACAATTCTATGTCTCTGAACCGTCGGATGAGGATGGCGTCATTTAGAAAGGTTGCATCGGGAGTATATGGCAAAGGAAATGGAGAACAAATGATTGGTTGGTTGAGGTAAGGGAGAGTCCAAACGTTAGGTAACAGAGACATGGATTTTTTTCCAAGACCAACTTGTATGTTTATACTTTAGCTCATAATCGCTTTGCTGTAGAGAACAGGGTTTCCAAATGGCAAATATTCCAAGACTTTGATACTGGCTAAAATTTGATTATCCAAACCGCTAATTTCTTATCATAGTGCAGCCTCAGAATCTCCGCCTGCTCGTACAAACGCATCTAGTTTGCTCTGATTATACACATCCTCTTCAACAAGCTGTTCCCAGTTCTACAACGAAGTTAGCAAAGACATTTAGGAAGGCTTTCTCTCAGCTCACGCCATCAGCAGTGACCTTAATAATCGTTGGCAAAGCCTTTACCAAGAACGGTTCCCGCCTCCAAACATTGTCAGGGCTCTTCCATCTACTATCCTCGTCAGTTCTTTGATAGGCCACGAGAAGAAATAAAAGCGATGTGGGAGGGAGGTGAGGAATACGAACTCAGGCTTCAACCCGGCATAAACAACTGTAGCAGTCTCTCCCGAGTCTCCGAACTTGGCATTGACAAACGGCTCTGCATCACGACAATCGCCGCACCACATTCGGCCATCAACCGCTGATGCATAGACCACCAAATAAGTAGGCTTTGTAGGAGTCGAGCTCAAGGTTTTGGCGACGTCTTCGGGGCTATCTGTGGAGAAATGGAGCGGCATCGTGGAGGTCGTTTGTTGGCGAGGATTGATGGATTTTCGCTGATTCGAAAGCCGGTGAACGGCAAGGTTGAAAGTGGATGGCTGTCCGACGAGTTCTCTTCTAGTATGATCAAGAAAGACCGTTGTTTGATCTGTGACTCAACTTCAATTGCATTTGTTGGACGGAGGTTTGGAATTCTGCAGTTGCAAGTGAAAAGATGTGGTCTGAATCGCGTGCTCGCTTCAGGGATTTTGCCCCTGTATTTTGCCGAAACTAGCCCCTGACAACTTCCTAGCACGTGACCTCACAACTAAGGTAGCTTCGCATCCAAACTCCAAACCTCATAAGGGCTGTAAGGGCTGTAAGACGAGAGGTAGGACTTCGCTCTAGCTCAACTCTTGTATTGCATGGGGGTCGGATAGCCTGATGTTCTTTAGCATCTAGCAAGTTACACAATTTGTAGCAAATTCTAGGTAACCTCGGGGTCTGATGACAACAACAACAACAACAGGCCAAGAGAAACAACAACGCATATTGCTGAAAAAGACCGCCTCAGCACCTGCGGAAATTCTTGAGGCTCTTCAAACTTTCCAACACCAGGCAGCCTTACAAGCCGCGAGAAGCCTTGCTGCACGGGAGTGGCTTCAACTCAGCGAATAGCATGCTTCTCTATGCAATGGCGCTAACCGAGTCACAACCTCACTATCTGCTCGGGCGAGACGATAAATCCTTCTCATCATTGTGTCGTACATCCCTTTGTACCGAAGTAACCTGAGATATCTTATAAGCACTGTACCAGGGCGCTGTTCCATCTTTTCTTTGGTTCCATCGAGATGGAGGAGGGCAGAAACAGTGTTTTGGTGGCAGCCTTGTCAACATATGCCGATTTGCTTGCTAAGAGTACATCAGAAGTCGATCTCGCAGCCGGAAAAGGCAAAGGCAAGGCCTCCGATGATGATGTCGATATCCAAGCGGAGAGACTTGACCAGATCAAACTCTGTGGCGAGCTGATCGCCGAAGCAACAACTTGCAAAGACAAGGCTCACACCCGCGGCCAAGAAGACAGCAGTCCCTTTGAGGATCCAATTCCAGGAAGCTACCCTCGAGATAAGCGGCCCTCAGCTGGTAGCTTGCGAACAAGAAGAAGTTCTACGCCGCGATATCAAGACCAGACGGAACAATACGTCGATCCTTTCACTGGTCTTCCTGTCGTTGAGGAAACTGGATTTGAGCCGGGACCTTCGACTAAGCCCCCACAACCAATACGAAATTTCTCGTGGAGATCGGCAGCTCCTGATCTCAGAAGTTCACATTATGGCTTGAAAGAATCAGCTCCATTGGCAAGAGCCTCTTCTTTTCCGATGGAGAGAAAGCCATTGCCGCAGACTCAGTCCAGTGAGTACTCGAGCGACTGGTCTCCTCGGAAACCGGAAAGGTCTACATCATACCATCACTCCGATAGAATATCAACCTCGTCTCAGTCTCCTCGTGCCTCGAGAATGAAAAGCAGAGTGGAGGAAAGAAATGTTGATGAGGCAGGGGACGACGGCACAAATCCCACCTATGTAAGTTTTTTCTAATTGCAGTGAAAAGGTAGATCAGACAACTAACAATTTACAGAACGGCAGCTACCTAAGCCGTATCTCCACCCTCACCTCTAAAGCGTTCAAATCAGCTGGCAACATGCTGGGCCTGAACCAGACTCAAAAAACCAATGAAGCTGCTCCGAAAAGAGCTGGAAGTCTGATCCATGTCCGGGGGAACTCAAGAGATGACACCCAGTTCCTAATGACATCCCCCAAAGGAGCTGCAAAGGCTTGGAAGCGAGGTGGAACTCCGCCACCAGCATATGATACCATGTCCCATGGCGCATCGTCAACGCCCCCCACATTTGTTGATAACAATAAATCAAAGAACGGGAAAGATGCAGCAAGCAGCGGTGCTACGAAAGCGGTATTGACACACGATGAAGCTTTCGCTCGCGCCTTGCAAGAGGAGGAGTTTCGTGAGATACAAAGGGAGCGAGATATGCTGCTTGCACGCTCTCTAGCTAATGGCACAGCAGACGATGAAGACATCAAGCTGGCCCATTTCATGGCTCGAGAGTACGAAGATTTGATAGCATCACCTGGTAAAACAGCAAGTAAACTGCCTATTTCAGCCTCTATGGGGGACTCGAAGAAGCCTCCTGAATTTGATCTATCACATTGGGACACGGAAACCCAGCAACTGCAACTAGATCATCTCTATGCTCTCGAAATAGAGGAATCACTCCGCGCCGAAGAATTGGCCGACGATGCAGGTTGGGCTGCAGCGATGAGACTACAAGCTGAATTCGACCGCGAGGAGGAGAATCACGAGGCATGGGAGGATTATAAAAAGTCGAACTTCGAAGAGTGCATCGTCTGTGGTGACGAGAACCACAAAGAAGAATTCCTTCGACCTTGCGAGCATGGATATTGCGAAGGCTGCTTGCAAGAAGGTTTCAAGAATGCACTCGCTTCGAAGACTCTGCTTAAGTGCTGCAAGAAGAATTTGAATGTGGATATTTGCACTGGTTTGGGGGCGAAATTCGGCAGCGAGTATAAGGAATTGATCCTCGAGCTTACGACAACGAACCCGATGTACTGCTGCAATGCCTCATGTGCGAAGTTTTTGCCTTCCTCGGCGATTGTGGGGGAGATTGGGACGTGTAAGGATTGTAAGACGCAGACTTGCAGACACTGTAAGAAACTGGTTCATCCAGGAGTTTTCTGTGAGGAGGATAAGGAAACGAAGGCTGTGAAGGAGTTGGCGATTCAGAAGGGATGGAAGACTTGCCCCGGCTGCAATCATCTTATTGAGAGGCAGTCCGGGTGCTTGCATATGATTTGCTCGAGGTGTCAGACTGCGTTCTGTTATCGGTGCTCGAAGAGGTGGAATGATTGCGAGTCGACTTGTCCTGATCGTGGGTTCTTTGCTCCTCCTTCCATTTGGTACTTACTGAAGCCCCCATACAGCAATATCTGCATCACACCCAAAATTTCCCACCAGAAAATGAGGATTGAAGCCCCCCGAAGAAGAATATCATTATATGTTAAGTGCAAGGTTCAAACAACATCATGTCCTCAGCTCACGATATCTAGCTTTAATTTATTATAAAATTATAACAATTTTTTCTTTGGAATGAAATAAAGTCTGATTAAGGCTATATTTGTAAAAAGACTGGTTTTGACCGAGAGAAAATCCGAGGAGGGGTCAGAATCCAAACTTTGATAGTACGAATTTCGAGTGAGCAATGGAGCTAAGCATGGCACTTGACTATCCGGAGGAATTGCACGCGGGCTTCAGTGAAGAATCAAGTCTTGCCAAATACAAAACTCATCGCAATTTCTAATCAGCGTAATCTAGCATCGACTAAATACAGATCGGCAGTAAAAAACCACGACAATAAAACTAGTATCTTTCCCCATCCTTGGCAAACCAAGGTCCTTCTCCCCCAGGAAAAATATCCCACTTCTCTTGCCATATCTTGAACAACCATTCCTCTGATACCATGTCTGGCACACCGTCAATGGGACATTCAGACACATCATGCACCACTCTAAACCACCAATCGGAAGTCTTCTCCTTATACTGTTGCTCAATAATGAGGACTTTATGTACCATTGCCCTGAAAGGCTTCTTGAACCAGGCAAAGTCGTCCCTTTCTACATGCGGCTTACGCTGCGAGGTGTCAGAAGAAGCAGAAGAAAGATAGGTAGCTTGACTTACGAGCCCTACTTCAAAAGTCCGTGTTTTTAGCGAACACTACCCACGCTTCACCGTCGCAATGTATATAATCAGCATTTAATTAGGAGTTGACCACCCATGGCGCTCCATAAGTACATGCACCCAATGCTCCTGCTTTAAAACTAGCTGATTTATCCAATCTTGAGGTATCCGGTCCCACTCCTCTAAGACCATAGCTTCCATCTCAGCCTCCGTAGTGGGCTGATGGCGCCGTCTGTGCAATGCCTGCTTAATCCGCCTCCAACACTTCTCAATTGGGTTTATGTCGGGGCTTGTAGAAGGATGGGGCATTAATATAATGCCATATTACGTACGGTAGCGGGCACAGCAATTGCGAGTGGACTTGTGGCCGTGAGCTGAGTTGCCGTCTTCCATAAATAAGGGCTCGGCGGAGGGGCGAAGTAGGTGAGTGATAGCCGCAAAGGCCTCTAGAATTGGCTGGATATGCGCAAGCACTTGAGAGAGGTAATCCTTTTGTGTAAACGCTCCTTTCTTACCAGATCCGTGAACAAAAATCAATGGACTCTTATAGCCGTATCCGATTGCTCCCCAAGCGTTAACTGGCGTAGTATGCCCGCGGTGAAGTTGGTGTTGGATACAAGTCGGGGCATCTCTCCCCCCCCTTTCTAGTCACCCTCTCCTTCGCCGTCCGGCCTCCTACTAGGAACGTAACCTCATTAGACCAGAGGACCTTTAGCTACTCTGTCGTCCAGAATATATGTGCAATCGCCCAGATTAATCGTGCCGTAACTTGAGCTGCTATAAGGTAGGGCTTTTAGTAAGCTACACACCGGAAATAGCTTCGTTGCTTGAGCCGGCGTTCGAGTGTTTCGACAGAGCATTAGAGCTCTAATTCGTTATGAAGGAGGGTAAAGTTAAGGATTCGATGCTCCCACGATTCGGACGCGTATTCTATAACCTGATCGACTTGTGAATCAGTTAAGAGAGAGGGTCTACCAGTACGATTAATACGCGTGCGCTCGGGAGCGTCGTATCGTAATATCTTCTCAACTTTCGACCGCACGAGCCCATATCGCGTCATAAGAAGCTCAACTGGCACCTTAGCAAAGCCAGAAAGCTGGCGTATTGCCTCCTTGTGCTTAGTTGCAATTTCCTGCCCTGGAAGGTGGCTAAAATCGAGTGGTGGGGTGGTAGGAGGCATTATTGTTAAGGTTGGTGGGGTCGCTTAAGCGCTAAAAACACGGACTTTTGAAGTAGGGCTCGTTACTGAGTGGGGTGGCAGATTAGGTGGGTAGGTCATATGCTGCTCCTCTTGGGCCATCTTGACTGGACGAGACTTTGGCAAGTTATCTGCCAAAACTTTAAGTATGTCTAGAATCGCAGTATTGATGATATAAGAATAAGGTCTTACCTCTGCAGGTTCTTCTAGGCGTGCGTCAAGATTCCGTCCGATAGACTGCCGAGAGAACTTGGTGCAAGATTGGAGATGATGTAACTTGAGAAAAATCAAGAAAAGAGAATTTAGTGATGAGAAACAAATTCTCCAATTCACTTCTTCTCGATATATAGATACACATTCTGCATGGAGCTTAGTATGTTCGACCTGCAAGTGGTACCCACTAACAACTACTCAAGTGTTACTCCAAAAGCCGTCAACAACAGCCTCGTCATACAAGATTCATCTCGGATTGCTCTCTTGACAAGGATTTCAATATCAAACACTTGTGGTGAGTACAAAAACGAAGTTTGCTTAGGCATGATTCACTTCACCCAGCACATAATGACGTGCCAAGGTACTGTGTCACGCTCTGAAGCTACTTTTAGCATACGAAGTAATCACGCTATTTTCTGGCAAAAGTGAATAATTTGAAACGAGAGGAAGAGAGTCACCTTGTCGACTTAAGAGATTCGCACTAAGAAAACAGCAAAGGATGAATAAGCAAGTGAAGTTTACAAATACTTAGCGAAAGTTGCTCGAGACTCACAGCTCGAGTCTACAGCAAACGTCAGCTTTCGGGAAGACTCGTGGTAAGATTTTCGACTGTGCTTCAATTTTGAAGGGCGTAGCAATTCAGGCAGAGGAATGAGAAGAAAATCTTGAGATATCAGGCCTCCAAGTTTTTGATGATAGACCTCTCTGTAATCAAATTGTAAAATAGGATCAACTCGTCTGGTCAACATAAACAGAAGGTGAAAGAGGTAAGTGCCTGATATTAGAGAATTCTTTTAGCAGAAAAAAAATGATTAGGAAGGAGAGGAATAGACCGCAAGGTGATTTGAATTGCTTTCGTGAAATCTCAATATACCTGCTATATCTTCCTCTTCGAAAACCTCTTAACAGTCTTTCCAATTTTGGAGCTCTCATGACCTTTAACCCCTGGCTTCGTTCCTTCCTTCCACAGTTTGATGTCCTAGTACCTCCGGTGTACTCAGTCCTCTCGTCTTCTTCCTCTAAACTCTTCCTTCCCTTCTACATCTTCGACGTCCTCACACCCCTTCAACCTTCCACATTCTTTCAATCTTCTCAACCAACCTCCATTCCCAAACATCTTCCGCAACTACCTCAGATAATCTATCAACGTCAAATATCTTCAACATCTACTCTTCTTCAGCTCTTCCATACATTCAATCCTTCACACTCCTTTTCTCACTATTTCGAGCAAACAGACCGCAAAGATGTACCTCAACACCATGAGTCAAGCTCTCCTCACCTTCGCTTTCATGATCACATCAGTACTCACTGCCGCCTTGTCAAACCCCGTCACCCGTACTATCAACAACAACGGTGGCGCCGTATTCAAAGGTGATTACGGAGGCCATGCCTACGAGTTGAACGGCACCGTTCACGTAAGCCGTCACTCTATCCAACAACCCCTAGCTGTTGCTTACTATGGAACAGGAAGTCATGGCACAACTGAAGGCTCTCTACCCCGAGGTTGAGCTACCAAAGCGTGACAACTATGACCTGCATGAACTGGCAGCTCGCAACACAGTGAGTCAGCTCGCACACAGTCCTCATCTTCTCCACATGCAATATTGTGAATTTTGCTGACATGGCCGCACTTGTCTTCACAGATCAATCCACCTGCATGCATCCCGGTTGCAGCATGGGGATGGCAAAAGGCTCCAATTCCCAATATCCAGAACTGCGTTAACCAACTCGGTCAATTTGGTGGGCGTGTTCCGATGAGTCCCGGCCCAGCCAACTGCGAGAGAATTTGCTGCGACATGTCGATTGAGAATTGGGGTGCTGAGCTTGTGCTTTGCAATGATGTGAGTGCCCCTTTTTCCGTTCTAAGTTCACCACTTCTAATATCCATTTCAAACTTCCCCTTTTCCCTCTTCAAATCATCATCATCACGTTCTAAAATGATGGGCTTCTGACGAATTTCTCTTGAATAGAACCCATGGTACATCGAACCTGCTCTGCCCTACCTGGGTAGCTACGCCACAGGCATCATCAACCAATGTCCCTCATCGCAAGCAGCGGGAGTAGGATGGACTGGAGGCCAGATGTTCGACACCGACGGCTACAACATCATCGTCAAGGCAACATCCGACCAAGCACACTGCAGCGTCCACATTGGCCACTAAGGACTTTGCTATGCAGAGGAAGTTGGGCTTGCTTGCTCAAACGCCCGAATGGGGTGGAATGGTTGCAGGGAAGGGAGTGCGATCTTGCTGACACTTTGTTGGGTAAGGAGTCGCTGGTATGCGTGGCTTTTAGCATGGTTTGAAGACACTTCTGGGGATGAGTGGTGGATACTACCGGAATATACATAGCTCGCGAGACTTTGAAAAGACGCGTGACTTACTATCTTACATATTAATTCATTCATGGACAAATACACCCATGAATTTCTCCACAATCGGGAGCAAACGTGATACCAACCAATGAACATGTTCAAACTAAGCATCATTATCACAAACCACACAGAATCCCAAAGAACAACCTG
>Ga0302140_10005272_pt1 | contig 16350 bp, 6 predicted proteins | sample I_Bog_E1_1_FD_202095 | JGI IMG/M metagenome (GOLD analysis project Ga0302140, IMG submission 202095) | Peat permafrost microbial communities from Stordalen Mire near Abisko, Sweden - I_Bog_E1_1 | ecosystem: Environmental > Terrestrial > Soil > Wetlands > Peat | place: Sweden: Abisko, Stordalen... | reverse complement strand
GTCCGCCGCCGCATGGTACATCTGCGATGTCGGCTGGTTATACCAGGAGCTCCAAGTTGACCCGCCATTCACCGTGATGATGGCGCCCTGATCGCTCACAATCAACAGAATGTCGGGATTGTGCGGATTAATCCAGATACTCTGATAATCGTCACCGCCGGGCGCGCCGCGCAGCCCGCTCCAGGTTTTGCCGCCATCGCTTGACTTCCAGGTGACGGTGCTGGCGCTATAAACCACGTCGCCGTTTTGCGGATCGACCGCTGGCACCGGCAAATCGCCGCCGCCAATTCTTTGCGCGGGACGGTCGTCATCAGTGGTCTTTTCCCAATGCTCGCCCGCATCGTTGGAACGGTAAATGCCAACGCCTTTTTGCGTGGCCACCGCTGCATAAACGCGCTGCGGATCACTGGCCGCAATCGCCAAATTTGCCTGGATCACGCCTTCAGGCAAGCCATCCTTGAGCGGCGTCCAGGTGCTGCCGCCATCGGTGGACTTGAAAATTCCGCCGTTGGTTCCGCTCCACTGGCTATTCTCCCAAGGGCCTTGGCGCGCTTCCCACAGGCCGGCGTAACAGATGCGCGGATTTTTCGGATCCATCTCGACATCATTCGCGCCAGTGTTTTCGTCTTTATATAAGACTTTCGTGAACGTCTTGCCGCCATCATTCGATAGAAACACCCCGCGTTCCTCGTTCGGCCCATACGGATGGCCCATGACGGCAACCAGCAGATGATTGGGATCGCTCGGGTCCACCGCGAGATGCGCAATCTGTTGCCCGTCGCGCAGGCCGAGGTGGGTCCAGCTTTCGCCGGCGTTTTCGGATTTGTAAATGCCGTCGCCGGTGGAAAGATCGGGCCGCTGCAAGCCCTCGCCGCTGCCGACGTAAATGATGTTCGGATTGGAAGCCGCGACGGCGATTGCGCCGACGGAACCGCTGGGTTCCAAGTCGAAAAGCGGATTCCAGGTGCGCCCGTAGTCGTTGGTCTTCCAAACTCCGCCATTGACTGCACCAACGTAAAAAACGTTGGGCTGGCTTTGCACGCCGGCGAGGGCGCGCGTTCGTCCGCCGCGGTAAGGGCCGATCGAGCGCCATGCCAGTTCCTGAAATAAAGCCGGGTCAAACGTCTGCGCAGCTGCCTGCGTGACGAGCACGACTGCGGGCAGTGCCAGCCTCAATAAGGTTTTCAATGAAGTTGTCCTCAGTCTCTTAGAGTAGAACGCTGTCGACCAGTTTGTGGGCGCGGTGGGACAGGCCGCTGCGCCACTCCATTGAAAATCATCCCTGAATGCTTGCCCAAGTGGCCGGGGTACGGATAATTGTATAACCCAAGAGGAGCGCGACACAGGCCCTGCAAGCAATCCGCGACCGGCAGTCCGGTCATGGCGCTAACCCTGGCTCCCGCGGCTGGGGAAACTACTTACGGTAGCGGACTGCCGAACGGCAGTTCAATCAACTCCACAGCTCGTTTTGTCGCGGCTCTGGATGGTGCGGTCCGGCGGGCAGCGGGCCGGTCGTCGATTGGAGCAGTGGGCTCATGCGCGTTTCGCCGATATGGGTTTGTATCAACTGCGCGGCACCGTGAAATACGCAGCGCACGCCATACCGGTAGGATCATCGTTAAGCCTTGTGCGGGAAAACTGCAACCACGGTTTGAAAGAGATTCTTTAAAAATGGGCTGGCCAAAGCCAGTAGCGCGCTAAAATCTACCAATGCATAAGTCCGGCATCATCTCCAAGCGCGTGATGCGGCCGCCCGAGGTGCGCGGAGCCAACCGGGCGGCGGTACTTCTACTAATGCAGCGTAGCGACTCTCTCTCGCGCGCGGATGTTGCTCGCCAAAGCGGCTTATCGGAGGGAGCAGTTTCGCGTATCGTGACCGGCCTGATGGAGGATGGTCTCGTCCAGGAAGACGGCGCTGAGAATTCCACGGGCGGTCGTCCCGGCCGGCGTTTGGCCCTGGAGCCGCGGCGTGTCGTGTTTGGGGCGGAAATCCAAAATTGGGAAACGCGCTGCGCGGTGAGCAACATGCGCGGCCGGATCGTGGAAACCCACCGGTTTCGCACTCCTTCCTCCGCCGACCAGACGCTCGACATGATCGCGAGCGAGTTTAAAATTTTTCGCAAGAAGTATGGCGCAGACCGGCTACCTTCCCTTGGCATCTGCGCGCGCGGCATCGTGAATCGCGACACCGGAACCCTGGTGCTTGGCAGCCGCCCGGACTGGCGCAATGTTCCGATCCGCGAATTCCTGGAAGCGCGCCTTGCGGAAAAAGTCATTGTAGAAAACAATGTACGGGCTGCGGCCCTGGCGGAATATACCTATGCCGCAACCGAGATGGCCGGCCGGCGCTGTTTTGTCTTCATAAAAATCGACGAGGGTGTCGGCATGGGCGTTCTCTTTGAGGGCAAGCTTTACCACGGGCCGCATATGGCCGCCGGCGAGTTCGGGCAAATGGTCGTTAGTACTTCTGCAAGCGATAAGCGCCTTGACCGTCCGGGTTGCATGGAAGAGTTGTTGTCCAATCCCGCGATCTGTGGCCGGCATGCGGCCCTCAGCGGCGGTAAGCGCCAATCGAATGCCGGCGACACTTCCGCGCGCGTTCGCCGCATTGCCGACTTGGCCATCAGCCGGGATGCCGTCGCCAACAAAACTATCGAGGAAACCGCGCGCTATTTGGCCATCGGTATTTCGAATCTGGTCTGGTGTCTGGATGCCGATACCATTGTGGTCGACGCAGCTTTCACGGAAGCTTGGGGGCTGATTGAACCGGTACTTTGGCGTCATCTTCCTGAAGAACACGAATTGTTCGGCTCGCGCAATTTGCTTCTGCGGCCCTCCGCGTTGGGCGGCGAAGCGGCTCTTGTTGGCGCGGCTAGCTTGCCGCTCAGCGACATCTTCGATGGCCGGTCTTCATGAGTGAACCCATCAGCCAACCCAAGGGCTCTTTACGCCGTGTTCTTTCGCGCTGGGATTTAGTGCTGTACGGTTTGGTGATTCTAACGCCCACCGCTCCTTACCCGGTGTACGGCATCGTCCAGCAACTCTCCAACGGCCACGCGGCGCTTGCGTATTTGACTGCCATGGCGGCGATGTTGTTTACCGCCGCCAGCTACGGCAAGATGTCGGGCGCATTTCCCGCCGCCGGTTCTACCTACACGTACGCGAGCCAAGGTTTGAATGCGCATGTTGGATTCCTCGCCGGCTGGGCCATGATCCTGGACTATTTCCTCATTCCTCTGTTGAGCATTCTTTACGCCTCTCTCACCGCACATCGCTTGTTGCCCGGCGTGCCCTATGAATTTTGGGCGATCATTTTCACTATCACTCTCACGCTCATCAATATTCCGGGCATTCGGCTGACGGCGCGCGCGGGTGAGGTAATGATGGCCATCATGTCTGTCTGCGCGGTGGCGTTCATCTATCTTGCGGTCCGCTATATTGTTTCTGCTCATGGCCTCGGCGCACTCTTTAATGGGTCAGCGGTTTTTCATCCCAGCACTTTCTCGCTGCGGGCCCTCATGCTCGGCGCGGGCGTCGCAGCCGTGTCCTACATTGGTTTCGATGCCATTTCTACTTTGGCGGAAGATACCGTGAAGCCGGAGCGAGACATCGCCTTCGCCACTATATTGGTCTGCATCATCCAAACCGTGATCTGCGTTTTGACGGTCTATTTGGCGGCGATCGTCTGGCCCGACTATCGCAGCTTTCCCGAGGCGGATACTATTATTCTCGATATCGGAAAGCGCATCGGTGGGCAATGGATGTTCGGTAGCCTCACGTTTGTGCTGCTGGTGGCAGGTCTAGCGAGCGCGTTAACGGGACAAGCGGGCGCTTCGCGTCTGTTATATGGCATGGGACGTGACGGAGTGCTATCGCGCCGCTTCTTCGGCTATATCAGTCCGCGCTTTTCAACTCCAACGCGCGGACTTTATCTGATGGGCGCCGTTTCTTTGCTCGGTTCGTTATTCTTGCGTTTCGAAATCGCCGTTGAGCTGTTGAATTTTGGTGCGTTCGCCGGCTTCATATTGGTGAATCTGAGCGTGATCCGGCACTTCTTTTTCCGCCTTCGTTTGAGAGAAGGTAGCTGCCTGTTCTCGAATTTGATTTTCCCCAGCTTAGGCGCTCTTGTATGCACTTATCTTTGGCTAAGTCTCAGTATGCGCGCAAGAATCGCCGGCTTCATTTGGTTGTTCATTGGCGTCGTCTACCTTTTTCTGCTAACGAAGGGTTTCCGGGTAGCACCTAAGGAATTGAGTTCCTTGAAGGACGCAGCTTAGGCTTTGTTGATCGTGTAAAGTATCCTCATGGTGAAGTGCTTAATCCTGGTGACTGTTGTGTCGCATGCTTTTGCGATCACTCCGGTCAAAACGTATGAAGGCACGATCACCATTCCTACCTACGAGCATTCTGCCCGAGAGATGGAGCCGCCGTTATTCGCCAACTCCGCGGTGGCGGGCATGTATCCGTTTACCACTTTTCTCATGCCATACAGGCCGGGGCCAAACCCAAAGCAGTACCCGGCTATATTTCTTGAAAACGAATATTTGAAGATCACATACATCGGTGAGTTCGGCGGGCGCATCTACTCGGTCTTTGACAAACTGCGCAACCGCGAAATGTTGTATCGCAACGACGTCGTGAAACCCGCGCCGTATAATCCACGCAACAGTTGGCCGCAATCGGGCCTTGAACTCACCGGTCCCCACGACCTGCATATGTTGACGTTGTATTCGGAGCCTTATTGGGCCAATAAAGTGGTCCGGCATGAAGACGGCAGTGTATCGCTGGCGCTGGGTGAGGTAGACCCGGTTTACGGCATGAATGTGGATCTAACGGCAACGCTGCATCCGGGAATCGCTGCCCTGGAAGTTGGCATTTTTTGCTATAACGGCCGCGATGGCCGCAAACCGCAAATGTTGTGGGTGAATACGGCCATCGCCGCTACGCCTAAAACCCGCTTCATCTATCCGATGAGCCGCACGGTTGGACATACAACGGCTGACGTAGCCGATTGGCCGATATACAACGGAATCGACTATAGCTTTGATCGAAACAACACTCATATGCTGGGCGTTTTTGGCATTGATATTTACGACAATTTCCAGGGTGCGTACCAGTTTGACCGCGACTATGGAATATTTCGTTTTGCCGACCGCCGCATCGTGCAAGGTATGAAGCTTTGGACGTTCGGCTACGGCCAAGGCGCGAACACATTCGAGCGTGGCTATACCGATAACGCCGGCCCCTATGTTGAGTTGCAAAGCGGCCGTCATGTTTGGGACGGGCACTATGAGTGGGTAGCTCCTCATACGGTCGAACGCTGGACCGAATGGTGGATCCCCGTTTCCCAGACAGGCGGACTGACTACCTTAACGCGCGACCTCGCTCTCAAGTTGGACGTGAAGGCAGACTCGATTGACCTCGCCCTCGCGGCGACGCGGCTTTTGCCTGCGGCAAAACTGATGGTCACTGGCAAAACCGGGACGCTGCTCGCCACGCAAGTTGATTTCGATCCGGCGAAGCCGTATAAGAAGGAACTCAGCGTAATTCACGACTCTAAAGAAATGAGAGTAACGGTGACAGATTCCGCAGGCCAAGTACTCCTTGACTACCAGCGTCCCGATAGCGATCCCGGCCGAACGGAATACACGCCGTTTACAAAACCTCTGGAGGAGCGGCGCAAGTCTCCGGAGGAGATTTCGGTCGAAGAGTTGACGCTAGCCGCGGAGTTCCGCTTGAAGGAACTCGACGAGACCGGCGCGCGCGCTCTTCTCACTCAGGCTCTGCAACGCGATAGCGGCAATTCTCGCGCTCACATCCTGCTCGGCATTACCGATTTCAACGACGGCCTTTACCTGGACGCCGCCGTGCATTGCAGTGAAGCGATCAAAAGAGATCCCTACGCGGATACCGCTTATTATTACCTCGCCATGAGTCAGTTAGCTCTCGGGAGAGATGCCGAAGCGGAACGCAATCTCTATTTCATCTGGCCCGACAGTGCGCATTATGGCAAACGTGAATATCAACTGGGCCTGCTAGCGATGCGCCGCGGGGATTCGGAGAACGCCAAGGGCCACTTGAAGAATGCGGTAACGGCGAATGGACAGGATTTGTTGGCGCGGCTCACGTTGGCGGTTCTTTTTCGGGAGGCGGCTAGCACGGCACGAGCGGAAGGCGAGCTACAAGCAGTAGAAGCATTGGACCCTCCCAACCGCATCGTGCAAGCGGAACGCTGGCTGGCGAATCCGGACGGCGCGAATCGCGCGGAGTTGCTGCGCTTATTGGGAGGCCAAACCCAGGAAGCATTGCAGACCGCTTTGTTCTACAGAAATCTGCGGCGCTGGAAAGAGGCCGTGGCTATTATGCAGCTGACTGATGAACACAGCCGCGACCCATGGGGGACTACGCCGGAGTTTTATTACGCTCTGGCGTACTGCGCGCGAAAGTCGGGAGACACACTCGCCGCCGATCAATGGCTGGTAAAGGCGCGTGCCGCCGCGGGTCACGTCGATAGGTTCCCTTATCGGGAGGAGAGCTTGGCGCCTCTGGAGGAAGCTGTAAGGTTGCAACCGAACGACACTACCGCTCGTTTCGATCTTGCCTGCCTGCTCTATTTCCTCGGCAAACCAAAGGAGGCTATTCAGGAATGGGAGGCCGTGACGAGAATCAGTCCCAGTGATTTTTCTTCCCGGCGTGCCCTTGGCATGGCGTACGCGGAACAAGGGTTCCCGTTAGAAAAAGCAGCCGCGCAATTGCAAAAGGCGATTGAGTTTAAGCCATCTCACGTGGCTACTTTTGACGATCTGAGCGCGCTTTACGCGCGTTCCGGCCATTTTGACGACCAAATAGCGCTGCTGAACAGAGCCCAGACGCTTTCGCCGGACAGTGACGAACTTGCCGAAGCTCTTGTGACGGCGTATCTGAACCTCGGCCGCTACGACTCAGCCGAACGCCTGATTCAGACCCATACCTTTTCAACTCACCACCGCAGTTATACTCTGCGTGATGAATATCGGGCAATGCGCTATGGCTTGGGAGGCAAAGCATTCAACAGGCGAGACTTTTCCCGCGCACAGTCACTGTTCGATGAAGCGCTCCAGCCGCCTGTATCTCTCGGCGTCGACACGTTTCAGAACCAAGCTTCGCCCCGTCTCGATTATTATCGAGGGCGCGTGCTGGAAGCACAAGGAAAGACTGCAGAAGCGCACACCGCTTATGAGCGAGCTATTGCTGGGGTGCAACAACTCTCCGGGGATCGCGATAGCTGGAATAGTGAGAACTTCTTCATGGTGCTGGCCCTTGATCGCCTTAAACGGCAAGACGAAGCTTTGAAGCTGGAGCAGCACTTCGTTAAGTTCGCCGAGACCGAAAAGGATTCGCAGAATCCCACACATCGGGCGGAAGCGCGCTATCTTCTCGCGCTCGTGAGTGAACATCACGGTCAAGCAAAAGAAGCCCAGGCGTTGCTCAGCAGTGCGCTCGAAGCTCGCCCCGACCTATTGGCCGCGAGGCTCGAACTGCGGCGAGACACGGTCCAGCCGCCGCTCCCTGGTAAGTGACCATGCTGAGAACTCCTTTCATCGTCTTTCTGCTCGTCTCGCTAGCGGCCTGTGCCCCAGCCGCTGAGTTGATACTGCCCGCGCCTGCCCTCGAGCGTGATCGGCTTGTAACCGTTATTTTTAGAACCCGCCTGCAATCCACCGGCACAGCTCAACTGCACATTACGTGGACAGATTCGTATGGCCGCGACGTGGAGGATCGCACAACCGCCGTGAAATTGACCGACGAGAGTGAAATGCGTTTTACCCTCAATCTCACACGCGCCCTCGCCATGCAAAATGAAATGCGGGTTCATTTTATATTTGACGGGGTCAACAAGAAAGGAGAAAAGGAGCATCGCGATGAAGAGGCTTCTGTCGGATTCATAGCTCGACCGCCTGCGGACAATTGGTGGGACTACAAAATCATCATGTGGCAAGACGGGGACAAGCAGCACTTTGCTCAACTGAAGCAGGTTGGCGTGAATGCTGGTAAGTCAGCCGAGCATGCGATGACTATCCCGGACTCGCTGCTGAGCAACAATCTTCAGTGGTATGTCGAGAACATGGCCACGGATTTTTATTCCGCTTATCACATCTACCGGCCCGACCGCCCCTACAATTACGCCTTTCTCAACGCTAAAGCCGAATATAAGGCGAACCCGGATGGTAAAGACGGCCTGAAGCGCTATCCCAGTTTTGAAGATCCTCATTGGACCGCGAAGATTCATGACCGCTTGGTCGAGTACGCCCGTACCTATTCGCCTTACAAGCCACTCTTCTACAATTTGGCCGATGAATCCGGAATTGCGGAACTGGCGGCGTTCTGGGATTTCGATTTCTCCGATCACTCCCTGGCCGCCATGCGAACGTGGCTCGCCGATCGCTACGGGACCCTCAACAATCTCAACAAGCAGTGGGAAACGAACTTCTCCGTTTGGCAAGATGTCACTCCAGACACAACCCGTGCCGCCATGAAGCGTACGGATGATAACTTCTCGTCATGGGCCGATTTCAAGGAGTGGATGGACCTATCGTTTGAGAATGCGCTGAAACGCGGTGTGGATGCCATTCATTCAGTGGATCCAGCCGCCTTGGTTGGCATTGAAGGCGCTCAAATGCCAGGTTGGGGCGGCTACGATTATTACCGTCTCAGCAATGTTCTGCAGGCAATGGAGCCTTACGATATCGGCAGCAATGTAGAAATCATTCGTTCCTTTAATCCTAAACTCGCGTTCGTAACAACGGCTTTTGCCCAAGGGCCTTGGGAGAAGCAAAGGCTTTGGTACGAGCTTCTGCATGGTGCGCGCGGCCATATTGTTTGGGATGAAAAATCCGACATTGTCAATGCCGATGGAACGCTCGGGCCGCGCGGAAAAGACGTGGAGCCTAATTGGCTCGAATTGCGAAATGGCATTGGCGCTCTGTTGATCAACAGCGTGCGGCAGTCTGATCCGATTGCCATTCATTACTCCCAAGCCAGCATGCGAACAGAGTGGATGCTCAAGCAGCGCGTCCGCGGTGACTCGTGGATGGATCGGATGTCCTGGACCGAGCGGCAAGACAGTGACTTTCTCGCGCTCCGCAATTCGTATTGCCATCTCATTGAAGACACGGGACGCCAGTACAACTTTGTCGCCTACGGCCAAATAGAAAAGGGAGAGTTGTTGCGCGGTGGTTACCGGATATTAATCTTGCCGCACTCCAACTCACTTTCGCAAGCCGAAGCCTTAGCGATTAAAGCTTTCGTCCGCCAAGGTGGGGTGTTGGTCGTCGACGGGGAAGCGGGGACGTTTGACGACCACAGCCGCAAGCTGCCGCAATCCAGCCTGCAGGATCTCTTGGAAGGCTCGAATGGCCAAGGTACGGTTGTGCGATTCAACGCCCTCAAGTATGCGCAACAGCGCATCCTCGGCATGGAAACCGAGCTTCATACTGCGATGCTGGCGATTCTCAAGGGGGCCCAATTGGAGCCGGCATTTGCAGTAACCGATAGTCTGGGTAAACCTGTCGTAGGCTTGGAAACTCACGAATTTCTCAATGGCGGCCTCACCATTATCGGGGTGCTGAGTAACCCGCAAATGCAGATCGATGACTTGGGCGCGCCAAACGCCGCCGGCAACCTCAAATCGCAGCCGAGATTCGAGAAGACTCAGACTATTCGCTTGGCCGCGCCAGGCAAAATGTATGCCTACGATCTTCGCCAGGGGAAAGCCCTCGGCCTCGCCGGTGAAGTGACCGCCACGATTGGACCTTATGAGCCGCTTCTAATCGCCTTCAGCCCAACAGCTATTCCCCCTCTTCGCATCTCGGCACCCGCACGTATTGCGCGCGGCGAAACCGCGACTCTTGGCATTTCGTTGACTGGACATAGCGCCGCTGCCGTTCATATCTTTCACGTGGAAGTCCGAGATCCATCCGGTAAATTCATCGACTATTTCTCAGGCAATCTGAAAGCCATCAACGGAGTGGCCGCCGAAACGCTGCCCATTGCGCTCAACGATACGTCAGGCCAGTGGACAATTCAAGTGACAGACACGCTGAGTGGACAGCGCAAATCGGCCGCATTGGAAGTTTTCTAAGCTCAATTCAAACGCTTCGCCGTCGGGCGTGGATTTTCGTGAATTTTCGTTTGACAAGATCTCAAAAAGTCTGTTATCCTTTTCCCAATTCACGTCTTTTGAGAAAAGGAGTTGGGTGGTGGCGACTTTCTTGTCAAATGTTAGAAAGGCTGTAATCGCGCTTTTAGTTTTGGGTCTTCCGCTCGCCGCTCAAACCGGCCTGGGCATTGTCACGGGCACTGTGCAAGATCCCTCCAAGGCAGCCGTGCCGAAAGCTGGCGTAACTATCACGAATACCGCCACGGGTGTTTCTCGAACCGACGTTGCGAATGAGGTTGGTTTGTATTATTTCGGCAGCATGCCGCCCGGGCCCTATCATTTAACCGTTGAGGCGAAGGGTTTTGCCAAATGGGAAACCGATTTTCAGATTCAAGCGGGCCAGACCGTTTCCATCGATCCCACAATTTCCGTTGGTAACGTTCAGGCCAAAGTAGATGTGGTCGAAGCGGCTTCGCAAGTGGCCACCGAAGGAGCACAGCTGAGTGACGTCAAAACCGCGGACGAGATACACGATCTGCCCTTGAACGGCCGCCAAATCAGCAATCTCTTCAACCTCACGCCCGGTGTGGAAGGCGGCCAAAACACCCAAGGCGCGGGTAGCCCCAGAACCAACGGCATGATGGTAGGCTCCACGGAAATGCTGCTGGACGGTATGTCATACGTCGATCGTTTCGGCGGCGGCATCTCTCGCGTTCAACCTGGGCTCGACACAGTTCAGGAATTCCGTATCGAAACAGCCGGATCGGGTGCCGGCTTCGACCGCCCCGCCACCATCGAGCTCGTAACCCGGAGCGGAACGAATGCCTTCCACGGCGGCTTGTTTGAAACTCTCCGAGACAATTATGGCGGCTTGGTCGCCAGAGCGGTGCAAGATGGCAACACGCCCGCTAAGCTCATCCGCAATGAGTTCGGAGGCTTTGTGGGCGGACCCGTCAAGAAGAACAAGGCGTTCTTCTTTTTTGACGAGGAACTGCTGCGTCAACGGCAAGAAGTGTTCGCGCAAACTGCTGTGCCAACAGCCGCCATGTGGGCCGGCAATTTCAGCAACGAAGTCGATACCAGCGGAGACCAATACACGCTTTACAACCCCTACACCACCACGGCAAATGGCTCCCGGACACCTTTTCCGAATAACACGATCCCTACGAGTCTGCTGAACGCTCAGGTGACGAACACCTTCCAAAGCATCTCCCCCGTTCCCAGTGGGCCGAACGCCAGCGCGAATCCCTGGATCGCCGAGAACTTCCAGACTCACTATCCACAGGACACCAACACAAACTCGATTACCGGGCGCTTCGATCAGACCTTCTCTCCGAAGGACACTCTTTCGGTACGATATACCCAATCCTTGTCCAGCTACCTCCAGGCAGGGGGGCACTATGGATATCCGCAGCCCGGCGTAACCGACGCTACCGGTAGTTCCAGCCAGAAATCCCATGTCTATAACATCACCGCTCACTACACGCACATATTCACGCCGTCTTTGTTGAACGATCTTCAACTGGGGGTCATGCGGTCGGCGAATAACCAAGGCACGGGCGCGGACAACATTAATTGGGATTCGAAACTCGGCCTGCCGAATCCTTTCGGCGCAACGGGCTGGCCAACGGTCTATACAGACGCGTACAACATGTTCTACTACGGCGGCTGGGATTCGGACAACAAGAAAGCGCAGGACCTCACTCACTACCAAATTGACGACAATACCACCTGGGTCAAGGGAAAGCACACCTTTAAATTCGGCTTCAAAGGTAGGTTGGAGCATAACAACGTCAAGGAGCTGCAACAGGCTCAGGGGAGCGAGTATTTCGACAGCGCATGGACTGGTCTCTACGATTCAGCCTCCCAAGCGACCACGGCTTTTACGGGTTCCGGACTGGCGAGTTTGGAAATGGGCTTGCCCGCGTACCTTTCAAATGAATACAACCGCGGGTTCTTCTACCTCCAACAGAAGGAGGTCGGCATGTTTGCGGAAGATACCTGGCGTCTATCACCCAAACTGACTCTAAGTCTGGGACTTCGCTGGGAGTTCTGGACACCCTACACGGAGAAGCAGGACCGTTTGGTTAACCTCGATCTCAACTCACTCAGCCCTACGTCAATGCAAGTGGTGCTGCCTTTCAACACCACGCTGAATTCAATTCCCGGTTTGCCATCGGCCGTGGCCGGCGCTTGGGCGGCGCGCGGTCTTACTGGCGTCTCAGCCAACTCCATCGGCTTCCCCGGCGCTCTCACTCCGAATACCTGGCGGGATTTTTCACCCCACATTGCGGCCGCTTACAGACTCTCGGACAAATGGGTGGTACGCGGAGGCTATGGAATCTATTATTGGCCAATGCCTCTCTCGCAACTTCTGCAAACGATGCGCACCAATCCCCCATTGAACCTTGTTTATCAGAACAGTCTCGATAATGCCAACGGGAATAATGGAGTATACGCACTGACGACTGTTCCAAACTCGAGCGACCTCTTGGGTGCCGGGGGGACCGCCACCGTCAGTCCAGCCGCCGTTTCGAGTTCCGCGCAGCCATTTCTGGCGATGGATACCAATAATTGGCGAGACAATCAAATTCAGGAATGGACCTTTACTATTGAGCGTCAGCTAGCTAAAGATCTAGTCTTGAAGCTTTCCTACACCGGCAACCACGGCAGCAATCTCGAGCAGAATTGGGATGTGAATGCGCCTTTATCGCGCTTCAACTATCAGGCGCAAACCGGACAACTGGCGCCCACGCTCGCGTATCAACGGCAACTGGATCCGAATTGGACTTTGATCGGCGCCGATGGCGTGCTCGAACACAACGGCTATTCCAACACCAACTCGGTACAAGCGGCGGTGAATAAAAGATTCTCCAATGGGCTCTCTTTCCAGTTGTTCTACACCTTTGCCCACGCCATGACCACAAACGACGCCGGCGGATTTACCTATGGCGGTTCTGGAGGTATCAACGCAGCGTCGACAGGCAGTGGCAATCAAGGGGGCGGCACTTCGGGTTCGGTACCCGCCAATGCTGAGATAGTTGGCGATCCAAACTTGACGGCCGGCCAAAGGCTCCGCTTGCTCTACACGAATTCGAGCCAAGTCCCGCCGCAACGAGTTACTTGGACCGGCATTTATCAGTTGCCTTTCGGCAAGGGCAAGAAGTTCCTCGGCAACAGCAGTCGGGGAATGGATCTGCTCGCGGGAGGTTGGCAAGTAGCCTTCAGTGGCACTTGGGACGGTGGCTTCTGGATGGGAAACAGCTCCTCCGAATATCAGTTCGGCAATCCGGCGCTCAGTTCCGGCAAGCGGCTACATTTAAGCATTTTTGGCCAGAACCAGTTGCTATGGTTCGCTGGAGATTTTGATCCAACTCAGGCGAGTAACGTCAGTCTTACTTCGCTCGAAGCGCTTGTTCCGGTTTCGCGTGGATCGAGGTTCATCCACCCGCTCGGAGCGAACTTCGATAACACCGTGCCGCAAACTTTGGCGGATGGAACCCTGAGTGAGACGGTGATTACCGACAACGTTAGTTGGAACGCCCGCAACTTTATGCTTGGCCCTCCTGGCTGGGACCAAGATATTTCGGCGTTCAAATATTTCAACATCACCGAGCGATTGAGGCTGCGCATGAGCGCCGATTTCTTCAACGTCTTCAATCACCCTCTTTTGAACAATCCGAACCCAACCACCGGGTTGATTAACCTGAGTTCCCAGCCCAATAGTCCGCGTATTATTCAGCTTGGCGCTCGAATGGAATTCTGATCGGACGCTAGGATGGAAGTTGCGGCTGCATATACTTTTCTTGTACAGTGCGCTTTGCGCCATCCTTTGGACCGCCTCGCTGGGGGCGCGGGCTATCTCATCGGCCCAAGTCATTAGGCTCGACGACCAACTTTCGCAGGCTAGCGTCAAGGCATCGGCGGCCGCCAGTAGTGCTCTTTCAGCCGAGCCCATCGTCTGGCAGAATTTCTTTTCGACCTCTGATATCTCCTGGCAATTGGTTCGAGGCCGCATTGGAGTTCGCAATGGAGATCTGATTGTGCAAGGCGGTGGTTCTACTCCCGTAATCCTTGCGCCCAAACAACCCGCTGTTGATTGGAGCCTTTATCAGGCCGTCGAAATCAGGATGTCCGCTCAGGGCGGACGTGATGTAAAGATAAAAATCGGCGATTTCGAAGCTGTTCAGAAGCTTGGGCCTGTCGGTCAATATAACGTTTATCGTTTTGACGTGAATATAGACGCGCCGAAGGGAAGCCGTCTGCTAGGCATAATGCCGACCGACAGCCTGGGGGAACTCGTTGCAATCCGCTCCATCAAACTCATTCCAAAGAAAGCAAAATTTAGTAGTCCCGCAGGGCACGATTTCCTTGGCAAGAGAGACGAGTACCGAAATGCGCTTTACGTGCGCTCGCCTTCCAGTTTGATATTTTCAGTAACTCTTCCCCTGAACGCTCATTTGCACTTTGGAATAGGAGCTACCTCGATAGATTCTCCCGTTAAATTCCGAGTCTCGATCGAAGGCAGTTCAAATGACCTCTTTTCCGAGGTCTTCAAAGACACTGAACACTGGCAGGACGCGGATCTCGACCTATCGCGCTGGAGCGGTCAAACCGTCAAGCTTCAGTTCCGCACGGATTCCGAAAAGGCAGGCAATGTATCTCTGTGGGCGAATCCATTAATAACCACTACCGTCAAAAAGCCGCGCCCGAATATTCTCATCTACACGATTGATACGTTGCGGGCCGATCATGCCAGTGTTTGCGGCTACACTCGCGACACCACGCCGTTTCTGAGCAAGCTTGGCGCTACCGGCATCGTCTTTGACGATTGCCAGGCTCAAGCCACTTGGACGAAGTCCTCCATCGCATCGCTTATGACTTCGCTCTACTCCTTCACACATGGCATCATTTCCGATGCCGATACCATTCCGCAAGGAGCGAATACGCTAGCGGAGCAACTCCGCAACTCCGGCTATGTAACGGCCAGCATTGTCTCCACGCCCTACGTAGGAAGAGCGACTGGCCTCGAGAAAGGGTTCGATTACCTGTTGGAATACCCGATTGTAACGCGTGAGGTCAATGCGCAAAGCGATCGCTCCACCGATTCGATGGCGCTCAATCGTGTTGCTTTTCCTTGGCTTGAGAAACACCACGACGAACCATTTTTCCTCTATCTCCACGCGACCGACCCCCATGCTCCTTACGATCCGCCTCCGCCCTTTGATGGAGCATTTGCGAATCCAGCGGAAACGGCACTTTTCGAAAAGAACTACGCCGGTTTTCGGACCATGCATGCTTACGGTGGAGGCGCCGTCATCACTCCACAGATATGCCAGCGCGCCGGCATCAATCCCGATTCTTTCATCCGTCAAGCCGTAGACCGTTACGACGGCGAAATCCGTCACAATGACCGGAGCCTGCAATTGCTGCTCGGCAAAATGAAAGAACTGGGAGTCTTGGAGAATACCTTGGTCATTGTGCTCTCCGATCATGGCGAAGAGTTCTGGGATCACGGATGGACGGCTCACGGCCATTCGGTTTATCAGGAACTCACTCACTGTCTGCTGCTTATGTGGAACCCTTCGCTTCTACCCAGTGCCCGGCGCGTCGGCGAACCCGTTCAACTCATTGACGTAATGCCGACCGTTCTGGATCTTGTGGGCCTGAAGTCTCCCGAAGTTGTGGAGGGTCAAAATCTTGTTCCTTTATTGAAGGGCCAACCTTTCAAACGCCAGAACCTCGTTATGTCGTCGCGCTTCGCGGCCGCGCACCCGGAAGGCATAGTCCCGGAAAACTCGACCGATAGTTTCGCTGTCGTTAATGCGCGCTGGAAGTTTATCTATCGGAATAAAGCAGCGAAAGCCGGAATTAAGAGAGTTGAACTCTATGATAGAAAGGTCGATCGCGGGGAAGCGCACGATGTGGCCAACGAACATCCCGATGAGGTCGAAAGCATGATAGCTGCCTTAACCGCTTGGATAGATGCTCAGAACAAAGTACGTGAGGTCATTGGGCACACTGGAAAATCAAAGCTCGATCAGCAAACGTTGGAAAAGCTACGGAGCCTTGGATACCTCGGAGGCTCGGAACGATAACAACTCGCAACCATCGCGCGGTACTCGTATTTATCATTGCCGCCGCTTGCTCGGTCGGTTGCCGATTGTTTCGCGCCCCCCGCCCCGTGCCTGACGTCATCGTGATCGGGGTGG
>Ga0302140_10005267_pt1 | contig 16357 bp, 15 predicted proteins | sample I_Bog_E1_1_FD_202095 | JGI IMG/M metagenome (GOLD analysis project Ga0302140, IMG submission 202095) | Peat permafrost microbial communities from Stordalen Mire near Abisko, Sweden - I_Bog_E1_1 | ecosystem: Environmental > Terrestrial > Soil > Wetlands > Peat | place: Sweden: Abisko, Stordalen... | reverse complement strand
ATCCCGAACTCAGTCATCGAGTCAACGATACTGAGAAAAGTCGGGATTGTCTTTGCCTTCTCTCCAATTTTTGTTTTGTGGACTTTCAGTTCGAGCCCATAATGCTCAAAGTACCGTTCCATCTGCTGTCCATACACGTTGTAGATGTTTTGATCCGTTACCGCAAGACATCGCTTCCATTTCTTGTAGCAGTCTGCAAGATTGGGGTTCTCGGGGTTGAAGATGCCGTCTATGAATGTGAAGTCATATTCAATCTTCTCGTAGCCTTCGACGTGGAAGCCAGCGTGGCCGCTGTTAGAGGTTGTTTCCTTGACGGTAGCCTTGAGGTCAGACATGTTGAATTCGTGGGTAGAGAATGCACAAAGACACGAAGGCACAAAGCGAAAGTTTGGTGTTTAGTTGATCAATGGTGATGTTACCTGGAAAACGTGGGCTTAAGAGCACTCTGTCGAATATGCTGAGCTCATGGATGTCCGGTTCAGGACTAGCAAGCACTATTACATAGTCAATACCTCAACGGCATATTGCCTGCGGCACATTTTCAGGCAGCCTCGGAGGTTCTGGAGTAGTGCTCATGAAAGCAAGGAATTTAGTTGGCTTTCGTTCACCTAACATTACGAATCTGGTATGTCAAAACTTGAGATTATGTTAGGGTCATGGCGGGGCACTGCGGGGTATAGTGGGGTCATCTCATCCAGACCTCATAAAGCTTCCATAGCGCTCAAGAGGTATTGTTGCCTTGCAGGTGGTCAAGGAACCAAGATTGTGTGTCGCGGAAGGGTCTCAGGTACAAAACGACCTGTCAGGCCCGGATAGCTCGTTCATGCACTCACGATCGATAAGATCTCGAGTTTGGTGTTCCCCTGATTCCACGGAGACATCTCCTGGCCCCTGAGACTACAATTTGGAGTAGGGTCTGGGCGCTGGAAGAACTCATGAAGGCCTATCAACAGCTCCAAGGAAAAATCGAAGATGTCAACGACTTATAGCTTGTCCAAATACTAGGCCGGACTAGCACTACCATCAACCACTATACCCTTGGTGGTTAACTTCCACAGCCTTCCAAGATGGAGTTGTCGAAATCCCATGTCGCAATATGCCCTATTTTAGATCCCGCAGCTGGCCCTGGCGGGTCTCAATCATGATGCAACCTCTCTCAAATCCGAATACGAGTTGGAATCTAGATGTCATGCTCACAGCACATGTGCTCACCACGAGACTTGGCGATGTTTTGCGGTACTTTCCGGATAAACAGCTTCATCGGTGCCCAGTTCATGGTGTGGGATGGATCTGCTGGAAAAGGAAAATTTCCCCGAAATGAACCAGCAGAGACCCCGCGACCCCACCCTTTGGTGTCCTTCGCGTCACCCCCGACACGAGAAATTCCCAGGAAGTTGACTTTTTGTCAAAATCGGGTGCATTGAACGTGGTTCTTTCAGAAGGAAGAGAAAATGCCTCATTTTAACGAGAAGAAGGCCTATGCTGCCCAGGAAGAAGATGTCTTCGTATGTACCCTCCTTCCCTACTGTGGATAGACCCTAACAACACAGTTCGACGACGGGAGAGAAGAAGAACTTGTGGAATTCGTGAAATCCAAGACCAATGTCCAGGGCTCACCATCCGCCGTTCTCAAAGCCATCGATGAATTCGGGCGCACCAAGAAATATCTCATGAACGTCGGGGAAGACAAAGGCCGCATTGTCACAGACTTAATCCACGAAGCAAAACCAGAGATCATGCTCGAACTTGGGGGTTACTGCGGCTACTCTACTATATTATTCGCAGATGCACAACGCTCTGCAGGTGGGAAGAGGTATTATTCTCTCGAGAGAAGTCCCAAGTTCGCCAAGGTCATCGAAACGCTAGTTGAGCTCGCAGGACTCTCCGATTTCGTCGAGATGGTCGTTGGGCCCAGCAATGAAGGGATTCGCATCTTACATGTCGCAGGCAAGGTCAAGAAAATCGACATGATGTTCTTGGATCACTACAAGCCGGCATACACCACCGACCTCAAGCTGTGCGAAAGTCTTGGGCTCATTCACAAAGGCACGATCCTAGCAGCGGATAATGTTATCAAGCCAGGAAATCCACCATACCTGGAGTATGTGAGGAGTTCGACGGAAGAGAAGAGAAGAAGAGTGACGGAGCAGGGGAAGCAGGATACGGAGAACTTTCCAGGAAGGGCGGCGAACCAGTACGGGGATGTGGAGGAGCTGAGTATGGAGGTCAAGGGGAATCCGGAAATTGTTTATGAAAGTCGATTGGTCAATAGCTTTGAACCCACTGGAGTTCCTGTAAGTTTTGCGTCTCTCGCTTCCTTCTAGAATTACGCTGACAGTCTTGCAACAGGATGGAATCGAGATCACGAAATGTGTTGACGTGCCTGCTTGAGCCGGATGTTTGGTTAACTCGTAAATTCATTGATTATCTTCTGGCTCTGTCTTCACATCACAAATACCTGAGAGCCTCAACACGACCTTTTCACGGAGTCCATAGGGGCGAATTTTGGTCACAGGCCAGTCCCGATCGTCAGGCACAATTTTCTCTACTTCATTTTTAGTACCCGCATCATGACGTCCACGACAGACCGTACCTTAAACGTCACTTTACCCCACCCACTTCTCATCCACCCTGATGGCCTTGCACCACCCTAACTTCCAATCTCAGTGTTGCAAGCTACCCAGCTATCAAGTGAAGCTCGTGCCATGTTTTCGTTCCCAGTCTGAATTATCAATTGCAGCTCCTCTCTGCCGCAATGCCTCTCAACGCTTCTTCCCCCACCTCTCTCCACATCCTCCAAAACCTATCTCTAATTCTCCTCGCACTTTTCTTCACCCCACTCATTACTCTCATCGCCATCCTCAGCACCCTCCTCTCCCAATTCCATCCCACCACCAAAAAGATAAAGCAGACTCTTCAATGGCGCACCAAATCCCCTACCTTCCACCGCAAAACAATCCTCGTCACCGGGCTCGGGATGTCAAAGGGCCTCACAATCGCTCGTTCATTTTACCGCTCAGGCCACCGAGTAATCGGCGCTGATTTCGAGCCCTACTACATTCCTGTCTGCGGGCGCTTTTCTTCGTCTCTATTTCGATTCTACAGAGTCAGAAAACCAAAGCAAGGAGAAGGCGGAGCGAGGGAGTATATTCAAGATCTGCTCGATATTGTGCGGAAAGAGGGCGTGGATTTATGGGTTAGTTGCTCTGGCGTCGCGTCCGCGATCGAAGATGGGGAGGCGAGGGATGTGCTTGAAAAAGCCGGGTGCAGGGCTGTCCAATTCTCGGTTGATATCACGGCCAAGCTTCATGAGAAGGATAGTTTTATCGAGAATACGAGGGAATTGGGGTTGAATGTGCCAGAGACGTTGCCTGTTAGGTCTGTAGACGAGGCAGTTGCGCTTCTAGAGAAGAAGTACAGCGGGAAGAATGGGAGGAAGTATGTGCTGAAATTCACGGGGATGGATGATTCGATTCGAGCAGACATGACATTACTTCCTCTTTCTACAAGAGAAGAGACGAGGAGACATGTTGCTGCGCTCAAACCATCAGCCACTCGACCTTTCGTGTTGCAGCAATTCATTTCTGGACCGGAATTCTGCACCCATAGCATCGCGATCCGCGGGAAGATCAAGGCGTTCACTGCATGCGAATCTTCTGAGCTGCTAATGCATTACCGTGCAATGGATCCTGCGTCTCCTCTTCTCAAAGCGTTTCTGAAGTATACAGAGATCTATGCGGAGAAGATGGGAGAGGGGTTCACCGGGCATTTCAGTATTGATTTTCTGGTTCACGAAAATGTTCGGAAAGGGAAGGGGAAGAGTGTTGAGGAATTGATGGGCAAGATATTTCCAATCGAGTGTAATCCGAGGGCTCATACTGCTGCTGTTTTGTTTGCAGATAAGAGTGAGGAAGTTGCGGAGGCTTATTTGTCGCTGTTGGATGAGGGGAAGTCTCAAAGTAAGATAGAGCCTATTGTTATGCCGGGTGCTGGCACGCCTGAATATTATTGGATTGGTCATGATCTCATCACGAGAGCTTTGCTTCCGATTTTGCATTTATTGGAAGGGGAGAAAGACATAGCAATGGTCCTTGGAGATTGGGTTGAGTTTCTCAACCACGTCCTCTTTTGGAGAGACGGCACTTATGAAGTCTGGGATCCATGGCCGATGTGGTGGTTATACGTTGTTTACTGGCCTGGAATGTTCTTGATGAGCATATGGGAGAGAAGTTGGTGGAGTCGATGTAACGTTAGCACGACGAAGCTATTTCGCTGCTCGTGAATAATCTAGAATACACTTGGATGAGCTTCAATCCTTCTTGCCCATCTCTCCTTCCAACCATTCCCAGATCTTTTCAAACAGGACTTTCCCAACTGGGGGCACTCTTCTCATCATTTCGCTCTTCTTCTCAGCATTCTTCGTTTCGAACGTGGTAAATGGAAGGTAATCTTCTCCTGTGTTGTCCCCATAGGCTCGCTTCCACAGTCCAAGCAGAGCTTTTGCAGGGTGGTTCTCCAACTTCTCCAATTTTTCAAGCCATTCTTGAGGTTCCATGATCTTGAATGGCTCTTTGCGTATCTCCTTCAGCCACTGAAGGAGCTCAGGAAAGGAGGCTGATGTGTCATTGTTGACAACATGACACACCTCACAAGCGCCATCGTTTCGATCCCGCGCATTCTCTTCTGCCAAAGAAATCTCGCAGACAGCTTTTGCAGCAATGTCAAGGGGTAGCCAGCTCAACTTGTCAGGTATCCTGGGGAGACTACTAAGATCATTGACAGTGCTCAGCATGAGCGGATATGCTTCACTCATATTCCACACACCGTAATCCGAGTCACCAGTCAACTGACCAATTCTCACGATTTTGATAGCGGAGTTCTTGTCAAAAGATTCAGCAACTCGAGAGCAAACCGACTCGGCGACCCATTTGCTCTTGGAATATCCTAAGCTATCCGAATCATCAGGAGAAGTCGACATCGTTTCCGAGATGAATGAAGGATGTTTTAGGCCAAGTACGGCTGCAGTGCTGGAGCAGAAGATAAAACGTGGCCCTCGTGAAGAAGACCGTGATATCTGGAGCAGATTCTTGAGCCCTTTGACCGAAGGTTCGAATGCTCGGAGCGGGAGTGAGAAGTTAACTGGCCATGCAGCCTGCACGAAGTCAGCGTTGGAGCATATGCCTCTCTGGAGAACTCACATGAATGATAGTTGAAACCTCATTATGAAGCTTTTCGTAAACAGACGCATCTAATCCAAGATTATCTTCTTCGAGCTGGGCAGGCAAGCACCGAAGTTTGTCAAGTGAAGTGTGTGATTTGGGTAGGATGAGTCGTTGTTTTAAACCCGACAGGACTCGCTCTTCCGCAGTGCCAGCGCTATTGGGTCTCACGAGACAATAGACCTGTGCCAAGGCAGAGTTTTTGAAAAGTTGAGATAGGATGTGTGAACCGAGAGACCCGGTAGCTCCTGTCAAAAGCTGCCATGGTGTTAGCAAGGAAGGTAAAATAAAATATGGACAACTCACCACAACCTCTCCCGTCGTAATACCATCCGAAGAGGAAGATAGTGCTTTGGATTTCCTTGTGGGATTTTCCTGAAGTTCAGAGTATCGCTCGACCAGCTCAAGCATCTCATTCCTTCGACTTTCATCCGGCACTTCTCCCCCTTGCCAATTGGCGAGAAACTCTGATAGTCTGGTGTTTGATCAGCACCACGATACGAGATCAAAGAGTATTTCAAATACCTCTCAATATTTTCGCAATCGTATACAACGTTCCAAGGAAGCGACTTTCCGTCCACATGAAAGTGCTGCCCACATCAGCTAGAGTCACTCTTGTTCAGACGAGAAGAACTCACCTTCTCCAACTGGTTCCTGATTCTCATACAGCTCGCTGAATCAACGCCATGCTGGTAAAAGTCGTCTTGGTCACTCAATTCGGACGTTCCAAGAATGCCAAGAACCACCTCCCTGACAATCTCCTGCATGTCTTTGCCTCCTGAATCTACAATTGGGCTCTTCCTCGGCTCTTCCCTTGTATAAGCTGCTTCGATATCACTCGCAAATGACCTTTCAGCAGCGCCCCTTAATATCGTTCCCTTGCTGCTCTTCTCCAACTCCCCATCTCTCTTCCAGATAACCATGTCCCTCGAAATCCTGGTATGATCTTGTCCCTTCATATTGACCTCATCAATCGCTTTCCAAACTTTCCCCTCCACATCTTCCTGCTTCATCGATGTTACTGTTTCCGGTTTCAAGAACACCAGCGCGCCCGGAATCTGCCTCCCATTGCCAAAGACAAAACATTCGCCTATCTCGTCACTAGAAGCAGTGATCGCATCCTCCACGGGCGCGGGATCAAATTTCTTGCCCGTGATCAGCGTGATCTGACTATCACTCCGGCTATGATACCTCCAAGCCCCTTCAATCTCAGGATGAGGCTCAAACAAATCACTCGTCGCAAAACTTCCATCCTCGCGATTTGTCTTCGCCATATGTGGCCATCCTTTCAAGACCACCAACTCCGAAAGTCCCGATTCATCGTCCTGTTTCTCAAAGCGAAGATATGAGCTTGATGATGGGAGTCGGAGGTATTGCCAGTCTTTGTCTTTGGCATAATTGCGGTGTGAAGAGAGCAGGAACCCACATTCTGCACTGCCAAAACGTGATATCAGGTTTACACCTATAGACGAAAGACTGCTCCCAACGGTCTCCGGAAGGGCTGCTCCGCCGACACCAACAATATCCATTTTCTGCAGCCAGAAAACACCATCTGTGTCCTCTGCTAGCATTTGGAGGACGAATGGCACACTTGAGAAGTATTTGACTCTTGGTATTCGCCCTGGGTTCTCACTGGCTTGATGTTGAGCTACTGAGAGTGAGGAGACTATATTTCGTGCTGTGATGGGCATGTTGCCGGGGAAGAGCCAGATCAGAGCATTCGATGTCCAGGCTCGAAAGCAATCTGCTATGCCACCGTGGTAGAGCGGTGTTGTTGTGAACGTTGCAGCCAAGGGTCCAGAAAGGAGAGGAAGAACACCGACGGCTGCATGGTGTGTTTGAGGAATTGGTTTAGGGAGTCCTGTTGAGGTGCCGGATGTGTGGTGGATGTAGGCCACTGATTGAGATGTTGATGTGTGTACAGGAGTTTGATTGAGGTTGAATGGAGTGTTCCGAATGATCCATCCAAGCGAGGTTTCTGAGCTTTGCCACGGCAAGTTACGTGCCACAAGAGTATCTGAAGCTGCCTTTGCTGCCGAGTGAGCGAGATCACGATAGACTTGATCGTGAAACAATGTGGAGACCTTGCATGACTTGCAAAGATGTGCAACTGCTTCCGGCTGGCACTGAGGACTGCCAAAAAGTCAGACTTTTAAAGAAAAGAGCAACGTAAGAATCGAGATCTTGACATACGCAATAAGCAGTACCGCAAACCCAGCTCTGGTCAAGCCGAGCCATGCGAACAAGAAGTGCTCCGAACTTGGACAAATCAACCCAACACATGGTTGACTGTTATTCAAATTATCCACTCCCACGAGCTCTTTCAGCGAGTTTACCACTCCAACAGACCCTCTCTTCAGGTCCCTGAAGGCTACGTGACGTCAAAGTCAGTATCTAGAGTCGTACACTTTTGTACGAATGTAGGACTCACAAAAGATATTGCAGCCCCATTCGCTCGCCTTCTCCAATTTTGGCTGGGGAAAGGCAGCTGCAGGGGAATCTGGGTGAACTCGAGCTTGACGATCAATGAACTGGGTGACAGTCTCGAAATCACGTGGCAGGTCCGTATTCTGCTCTGCTGCTTGTCCGAGTGTGCAAGTGAAATATGTCAATGGCGCTTCTGGAATCATAATTACTCTTGGATCTCGTTTCTTTGATCAGCAAGATAGCCCTCGAACGGCGGAAGGAAGAGGGGGATGGGGAGATGGAGGCTGTACCACGTGACTTGAAAGACGGCCCCTTCGAACTTATGCATTAAACGATTGACGAACGACGTAGTATGCTGCGTATGGTAGATTTTGACCGTGTAGCTTGCGAATTCTTGTGACTTGTCTCTTAAAAGTGTGTCGCTTTGTTCTTCTCCACAGAAATGCTGGACGTCATGACTGTGAGGGACTTCCCGGTCCGGCGGGAAGGAGTGAACACACTTGTAAGCACTTGCATCTACAGCAGATTTCAAAATCGGTTTCAGTTAGGAACACTCAATAATTTCAATTTGGGCCTGCATTCTATACGCACTAAACATCTATCTATAGTCATTTATCTCCCTACTGCACATACTTGTAGAGTGAAGACCACCCCTCAGCCTTCCTCAGCAATTTTTAACCTCGCTGGCCAACGGGGGCGTTATTTCTGCCACATCACGTGAGATTGTTGATATTGTGCCTAAGGGATTGCTTTTTGGAAATCAGATTATCGAAGGCTCCTCTTCAGTTGATATCCAGGTGAAACTATTATGAGACGTTCCCGGCCTCACAGCACACCAACCAGCAGTCGGATGCAACCGGAACCAGTGAGTAGATCAAATTCTTTGGCCCACGAAGGAATCACTATCACACTAGAAAGCAACATAAGAAATAGGTGCGTTCTGGCGTGCTCCGTATGGTGTCGAGAATTTGCTTCCTTCTACGGTTGCAGTGAGACTCGAGATTATGTACCTGACTAATTTCTATTCGTATGAGAGACAAGTGTCTGCAATCTAACATCCAGGACCACCTTCTTGTCTTCTCACTAATTGTTCGTCATCTATTGCAAATGGGTTCTTATTGAAGTGAAGCTCAGACATTGAGAAGGAAGACTAAATGGTTCGAAATGACTCCACGGCTGAGATATTCGTCAAAGAGGATTCGGACTACAACGTTTGTTGAGTTTGTCGTACTTTAAGCTTGGATGCTCCTCGAATTTTGGTGCAGTTCAGAATCGGCGCCGCACCACGAATGCCCGTACTTTTGCTGAATTGAACTTGAGACAGCTTAAATTGGAGCCGGCTATTTCCGGTTCCCCAGAACGCCCCCAAACCATCCTCCTCCTCACCGTTCAGTACAAACATACGCAAAGGATCGTCCGATCATACCCCCAACGCCTTTAAACCAATTAGACAAGAATAATTGTTTCTGGCTTTAGTTTTCCCTCGTCGAAATCCACCATGGCTTCTCCGTCCATAATTCCGTGTACATAACTGCGAATATTAGCATTCTATTGCCATATAATGAGAATGTGCAGGAGCTTACCACGAGCCTATCAAAGTGTACCGCTTGTTTTTTCTGCGTAATACCACTGGGAGATTGCTGCCGAGGATAATGCAGACAAGGTCTCCTGGTCTTGCGTTGCGTGGAGCAAGCCCTATGTACCCGCCACTCAATAACATGAAGCTTAGTTCCCGGTTCATCCTATAGAGCACTACGAGCAACACATTTCCAAGTACATCCTGTTGTCGTTCTCTTATAAAGCAGTGAGTATACGAGTCGTCAGGAACAATGCCAGCTCCTGTGTTCGTATCGAAAATTGTCGAGCCTAAAGGAAGGCGTTCGCATTTCCAATCGAGATCGCCGCTTAGAGTTCTCGCTACAGCTCGCTGGATCTCTTCCCCGGTCGGATAGAATTGGGAGCCAGAATGTGAAAATGCCAGCTCACGGGCCACAGTTACAAAGCGGCTAAGGGCAGAAATATCAACACCCTGATGCGGCATGAAATCCGCTGCATCTATGACCTGCACGATGGAACGAAACTGAAAGCCCTCCAAGTATAGTTCGTAAGGTTTACTCGAAAAGGAGGCAGACAATGGCGATGTTCCAGCTACATTGTAGAGATTACAAAAGCTGTCAAATGTTCCCACAGGGAAAGGTTGACTCCAGTCCGGCACCCAGGAAGGCAAATCAGATCGAGCTCGCTTTCTTCTTGGGAGGATGATATCAATCTGGCGGCATGTTCTGATGTAAGAACTGGCAAAATCGGTGTACACTTCGCTCACGGATTTTCGATAGTCTGGTTTGATAATACCTTCGTCAGTATCGGTTAAGCCAAGGAGTCCAAAGACCATATCTCGTGGGTCAGAGCAGTGGCGTTTCTGGAAATTTGTGAAAAGTTCCTTGATGCTGAACGACTTCAATCCGTTTAACTGACGACGCTGTCGAAACCAGCCCAAAGATTTCAGGTAGGATAACGCGAGTTTTGCATGTAAATTTTCCATGGGTTGCTGCAGCGATAAAGGATATGGGCAATGATATTGACGAGGTCCAAGTTTTCTCATGGCCAAGAGGAGATCCCCGTCAACAGTTGACGATCCGCAAAATACCTGGATTTGAGGCGCGAGTATGAGCTCCTGCACAATCCATAATCGCGACCAATATGACCTAGCGAAAACATCCAAAGTTAAAGCTTTCCATATTGGATCTGGGATTTCCAAACGGGGCGTGTGATCTGCGCTTTCTTGTAAGAGACGAGCTCTATTCTGATTGAGATACTCGAATGTCGTGCGACTAGATTCAGTGTCCGATCCCAGCCAGACAAGAACCTTACTGGCATATTTGTAGATGTCTCCCATTATCCTGACTTGCGTACTCCGTTCATGTAAATCTGCTTGATTGATGCAAATGGCGTCAACCCACAAGATTCGAGTTGTGTCAGCCAGCTGTAGACTGTTAAGAGCCGATGTCAAATTGTGCCTTATGAAAAATCTCCGTTCATTGACGTAGATCGGATATACATCTTGAGGATCTCCCCAGACGTATGATAGCGCTTCGTAACTAGGAGGCTCGCTCAAAGATGCGTTGATTAAAGTTATTCGAATAGGATCACTCATATGACCCGGCTGGAGCTCGATGAGTCTGAAATCACCCTGCGATTCCCTGAGTCGTGAATAGATGTATTCGTCTTGACCGGGGGTAGTTGTGGAGTATTCAGAGCTGTTGCATTCGAACTTCACGTCTATTCCCCCTAGTCGCTGATGACTTGACTGTAGATTTAGTCGTTGCGACTCTGGGGAGAGATCCTCTTCATTTGGTTGAATTATGCTATCCTAGAGATAAATCAGCCGAAACTCCAAGTAAGATCTTTCTGAGAAGCTAAGATAGCCCGATTCCATGTATTCAAGAGACTTACGGCACAGTAAATGGACGAGGGAGCCTCCTCCATGACGTTCCCTGTCTGGCTTGGCGGTTTGAGATTGAAAATCGAATTCCCTTCCGCCGAAGTCCCAAGATGCTGGACAAGGGGAAGATTTTGAGAGTCACAGTCCGATGGAACCATGATCTGAGATATATTCTGACCTTCCTTGGTTCCTCTGTGCTCTGATAGTTGAATTTCCTGGAAGCTGGCTTCTGAATCCCCGCTGGGTTGATATCCGCCGCATGGTGCGACTGATGTAGATTTGGAGGTCGGTTCCGTATGAACAATATGCTGCCTTATAGGAAGAGTACTCTGAGTGGCCAGACGTGTAGCAAGATGAGGCAATTCCGGACTGTGGCTAGAATTCTCATCGTGAGATGTATTCGGTTGAGAGATGGAAGACCTTCCAGACGACAAACCTTCCCCATCATTCTCCCATTCCCCTCCAGAACTTAACCACGATTCTGAATCTTGGCTACCCTGGCAAACTCCTTCTCGGACATGATTCGTAGAGTTAACGTACCCAATGAAGGAGCAAGCTTGATTGTCCGGCAGTAAGTCCCAGATAACCACTGGTAATGATAGAATAAGAAGGGAGGAATGACTACGATAAAGGCCCTCGATCTTGGCATACTTTGCAAACAATGGGCAGTCTTCCAGCCACTTTTTCCATGCTCCAATTTCTAGAAGTTGTTCACCCTCCAGAGCTAAAGAAATGAGAACATGAGGTATGGAAAGGTCTCCGTCTGGAAGCACTCGATTAAGTTGATCCTCGGCGTACTTTCCGCCATCGGACTGATCCCTCTGGCTATCAGTATCCGCAGAAGTACTACCGCACGCGAGAAAAGAGTGAGTAGGGGCGGAGAGTATTGACTCCTCGAAATCATCTCCTGTTGTAGAGGATGACTGTGGAGACACTCGTGGTCTTTTCCGCGGTCTATAATCTTCGGCTCGATCGTCCCTCTCTCCTGGACGCCGTCCAAGCTCAATGCTCACAGCCCTGGTGTTGGACGTCGTGACCACGTACACCGGAGTCCTTCTAGACTCAACCAATTTGCCAAACATATCCTTCTTCGGCTTCGGATGCCGCAGGTTGGCCAGAAGTTCACTGTGGAGCATTGCGACCGAGAACGCAGCTCTATTCTTCCACTTATCTAGCATTTCGATGAGCTCACAAGTGAAGGAGTGTGATCCCGGCTCAGGGGCCTGTGACTCAAATCCGCATGCGCCAATTGTCTCCTTCAGGCCTGAGACAAACTGTGGTTTTGTCGTGGCAGAAGCGGCTGCACAGCAGTCCAACAAAAATAGAACATCGGCCTTGGCCTTTAAGAAGAGTTGTTGAATAGCAAACCACTCTAAAAACCCGTCTCGTGGTCGTCCTGTTCTGTAAGATACATTTTAGTGTGCTCCCCACCCAAATATTAGCCTGGATGCTAGATTGCAAAAATTGCGTACCGAAACCAAACTTGTTGACGATCCTCATTCATGGCAGCATGGCCGGCGTAGTAGACAACTAGAAGTTTCCCCTCTTTACCAGCTTCCCTTATCAGACACAAAGATTTGCTCATTATATCCTCGAGGGGATCTTCAGTTGGAATAAGCCAGGTTGTTGTTTTAAACCCGTAGCCTGTTTCGAACACTTTGTTGAGATCCTCGAGTTCACACGATACTCCAAGACGACTATCATCCTTCCACCGAATCAGGACTACTTCAGCATCTTTGTAACGGTTCCGGTCCAGGTTTTTGTTTGGGAAGGCTCCTCTCGCAGCCTCACGAAAGTTAGCTTATGCTTGCAGGACTTAGTCAAGCCTGTAGCTCTCGCGTCATCTCAGAATGATGCGTTGGAGAGTAATAGACAGTACCTCATTAAGCTGTGTAGAGAAGTTCATCAGATGTTTAATATGATATCCCGTTCGGCTCGTATCATGAGTCCTCGGCAGGGGCGTGCTTGTTGCACTCTCTTCTGCCTAATTCATGTGAGCTCATTTTTTTGAGATCCTATTGACGTGAACTTACATCGTAGGCGGAGGAGCTTTCGCTCTCTGGCTGCATCCCATTTGCGGCAATGGTGATGAACCTGGGCTCTGCGATTTTCGACATATTGCTCGCGCTTCGCAAATAGCGTTATCTGACGGCCTGCGGCCACTTACCAGTACTCACAAAATCTTGGTGAATTGATTCAGCAGAACTATCTCATCCATCAAGTCCACAGGGGTTGTCAACATGTCGCCGCGGAAAGAACCAGCAGAAGGAAGGTGGGAAAAGAATTCAACGGATTCATTTATCGACTTGATCACATCCTCACCGAGCAATGATTTTTGATCAGGCTTCCAGCCGCTAGGCGACTTTCATTCACCGAAGACATTGCTAGTGGCTGTGATCTTCGGCCAATTGGGCTCCCGAGCCGCGAGCCAAGAGCCTTGCTGGCATGACTGCGTGGCTCGCTGCCTGGATACGTGGACGTATAGGCGGAGATCTGTGAGCCTACCGGTAACGAAAGCAGCCATCTTCGTGGCTAGAAGCGGTTGAGTTGTCCATTCGATTGCTCCCTGAGATACACGAATACTTGGGTACTCAGACCATTAAATCGCGAACTCTCTCAAATATACGGCGTTATTTAATGAAGGTCCGTCCAGAAATCTTTTTCGCATAACGCGCACGCAAAAATTTGTCTTTATTATAATACTATAGGCTCTAGCTTAGAAATCCTATACGTATAATTAATAATTATATCTTTCCCTAGCTCTGTCTCAAATATAAGAGACTAATAAAGTCGTAATCGAGGTAGCTATCTTAAGGTAGAGTTTTAGTAGGGTTCTAGTCGCTTCCGGTCGCTTAGTGATTAAAGCTTATAATTATAGCGATCCTGCCCTGAAATTTAGCGACCGAAAGCCTGGAAAATAGCGAGTAATCGCTAAAGCCAATTTTAAGCCGTATTACCCCACTAAAACTTTCCCTTCCGTAAAATACCCCGACTACCGCCTTAAATATTAATAGAATGCCTCAAAATTATAAGGATAATACTATATAAATATAATAATCCTTTCTATAAACTTATATTCTTAGTAAAAGCTTTAATTGCGGTGGCGTGCGAGGTGCGCGTTAGGCGAAAAGGATTTCTAGACGGACCTTCATTAAGTAACGCCGTACAAATAGGCTTAGCGCAGAGCGGACAGCGAACAGCGAGGTAATTGATGTCGCATGAACCTCAGCCGCACCTCGACAACCTGTTCGATAACGCAAGAGAACCTTGCTTTAACGTCTTCCCATCGTACTACTATCTCCCAACGACCCGCCTAACTCAGATTAGTGACAATGAGTATGAGTGGAGAAGCCTCTACCAGTGGAGGAAACTGGACTCGGATTCCCACCGATTCGGTTGGCCTCGATGAGGCTGCCGAGATTACTGAAGATCATTCCAACGACCAGTCCACCGGAAAGACCCCCGTTGATGACAAAAAACTGGATGAGATATTAAAGGCGTTTCAGTCGCAATTAGACTTCCAACAGGGGGAGCTGAACCTACTGCGAGGCTTAACCAAGCCCAAGAAATCCCAGGCGTCCAAGCCAAATCCCACTTTTGAGGACTACGAACGTGCGATTGAGTGGCTGGATTATAAAAGTCCCAATGGGGTACACTGGAAGAAACTTAGTGAGGATTTTATCCGGAGTTGCCGGTCCCAAGATATATTGTGGTTCTCAGCAGCAGGGAGTCTTCTAGGCGATAACAAAAACTTTCTATCAACATATAGAGTGGGAGAAAATCCCCAGGGCAGATATGTCCTAGAACCTAGGCCAGACTCTTTTTCTGAGACAACCCCTCAGATGCAGCGACTTCTCGACTGCTGGCCCGAAAGTTTGGCCGTTGAAAGGGAGAAGAAAGTCGGTTGGACAAAGGGTTTCGGTGAAAGGGAGGAAGAATTCCGTTGGACAGAGAAGTTCGGCATATGCGATTGGTATTTCTTTAACGGAGGTGGGAAACAAAGTCACGCAGAGGTAAAATTTCTTTCAAAGTTGATCACCACATTATAGACTGACTTGATGACTCCTAGAGCTGGTCTGAGTTTTCTGGAGGTAGTGGATGGACGACCCCCCGGAGCAAAATGCCTCCACAGTCAGAAATACTCTTTGGATCGATGCTTGGCCATAACAAAAAAGATAAAATACCATTTGGCCAGGTAATGTAAGTTACCAAACTTCCACTCTAGCTTTCCGACGATTAAAGAATCCAGAAGGATCGTATTCCGAGCGTCTGATAGAATATCCTTGAGCACTATGGCCTTTGTCGCCTTGCAATTGAGTACGCAGAGCAAAGAGTCTTCTTCACGTCCAGCAGAACTGTTGCTGTGTTCATTTGTCTCTAATTGGGCAGAAATACCGGAGATGTTGACACACGTCTCACCAGGTCACATCACCAAAATCCATGCGATTCGTTACTTTAGCGTTGCACGGGTGGAAGGGGAACCGCTTTCATTTGGTGATATTCCAATCATTCGTGAGAGCGGACAGTTCTACCGGAGCAATGGGCGTGTATCTGATGGCCTGCGCGAGAGCCGGATATCTTTGGCATTGGTTGCCGACTATAGCAACTCGTTCCCTTGTTTCACAGTGGTCTTGCTGACGGATGGATGGGAAGGGAAATTTCCGTCGACGCCAGACATCATGAAACCAGATCATCCATTGTCTTCCCTGTTTATGATCGTTAAAGTTATTGACGACGCCGTTCAATACATTTGCAGATGTTGGGAGGATGTTTTGAGAGCGCTGGATTTAGAGCTTAGTGTGAAGGTTAGTGGATTGCTGAGTTGACTTCATGAACAGCGGACTAAGTCGCTTGAACGCTTTAGGTTCCTGATTTATTCGATGACACTGTCAGCGAGCGTCTGATGTTCGACAACAAGCCGTTTACGAGATCGAAAACTTACTTCCGAATGCAACAACTCTGTCGTATCTTTGGTAATACCATCGAGGAAACAATCAGAGACCTCAAGGAGACCCAGTCACAAATTTTGACTGAGATCAGGATGAGGCAACCGAATTTTGGTAACACCATCGAGGAAACCATCGAGCAACAAATCAGAGACATTAGGGTGAACCCGGACATGATGGTCGGTGAGATCCATGTCCAGATAGACCCAAAATATTTTGATAATACCAAACGCATCGAGAGCGAGCTGGAAAATCTATCTATTGAATGGGAGAAACGTACCGCCAACCAATCTGCCAAACTCAATGTTCTTCTTGATCGGGTG
>Ga0302140_10005264_pt1 | contig 16360 bp, 14 predicted proteins | sample I_Bog_E1_1_FD_202095 | JGI IMG/M metagenome (GOLD analysis project Ga0302140, IMG submission 202095) | Peat permafrost microbial communities from Stordalen Mire near Abisko, Sweden - I_Bog_E1_1 | ecosystem: Environmental > Terrestrial > Soil > Wetlands > Peat | place: Sweden: Abisko, Stordalen... | reverse complement strand
CTATACCCACCAGTACACGCAGCTGATGGTTGGGCTGGGTGTTTCATCCATCAGCGACTCCTGGTATGCTTTTGCGCAAAACGTAAAAAAGGTAGAAGATTATATCAACCTGATCAACCATGGCCAGCTGCCGGTTGTTAAAGGGCATATTTTAACCAGGGAGGACCTGGTAATCCGCCGGCACATACTGGATATTATGTGCAAAGGCGAAACCTATTGGAACTACCACCTCGAGCCCTTCGACTCCATATTTGCCGGTATTGAGCGCTTACAGCTCCTTGCGGATGACGGGCTTATTGAGCTCGATTCCTGCAGCTTGCGGGTTACCACCGAAGGCAAGCGGTTTCTGCGAAACATTTGCATGGCGCTTGACGCGCGGTTGTGGGAAAACAAGCCAACTACGCAGTTGTTTAGTATGGCGGTTTAGGGGATAAAAAGCGCTACATTTGAATTCTATAATCACTAAATCATACACCTTGCCGATTCAATCGTCTGGGTAGCCTTGCTTTTAGATGAAATTAAATAGCCTCGTTCGCTTCCTTTTCAAGCTCCTTTACAATAGATTTCACCCTGGCAGATGGGCTAACGAAATAGGTAAGCAACATATTCTCATAGATTTCGAGAAAATCTTTTTTATTTACCGGTAAGGTAGAACCGGAATAACTGATAAAAATATTTTTTATCGCGGATTTACCGACGAATAATTTATACTGCGCATCAGAAACATGGTAAGCGGCCAAGGTTGCTTCATAGGAAGAAAAATCCTTGTCCTTAATACTTTGTTGAACTGCTAAACAACGTTGATCAAGTTGTTGATCAGCGTCTCCTATCAACTCTTCTCCGATGTATCCCGACTCAGTATATTTGTTTCTATCCAGTAACATAATTCCTAAAGTTATCCAAAAGTTCCTGATTATTCAAATTTATTTCCCCATGCCAATTACTGTTACGAAGAATTGTCTCCATTTCAGGCATGTTAGCCCATTTATTGATCGGAAACGCTTTGCCATTCGGTTCCTGGTTATAATAGTTATCAAAAACCTCTTTAACTTTTTTAAATTCTTCTGTTTTTAGCATCAATTTTGCTGAAGCAAGAATTAGGCCCATTTCTGATTTTTTTGCTCCAGTGAAATGTGCTTTCGCCCAAACATAACCGCCGTCCTCTAAAGCAGCATGAACTTTGATCAAATCAACGCCGACATTAAGATATTGTTGCAAACCAATTTTTAACATCGTCTTCCCGTGACCCTGGTTTCGGGATGTCCCTGGGATTCTAAAAAAATCATGGATAGCTGTTATTTCGTTTTTATCTCTTATCAACGTTCTTGAAAGCATAAGTCCGTTTTGTTTATCGTTATAATCTTCCGAATAATATTGAAATATCAATTCGCAAGACTCCGTTACCTTGAAACTGATCACCTTTGAGAGGTTTTTGGTTGACATAGGTTTTAGCAGTATATCAATTTCTGAAAGAAATTGGAGGAGTTCTAAGCCAGGAAAATTTGTGTTGATGAGATCAACAACTGAACCACTTACCCCGGGCGCGTAAAAAACAAATCCTAGTGCTTTGCAGGATTGCCATTCCGCTTCGGTAATCACATGTTTAACAGAAGATACAGAAGCTGGCATAGACAATTATGGGGTAAAAATATAAAATTTTTATAAAAGGTAATTATTGTTTGTATCGTGTCTCATAAACTTCTCCCCAGCGATAAGCCGGGCGGCTTGTGGTCCGCTGACAAGTAGTAAGTTGTGCTTATTCTTTGATTAGAGAAATATTGGGCGGTTACCTATCTAATGGCTACTTAGCATACGGGCCACAAGCCGGGAGGCTGGCGGCAGCGAAAAAATTGCTTGCGGGAGCATGGGTTGGCTTGAGGCAGCGGAAAATTGCTTGCGGGAGCATGGGGTCGCTCACTTTAAAAGATCCCAATTAATACTAATTCCTAATTTCTGCAATTTGCTTTCAATTTCGATTAGCTCTATATTTTTCTTTAAATTACCATCCTCGAAGCTAAGTAGATGCAAAGAGGTTAGATAATTATTTACCTCAAGGTAGTTATTGTCCATTATATTTTTTTCAGTCCTCGCAGGGTCTCTCGCAGAGGACCCTGCGCCGTATGTAACAGGAAAACGAAATGCAAGGGGCACAACCTGCTTCGGTATTAGGGGTTCCGATGGGCACGGACCGCGGGGTCCTCTGCGAGAGACCCTGCGGAGACGGGAAAGGATACTTCCATTGTAGTTGTGACCCGATCCGCTGTTGTAGTTTTGAAACCACGGACGAAATGCCCGGAGAATTGTCTCCATTGTTTTCCGCGGCACGATTCTTTTTATTTACGAAACTCGCTAACTTTATATGATGACATTAGCAGCGTCCCTCCGCCTGTTCAAGCGTCCACGCTGAACCGGCGGAGTACTTTTCCGTTTGTTTGCGGTAATTGAAGCGTTGACAAAAAATTATGCATGGTTAATTTAAATAGACACATATCATGAAAAGCAATTCAATTGTGAAAGAACGGCAGCAGCCATTAATGGAATTGTATGTCAAAAATCCGCAAGCTGCCTGGATAACTGACATGGCTATTATAGAAGGAAAGAACCTGGATGATCCCCTGCACACCAGTGTTTCTATAAATGAGGAGCTTAAAGTAGATTTCGCGATGGGCGTTCACAGGGCTGTTGGCGGAAATCACGATTTCCCAAACTCCGGTGATTTATTGTGCGCTGCTTTAGCATCATGTTTTGAAACGGTATTGAGGATGGTTGCGGATAGATTGCATATTACGCTAATTAAAACTAAAGTAATAGCCACAGCCTTCGTTGATGTGCGGGGCACTTTAATGATGGACAAGAACGTGCCGGTAGGTTTTCAAAGTATGGCGTTGGACGTTGAAATAAAAGTGCATAATGCTGTTGAAAAAGGGATGGTGCCTGTTTTATTAAAAGCAGCCGAAAAAAGTTGCATCATATTACAAACCTTAATTAAAGGGATACCGGTTGAGGTAAACACGAGAATTTTAGATAATGATTAAAACTTATCGTTAAAACCACGCCCCCCGCCGGTGCAATAGATCCCGACGTGCTAAATGCTGTCTACGAAATACTTGGAACGGCTGTTAAAGAACGAGCTAAGATGAAAGAAAAATAGTATGCTGGAGAAGCCTTTTTTAGCCGGGTGCGCTGATCGTGGAATTTTACCCCAACAGCATCCAACCAGCGGCACGCCTGACGACTGGTTTCATAACGACTTATTTGCCACTGTCGGCCTCAGAGGTATTTCTTTCGATTTTTTTGTCAATTGGAGAAATGAGGCTCCGACTGTGACACCTGTCATCTGGATTAAAAGGCTGCTGCGTCCTGAACATAGTTACACAGCTTTTTTAGAAAATATTAATCAGGTAGTTACCGATGAATTTGGCACAGATTACCTGGTTGCATTGTGTGCTTTTGCCAATAAGTACGACCTGGCTGTTCAGTTGGTGGTGTTTAAAGATACACAGGACTGGAGCGAAAATGCGAGCGAGGTTTGTATTGTGGACATTGGCCCTGAGCGCATTAGCTTTACCGGAGAAGTTATTAATTTGGGTGCTTTTAAGGGGCTTATACAAACCTATTCCGGAGGAGCAGTGAGCGTTGGGACAAAGGGCCTTATTTACGGCACATCACGATTGGAGTGCGCGTTGTCACACACGAATGCTGCTTATCCCGGGGATATGGATTTGTTAGTTGTCAACGAAGAATCTGCCCCTGTTTTGATAATGGAATTTAAAAAAGACACAAAGGGTGGCCCTATTGATAGCCAGCGCCTGTCAAACTACTATCCCAGCCGGGACAAAAGGAAGTATGACAGGCTTGCTATTTTCAGGAATTTCCTTCAAACTCAAGCACGGCAAATACCTGTTGCCGTCGTTTATTATCCTACATCAGCTGCAATTACGCAGGTTAAAATAGAGCTTATTAAGGGAGAGCCGGGCGCTCTTGAAACCATGGCATCGAACGTCTTCAATAAAAATCAAACGGGCGATCATTCAGGATCAGCCTCAGCTATCAAAGCAATTGTTGACAAACACTATACCTGGTAACTACTGATTGCATAAACCGATAGCGATAATCTTCCGCCGTGCGAAGCTGGCAAATCGCACCGGCGTGCCAGTTTGAGCAGGCATCGCAAGTGTGTCATTTTTAGCCGATTTTTGGCCGTTTTTTGGAAAAGTGTGTCAAAGTGTGTCATTATTTAGCGTAAGTGACTGATTTACATAGGGGGTGTGTGTCACCATTTTTTTGTGTCACTATTTTGGTGACACACCGCAGCAGTGGCAGTGGCAGCTTAAATCTTTCGAACAAACTTAATGGCAAATAACCCCGCCGGCGGAGAGTTTCGCCGGGCTCAGGTACGGGATATCCAGGTTCATGCCGCGCAGGATGAACCAACATCCCAGGAAGATCATAAAATAAGGGACTGCCTTGTTAATCCGCCGGCGAACGACAGGGCCGATAAAACCGGCGCTCACAGTAGCCGCGAGCATCAGCGGGAATGTACCCATCCCGAACCAGAACATAAACTGCGCCGAGGCCAGGGGCGAACTGGTATTAATGGCACCGGCCAATGCCAGGTAAACAAATCCGCAGGGTAAAAAGCCGTTAAGCAAGCCCAACACCAGGTTACCGGCACGGTGCTTTAGGGCATAGCCAAGCAAATGGTTTAATGGGGTGAATATCCGGGAAAAGGCCTGCCCGGCTGCTAATTTTAACTTTAAAATGCGCGACAGCCCAGCCAGGATGATCAATGCGCCGCTGAGTATGCTTATACCTTGCTGCAAACCCGATAACCACAACTGTCGGCCAATCAGGCCAATGATAAGCCCCAAAAAGGTATAGCTGATCACACGGCCAAAATTGTAAGTCACCTTATCGGCCACGATGAGCCACCATTTGGCATGAAACGACGGAACGGCAAGCGCCAGCGGCCCGCACATGCCCACACAATGGATGCTTCCGAATAAGCCTATAAAAAAAGCAAGCTCGTACGCGTTCATTTTAAATACACCGATTTTTGGTATAAATAACTCTTTTTGCCTGCCTGCCAATCGAAAACCACCTGCCATTTACCCTTTGCAATACTTTTAAGCGGGATTGAAAGTTCGTCTCCCGATGCATTGCCGAGTACAAAACTTCTATCCATAGTAGCATCGTTCGGCCGTACGAGCGAAACACTGCCGCCGCTTACCTGCTGCGAAAAGGTCAGCGTAAGGGCTTCGCGGTCCACCGTTATTACCGGGACGGCCTTATCCTTATAAACAGCCGTTTCGCGGTTATAATCCTGATCAAAGGCCAGGCCCTTTTCATAATACTGATGATCATATTCATCATTTGGCGCAGTAAACATAAAGTAGCACATGCCTACAATGAACAGCACAAATACCGTCATCGCCCAAAAAATTCCATTTCCCCAGTTCATTTTATTTAATTGTTAATTGGTCCAACAAATTCGGCATCTACCGTTTTTACTATCTTATTGCCCACCAGCAACTGCAGGTGGATATCCGTTTCAAAGGAACGTAGTTTTGCAGCGGGTATAATGACCAGAAAAACAGCCTTCACCGATCCTTCTTTTTCCATGACGCCCGGCGCCTGGATGTATTTGATCGTAATAGCAGGATCGTCCGCCCGAAGCACAAAGCGCTTACGCTGGTCGGTTTTATTAATAAATTCAGCATTGTAAATATTGCTGATGTACCCGCCCGGCTGCTGCTGGTATAAGGTATTTGCGTTGCGCATAATGGTAACATCAAGATCGCTGCGAGTAAGAACGAAATATCCCAAAACCGAAACCAAGGCCAGGATAACCACTGTGTAAGCCTTCATCCTTAGGTTGAAACTGGGTTTCTCCTGCTTGTGGATCATGTTTTCCGAGAAATACCCGATAAGGTTGTGCGGCTTATTTATTTTGTCCATCACCTCATCGCACACATCAATACAAGCGGTACAGTTAATGCACTCCAGCTGCGTCCCTTTCCGGATATCTATACCGGTTGGGCAAACATCTATGCACAATTTGCAATCGATACAATCGCCCTTTCCGGCCTGGTCGTGTTTTTTATCGATCTTGCCGCGGGGCTCGCCCCTTACGTCGTCGTATGCTACAACCAAAGTGTGCGCATCGATCATTACCCCTTGCAGGCGGCCATACGGACAGAATAAAGTGCAAACCTGTTCGCGGATACGGCTATACACTATATAAAAAACAAATGTGAATGCCCAGATACTTATAAAACCGACGATATGCTCGCCTACCGGCTCGGTTATTATTTTTATTAATGCACCGCTCCCGATTATATAAGCCAGGAAGGTGTTTGCAATTAAAAACGAAATAATAATAAAAGCCGCCGTTTTGGCTGTCTTCCTGACCATCTTCTCCCTGGTCCATGGGCCTGCATCCAACTTTTTACGTTTCTTCGCATCGCCTTCGATCCACTCTTCCACTTTGCGGAATACCATCTCCATAAAAATGGTCTGCGGGCAAATCCATCCGCAAAAGATCCGCCCGAAGGCTATTGTAAACAGTACAATGCAGACCACGAAAATCAAAGTCGCTATGACGAACAGGAAAATATCCTGCGGCCAAAACACCTGGCCGAATATGACGAACTGCCTGTCAATAAAATCAAGGAGCAGCAGTGGCTGCCCCCCGATCCGTATAAATGGCCCTGCGAACAGGGCCACCAGGTAAACATAGCTAATCCGGCTTCTCCATTTATAAAACGGGCCTTTACGTATCAATGGGTAAATCCACTGCCGCTTACCGCTCCTATTCTCCTCCTGCAACGCTTCCATTTTCTACTTTAGTAACGATATGTATTCACCCGCTTTGCGCCGATTGTAAAACTTATGCCTAATCATTTTCCTTTACCCCTTGCGGCGCTTTAGCACCCGGCGGATTGGTACCGCGAAGCGATTTGACGTAGTTGGCTACCGCTGCTATCTGCTTTGGCGATAATGTATTTTCACAGGTTAACATTCCTTTAGCAGGTACGCCGTATTTAATTGTTTTAAACACCTCGTTGATCTTGCCGCCGTGCAGCCAATAATCATCGGTAAGATTTGGGCCTAGCCCTACTTTACCCTCGGCTTTTTCGCCATGGCAAGTCACGCAGTTTTGTTTAAACACCCCGGCCCCCTCGGCTAATATTACCGGATCCGTTGTCAATTTCACGGTGTTTTCGTCAACACGGTTAGCCGCTTTGCTTAAGTATGCCTTATTAGCTATCGCCGCCTGTGCCATTTCCTGTTTATACTCATCGTATTGCAAAGGAGCAAGGTTGAAGACGTGGTAGATCAGCAGGTAACACACGGCAAACGCGATAGTTGCATAAAACAGGTACATAAACCAGGCCGGCGTTGGGTTGTCCAATTCTTTTATGCCATCATATTCATCTTCAAGTAATAGGTTGCTTTCTTCGGACATTGGCCTCAACGAAAGCAGTTTTTCCCAAACTTCGCCTTTTCGTTTTGCCGGTGCTGTATTGGCGTTGGTCAACCCGGCACTGATCTGATCATCGTTTTTTCCTTCGTATTTCAGGATTATCCTTGTTAAAATCTTGAACGTGCGGAGCAAGACCAGCATCACCGCAATAAATATTACCAGCGCCGCCAGTATAACCCCGTAACCGATGTAATTTTCCAGCTGAGGGGTCAGCAAGCTGTGGTCATCATCGCCCAGCGCCGGGACCGCAAGCGTTGCTAAAGTCAAAAACATTATAATTTTTAGATATTTCATGACTGTATTGTATTAGATGTTGTTTCTGAGCCATCCTCAAGAGGCAAATCGCTCATATAAGTAACATGTTGTTTTTTAGTTATGATAAGCAGGACAGTGACCGCGATAAAGAACGCGATGAATATCCCAAGCGACGTGATCAGGTACTTCTGAGGCTCCGTCAAATTTCGTGTAAACTGCTCAAACATGATCGTAGGTGTTAAAAGTTACTGGCTGTTTTGTCGGCCTTAATGTCCATACCTAAACGCTGCAGGTAGGCAATAATGGCGATGATCTCTTTGTCGCTTTTCACCTTAACATCGTTTTTGGCAAGGTCGTCCGCGATTGATTGGGCCTGTTTATCCATTTCGGCATTCGCAATTTTCTCGTAACCTGCCGGGTATGGCACACCGAGTTTGCGCATCGCGTTTATCTTGGCAACCGTTAGCGAGGTATCGAGCGTTTGTGTGATAAACCAGTTATAGCTGGGCATTATACTGTTCTCTGTAACTGCCCGTGGATTCAACAGGTGGAAATAATGCCATTTATTTGTTTTTTTGCCTCCTTCCCGCGCCAGGTCTGGTCCGATACGTTTTGAGCCCCATAGGAACGGGTGATCGTAAACAAACTCACCAGCTTTACTATATTCGCCGTATCGCGCCGTTTCGGACCTGAACGGCCTGACGGTTTGCGAGTGACAGCCCATACAACCTTCCCTTATATAAAGGTCGCGTCCCTGTAGCTCCAAAGGGGTATAAGGCTTCACGCTGGTGATTGTAGGAATGTTTGATTTGATGGTTAAAGTTGGCATCAGCTCCACAAATGACCCGATCAGGATCACCACCAGTGCAAGGATCATGAACTGGAACGGGCGGCGTTCTAAAACGCGGTGCCAGGTTGAATGTCCGCGCATCTCTTGTGTCAATGGCGCGAGCGGCATAGCTTGTGCGGCCTCGTTTGCTACCAGGCTGCCTTGTTTCATGGTGCGGTACAGGTTATAGGTCATCATTAAGACACCTGACAGGTAAAGCGTACCGCCAATTGAACGCATGATATACATTGGCATTATCCGTGTCATTGTCTCCAGGAAGCTTGGATACTTGAGGACACCTTCGGCTGTAAATTCTTTCAGCATCAGGCTTTGTGTAAAGCCAGCCCAATACATCGGTATTACATAAAACAAAATACCCAGGGTGCCGATCCAAAAGTGTGTCGACGCCAATTTTTTAGAGTAAAGCTCGGTTTTATAAATACGGGGGGCGAGCCAGTACAATATAGCAAAGGTTAAGAAACCGTTCCAGCCCAGGGCGCCAACGTGCACGTGGGCAATGATCCAGTCGGTAAAGTGCGCAAAGCCGTTTACCTGTTTTAGCGACAGCATAGGCCCTTCGAAAGTTGCCATACCGTAAGCTGTTAAGCCTACCACCATAAACTTAAGGACAACGTTGTCTCGTACCTTATCCCAGGCGCCGCGCAGGGTTAACAAACCATTGATCATACCGCCCCAGCTTGGCGCGATCAGCATCACCGAAAAGGCAACGCCCAATGATTGTGCCCAACCCGGCAGCGTGGTATATAATAAATGGTGAGGGCCTGCCCATATATAAATGAATATCAGCGCCCAAAAGTGCAGAATACTTAGCTTATACGAATAGATTGGACGATTGGCCATTTTAGGCAGGAAGTAATACATCATGCCGAGGTAAGGGGTCGTTAAGAAAAACGCCACCGCGTTATGTCCATACCACCACTGCACCAATGCATCCTGAACGCCCGCATAAACCATATAGCTTTTCCACATCGAAACCGGCAACTCAATAGAGTTAACGATGTGCAGAATGGCGATGGTAACAAACGTGGCGATGTAAAACCAAATGGCAACATATAAGTGCCGCTCACGGCGTTTAACAATTGTACCAAACATGTTAATACCGAAAACCACCCAAACTATGGTGATCAGGATATCAATCGGCCACTCTAACTCGGCATACTCATGTGAAGTTGTAAAGCCGAGGGGCAGGGTGATGGCTGCAGCAACAATGATGAGCTGCCATCCCCAAAAGTGGATCTTGCTTAAGGTATCGCTAAACATACGCGCTTTTAAAAGCCGCTGCAATGAATAGTAAACGCCCATAAAAATGGCATTGCCCACAAATGCGAAGATCACCGCATTGGTATGCACGGGCCTGATCCGGCCGAATGTTGTGTACTGTATACCGAAGTTGGCGGCCGGGTGAAACAATTGTATGGCTATCAATAGCCCTACGCTCATTCCAACGATTCCCCAAATTACAGTAGCAATACCAAAATTCCGGACTATTTTGTTGTCATAGTAAAAATTTTCGGGTTGCATAATTATTTGATGTTGATTTTTAATGTTTCAAAATTATTGGCATAGCGCGAGTGACAGAATGATGACAATTACGTCAAAAGATGATTCATGTCACATTTTCTTTTGGATCGGGATCAGACTCCTCGTCCAGCAATATCCGGACGGAAGGCGTATACAAGTCCTCGTTCTGCCCGCTGCTTTGCGCCCAGAAAAAGGCGCCCAAAAAACACAAGGCCAGAAAAATGCTGCACCCGATCAGTAAATAAATAATACTCATTATAACCTCCTTCTTTTTGCAGCCACGTGTGTAGCAATGCTGGTGAATGAAATGATGGTAGCCGTGCTTAACGGCATTAATATGGCAGCAATAAGCGGAGACAATCGCCCACTCACCGCATAGCTTAAACCGATAACATTATAAGTAAGCGATATAAGGAAGGACATATGAATGACCCTAACTGCATCTTTCGAAAACCGCAGAAACTGCGGCAGCTTGCAAAGCGATTTGCCGTCGAGGATAGCATCGCTGCCCGGTGAAAAATTGTTTACATTATCCGTTAGTGCGATACCCAGGTCGCTTTGTTTTAAAGCGCCTGCATCATTTAGCCCGTCCCCTATCATCATCACCTTCTTGCCGGAGTTTTGCAGCGAGCTGATAAAATCAAGTTTCTGCTGGGGCGATTGGTTGAACCGCATCGAACTATCTTTTTTAAAGAACTTCACTAACTCATACCGCTCATGGTCCTGGTCGCCGGACAAAAGAAAAAGTTTGTAAGCCGGGACAAGCCACGCGATCTTCTCGAGTCCGCTGCGGTATTGATGACTAAAAGCAAAGTAACCAATGTAGCCGTCGTCAATTAAAACGTGCACACGTGTTAAATGGGGTACATTATCGTTATGGCCAAAAACAAGTTTTGCATTGCCTATACGCAGTCGGCGTCCGGCAACTTCAGCCACGATGCCCTGTCCGGGGATTTCCTGGTACTGCGTTGTTGCAAGCCGTTGCTGCCCGGCCAAACTGGTATAGATCATCCGGCTGAGCGGGTGCCCCGAGTTGAGACAGGCGCTGTAAATCAGCTGTTTTTCTTGATTTGATAAATTACCTTCAAAACTGATGCTTTTGCTGTCGCCGGTAGTGATTGTGCCCGTTTTATCCAGTACGATGGTATCAATCCGCGCAAGTTGCTCAACCACAGTCGTGTTTTTCAAATAAAAGAAGTTACGATCGAAAATGCTGAGCGCTGCCGACATGGTAAAAGGCGTGCTTAAAGCCAAAGCACAAGGACAGGCCACAATAAGCACTGCTGTAAATGCGGCCAGCCCCTTTTTATAGTCGACAGGCAGCCAGTATAGCAGCGCGCTGAACGCTATAGCTAATAAGGCTATGGTAAAATATTTGCTTACCTGCTGGCTGAAAGTCTGTATCCGGTTGTCTTGTTTGCGCGTAAATGCTTCGTTGTTCCACAATTGCGTGAGGTAACTTTGCGAAACTGGTTTGATCACCTCCATTTCAATGGCTTGCCCTGTTTGCCTGCCGCCTGCGTAAATAATCTCGCCGAGTGTTTTATTTACAGGCTCTGCTTCGCCGGTTACAAAGCTAAAGTCAATCAAAGCGTCGCCATTTAATAATATAGCGTCCGCGGGAATGATCTCGTTATGCCGGATAACAATGCGCTGCCCGGTTTTTAGCTGAGCGAGCGGAAGTGGCTTTTCCGTTTCTTCCTCTATTACTTGTACAGCCACAGGGAAAAACGAACGGTAATCGCGCTCAAATGATAGGTGGTGATAAGTTTTCTTTTGTACAAACTTGCCGATTAGTAAGAAAAATACCAGGCCGCAAAGGGTATCTGCAAATCCGGCGCCCGTCCGGGTAAAAACCTCCGTTATGGTGCGGATAAATAGCACAGCAATACCTAATGCCAGTGGGAAATCAATATTCAGCACTTTGTTCCGCAGGTTGTTCCAGGCCGACACAAAATATTCGCGCCCGCTGTAAAACACTACAGGCAATGCGAAAAGGACATTAAGAAAGCCAAAAAAGTGTGAAAACGTTGTTTGCAATCCCGATAGCCCGAAATACTCCGGGAAACTGAGCAGCATTACGTTGCCAAAACAAAACCCGGCTACGGCAATTTTTTTGACCAGGTGATCGCTGTTGTTGCCCGCTTGTTTTTTTATCACATCATGCAGGCTGATCAGCGGCTCGTAACCTATATTGTACAACAACTCAACCACCTGTCGCAGCGAAGATTCGGTATTATTAAACCGGACGATGAGTTGTTTTTTTAGAAAATCTATCCTGCTGTAATAAATTGCCGGGTTAATCCGGTTTAATTGTTCGAGCAGCCATATACATGAGCTGCAATGAATTGCCGGGACGTAAAAGGTAACCATCGTTATCTTTTCATCCTTATAGTCTACAAGGTCGGCAACAATGGTCGGCTCATCCAGGTATTCAAAACGTGATTCGACATTTGCCCGGTTGGCGCCGGGGTGCGCGTTATAATTGTAATAGCTGCATAAATCGTTCGCACTAAGTACCTCGTAAACACTTTTACAGCCCTGGCAGCAAAAAGATTTTTCGTCAGCTACAATCGTATCTTCGATACATTCGTTCCCGCAATGATAGCATAATGTTTGGCCCTCAACGGCGCTTTCCTTCATACCTGGTTTTCTATGCTCCAAAGATGCTCCGCCGGGTTGTGGTAAAGAATGACTTAATATCTGCTAAAAAGTGACCTTCGTCAGTTTTTGGATGGTCGTTAGTCGGTAATTTTGACGCATAGAACACGATTAACATTTTACCCTCGGTTAAAAATTACCAGATGGATCATAAATTTCATATTCCAGTGTTGGGACTGGGCTATTCCATTGATACACCCCTTAAAGTCGCCAGGTACGGCATCTCGTCAGTTGTTTCGGTTGTTGATGATGAGCTGACAGAACGCATGCGTGAATACCACGCTGTAAAAAACGCTGAACCCTTTTCGCCCGTAACAAAAAAAGAAACCAATTACCGCGAAAAACGGATCACCGCTTACTTAAACCTGCTGGACAAGTTAGTCGACAAACAATTTCAGCAATTAAAAACCGAGCCCTTTGAGCCAGGAAACGACATATGCCGTTATTTCGATCTGCTCCCTGACAATTCCCGGTTAAAACATGGCTATGAGTTGATGATGGAATATCCTGAAAGTAAAAGCAAAAGGATCTTCGGGGAGCAATTGCGCAACGAAATGAGCAGAGGCGCCATCGATGTAAACATCATGTCGAAAATTGATAAGTTAAACTACAATGTAAATCATGAATTTACTGGTGAAGAAAATACCGATGCCCTCTCAGCATTACGCGCATTTGCGCTAAGCAATTTAAATTCTTCTGTCGTTTTATCGGCGGGGATGAACCCCAGGCTTTATTCGTATATCGAATCGTTTGCTGGTTTCCTTCCGGATGAGCATGGTTTAGTGCGGAAAAAGATCATTCTGAAGGTGAGTGATTACCGGTCAGGTATGATCCAGGCAAAGTTTTTGGCAAAAAAGGGCCTATGGGTTTCCGAATTCCGCATTGAGTCTGGCTTAAATTGCGGTGGGCATGCCTTTGCCACTGATGGCTATTTGCTTGGTCCGGTGTTGGAAGAGTTTAAAGATAAAAGAAAGCAACTATATGCCGAGCTTCTCCAAATGTACCGGGTTGCGCTTGACAATAAAGGAGTAACCACTTCGGGTTTACCGCCGCAGCGCATCAGCGTACAGGGCGGGATCGGCACATCCGACGAAAACAGTTTTTTGTTGACCTACTATCAATTGGATGCCACCGGCTGGGGCAGTCCCTTCCTGTTGGTGCCTGAAGCAACAAATGTCGACGCGGAAACCCTGCAACAACTGGAAAATGCAAACCAGGAAGATTTTTACCTGAGCAACTCATCCCCGCTGGGCATATTATTTAATAGTTTTAAGGGCAGCAGCAGTGAAAAACAACGCCTGGAACGGTTGAAGAAAGGACGCCCGGGCAGCCCCTGCACAAAAAAATACCTGCTATCAAACACTGAGTTTACCGCGGAACCGATATGCACGGCATCAAGAGCATACCAACACCTCAAAATTGGGCAATTAAAAGGCTTAGGCCTTACGGCTGATGAATTTGAACAAAAGCTTGAAGCGGTTACAGAAAAGGTTTGTTTGTGCGAGGGACTTTGCTCTTCTGCGTATGTGAAATATGGCATCGAAAAACCAAAGGAAAGTAAAGCTGTCGCTATTTGCCCCGGCCCTAACCTGGCTTATTTTTCAAGGGCGTATACGCTGGATGAAATGGTGAAACATATTTACGGCTCGCTTGATCTTTTGCAAAACATTAAGCGCCCGCACTTGTTCATTAATGAACTCAACTTGTATATTGATTACCTGCAAAAAGAAATATCAGCCCATGTAGCCAGCTTCACCGATAAGAAACAAAAATACCTGGTGAAGTTTAAGAATGAACTTGAAGAAGGCATTGCTTACTACAAACAGCTTTTCCCTAAATTAACCAACCAGGCGCAAACCCTTTCGGCCATGCTGGACGACCTTTATTTTGCAGAGAAAAAGCTGAGCAATTTAACGGTTTAATAACATACTACCGGTTCTATTTAAGCTTTGCCCGCCGTATTTTTGATTTTCAACTGACCTCCCGGTCAAAAAATGATTTTGTGCAGTTTTCAAACTGATCAGGGTCATTCAATATGCTTTCGATAAAACAGATTTTTGTTAAAACTCATTCGACTATGGAAATAAATGATCTTATCGCTAACAGCCCCAACGAGGTTGAGTCCTTATCAGCAGAACTTTTACATAAAATGGACGCCTATTGGCGCGCCGCTAATTACCTTGCTGTAGGTCAGCTTTACCTGCGCGATAACCCCCTTTTAAAGGAGCCGCTAAAGCTGGAGCATATTAAAAACATGCTGCTTGGGCACTGGGGAACTACGCCCGGGCAAAATTTTATTTATACACATTTAAACCGGATCATCAAACAATATGATTTGAACATGATCTACATTTCCGGGCCGGGACATGGCGGGCCAGCGGTTGTTGCCGGTACCTACCTGGAAGGGACTTACAGTGAAGTCTATCCCGCTATTAGTCAGGACGAGTTGGGATTGAAAAAGCTGTTTACCCAATTCTCATATCCGGGTGGTATTTCCAGCCATGCCTCGCCGCAAACGCCAGGTTCCATGCACGAAGGCGGCGAGCTGGGTTATTCGCTCAGCCATGCTTTTGGCGCGGTGCTGGATAATCCTGACCTGGTAGTGGCATGCGTTGTTGGCGACGGAGAGGCCGAGACCGGACCGCTCGCTACATCCTGGCATTCAAACAAATTCATTAATCCGCTTACGGATGGGACGGTTTTACCGATATTACATCTTAACGGGTACAAAATCTCCAACCCCACGGTATTGGCCAGGATACCGCACGATGAGCTGGAGCGGCTTTTCCATGGCTATGGCTGGAACCCTATTTTTGTGGAGGGATCTGATCCGGAGGTTATGCACCAACAAATGGCGGCTGCCCTGGATTTTTGTGTCGGGCTGATCAAACAAATCAAACTGGAAGCAACAGAAAATACGCTGGTCAGCCGACCGCACTGGCCGATGATTATTTTGCGATCGCCAAAGGGCTGGACCGGGCCAAAAGTGGTCGACGGTAAACAAATTGAAGGCACTTTCCGGTCGCACCAGGTGCCGCTGGCGGTTTCTGCATCGTCCCCAAAAGACCACCTGACCTTGCTGGAAAGCTGGATGAAAAGTTACCGGCCCGAAGAGCTATTTGATGAAACCGGCCGCCTGGTACCCGAACTTGCCGAACTGGCCCCAATAGGCGACCGGCGCATGGGCGCAAACCCAACTACCAACGGCGGTTTATTGCTGCGCGACCTGATCCTGCCGGAATTCAGGGATTATGCGGTTCCTGTACCCACCCGCAGCGTTGAAGGTGAAGGTGATGTACACGTCACCGGCCGTTTTTTACGGGATGTGATCAAAGTAAATGAAGCCGGGCGGAATTTTAGAATATTCGGGCCCGACGAAACGATATCGAACAGGCTGGAGGAAGTTTTTGAGGCCACAAACCGCCAATGGAATACCATTACGCTGGACAATGATGAGTTCCTGGCCCCAACGGGACGCGTAATGGAAATGCTGAGCGAGCACCAATGCGAAGGCTGGCTGGAGGGATACCTGCTAACAGGCAGGCATGGCTTATTTAATTGTTACGAAGCCTTTATTCATATCATCG
>Ga0302140_10005261_pt1 | contig 16365 bp, 20 predicted proteins | sample I_Bog_E1_1_FD_202095 | JGI IMG/M metagenome (GOLD analysis project Ga0302140, IMG submission 202095) | Peat permafrost microbial communities from Stordalen Mire near Abisko, Sweden - I_Bog_E1_1 | ecosystem: Environmental > Terrestrial > Soil > Wetlands > Peat | place: Sweden: Abisko, Stordalen... | reverse complement strand
AGGTGTTCCATCTACAGCCACATAGTTCTGGGGTGCCAAGTTGACCCGATGTGTGGTAGCAGTGCACACTCCCTTGGTGAGAGCTTGGAGGGAGCGACCAATGTTAATCACCAGTGTTCCAGGAATTGGTGGTGCTTTGATCCAGTCTCCATTCTTATTTTGGATTTCTAGCCCCGTGTGCGGCGTAGGTTGCAGAAGGAAAGTCAGAAAACTTCCATCTTTGTGAGCACCCACTCCTTGGACACCCCCTTCAGGAATCTCTGCATCCGATGGAGGAGCCGGATACTTTACCAGTTTCAACTTGTTGTGCTGCGGGTTCTCGAAAAACTTCTCAAAGGAGTTTGGAGGCATATCAAGTGCTTCCGCGATGAGCTTGCTGAAAGATAGAGCGAAGGCCTGAATCTCATCCATATAGCTTTCCACGGCCACCCTGAATCCAGGGATTACTGATTCGTCTGGCCACTACATCCCATTAGTTACTGCACCATTACGAGGATGGCTGGACGATTCACTTGATTTGGACCTCTCAAATTTTGCCATACCGGCTCGTCTGGTCCTGGTGCTGGGACGTCTGTTGCAAACTGGATGCGTCAGTACATAAATGTACAATGAACAGTAGTGTCGTACTCACATCAAACTGCTCTCGATAATCCGGCTTCATTGCGGTGATCTCCATTCCAAGTCTGGAGTAACCCAAAAAATGCTTGCTGTTTGCCATCTCGATCTTCAGCTTCTCTTCCAGGGGCAATTCAAAGAGCTCAATTCCTTTCTTGATTAGTGTTCCTTGAATGGTTGCAGAAACAGGCGTATTTTTGATGTAAAGAAACCCCACACTGACAACAGCTCTTCTGAGAGACTCTAGGAACTTTGGTTTTGTTGTGGGGTCATTGGAAAGACGAAAATCTAGCAGAGGAATCTGTTCAAACGCAGCCGGATCGCTCTGCAGCGAGATCTAATCACGTCAGAAGTTTTGACTCAAGTGGAAACAACAAAACATATCATACCAAGCTGTTCACGAAGTCCTCTCTGGCTTTTTGTAGAACATGGGCGTTTTTACTGAACTCAAAGTTGTGTCCTCCTCCAGGAAGCAGCCTCGCATCGAGTTTCGGGGTGTTTGTAAACAAGCTGACAGCGTGATTGAAAATAGGCTGACCATCTTTTATTCCTTTCCACCCAAGTTCGTATTCCGCAGCTAGAAATTGAATGGGGACCTACTTACTTAGGCAAGTCTTCGTGGGCAGCAGAAACAACACTTACCTTCACGGCTGGAGCGACTTCATTCACAAAACGGTTGTACCATGCTATGTCCCACCATTCAAGCAATTCCGATTTGAGACCTTCTGTTATGAGTGGTTTGAAACTCAAAAAAGGAGAGTTTATTACTTACCGGACTCGAATATCTGCGGCATTGATGGATGTACCAAGATTGATGAATCAATGACGGCAGGAGGGCCCATAAATGCTTCGATAGCTTCAGGCGAAGCTTCAACGACGAAGCGTGGATTGTCGGGATTCGCTTTCAACATGTCTACCAAGCCGGGTGGATGAGACTCCGTAGGTATGATGCCTAATGCGCTGACTCCGAGGAGTGGAAGCTTTTCGCCTTCGAATGCCGCAATGGTGAGCGAAATAGCAGCTCCGAGAGAGTGCCCGATGAGTACAATGCCATGCTGGCCATTTGAGTGTTCTTCATAAGTCTTTTTGATCAGAGCAGAGTACAGTGGAATTGAATCCAGAATCGGCTGTGCGCCGGCGGGAGGAACTGGATTGCCTGCGTACCCCACCCTATTGATGCTCAAGACATCAAAACCTGCTTCATTGAAAGCTTTTGGTACACTGATATTATATTAGTGAGATTCTTCGAGCAAAAGCCTTCACTTACGAGTGGAAGTCGTTGTCAAAGTAAGCAGCATTGCATCCCCCACCATGAATGAGAACAATCAAGGGCTTGAGCGGTCTGAGATCACTTTTGCCTTTCTTGAAGACGCCGTGTGTCTTCAGGCCAGGCTGTTCAAACTCGATGATTGTTATTTCCGGGCCCGACATGGCTGTGAGTCTCGATCCAGGAGAGAACGAGTTTTGCTGTCAATGCGGAATGAATACCGACAGGCTGGTACAATATCGTTTCGTGGAATTAGCGCCGAGCACGTTATTTTGGCAGACAGGGGAGCATCTAGCATCCACCCAATTCCAATGGAAAGTGGACCTTTCGAAAGGGGCCATATGATTCAACTTTCGGAAACAGAGACTTGATCGAGTAATTACTTTGTGCATTGTTCGCCGCAATCGGGTACTACGACTACAAATTCTCCACCACGCTGTTGTTGTCTGATGACCCCCCGCTTCACCTTCACTCCCTTGCGGACCAGAAAGTCCTGTTCGTCTGCATTGAAACCATTCTAAATCTAAACCCACCACTTCCATCTAAAGTTTCTCAGTCAAATGCACTTCTGTTGCTCCAACTTCACCAGCTTCAACAGACTCATTGGACCCACTTTCCTCCGTGTCATACTTCCTTCCCAGCGTTCCGTTCTTGATACCCTGCTTCTCCAAGTACGCAATTAGCAACACCATCGGTATTATTAGAGCTCCAGTGACGATACTCGCAATATAGCCTTTTCTGTGGTTTGGTGCATCGGTCACTGGGTAGAAAATAAGGGGCCACCAAGTAGAGAAACCAAAGTCGAAAGAGTTCATAAAGCCAGTGGTAATTGCTCGCAGCTGAAAGTCATGGGCTGTAACATCAGCCATCCAAGAATACCACAAGGCCTGGGGAGCATAGGTTGTGCCTAGAAGGTAGAATGCAAAGAAGTGGCCCGCATCTGAGTGAGGATTGGCGATGAGTATGGCGCTGCCGATGATGAACGTAACTCCGATAGCCAAGGAACATTGCCAACGCGATTGTATCTTGTCTGAGATGACGGAATAGAACACAGTTCCAACAACAGCAGCTCCATAAACACCTGTTGGGTAGTTATTCTCCTCGACCACGGTGTAGCCGCGAGATGCCATCCACAATTGCATGACATTGTTGAGCTCCATTTGGATTGCAAGTGAGTAAACTGCAGTATTATTAGCACATGCTATAGTTGGCCACTGTCCCAACTCACGCATGAAGATTGTGGGCAGCAACCAAAATTGCCAGCTCAGTAGAACGCGCTTGAAGACGGTTCTGTCCCAAGTATACTTTTTTGGCTGGCCGAGTCTAATGATTGCATGTTCTTTCTCCTCTTCGGTGAGAAACCACGCACTCTTGTGATGAGGAAGTCCGGGAATAAAGATCCAGCCTGCAGCTTTTGAGCATTTATCCAAGTCGGATTTGGAATTGAACATACCGAAAATAGCTGTTGGTATCGTAAGAACGCCAACGATAATAAATATCCAGCGCCAGGCTGGGAGTCCATTCTTCCCAGCCAACGACTCCAGCAGACCTGCTTGGATCCAACCTCCAGCCATACTTCCAAGCTGTCCACAGCACACGAAGATTGCAGCCCTTGTGCCCAACTCAGACTTTAAGTACCTGTAAAATTGGGGTTAGTAAATACTCCATTGGGTTGTTTCGATAGAAACCATCGGCCTGGGGAAGGCCCATGTAGTAAGGAAGATAGGATAACAACACCTACCAGGAACCGTATATAAAATGAGCCCCAACGTATGCGATTGCACTGAAGCATCCTTCAAAGCCGTTCAACACAATGACCTGGTACACGTGGGTCATTTTAAATGTAATAAGAGTCAAAATACTCCAAGTTACATTTGCTCCGACGAAGACATATTTCGGTGGTGCAATAGTGAGCAAGGAAGTTCCAGGCATCTGGCAAACGGCATAGAAGACCAAATAGACAGTGTTCATGTAGTTGTAATCCTTGCCCTTGAAATCCAAGTCTGTTCCCATCCCAGAGATGTAAGCAGATCCATAGCTTGCTCTGCTCAGTCCGAAGAGAAACCAGATCAAGGAAAAGTAGGGAAGGATCGTGAAATCGAGCTTGAAAAGGAGCGACGCAGTCTTGGGGTCGTTCCCCCAGAGAAAGGATCTCACCTTGGGCAAAGTCGAAATTGTCATATTGACTGGAGAGTGAAACGTAAAATGATGAAAATGAACAACCGTGATGTGCAGCCCAAAGAAGAGAGATGAGATAAGTATATATACTCATGGGCTTATCTCACTGTTGCTCATGCAACCGCGGAGTACAATGCACGTCGGCGATCCCATCATCCCAACCTTGAACCCTTGTCAGGTACTGTAGGTCCACGCGACAACTTTCGTATCCTGTGCATTCTGGACTGATTGCACAAAGCAAGCTCCGAATGTCACCATCGCAGGAAATTGTCCAAGTGGTGAGAACATGGACGTCTAGTGCGTTTGCTCTTGAGGTGGGACCCGTTAGACCGTTCGGCCCAAAAGCTTGCGTTGCACGGCTCCACAATATTCCCGAGGGCATCGAGACTGAATCCGACAAAGAGAAATTAGACATGGCCGATAAGCTTGGTGAAACTGGTCCAGCGTTGGCAAGGCAAGCATTGACCGCAGGAGGAAGGGTACAATGAGGAAATTATCGAGATGGTGGCGTTGTCTCCCACTCTCGAGCTGCACCCAACGGCACCAAACATCGCGTGCCCAGTAACCTCGAAAGTCACATTACATCGCCAAGTCTCACATTTTCCGGTGCGAATTCACCCAACAGTGGATTCGCCATCCCGTGATACTCGGAGATCTTAGTTTTTGACATCTGCGGAGATTCTGGATGAGATCCGAGAGCATCGCTCCGTCGCTGTTGACACCATAAACCTATGGCAGACCCGAACCTGGCGAAGGCCACTGCCTTTCACTTTGAGACTGTAGGAGTCCATGCTGGGTAAGTCAAGCCAAAATACTCAAGCCTCCTTCGTGCTAAAGCTATTCCAGCCTTACTCGTTCAGAAAACGGCGTCCGAGCGGCTCCTATCTATGCTTCTACGGCAAGACTCTCATTATCTGTTTTTAGTTCGGGGACGGGCCCTGATATGTTCTGCAGTCTTTCAACTTCAATGACAGCGCTCATGGGGCAGCCATCTTCAATGGCACTGCGGAAGCATTTTGCTACTCCCGTATTGGAAACCCAACCGTCGACGTGTTCGAAAAGAGAATAGCAGCTCTGGAACATGGCGAGGCAGCTCTGGCCACATCGTACTTCCGCCCCCTTTTCACCTGTACTCAAGATGCTCACGATTGATGCAGGTCTGGCCAAGCAGCTGTGTTCATGGCCATCACAGCGTTAGCCCAAGCTGGAAGCAATATCGTTGTAGCTTCTAGTCTCTCAGAGTCGTCCAGTAACCAGCTCAGGTATCGATTACCACCGCTGGGCATCACGGCACGGTTTGTTGAAAATGGCAAGACCGATCACGTGAAGCGGGCCATTGATGAGCACACAAGAGCTGTCTTCATCGAGAGTGTATCAAGTACCGAACTTCTGGTGTCCGACATCAAGGATTTGGCCGCTGTAGCTCACAAAGCAGGGGTGCCTCTGGTGGTGTATGTACAGGCACTTGCTGTACAATGAACGTCCACTAACGACCTCTGCAGGGACAACACGGCCGGGGCAGGAGGCTTTCTTCTTCGGCCTATTGATCACGGAGCAGACATTGTCATCGCATCCGCAGCCGAGTGGCTCAGCATCTCTGGTTCGAATTCCGCAGGCATCATCATTGACAGTGGCAAGTTCGACTGGGCGGGGAACCAGAAATGTTTCCCGCAATTCTTCAAGCCATCTCCTGGATTCCATGGCTTGAAGCTTTGGGAAAAGTTCGGAAATCTCTCTTACATAGTTTTCGCCAGAGCAGCACTTATGCGGGACTCTGGACCTTGTCTGAACCCATTCGAAGCTTTCCAGTTACTTTCTGGACTCGAAACCCTCCCCGTCCGCCTCGAGAGGATCTCCAGTAACGCCTTGTCTCTTGCTATGACGCTCGAAGATCATGGTACAACTAGCGAAATTCGATATCCAGGTGCGTGGCCCTTTTTTATGCACCCACGATGAGAACTAATAAGTTTAGGTCTTGCGTCAAATCCACAGTACAATGTCAGTACAAAGTATCTGAATCGTAATTACGGCGGGTTGCTTTATTTCACGATGAAACCTCCCAGAGAACCTAACGCTGCCTTTTTCGAGAAGTTCAAAATTGTTTCTCGTAGTGGAAGGTATGGGACCCTTACTTAGATTGGAAGCTGAACCCGAGGCTAACGCGGTCATCTGTAGCGTTGGTGGAAGCAAGTATGTCTGCGTGATATGTATCTTGATTCTAAGTGTATGCTAATCACTTTTGTCTTCATAAGGACAGTCTTCATCGAGGGAGAACCCCGAGAAGGTGATCAAAGACAAATATATGTGTCCGTGGGCCTCGAGAACATTGTATGAGGCTCCAGAGTCTCTCAAAGTCGAAAGATTTGCTGACAACGATGCAGAAAGATATCATAGCAGATTTTGAGCAGGCCCTGTCTCTGGAGTAGACCAAGAAGGAAGCCTTGCTGCACTAGTAGACAAAACTGGCTGGCGAAGGTAGCAAAAATGGAAAAGTTTGGCATGTCAATAAAATGAGCGTATACCCCGGAAGCAACAACTGAACCAGAAATACTTTCAAGGAGTTCGAAAGTAGTGCGTAGACGCTTGACAATCCCCCCTCGAACGTGACAGGGGCATCTTTAAGCGATCACGTGTCAAGTCGCGATCGTGAAAACGCGACGCGTCAACCGGACTATCAAAGCATTCAAGCGCAACTCAACTTCACCCTTCACATCTCAAGATGGCAGACTCACAAATGGAAGAGGAGGTCGCGCTTGAACCACCGTCTTCAGAAGCCTTTATTGCGCCATCGATCAATCCCACCTTGCTGTTCACCGGTGCAAGCTACACACATTTCTCGGACGTTCCTCCCTCGCTGCTCCCCACATCCGACCCGACTTCCCAAGATGCAGAAAACACAACACCCGGCCCAGAATGTGCATTAGGAGTCGACGAAGCTGGACGCGGACCCGTCCTTGGTCCTATGGTCTACGGGCTCTTCTACCTCCCAATTCCTCTTTCCGACCCTCTCCTCCGCCAAGCCCACCACTTCGATGACAGCAAGGTGCTCACACCAACCGTGCGCTCAAATCTCATGGAGAAACTGTGCACGCCAGCCACAGACTTACATACACAATGCGGATGGGCTGTGGACGTGATGTCAGCGCGAGATATCGGTGCGAATATGATGAAGCCTGCTGGCACATACAATCTGAACGCTCAAGCTATGGATGCCACAATCGCCTTAATACAGGGCGTGTACAAACGTGGGGTCAATGTGAAGGAAATATACATCGACACGATAGGCAACCCAGAGAGCTATCAGCGGAAGTTAGAGAGGGTATTCCCCACAGCGAAGGTTACCGTTGCGAAGAAGGCGGACAGTTTATATCCATGTGTTAGTGCAGCCAGTGTTTGCGCCAAAGTTACGAGGGATGCGGCGTTAGAAGTGCTGTATGAGAGTTATGTGGTCAAGCCAGAGGATGCAGATGGGGATGAGGAGATGAGTGGGACGAAGGAGGCGAAGGTTGCGGAGGAGGAGTCCTGGGGCTCAGGGTACCCTTCTGACGTAAGGTGTACGTCTTGGTTGAAGAGAAATATGCACCCGCTTTTTGGATGGGGAAGCGAGTGTCGGTTCAGTTGGGGAACTGCGAAGGATATGTTAGATTTGAAGGGCCTTGCTGCGAAAGTGGAATGGCCCGTTGAGGACGATGATGAGACTAGTCGACTGACGGATTATTTTAGTGCTGGAAAGGAGAAAGATGCTGATGAATTGGGATCATGGTTTGGAAAACCTGTGGGAATAGATGTCTTTTGATACCAAGAAATTAAATAATGATGTATTAATACGAGTGCACTTCAAATTTATGACTTCGGTCCTCGACCTGAATGATTCGAATCGGTCCGAGTGAGCTCCCCAAGGTCCACCCTTGGGCATACCAGCGCCTCAGGAAAAATATACAAACTCGGAGGATAACTTTATTCTCGTCCGTAGAATTGAGAGCTATCATACTCTATAGAATCAGCTTCGTGTTGGTTGGAACTATCACTAACATGAAACTATATTACACTAGAGAAGACTAGCGGGTGCTGCGCCACCCCCTTTTTGGACGAGGAAAAGACATCATTCGACGCAATGCGCTTCAAAAAGTAAACATTCATTAGACGATCGTTGCGAAATGGCCAAACGACCTTTTCGGATCATATGGATATGCGTCAAATGGTCTTTTCTTCTGACCCTCCCATTTGCGCCTTTTACAATACTGCCCACCATACTCGGCGTCTTCAACGGCGTTTACTTCGCTGTTTGGCAGGATAGCAAAATCAGCGAGAACACTGATACCTGGTTATATGAGTTGAAGGATATCGCAAATGACTGGGGCGTTCCAGAGATGACTTTTCGAGATTTTCAAGACAAGAAAAATGACTTTCATATACTGCGGGTGAATTCAGATGACTGGGCCTACAAGCTGGGCTTCCTGCACCCAGTGGAATACGCCAAAGATACAGACATTCCAATTGACAAATATGGCGACCTGGACACTTTGATGGTGGATACAACCAGCTCGTGCAGACCGCGTCCGCCTGACGACCAGTGGCTCTACATCTCGGACTTTGCCTGGCCATCCTTCGATGAATGGGATGCTGCATTTGACGCTGCTGTTCAAGCTGCTTATGTTCCGTCTGCACTTAACACGACTCGACTGTTCTTTGCCAAATGTCATAATACAGCTGGCTTCCTATGCGGGATTTGGAAGGTGAAAGCCCCTGCACTGGTGCATTTTCATGTAACGGATTCCGCGCCATTTCCAGAAGATATCGAACCTGGCTTAACATATGCTACCAGCACCTCGGATCTCCGGGCTGTGACTGCCCGTGTCATTGAGTTTCCGCTGAAAGACTCCTACACTGGACTACCATCGTTTTTCTTCCCTGGACCGAAAGAGCAGATGCTGGCCATAATGCGTGGAGACAAGCTTTGGGAGCAGTTTGATCCATGGACCGATTTCGAGCAAAGCTGGCGTCGTTTCCATGAGTACATCGACGAAAAGTTCTACGACCGCAAGGGAACACTCCTATACTACGTTGGAAACATCGAAGAGTGGATAGTCGATCATATAGAGAAGCCGCTTGGCCTGGAAATAACAGATCAGATCTTGTACTCCATCAACTTCCTTTTAACCACCACAATCGTCAATATCGTCGTTCTTAGACCATGGCATATGGTAAGCGGGACGTTCTTGGAGTTCTTGGGGTACCCGAGGAGGGGCGATATGATACTCGGTGATGATTTCGAGAAGGAGTGGAACCCCTGGGATGCTTTGATGGGATTTCCGGATGCTCTAAGCCGGGTTCTGGGCGACGTTTCAGAGGAAGCAGAACAGGGAAAAGACTTCTATGATGGCAGACTAACTACAAGCTCGAGCAGTCGAACGGTGATCCGCACTGAATCTTCTGGCATCGCTGACTTCAGGTGGTGACCTCTCGATTGTTCTTATATTTGTGATAGGGGCAGTACTTTACAATGAGAATAACAAGAATGCAAACCATCGGACTACCTCTCAAGGCAGAGCATCAAGATTATTTACCCGTGGCCAATTCGCTTCATGTTATGAATGTAGGACGACTCGTGGGACATCAGAGGGAAAGGAACGTCTCGGAGCACTTACTCACAAGGTATTTCAGCATAGTTGAGATGGTTGCAAACGTCCGGAGAGTCATTTCGATCACTCACCAAACGTCTCATTACTCTTCCACCCTGTAATTACAGGCACACACGCTATGCTGTGCTTCGTCATATCTACAAATCCAAAGAGGAGTATCCTCAACGCCTTATATATCATCGTCATCATCGTCACCTGCAGTTACCTTCTTGCCTCTGCTATCCAGGGTGTTCAGGCTAATATTATCACTGTCATCTCTTCCCTTCATACCGATGGCCTGTCGTCCAGTATCTGAGCTCTCTAAGAACTCGCGAAGTTTCTCCTTGCCAATCTCGATAGCCTGTGCGGATGCTGCATTGGCCATCCGCAGCATTGGTCCCCAGAGGTTCAGATTGTAGGTGACGTACGCTCCGACGCCCAAAAGAATAAGAAGTACGAAGTACATCGGATTGCGAAGAACTAAATATCATTAGTGATGGGGTGCTCCCGCTCTGCCGATTGAACTTACCGGCCACGATCTCGTTCCACCCCAACGCCAAAAGCAAGCCGTAAAAGTACAGTGGAACTTGGGTAATGCCGCCAATGGCACTGCGCTTTGCTTCCACATAGACCCCATCGGCTGTCTTCTTAAATCTCACAACAAGATCTTGGCGTTTGGCTTCACTGAGAATCGTCATCTCTTCCTCTAGGCTCTTGCCTTCCTCTTCATCGACCCCACCAATAGGCGCGAGGTCTTCCTCGTCCTGCGGATCTACGCTTGCAGGCGCATTGCCAATCCAGTCGGGAAGATCTGGGGATGCATAAGTCTCCGCAAGCCTAAATCGTGACAGAAGAGGAATAAGAGTAAGGGTTGACTCTTTCGCTTTGGTGTACATTCCCTCGATATCGTCCGTCGGTCGCCATATTCTTGGCACGCCAGCTTCATCATATCGGAATCTGTCCTCGAAATTTTCCCGAAGCTTGAGAAGAATATTGCCTTCCATGACTTCTTCATCGATTTTGGCTCTCAGAACACCCCAGCTCTTCCTCCTCAGTCGCCATAGTCCTACGTCAATCTCGTCTTCATCGGCGTCGAAGCTCTTCGCTCGTTCTGTGAACCGAGTCTCGGCTTCCTTGACTGTAGCTGTGAACAAATTCCATATCCTGTCCCACAGGTCCTTCTCAGTCGCAGGCTTCTCGCCAGTCTCGGGCGCTCCGCTACCACCACGCCCAGAGCCTAATTTATTGAATTCGAGTCCGACAGAGTCCCCCAACCTTGATCGAACCCATCTCTCAACTCGACTTGCAAGCCTTCGCATTTCTTCTTTTCGTAGACGTCCACTTACTTCATCCAAGTCCTTCTCATAAAGGTTGTACTGTGACTTGAAATTGGTCCACGGAACCCCTTCTATTGCAAGACTTCGGGCCTCAGTTTCGAATTGCTTGAGAGCAACCTTTTTCTCACGCTCCACGATCTCGGCGAATTCGTAGGAAGCCCCCTTCTTCTGTCCAGCCTTGACTGCACTTGATACAGCATCGCTGAAAGAAGTGACTCCTGACTTGTGTGCTGCCGAGAGCTGGCCATGATATAAAGCCTTCAATCGGGTGTCGATTTTGCCCTCCAACTCGACTCGTTTCCTTGCATAAACTCCTTTATGATATCGACTAGCCTCGGTTTCAAAAGCTTTGATGCTCTTCACACGAGCAGCTTTCCCAGACGTACCCAGATCCTTCAACACGGCTGGCTTCCCTAGCCTGACCCCTTCGGCTTGTTTCTCTTCCAACGGCGTTATGGAAACATCAAAGGCCTCCAGAACCTCCCGTGAGATCTCATCACATCGGAACTGGGCCAGGAGTTCCTGTTGAGTGGGTAAATCCAGGTCCTTGTTATTGACTATCTGGTCCCAGACTCCTTCGGCATATACCGAAAATCCATCTGCAGGAATCCTTCGGTGATATTCTGGGAGGAAAACGCCTCCATCCAACTCCTGGTCCAACCCATGTTGCCTAGCTGCGCGGTGACCAACTCTAAATCGTGTCCCCAGCTTTCCTACTTCCGTTACGAACTTGTCTGGTTGCAATATCTTATGCGGCAATGCCGCAAATGCGAAATCGAAATAGTCTTCTATCCGTGACTTTTCGAGGCCAGCAGGTTTCGAGAGACCCGACCATATATTCGTCAAGTCTGCAATAAGTGTATTTCGAAGATTGGCAAGAGGAGTGGTGCCGAGATGATCGCGAATCACAAAGAATAGGAGGGACCGAGGGTTGGATCTGAGACATGTTAGAGGGTGGTTGCATATCCTACCAGAAGAAAAACCTACTGCTTGTCCTTCAAAAACAACTGCAAGTTGACTTCGAAAACTGTCTTCAATAATCCCATATTCGCACCTTGGTACAACCCAACCTGATGCTCCCAGATGTTGACAATCAGAACCTCACTAGTGGCTAAGGCAAAGAGGGCACTTTTCCTTTCGAAATCTTGATCCTCTCCTCGCTCCCGACCATCCGTGCCTTCCACATCCATTACTAAGATATTGTCGGCCATCTTCCCTTCAGCACCTTCGCGCTTGTTCTTTGACATCCATATCCCTTTCGTGGTTTGTCGCCTCTCAGTCTCGGACATCACTCCAAACTCTGTGCCGAATAAGTGGTTCAGTAATGTCGATTTCCCGGTAGACTGCGATCCAAACACTGAAATAAGATGGTAGTTGAAGCCAGATTGTGCAATCTTGGTTACTTGAAGGTAACTGTTCAGGTTGGGACTGTACATTGTCAGCTTAGTTTCGCAGATTGTTCCAATTTGTATCGGAACATTCTGCCTCACAAACAACGTACTTGAACTCCTTCTCCTCATCGATAACCTGTATGCCATGTTCGTACTGCTCTTTGGTCGGCGCATCGCCAACTCCTGCAAAGTGGCCGTTCATCGTCATGATCGAAGGCGCTGTTGGGAAGCGAGAGGCTGCAGAGGGCCTTCGAGCTTCGTGGCCATTTGTTTGTGCCATGATGACAGACCCCCGAAACAAATTATACAATCTTGTGACGTGACGTTGTGACCTTGTCAAGGTCGACGAGTGGAATCTGGTTCCAATCACACCAAAATTTGGCCGATAGGCTGGTTTAGGCTTAGCCGGGTTTGTGTCACATGACTTTTATTGCGGGATAAATGGGTATTCCTTAGAACACTGATCTAATTTCCATTGAAGAAAAGTCTGAATAGAGACCCTTTGAACTATTCCAGTTCAATTCTACGTTGTGCAATGTCAAGTTTCGTGTTTATCTATTGAAAACTGCGTCTGGCATAGAAGGACTCGTTAACCCTTTCCCGAGGCTAAACAGATACCCCTTTTTGGGCCCATCCCAAGACTCAAGGTGTTGGTAAACAACATAGCCTCCGATTGATCTCCCGAAATCCCAATAGATCGTCCAAGCTGCTGTCAAAGGGTATCGCATAGCAGTTCATTATTGGATCAGTAATATCAAGATCGCAACCAATTTTGAAGCTGTTAGGAAGACACGTCGCTTACCTCATGCTCCGTATTTCCAAATCTCCCGGCTATGCCAATCGCTGGCGGGAAATCTAATCCACTCTGACTGCGCCGCACACGCGTGCTACGATAGCAACAACACAAGGACTTGCAATCTTGATGCCTCTTTCAACCTTTCATTCAAGTCACTCCTTGGGCACGATTCCGTCCGAAATGGATCAACTAAAGGCAGGACGAGCTCTAACCTTCAGCGCCCAAGTTAACTTCTCGTAGCATTTTTTGAAAGACGATGAAAGCGTTATATTCACCAGAAAGGTAGCTGTGTGGGCCGCTATTGCGATATTCGCATTGGAATCTCTCATCAATTTCCGCCAAGCCCGCCTGCAAGACCGTCAACGAGAACGAACTACTGCCGAAAGAGATTGGAATGATGGCGCCCTTCACCGACCTCAAGATCTTCAGCGAGTCAGGACCCAAGTGGCATTCCGTACAATGACCGCTGGTCATTCCATGTTGCTTGTGTTACTCGTCGTGCACGCGGATGTTCTGCCATGGCTCTGGACTATTGTTCTCGACTTTCAAGCAGCATTCTTGCCTTCATATACGAATGAGTTCTGGAGAAGTTTCTTGTTCCTAGTTTCCTGCATGTTCATTTATCTGGCTCTGAACTTGCCCAACTACATTTTCCGATCCATGGTATTGAACGAGGATGTCATGGCACACTTCACGGCCCGCTGGAAATCGACTTGGTCCCTCCACGATCTTGCTCGTGATAATGTGATGCCGACAGTGCTGTTATTCGTCACTATCAGCGTGCTGTTGTACCAAGCTGTTGGGATACCATTCAATCGATCTTACGTTCTGGTCTTCGCGGCTTCTCAGCTTGCGTTCTGCTTCCTCTACCCGATTGTCTCTCAGCTAAGGAAAAGTCAGCTGTCTCTGCTGAAACCGGGAAGTTTGAACGATGAAATCCATCAACTCGCTGCAAGCGCCAAGTTGAAGCTCAGCAACGTCTACATCAGCACGGGCCCGATTCCCAATGATATTGAGGAAGGAGTACGAACGTTCGGCTGGCCACTGATGAAGCACCTTTCCATTCACGAAAGTGTATTTGAGCATTGCACTGATGATGATATCAAAGCTCTTACTGCCCAAACATTCGGTGGTTGGCTCTACGGAAACAATATCCGCGCATTTGTAGTCTCTAATGTATGTTGTGTGGCTCGTACAATGGGATGAATGCTTATATTCTCTCGCAGATAGTCATCACGCACGTGTTCTCTATGGTCATGATTTTCATGCAACAGAAGACGGCGTATACGCAGTGGAATTTTCCTGCTGAGGTGTGTCCAAAGATTGCCGGAATTGTAATCTATTCGATGGGATTTGCTCCCATCTCGTGGGTATGGTTTACTGTGCAAATGCACGTAATGCACCGCAAGAATGCGTTCATGGCTGGTAAGTCCTTCTGTATATATAAGACTACTCATCAGACTTGCTGACTGTACCCTGAGACAAATTCGCTGCCAAACACGGATACTCATCCAAACTTAGCACGGTATTGAGCAAGATCCCCGCTGCAGCTTCTGAGATGAAAATTGACTGGATTTATTCTCTCTATCACAATTCTGCGCCTCAGATCTCGGAGCGTCTCGAAGCGTTGGAGAAGTTGAGGAAGGATGAGGAAGGTGCCATTTACTTGCCCACTGCTGTGGACGAAAAGGTATAAACTGGTAGGGGTGGATTTTGATATACATGGCGGTAGCAGATACTTGTGAGCTGCGCTGAAGAACACGATGACCCCATACAGATGGGAATAATGGGAGAGTCCAGAAGTTGTAACAGTAGCTTGAAAATAGACTAATTGTTCACTCATTCTGTAGAAATATCCGTGATGGTCTAGCATGGTCAGCCACTTGGGAACGATAGATGGCGAGAAAATGTGAAAAGTCGATAAGACGCTAGTATACTCTGCGAATATTTTTATTACGTGCTTCTCTATATAAAATACAATTGAGATGAGCCTCCGGACTACTAGAGCATTGGAGAAGTCGGTTGGCGGTTCTCAAGACGCGTACAGTAAAGGGGCACCCAAGATGCCGAGCCCCTGCAAAATTTAGGCGTGTTTTGGTTGCAACTTCTCAAAGAACGCGAACCCCTCCAGAGCATCATCGTATCTCTGCCTTCAATTTTGCACTCCGGGAGAGCCGCCACATCCAATTTGCTTTTCCTCGAGAATCTTTAACTCGAGATCGCGTCTTGCAGCTACAACCCATCAAAACACAACACTGCGCAGACAACACGCTTCAAGCTGCGTGGCGACAGCAGAGATGGCACCAGAAGCGTCGTTACAGAAGCGCAAGGGGCGCGAGAATCAATTCCTGTTCGACGTAGGAGTGAAAGGAAGGTATGTAGTCCTCTTAGGTATTGCGGTCTCCTAGCTAATAATAATGCAGGAAGACTGGCTTGACACTTCCCGATACTGGAATCCGAGATGAGAATGGCTTGGAGCCGATGGACGGTCTGTTCGATTCACCAGACAAGTCGCCCCAGAAATCGAAGAAGAAGTCAACTCAGAAAGTGAATGGCGCTCGAAAGAATGCCAATGCGACCCTATCGAGCGAGGAGGACATGGACATTGGAGACAGTACGTGACACCCAGGTTCAGCGCGTGTATCATATAAAGTTTTATTGACTTCTGTGAAGGCACTATTCCGGAGCCGACAGAGGCCCTCACTGCCCGACATCGAGCAAGTATGCGATTACCTCCACCGCGTTCTAAATCTCCGATCAAGACATATTTACAATCACCAGCAAGAAGGAATCCGTCTCTTGGCCCCGTGTCGTCGCCGGTCAGAGGTTCCATCGTGGCACCGGCATCAGCTTCAGTCTCGGCGTCTGTAAGGAGGAGGTTAGATTTCTCGAATACCAGTGTCGAAATTCCTACAACGCTCAACGCGTCGTCAGCACAAAAGCGAGCCAGTTCAGCCATGCCTGTCGGACGACCACCGAAACTCACCAACGGATCACGTCTTGCACTCACTCGACAGGCATACTCAGAGAATGGTATGGACGACGATCGAGACGAGTCTGGTGCGGATAATGGGGAAGACTCATACCAAATGCTCGATGGTGGAGATGATGAGGAAGTTGGCCAGGTTGAGGAACCAGAAGAAGAGGAGGAACCTTATCC